>ERZ842401.790-NODE-790-length-46781-cov-40.085584_pt1 | contig 46781 bp, 35 predicted proteins | sample MGYA00521270_ERZ842401 | MGnify/ENA primary metagenome ERZ842401 (study PRJEB31892, sample SAMEA3878208) | bioreactor metagenome | biome: Moose rumen | place: Sweden | collected 2011-10 | study: EMG produced TPA metagenomics assembly of the PRJEB12797 data set... | reverse complement strand
TTAAACCACATGTTCCTCCGCTTGTGCGGGCCCCCGTCAATTCCTTTGAGTTTCACCGTTGCCGGCGTACTCCCCAGGTGGGATGCTTAACGCTTTCGCTTGGCCGCATACTGTCTATCGCATACAGCGGGCATCCATCGTTTACCGTGCGGACTACCAGGGTATCTAATCCTGTTCGATACCCGCACCTTCGAGCTTTAGCGTCAGTTACGCCCTGGCACGCTGCCTTCGCAATCGGAGTTCTTCGTCATATCTAAGCATTTCACCGCTACACAACGAATTCCGCATGCCTCGTGCGCACTCAAGACAACCAGTTCGCGACGCACTTCCACGGTTGAGCCGCGGCATTTCACGTCACGCTTAATCGCCAGCCTGCGCTCCCTTTAAACCCAATAAATCCGGATAACGCTCGGACCTTCCGTATTACCGCGGCTGCTGGCACGGAATTAGCCGGTCCTTATTCTTACGGTACATGCAAACGGGGACCCGTCCCCGACTTTATTCCCGTACAAAAGCAGTTTAAAACCCATAGGGCATTCTTCCTGCACGCTACTTGGCTGGTTCAGCCTCCCGGCCATTGACCAATATTCCTCACTGCTGCCTCCCGTAGGAGTTTGGACCGTGTCTCAGTTCCAATGTGGGGGACCTTCCTCTCAGAACCCCTACTGATCGTCGCCTCGGTGGGCCGTTACCCCGCCGACAAGCTAATCAGACGCATCCCCATCCCTTAGCGATAAATCTTTGCTCCTCGTCAGATGCCCTCAAAGGAGAACATAGGGTATTAATCCGACTTTCGCCGGGCTATGCCCTACTAAGGGGAAGGTTGGATACGCGTTACTCACCCGTGCGCCGGTCGCCATCAAAGTTTGCAAGCAAACTTCATGCTGCCCCTCGACTTGCATGTGTTAAGCCTGTAGCTAGCGTTCATCCTGAGCCAGGATCAAACTCTTCATTGTAAATGATATCTTCTTCCCAAACATATCACAGCTCACCAGAATTAACGGAAAACTGCAATAGCCAGGACACTTTCTCCTGTCACAGAACGACCATCCTTCAGTATTAAAGGCTAAAGCACCTCTTTATATCAATATATATTGACGGCTTGTCTCTTTACCCAAGCACATACACAGATAATGCATGCGCTCGCTTCTTGTACTACTTAATGTCTATGTAAATCTCTCAAAGAACACTTTCTCTTTAGGGCTCATCAGGGGTTGTTCCCCGAAAGCGGATGCAAAGGTACGAACTTTTTCTGAACTACCAAAACTTTTCCAAGTTTTTTTTAATATTTTCGATGATTTTTCTTCGTTTTTGATTTATATCAATCCATAAAAACCCTTTACACCTTATTATATATATAAAGCGTAGCGTGATAATACATCTTTTTCCTTTTTCTTTGTCTGCTGCAAGAACTGCTTGTAGGCATCACTTTCCGGTTGAAAGGGGCGATGTGCCAGAGCCTCTTTCACTGGTTTCCATTCCTGCAAGAACTGTTTGGCCCTCTCGCTAAAGTAAACCTCCACCAAGCGTTGCCATATATACTCTACAGTCTGGTCTGAAGGATGTAGCATGTCGGGCTGATAGAAACGATAGTCGCGCAGTTCGTCCAACACAATCTCATAAGCAGGGAAATAGCGGACAAAAGACCGTTCGTCCGCCACCCTCTGTGCTGCGAGCAGAAGAGTGGCCTTTGATAGTTGGCTACCATGATACCCATATTTGGCATAACGGATTGGACTGACGGTCAGAACAACCTGAGCATCCTGTCGACGGCTGTGAAACTCATCGACTGCCTGTATGAGGTAATCAATGCACTGGTCGACCGACAGTTCTTCTTCTCGGAAAAGACGATGGGGACGTTTCTGGCAGTTGTCCACAATTTCGCCTGTTTCAAGCAAGCGATAAATATGATTGGTTCCCAATGTCAGGAAAGCAATTCGCGGTGTACCTTCAAAACACGAAACCGAGTGCAGCACAGAAGCCGGATTATACATGACACCAAAAGGATTGACGGTCACAGGGAAATGGTCTTCGGCAAAGCGACGCCCGATATGATCGGCAAAACACGAGCCCACAAACAGTATCGGTTCCAATGGTTCTATCCGGAACATCGGATCCTCAACATCCACGACGGTACGAAATTCCATATCAACTTCTGCTTATTTGTAAACCACAGGACGACAGAGACATATCCACGAAGCGCGCATTGTGTGCCAGCCTGTTGTCCGACAATACCTTTTTGATGCGGGCAGCAGCTTCGGGATCCTTTGCCACCATATAGAGAAAGCCTCCCCCACCCGCTCCCGGCAGCTTATAACCAAGACACAGATCATCAATGAGTGCCGTTTGGCGCTGCACCATTTCAGGATTGGTTCCACTATCCAGCAACTGGTTTTGCATCCAGGTCTTACGCACCAGACGTCCCATCTGGACGAAGTCCTGACGTTGCAGTGCATCGTGCATAGACAAAGCATGCTCCTTCATCTGACGCAGCAACAGCAGTTGTTCTCCATTGTTTAAGAACATACGTCGCACTATCTCCGACAAGATATGCTTAGCCGTTCTGGTCATTCCTGTATAATACAGCAGATGACACTGACGGTATTCTGGCAATGTATAGACATCGGATGGCAGCCAACGCGCCAATGGGCGCTGCTCAAAACCATCTTGGGTCTGGAGCAGCTTAACACCACCCAACACACCTCCGAACTGATCCTGCCAACCGCCGCCTGTGGTCAGCAGTTGCTCCAACACCAATGTTCTACGTCCAATCTCGCTCTTATCCCATGCCAACGAACAGAAATCACTGACAGCACCTAAGACAGTAGCAGCCAAGATGGAACTGGTGCCCAGCCCGCTCCCAGCAGGAACAGCAGAGAGCAGCGTCAGTTCAATACCACCGCCGAAGTCTTCCAACTGCACCCTTAACGAGGGAAAACTACGCGCTGCGAACGATGGCGAGAATCCGGCCAGAGCTAATGCTGCCTTAGGGATGGAGAACGGCGACCCCACCTTATTGAATTGTTGCAGGTCCTGATAGGTCTCCACCACCTCTGAAGCCCCCAGGTCAATGCTTCGCAAGACAATGTGCGGCTCCTTGCAAGGCTTTACATAGACCTGCAAAGGCGGCTGTCCATTCAGTTCAATAGCCAGATTGACAACGGCACCACCTTCCATCAGGCAGTAGGGAGGCGTGTCCGTCCATCCTCCTGCAATATCAATACGTACCGGACTGCGTCCCCACACAATCTGATCCATGCATACCGACAACCTGGGATCCTGCAACTCTGCCAGTACGCTTTGCGTCAGTCCTTGTCGAAGTAAGGAGAAAGCCTGTTCCTTTTCGCCCCGGAACATTGCATCGTGTATACGCACCATGAGAGGCGCCTTTTCAGGCAGCGCTTCAGGCATGGATATCTGTTCTGCCGCAAATTCACGAGCCGCATCATCCAGGTCCAACTGGTAAAAAACGCTATGTTCCCAATTATCTGCAATGGTCCTCCAGTTTTCCCTTCTGAAATCTGCACGCTGAGCAAAGAGGCGACTCATATTGGCCTCTGTAGAAATATCCTCGGCACTTAAGAAATCAGGTGAAGGGTGAAGGGTGAAGGATGAAGGGAATGAGTTGAGGTAGGCCTCTATCTCCTCGTATTTCAATACGGGGAACTGCCGCCGCTGCTGTTCATCACCATCAAAGCGATCGTCTATATGATAGCGACGCACCACATACTTATCCTGTCCCATAGGCACCAGATCCAGGCACTGTCCAGGCTCCAGATGCACCTTCCATTGGTTTCTCGGTACACCCGTCACAATATTCTCCCTGGTAAGCGTCCACCCTTTACCCACATGACTGTTTTCAATCCAGATAAACGTATTGTCTGCCGTGAACGAGATATCCATCAGGGCATTCTGAACAAATATCGAAGGATGCGGCTTTCTGTCATGGTGCATAATCAGACGCTGGTCGCTTACCCTGTTCTGCAAGGCTACCGTTGAGGAAATCATCTCGCGTGAAGTGCCAAAATGATAGAACTCGCCACCCTGCAAAGGCACCACTGCCACAGTGAGACTGCGCAACTCCGGATCGTCAATCAGCGGATTAGTACCCAGAGAACACCCAAACTGGGAATAAAGATCGTAGAAGTTGAGAGGTGAGAAGTCAGAGGTGAGAGGTGAGAGATTACATCTCTTCATCAGCATCTTCACAGCCCTGTCGCTGAGCAGCCATACACCAATGTCCGTCAGATAATAGTGCTCCTTCAGCAAGGCCGCCAATTGGGCCGCATCGGGCTTCTGCAACATCTGCTTCAACACCTGGGGTGAGTGCTGATGGCTGACGAACACACCATGGTGAGAGGCAACGTCTGCTTCCAGCCATAAGCCATAGCACACCACATCGGCCTGAGGTACGGGGCCTAACGGTTGGCCTGCTCGGATAAGCACATCACCGCTGACCACCATCGTATTCAATCCGTCAGGAGCCAGCTCCATAAGGTGGCGATATAGCGGCAGTTGCAGAGAAAGGAGATCCTGCGACAACCGCTGTCCCCGTTCCCAGCGGAACACAGGTATCGGTGTCAGAATCTTACCAGAAGGTGCATAGGAAGGAAGCCGCCGGCTCTGTCCGCCAGCATGTATCAGTATACGCTTCTCCTTCGACAGCCAATCGTCGAAGGTTGACGTGGTTTCACAATCCGTCTTGGAGTCCTCTTGTGTCACCTCACACGCATAGCATTGCTTCAACAGCCAGGCAGTACCACCCCCGCTGCCAATCCGGTGTCCTTCGGGATCACAAGTGCAATAAAAGTCTTCGACAGACAAGTTAGTAAGCTGATGGAAGACGGTCTTACCGTCTGAATCAGTCTTTACCAGATTAGGGGGTAAGGATAGTAGTATTTTCATTCGTCAACTCCTCTTTTGCCTGCAAAATTACAAAAAAACAAGTAAAAAGCCATCATTATAAAAAAAATATTGTAATTTTGTAGGCAAATTGCAATCCGAATAGAAACGAAAGCCTAAAATGAAGAAATTCGACATATTGACCAAGGATGGTGTCAACTTCCTGGTCCCCTTTATCCTAATAACCTCTTGTTTCGCCCTTTGGGGCTTTGCCAACGACATGACAGGCCCCATCGTGAAGGCGTTCTCGAAGATCTTCCGCATGAGCGTCACCGAAGGCGCCCTCGTGCAGGTGGCTTTTTATCTTGGCTATTTTGTGATGGCTTTTCCTGCCGCCATCTTCATCCAGCGCTATTCGTTCAAGGCTGGCGTCCTGGTAGGCCTGTCGCTGTTTGCCATTGGGTCGTTCATGTTTTTCCCTGCCAAACTGACAGGCATGTACTACCCGTTCCTCCTTGCCTATTTCATTCTGACATGCGGCTTATCGTTTCTGGAGACGTCATGCAATCCCTACATCTACTGCATGGGTAGCGAGGAGACGGCTACCCAGCGACTGAACCTGGCTCAGGCCTTCAACCCCATCGGTGCCTTGATGGGCATGTTTATTGCCATGGAATTTGTGCAGGCAAAGATGAGTCCAATGACCACCGAGCAGCGTTCATACCTGCCCGACTTACAATTCAACATTCTGAAAGACAACGACTTGAGTGTTCTGATTGGTCCCTACCTTGGTTTGGGAGCCATATGCTTGCTCATTCTGCTTATGGTCAGGATACAGAAGATGCCCAAAGCAGGTGAAACTCGCCAAAACAAGAAGATCACGGTTGCCTTCAAGGAACTGCTTCACATTCAGAATTACCGCGAAGGTGTTGTTGCACAGTTCTTTTACGTAGGAGCTCAGGTGTCGTGCTGGACCTTTATTATACAATATGGTACGCGCGTGTTTATGGAAGAAGGTCTGGACGAGAAGTCAGCCGAGATATTGTCGCAGAAATACAACATCATTGCCATGGTCTTCTTTACCATCAGCCGCTTCATCTGCACATGGTTCCTTAAATACATCTCCCCGGGCAGACTCCTTTCCGTTCTGGCCATTACAGCATCGTTTCTGATTATTGGAGCCATCATCTTCCCCGACCGCAACGGAGTTTATTGCCTGGTAGGTGTGTCCTCGTGCATGTCGCTCATGTTCCCTACTATTTACGGCATCGCTCTTCGCAGCGTTGGCGACAACGTCAAATTCGCTGGTGCGGGCCTCATCATGTCAATCCTCGGCGGCTCTGTCTTTCCACCGCTTCAGGCCATGATCATCGACTCTGGCATTACCCTGTTCGACGTTCCTGCGGTTAATCTGTCATTCGCCATTCCACTGATTTGCTTCATCGTGATTTCCATCTACGGACACCGGTCCTATATCAGGCACTACATCCTACATCCCACATCCAAGGAACACGTATAACAAAAGAGAAGGACGATGCCGTCTGACATCGCCCCTCTTCGAATGAATCCGTCTTTACAACAGTGCTTCAAACTTCTCGACGAACTTATCCTTGGAGACAGCCCCTACGAGTTTGTCAACCTGAACACCATCCTTGAAGAACAAGATGGTAGGAATATTGCGAATGCCGAACTCTGCTGCCAGGTCCTCGTTTTCCTCAACGTCGCACTTACCTACGACAATCTTGCCGTCATACTTCTCTGCCAGTTCTGTCAGAATGGGCGACACCATTCGGCACGGTCCGCACCATGTGGCCCAAAAGTCCAACACCAAAGGCTGTGCACCTTTCTTCAGCGCCTCTAAGTTCTCACTTGTGATTTGTACTTCCATAACATGATAATTTATTAGTGAATAATAGGGTTTCTTAATAACATCTGCAAATAGTATGCCACTCGTTAATTGATTTTATAGTCAAGGGCCGGATGCTGCTCAATAAAGTCAATCAGATGATGCTTCACGTCAAGGGTCTTACTCTTCGACTGCAATAGCACATGATGCTTGCCGGCGGAATCGCGCAACTGGAAGAACAGCTTTGTCTTACCTGGATGTTCGGTAATGATCTCGTTCAGCTCCTCAACCACACGCGCGTCCATCGTCTCATGGTCTGTCACAATCGAGATCGTGATGCGGTTGATGGCTTTATCCTTCACCGTCTGTAGATACTCGACACTCGACACCCTCAGGTCCAGCAGTGTGCTGTTCTGATAGCGGGGCATCACCTTACCCACGACATACACCGAAGCACCTTCAGTAAACATGCCGCTCCGCACTCCCCACTCTTCGCCGAAGAAGCGCAGCTCGCCCTGTCCTTCATAGTCTTCCAATGTGACAATGCCGAAGGGATTACCCCTCTTGTCCAGTCCCGTTCTTAGCGCGGTGACGATGCCGCCCAATACCACCGTCTCGCGACTGGCCAGAGGCGCCAGGTCTTCCAGTTCGCTGCACTTCGTATTACAGATATTATCGAGCACGATGCGGAACTCGTCCAAAGGATGTGCCGACAGATAGATGCCTATCAGGTCGCGCTCCTTGTTCAGACGTTCTATGTCACTCCACCGGATATCCGTTTTGGGGATGGGAGGCGTGGCAATCTCCACATCGTCGAAAGCGCCAAACAACGAATTGGAGGCCTGCTGCTTCTCTGCCTGATAGATCTGTCCGTAGCGCACCAGCGTATCCAGAAACATCTCGCCTTTGGTATTCTCGGCAAAGAAAGACTCCCGGCGTATGCCAAAACCGTCGAATCCGCCACTCAAGGCAAGCGATTCGAAGCACTTGCGGTTAACATTGGCAAACGGGATGCGCTGAGCGAAATCGAAGATGTCCTTATAGGGGCCGTTTTTCTCGCGCTCATTGATAATGGCCAGGGCAGCAGAGTCGCCCATGCCCTTGATAGCAGCCAGTCCGAAGCGTATCTCGCCTTTCTTGTTCACACCGAACTTCTGGTACGACTCGTTCACATCCGGTCCCAGCGTGGCAATGCCCATCGCCTTGCACTCGTCCATCAGCTTGGTAATCTCCGTTATCTGGTCACGCCGTCGTGACATAATGGCAGCCATGAACTCCGCCGGATAGTTGGCCTTAAGGTAGGCCGTCTGGTAGGCCACCCACGAGTAGCAGGCGGCATGCGACTTGTTAAAGGCGTATGATGCAAAGGCCTCCCAGTCGCCCCATATCTTGTCGAGCACCTTCGGGTCGTGTCCGTTCTTCTTGCCGCCCTCGATGAACTTGGGCTTCATGGCATCTACAATATCCTTTTTCTTCTTACCCATGGCCTTTCGCAGGGCATCGCTTTCGCCTCGGGTGAAGTCGGCCAGCAGACGCGACAGCAACATCACCTGCTCCTGATATACCGTGATGCCATAGGTGTCCTTCAGGTATTTCTCCATGACGGGGATATCGTAGGTGATGGGTTCCTCACCATGCTTTCGGCGTATGAACTGGGGAATATAGCCCATAGGCCCCGGCCGATAGAGGGCGTTCATGGCGATGAGGTCCTCAAAGACGGTGGGTTTCAGTTCGCGCAGGTATTTCTGCATGCCCGCCGACTCAAACTGGAACGTGCCGATGGTTCGTCCCTGCTGGTAGAGTTCGAAGGTCTTTGGGTCGTCGATAGGTATGTGGTCCAGGTCTACTTCAATGCCACGTGTCTGTTTGATATTGTCGCAAGCCTCCTTCAACTCCGACAGCGTTTTCAATCCCAGGAAGTCCATCTTGATGAGTCCTGTCGACTCAATCACATGCCCGTCATACTGCGTGCAGTTGGTCTTGGTATCCTTGAAGTCAGGGTCGTCGGCAGTGGACACGGGCACCCAGTCGCTGATGGGGTCACGGCAGATGATGAAGCCGCAGGCATGGATGCCGGTGCCCCGCACGGTGCCCTCCAGCATCTTGGCGTACTTGATAGTGTTGGACAAGGCCTGATCCTTGCTGGCCTCAGCCTCCTGCAGTTCCCGCACGGCCTTGATGGCGTTGGGCAGGTTCATCTTAGGTGTCTTGCCATCTACATCTGGCAACCGGTCGGGTATGGCCTTGCACAAGGCATTCGCCACGGCGATAGGCACCTTCTCCACACGTGCCACATCCTTGATACTGTTTTTAGTGGCCATCGATGCGTAGGTGATGATATGTGCGCAGTTCTCATGGCCATACTTGTCTTCAACCCACTTCAGCACCTTGCCACGTCCATCGTCGTCGAAGTCGGTATCGATATCAGGCAGCGATATGCGGTCGGGGTTCAGGAAGCGCTCAAACAGCAGGTCGTACTTCATGGGGTCTATCTTCGTGATGCCCAGACAGTAGGCCACCACACTGCCCGCAGCCGATCCACGTCCCGGTCCCACCATCACGCCCAGTTCATCGCGGGCAGAGTTGATGAAGTCCTGCACAATAAGGAAGTAGCCGGGGAAGCCCATCGTCTTCATGATATGCAGTTCGAAGCGAATGCGGTCGTCCACCTCTTTCGACAACTCATCACCATAGATGCGGGCTGCGCCCTCATACGCCAGTTTGGCCAGATAGTCGGCCTCGTACTTGATGCGGTACAATTTGTCGTAGCCGCCTAGCTTTTTGATTTTCTTCTCGCCCTCCTCCGGCGGCAATGGGTTCTGGCCGTTCTCGTCGCTGGTGAACTCCTTATACAGGTCTTCCTCCGTGAACTTCTGCCGCCACTGCTCTTCCGTGCCAAACGACTCGGGGATGGGGAAGTTCGGCATGATGGGGTCATGGTCCAGTGTGTATATCTCTACCTTGTCGAGAATCTCCAAGGTGTTCGAGAGTGCCTCTGGCACATCCTGGAAAATCTCGTTCATCTCAGCCTTGGTCTTAAACCACTCCTGCTTGGAGTAGAGCATACGGGTGGGGTCGTCCAGGTCTTTGCCGGTCGACAAACAGAGCAGATGGTCGTGTGCTTCGGCATTCTCCTTATCCACGAAATGCACGTCGTTGGTACACACCAGTTTGATCCCATACTCGCGGGCCAGTTCTATCAGCACCTTGTTGGCCTGCTGCTGCAAGGGAAAGGTTTCGCGGTTGGCCCTGATGCTGGGGTCTGTCACCTCATGGCGCTGCAGCTCCAGATAATAGTCGTCGCCAAACACGCGGTGATACCACTCCACGGCCTCGCGGGCTCCGGCCATATCGCCGTCAAGAATTTTCTTAGGCACCTCGCCGGCAATGCATGCCGAGCAGACTATCAGGCCCTCGTGGTATCGCTCCAAATCGGCACGGTCGGTGCGCGGACGCATATAGTAGCCGTCTACCCACGAGTTCGACACCAGCTTAATCAGGTTTTTATAGCCCTGATAGTTCTTGGCCAGCACAATCAGGTGGTAGCCGCTGATATGGCGTTTGTCGTCCTTCAGTTCCTTTGGTCCGTAGCGCGATACATACATCTCGCAGCCAAAGATGGGTTTGAACAGTTCCTGCCCCTCTTTCTTACGGGCTTTGTTCACATCGGCCACGATGTCGTGGAACTCCTTGATGCCAAACATGTCGCCGTGGTCGGTGATGGCCAGGCCCCGCATGCCGTCGCCGATGGCCTTGTTCACCAAGTTCTTTATCTTCGACTGTCCATCAAGGATAGAATAGTAAGTATGAACGTGTAAATGTACAAAATCTTCCATTTCTGCTTATTTTCGAGCCTCAAAGTTACGTCGAAAAGTTGATATTACCAAAAGAATCGGATAAAAAGTTTGTTAATTGACAAAAAAGCATTACCTTTGCAGCGGAATTCCGAATTCACTGATACCCATGGGAGAAAGAATTAAAAAACTAAAAAAGATACGAATCCATCGCGAAGGCACCGAAGAACTGCTCTACAGCATGTTTATCCTTATCGCCATCGCAGTGGTTTTATGGCGTTCGTTTGACACGCCCATACCATTTATTGCCTTCGTTGCCGTCTTCGGCACCGTATGGTTGCTGATGCTCAACTTCTATCGTTGCCCCATCCGTTATTTCAACGAAGACACCACAAAGACGGTGGTGGCCCCTGCCGACGGCAGGATTGTGGTGATAGAGGAGACCGACGAGGACGAATACTTCCACGACAGGCGACTGCTGATCAGCATCTTCATGAGTCCGCTGAACGTGCATGCCAACTGGTTTCCGGTGGACGGACAGGTGAAGTTTGTGAAGCACTTCAACGGCAACTACCACAAAGCCTGGCTGCCGAAGGCCAGCGAGGAGAACGAGCATGCCGACATTATGATTGAGACCCCTGACGGTCAGGAGGTGCTGGTGCGCCAGATTGCCGGTGCCATGGCTCGCCGCATCGTGACCTACGCCAAGCCGGAAGAGGACTGCTACATCGACGAGCACCTGGGCTTCATCAAACTGGGCTCACGCGTAGATGTCTACCTGCCTTTGGGTTCTACACCCTGTGTGAAGATGAAGCAACCCACCACAGGCGACCAGACCGTCATCGCCAAACTGGGGTGATTGACAATTGATAATTGACAATTGATAATTGACAATTGATAATTGACAATTGATAATTGGTGATGAAGAAGCATATCCCAAATACGATTACCTGCTGCAACCTGATTTCGGGTTGCATAGCCACCTATTTTGCCTTTCAGGGAGACTATCTGACGGCATTGCTATTCATCGTGGCAGGAGCCGTCTTCGACTTCTTCGACGGCATGGTGGCCCGTCTGCTGCACGTCAGTTCACCCATTGGTAAGGAACTCGACTCGCTGGCCGACGACATCACCTTTGGCTTTGCGCCTTCAGCCATCATTTTCAGTTGGCTGCAGTCGGCCCTCTCCTCAGAGCCCTCACCGCTCTGCACTTACCTGCCTTATCTGTCGTTCATCATGGCGGCTTTCTCTGCACTGCGGCTGGCCAAGTTCAATCTTGACGAGCGCCAGGCCATGGGGTTCATCGGTCTGCCAACGCCTGCCAACGCCCTGTTCTGGGGCTCGTTGATAGTTGGTGGTGGCTCGTTCCTGGCTTCATCGCCTTATTATGTATATGGTGTCATTGCGCTGGTCTTCGTCTTCAGCTATCTGCTGATTGCCGAGATACCCATGTTCGCCCTAAAGTTCAAGACGTGGGGCTGGAAAGGCAATGAAATCAAGTACGTCTTCATCCTCTCGTGCATTCCGCTGCTGCTCCTGCTGGGAGTGAGCGGTCTGGCTGCCATCATTGCTTGGTATATCGCCCTGTCGGTATTCACCCAAAAGCGCAACAAATAACCCCAATCGTTTCCGCCTATGTCTGCTGTACTTGCCGTATTCTTAGGATTACTCATTCTGGTCACCATCGGTCTGCTGGTGGTTTTCTACTATATGCGCAAGGGCATCCGCTATGTGAAACGGATGGCCAGTGGCGAGATGACGGAAGAGGAGTTCCAGCGCATGGCTAACAAGCACTTTGGCAACAAAGACGGCAACAACCAGGGGCCGCAGTTCGACAAGGACTACTTCAAGGGGGCCGGCGACCGCCAGAAGCAGAAGCAGCAGCAACAGCAGCAGTCTCCCCGCACCACTCGTACTGCCGACGGTCTGACCATCACCGACAACCGCCATCCTGACAAGGCCAGCAAAAAAATATTCGCCCAGGACGAGGGCGAATATGTTGAGTTCACTGAGGAATAGCCAACAGCCAATAGCTAACAGCCAACAGCTAATTATGCACCAAGGTGCCTATCTCCTCGCCATCCATCACTTTCTTCAGATTTCCCACGACATCCATGTTAAACACATAGATGGGCAGGTTGTTGTCCTGACACATGCAGATGGCAGTCAGGTCCATCACCTTCAGCCCGCGCGCGAGTACCTCTTTATAAGTAATAGCGTCGAACTTCGTAGCCGTTGGGTCTTTCTCCGGGTCAGCCGTATATACGCCGTCCACGCGGGTGCCCTTCAGCATCACGTCGGCCTCAATCTCTATGCCACGCAAACTGGAGCCCGTGTCGGTGGTAAAATAAGGTGAGCCTGTGCCTGCAGAGAAGATGCAGACGTAGCCCTGTTCCATGGCCTCGATAGCCTTCCACTTGGTGTAGAACTCGCCGATAGGCTCCATGCGGATGGCCGTCAGTACCTTGTTCTTTACGCCGACAGCACCCAGTGCCGATGAGAGTGCCAGCGAGTTGATCACCGTGGCGCACATGCCCATCTGGTCGCCCTTCACGCGGTCGAAGCCCTTCTGACTTCCACTCAGTCCGCGGAAGATGTTGCCGCCGCCGATGACGATGCCTATCTGCACCCCCATCTCGCTCACTTCCTTAATCTGCCGGGCGTAGTCGCTCAGCCGCTCAGGGTCTATGCCGTAGCCCTGCTTTCCCATCAGGCTCTCGCCCGACAGTTTCAGTAGAATCCTTTTGAATCTTGCCATAATTTTCAATTATCAATTATCAATTATCAATTATCAATTATAAAAGTAACTTCTTTAAACGCATAACGACGCTGTTGTCCTGTCTCATCACACAGCACCAGGTGTCCGTCGTCCTCCACGTCAACCAACTCAGCCATAAACGTCCCATTCTCGTCAACGTAGGGATGAAAGCCTTTGCGACGGTAGAGCATGGAAAGATACCTACTAAGTACGTCCTGCCCTATATAGTTATCAAAACATTGCAGGATATCGCGTAGCAACTGTTCGCGGTCGGTCTCGTGCTCGCAGATCTGCCACATGGACACTGGGTTAGGGGCATTGCTGTGGAATATCCGCTGGTTGACGTTCAGCCCAACGCCTATGATGCTCTCCCTGATACGCTGGCCCAGCAGAGTGTGTTCTATCAGTATGCCGCCAATCTTGCCGTTGCGCCAGTAGATGTCGTTGGGCCACTTGATGCTCAGGTCACCGATGTGTCGGCCCAGCGCCTCGCAGACGGCCAGCGACACCGCCATGGAGATGTGGAACTGCCGTCCCACGGGAATATTCTCCGGCCTTATCCGCATGGAGAACAGCAGGTTCTTGCGCCGTTCGCTCTCCCACGTGTTTGTGCCACAGCCGCGTCCTGCCGTCTGATAGTCGGCCCACACCACACACGGCGTCTGCCCCCCCTTGTGGTTGTTCAGCCACAGATTGGTTGATTCCGTCTCGTCGATATGTATGATTTCCCATTCCACGATGCAAAGATAATAAATAATTCATAAATCATCGTTCTTTTTTGATAAAAAGCGGCCAAAGCGGGCACATTATTTAGAAATAACATATAAAATACCTATGGTTTACTTATACAAATTGAGGTTTAGTTTGTCAATATCGGAACTACATTTTGTTATTTCAGGAAAAGCAATTACCTTTGCAGCATGAAACCGATATTGACGATAACAGGTAGCGATTCGACAGGTGGTTCGGGTGTGCAGGCGGACATCAAGACGATGTCTGAGCTGGGTGGTTACGCCATATCGGCCATCACCAGTATCACTGTACAGACCACTCTGGGAATCCAGCAGTTTTACGATGTACCAGCGACCATCGTTGCAGGGCAGATTGACGCTGTGATGAACGACTTTCAGCCAGAGGTAGTCAAGATAGGTCTGATACGACGCGAAGAAACGCTCGAGGTAGTGGTCAAGGCTCTGCGGAAATACCGTCCGCGCCATGTGATACTTGATACAGTAGTACTCTCGTCGCGAGGCGATACGCTGATAAGCCGTGAGATGCACGATGCCATCCGCTGTCAGTTGATTCCATTATGTACGATGGTGATTAAGAAAGACGATGGCATGATGCACGGTCTTTCTAACCGCTATGCCAGTGCGGTGGCTGTGTTCCTGAATCAGGGATTGTCGCCTGATGAAGCCGAAACAAAGGCTAAGGCTTATATCAACACACAAGTATTGAGAGCAAACGACTTGCAGGGGCGCAGCAGCGAGCTTTACAATGAACTGCTCGATGCCATCGCAGAACACCATCGGGAGGCAAATGAAAGGCTACGGGTAGGCGGGCGTAGCACGGGAATTGTCAGGTTTTATGCCGACTTGCTGAATGTGAGCAGTCGTTATCTGGCACAGGTGACACGTCGCATATCAGGCAAGTCACCCAAGGCTATTATAGATGATTATCTGATACACGAGATAGAGTTGCAACTCAAATCGACGGACAGCACTGTGCAGGAGATAGCATACCGGTTTGGCTTCTCCTCGCAGGCACATTTCACAAAATTCTTCAAAAAACTAAAGGGCGTAAGTCCCACAGAATTCAGGAAAAGGGACTCCGAGCTCTGCTCGCCTGAGCACCTACGGAGCGCAAGAAAAAAGTAAAAAGTAAAAATGGCAAACGAAAGACAAATGCTCAACCGCCAGTTGGCTCAGATGCTGAAGGGTGGTGTTATAATGGACGTGACTACTCCCGAACAGGCCCGCATAGCCGAAGAGGCTGGTGCCTGCGCTGTGATGGCATTGGAGCGCATACCCGCTGACATCCGTGCAGCAGGTGGTGTATCGAGAATGAGTGACCCTAAGATGATTCGTGGTATCCAGGAGGCAGTCAGCATCCCTGTGATGGCCAAATGCCGCATCGGTCATATTGCCGAGGCCCAGATTCTGCAGGCCATCGAGATCGACTATATTGACGAGAGCGAGGTGCTGAGTCCTGCCGACAATATCTACCACATAGACAAGATGAAGTTCGACGTGCCCTTTGTGTGTGGTGCCAAGAACCTGGGTGAGGCCCTGCGCCGTATCGCCGAGGGTGCTACGATGATTCGCACCAAGGGTGAGCCGGGAACGGGCGACGTGGTACAGGCCGTTAGTCACATGCGACTGATGCAGAGCGAGATTCGCCGGCTGGTAAGCATGAGTGAAGACGAGCTCTACGAGGCTGCCAAGCAGTTGCAGGCACCTTACGAACTGGTGAAGCAGGTGCATGAGACCGGCAAGCTGCCTGTGGTGAACTTCGCCGCTGGTGGTGTGGCTACCCCTGCCGATGCAGCACTGATGATGCAGCTTGGTGCCGAGGGCGTGTTCGTAGGCAGTGGCATCTTCAAGAGCGGCAATCCCGCCAAACGTGCTGCCGCCATCGTCAAGGCAGTCACCAACTACAATGATGCCAAGATGCTGGCCGAGCTATCAGAGAATCTGGGTGAGGCCATGGTAGGCATCAATGAACAGGAAATCGAACTTCTGATGGCAGAGAGAGGCAAATAAGATGAGAATAGCCGTTTTAGCATTACAAGGAGCATTTGCCGAACACGAGCAGATGCTCCATCGTTTAGGCGTAGAGACCTTTGAGGTGCGCCAACTGGCTGACTGGAATCAGCCCAAGGACGGGCTTATCATTCCTGGTGGTGAATCAACCACGCAAGGAAAGCTGCTTCACGACCTGGGGCTCTTTGACCCCATCCGCCAGGCCATTGTCGAGGGATTGCCCGTTTTCGGCACATGCGCTGGATTAATCCTATTGTCGCCAATGCATCTTGGCACGATGGATATTGATGTGCAGCGCAACGCATACGGTCGCCAGCTGGGTAGTTTTCATACAGAGGCAAAAGTAAAGGGCATCGGTGAAGACATTCCCATGACCTTCATCCGTGCCCCCTATATTAATATGGTGTTATCGCCAGAGTGTGAGGTGTTGGCCGATGTGGATGGCCATATCGTGGCCACTCGTCAAGGCAGCCAATTAGTGACCGCCTTCCATCCCGAGCTTGATGATGACACCCGTATTCACGAATACTTTATCAAGATTGCTCTTTTTATGGGGCAAACTGCGTGATTTTCTCCCAAAAAGCTTCCGTATGTCAGCATTAATTTGTATTTTTGCACTATGGAAGAGAAAAAAGACGAAGCATACATGCGCTTGGCGCTGGAAGAAGCCCGCAAGGCGCTTGCCAAAGGCGAAATACCCATTGGGGCTGTCGTGGTGTGCAAAGACCGCATCATTGCACGGGCCTACAACCTCACCGAGACACTCACCGACGTGACGGCCCACGCCGAGATGCAGGCCATCACCATGGCGGCCAATGCCCTGGGCGGCAAGTACCTGACCGACTGCACACTCTACGTCACCATAGAGCCCTGCCCCATGTGTGCCGGCGCCATCGGCTGGGCCCAGGTGCCTCGCCTGGTCTATGGCGCTGCCGACCCCAAGCGCGGTTTCCGTGAGTATGCCCCGCGCGTGCTTCACCCCAAGGCAACCTGCATAGGCGGCATCCTTGAAGAAGAATGCCGCCAGCTGATGCAGGACTTTTTCAAGTCCCGCAGATAGTGTCTGCTGCTATTTTCCCCGCACCATCAGCCTGGGGGGAGCAAAGCGCATCGGTTGCCACGGCATATCGCTGCGGCTCAGCACATACTCCCACGTCTCGGGCTTATGCGCTTTGTCGAAGGCAGTGAACTCATCATACGTAGAGTTGCCTTTCGACAGCCCCAGACGCATCACGCGGTCGTAGATGGCCTTGCGGCTCGGAGCATTGAAGGGACTGGCATTGCTGTTCATCATGCTCTCCGCCGTAGGTCGATAGATGCCCGAGGCGTATGTGTAGCCACCATTATACACGCCGATGGCTTCCTCTGTGTAGCACGTGTCGCTGATAAACTCGCACCAGTCCACCTTGGTCACATCGTCCGTGGTGTCCACGTTCTTCATCCAATTATACTGATGGTACTCCTTAATCCGGTCAATAGCCTCCTGTGTGGCCGCTCCGTTTTTCTCATAGCCATACTCATCCGCCAGCTTAGCCAGTCCATGACCGATGGCTTCGTGCACCAATACCGTTCGAAACTCCTCGCTCTCCATGTCCTGGATAACCGGGCAGAAACAGGCCGCATATTGTATCGGTGAGCCGTTTCCGCTGGAGTAAAGATAGGTGACCCCGTTGTGGACGTTCGAATTCAGTATCACCACAGCCAGTGCGTTCAGCGAGTCCACACGCTCTACCTTCCTCATGTACTGGAAAACCTTCTCGCCATCAGCCTCTATATGCGACGACTGATTGTCGGGCACGCAACTGAAAACCGTGCTGTAGTCCGAACCCACAGCATCGTTTTTCGACACAGCCGTCACCTTGTAGATGCTGAAATAGTCTTTGAGCGACTTCACCGGCTCTTCGCTGAACAGGTTTTCGATGGCCTTGTCCAGCACCCTGTCGTAGGTGCCGTCGGCAATGTCCTTGTCGGCAAAGCCATCGCCCATCAGCACCACGGGGATGCCCTTGCCCACCGAGGCCGTCTGCACCACGCTGACCGTGCCGTCGGCCGAATAGTCGGTCGACTCATACCCGCTGCTGACACCTTTCTGGGTGACGTAGGCCGTGTCCAGCCCTATCCACTCGTCGTCGCTGATAAGCTGGGCTATCACATATATAGCGGTACGCGAGTTGGTGTCGGTGTTAGGCTGTACCGTCAGTGCCGCCATCGTGCCTTTGTACTCTGCCCTGGTCATCCGGCTGTTATCCTCAGCCCAGCCTATCCACGACAGACCGGAGGAATAGGCCACGGTCAGGTTGTCAAACGAGCTGAAGCTCGTCACAAACGTCAGCTCCACGGTGCCGCCTTCGGCCTCCACGATATACTCTTTCTGATTGAAAATGGCATAGTCGCCACTCTGTTTAATGGTCACTGACTGGCTGGCACTGCCGGCCTTGATAGTCACTGCGGCCTCGCGCTGGCTTTTCGTGCGGTTGGTCGATGCCGTCGTGATGGTAATCGACCCGCTGCCGGCCTTACCCGACGTCGGGCTGATGGTCAGCCAGTCGGCGCTGGTAGTGGCCGTCCATGCGGTCGAAGCCGTAAAGTTCACCACGGTGCTTTGGTTCACCACCGGATAGAGGGTGCCTGTGGGCACCTTCGTCAGCGAGATGCTGTCACTGCTGTTTTGGCTGCTGTCCTTGCTGCAGCCCGCAAAGAGGACTGCGCAAAGCAGCAGACTGCATGCAAAAGCCAATACTTTACTGTTCAATTTTCCTGTCATCATTCGTTCTCTTAATTTTGGTACAAAGATACGCATTTTCTCCCAAACAGCCAAAGAGTTTTCGTAAAAAGATGCTTTCTGTTTTGCGTATAGGAGAAAGGTGTTTTGAGTATAGCCGCAAGGTATTTTGAGTATAGGCGAAAGGTATTTTGAGTATAGGCGCAAGGTTGAAAGGATAATCCCTTGTACCTGCTAGAATAGGGGGTTGCCCCTGTCCTAGGCATTCCTATACCCTATAAGGTGACGCTTGAACGACTCGAAGATGGCATTGGAACGACCGGAAGATGACGTTCTTTCTCCCGAAAGCGCTCTTATCTTTCTATCCAATTTTCAAGGGAAATGTTCTTGAAATTACAAAAATGTTTAATGTTGTCCGTCACACAAACAAAATCATAGGCTATTGCTGTACAGCCTATCAGCAGATCAAAGTTGTCTTCACAAGGCGTACCAGCTAACCTAAGTCTTATTTTTTCTTTCATAGCTCTACAATGTCCTGATTGAAAGCACGCTGATCCCGAATAGCCGCAATAAACTCCTCATCACTCATTCCATCATCTCCCCAAATTCCATAAAATTCTCTGGCAGAGGTAATATTTCTACCGCTGATACTTTTAAGTGACTGGGTCAACAGCGTAATGAGATCAATCTTTGTGTTATTGTCTAAATACTTCAAACTGTTCCACCTATTCTCCAACCTTGCTTTTAAAATAGCGTTTGTCACATCAGATTCCTTTTTGCCTGCAAAGTTACAAATATATTTCAATTATGCAAACAATCGGAGCAGAAAAATCTTCCTACCCCGATTGTTTCTTGGTATAGTTCTAATGCGTAGTGAGTTTCTTAAGACTCTTTTACAGGCGTAGGCGTGGTACCTGCGTTGTTGTCACCATCGGTGATGGCTGGGTTGGCCTGAATCTCCGATTGGGGCAGACGCCACAACAGAATTTCATCGTTCGGGTCGATGACGTAAACAGCCTCAGCGGTAAAGCCACCTCCACGACGGTCGATACCCTTGCCAAGACGCATCACGTCGAACCAGATACGACCCTCACCCCACAGCTCGATACGTTTCTGCCAGTATACAGCTTCCTGCACGTCTCCTGTGCATGTATAGTTCGGGTCGCGGTAGGTTCTAACAAAATTCTCCAATGTCGATTTGCCATCCTGACCGCTCATGGCCTCTGCCTCGGCCTTGATAAGATACATTTCCTCGATACGCATCAGGGGAATGTCATTTGCGTTGGTCTCCTGAGCCAGCACATGCTGATAGGCATCAAACTTACACGTTGTATATGGGTCGTATTCCACATATGTAGACATAAACCATTGCTGGTCAGCTGTCAGGTTCTTGCTGATACCAGTAGCGTCCGTCCACCAGCCTTTGCGGACATCCGTATCAGGTATGGATGCATAGAGCTTTTTGTTAATCTGGTGACCACCGCTATACCAGCAGTAACCATAGTTGAACGTGCCGCAGTGGGAAATCCAGTTGACGATACCTGACGATACAACATCATCAGTCTCAGCAATGTAGATACCCCACATCCAATTGTCCTCGGTCATGTCACACAAGCCAGGCTTACCAGCCACGGTGATATCCGAAGGCTCCGCATCACTCAATTCAATGGCATTGGTTGCATCACTGGCAGCCTCGTTCCATTTCTGCATGGCCAGATTCATACGGGCACGCAGACCATAGGCAGTAGCCAAGTCAACAAAACGGCGGTCAGAGCGTTTTTCCCCCTCAGCCTGTGCACTCGTAAGCAATGCAATGGCCTGAGTCAGGTCTGCTTCAACCTGAGTGTACACATCCTGAACAGAGGCGCGCTTGGCTCCTTTCTGTACTACCTCGTCGTTATTCTTGTCGGTAATCAGCGGCACGCATGGGGATGACTCATGACCCTTGTAGTTGAACTGATAGAGCTGAGCCAGTTCAAGATAAGCGAATCCACGCGTAGCCAAGCCCTGAGCCAAATAGAACTGCCAAAGAGGTTCCTTGGTGTCTGCATCAATACTGGCAATGAGAGTGTTGGCTGAGAATATGATTTTGTAGTAGTTGTTCCACACGATGTCACTCTCGTAACTGGTGTACGGACGGTCGGTGTACATAAGGCTGTTTCCTGCCCAATTGTAGCCGGTGTTGGCAGCCACCTGATCTTCGGTATTAGCATCGAAGAACATCATGTTGGCGCTGTATCCGAAATCGTTATGGCGCACAGAACCAAATAGGTCATAGTTCGGTGCATACACATTATAGTTGGCATAAATAGAGCGCACGCCAGCCTCAGCGCGATCAGGCATGCTTTCCTTCACGGCATCTTTCTGGTCAGTGGTAAGAATGTCACCTTCAGGCCGCGTATCCAAATCTTCACAACTTATCATGGCAAGCACGGCAAATGGTAATGCGAATAAATATTTCAGTTTCATAATGTTTCTTGTTTCTAATGTTATTCAATATCCTTCTGTGTATATTTTGACCGTTAGAAGCTGACGCTGATACCACCCGACAGTGTACGAATAGCTGTATAGGTATAGCCCGAAGAGGTGGTATAACTCTTACGTGGGTCGAGGCCCTTACGAGCAGCAAAGAGCGCCATGTTGTCGCCTGCAAAATAGACGCGCACCTTGTTGAGGCCAATTTTGCTGACCAGTTGCTTTGGTATGGTATATCCAATAGTGAGGTTGTTGATTGACAGATAGTCGCTGCTGGTAATCCAACGTGTCGACGAACTGTTGGCATACTTGTCCTGCTGATTGAGACGGGGAACGTCAGTATAGCGGTTTTCTTCGGTCCAGTGGTCCAAGATGTCGACATGCAGATTCTTGCCTCCAGCTGAGCTGCCGTAGAAATTGTGCATGAAGTCGGCATAGCCAGAGTCGTATATCTTACCGCCAAGCTGGTATGCAAACTGCATGCTTAGGTCGAAGCCATAGGCCTGCACATTGAATCCGAAGCCACCATAGACGGTGGGCAGCATGTTATCAGTGGCCACGCGGTTTTCGGTCTTCTGTGCCAGCGTGTAGTCAGAGGTTTTCAGGCGTTCCTCCACGATGTCGTTGCCATTGGCATCCTTCACGCGGTCGCCATTAGCATCGACCTGGAACTTGTTATAGTAGTAGAGGGCTTCACCCGTTTCGGGGTCTACGCCAGCCCATTCGGGCAGGAACATGCGGTAGCGAGAGTGGCCTACCTCGTAGACGTATGAGCCATTAATCCACTTATCGTTCAAGTCTTCGTGCAGTTCGTTAATCCTGTTTCTAAGGAATGTGGCATTGGCATAAAGGTCAATCTTCAAATCCTGCTTGTTCAGCACATTGTAATTAAGGTCGATTTCCAAACCGCTGTTGGTCATCGAGCCGACGTTCATAGGCAGCTGCGAATAACCCAGTGAACCTTGTATGGGCTTGTAGTAAAGCATGTCTGACGATTTGCGGCCGAAGTATTCGATAGTACCGCTCAGTTTGTTATTAAACATGGCGAAATCGAAACCGACATTATACGATGTCGAGGTCTCCCATGTCAGGTCGGAATTGCCCTTGAAGCTGAGCGTGCCATCAGAGAAGCCCGTGGCATCTCCCGTCAGTGCATACTGGTCTGTCCAAGCGTAGTAGTTGTCGATAGCATCGTTACCCTGCTGTCCAAACGAAGCCTTCAGCTTCAGCATGTTCAGCCACGACTTGGTGCTCTCCATGAAACTTTCGCGAGTGATGACCCACGCAGCACTTGCCGACCAGAAAGTACCCCAACGATTGTCTTTCGAGAAACGTGACGATGCGTCGCGACGAACGGCCACATTACCAAAATACTTGTCGTCATAGCTATAGTTGACACGTGCAAAGTATCCCTTTTGAGTATAGGTGCGCTGATAGCCGGAATTGTTCTTCTGGTTCACAGCGTTCGTCATGTAGTAGCTCTCGGGGTTGTAAAGTTTCGAACCGCTGGCATAGAGGTACTTGTATTTATACTGATAGCCATCGTAACCTGCTGTCAGGTCGAAAGCGTGCTTCTCTGCCAGTTTGAATGTGTAGTTGGCCAAATACTGCTGGTCGAAGCCGTATGTGCGTGTATGAGTTTGGTACGCACCACCACCCATCGATGCAAATTGACCCATATAGGCATTCTGCAATTCGTTGCGGTTGGTATTGTCAATGTTAAGACCATAGCGCGCCGTCAAAGTCAGACCTTGGATGGGTGTGAACTCAGCAAAGTAGCTACTATTCAAGATGTCCATGATATACTCACGCTTGTCATACTGCATTTGACCCACGGGGTTGGCAATCGACATAAACGAACGCTTGCGGGCAGTGTCGGTCTTGTCGCCGTAATCATAGACATAACGGTTGCCGTTCATCATTTTGTTACCGTCACTGTCGCGAACATACAAAGGAATGACGGGACCCATGGCGTTCGAGATGTAGAAGGCATTACCACTGGAATTGGTAGTTGTCTGGTCATCGGGATAGAAACTCTTGTTGTAAGCGTAACTCACATTGGCACCGACCTTCAACCAGTCGTTCACCTGATATTCGTCGCGCAAACGGATAGTAGAGCGCTTGAAGCCTGAACCACTTACAATACCATCATCGTTGAGGAAGTTGTATGACATATAGAAGGTATTCCGTTCGGTACCGCCTGAAATCGACACATTATACTCCTGACGACCATTGTTTTGGAATGTCTCACCATACCAGTCATCGGGCCTATAGTAGTTTGTACCATCCGAATAGCCCAGCGTAGCATTGGGGTTCAGTTTGCCATTCTCCAGCACCACCTGTTCGCCATCAGGCACGGTGTAAATCTGGTAGCCAGTGCCACCATAACTATTTGACGACATATATCTATTAACCTGCGCATTGGCTCTTGCAGGATCAACACCCAATGTATTGACAAAGGCATTATACATCGACTCATACTGCAACTCCGTGTAGCGTGCGGGGTCGCTGATGACATCATAGTTCTTGATGGCACGGGCGTTTGAACCCCACTTGGCATCGAACGACACCACTGCCTTACCCTTCTGACCTCGTTTGGTGGTAATCATTACAATACCATTGGCACCACGGGCACCATACAAGGCAGTCGAAGCGGCATCCTTTAACACAGTCAGACTCTCAATATCGCTGGTGGCTATTGATGACAGATCACCATCGAAGGGAACACCGTCAACAACAATCAGAGGGTCAGTTCCAGAGTTGATAGAGCCTACGCCACGCACACGTATCTTTGCCGACACACCCGGCTGACCATTATTGTTAGTAATCTGAACACCAGCTACCGAACCGGCCAAGGCGTTCGACACATTTGATACCTGCAGTTTCTCAAGCTTGTCGGCTTTCATTACACCAGCCGAACCCGTAAAGGTTCCCTTTGTAGCCTTACCGTAAGCCACCACAATCACTTCGTCAAGGGCGGTCTGGTCGCTGGTCAGCAAGATGCGCATATTCGGACGAGCACTCACTTCCAAGGGCTCCATGCCCACGTAGGTGATACGCAGCATAGACTTGCCGGCAGGGCAGGTCAGCGAGAACTGACCATTTGAGTTGGTTACTGCACCGACCTGTGTGCCCACGACCTGAACGGTAGCACCGATAACGGGCTGTCCATCGTCTTGAGACACCACGGTACCATTGACTTTTGTCTGGGCCATTGCCATTCCCAAGCTCAGGAAGAGGCAGGCCAATAACATCGTTAGTCTTTTTTCCATAAATCTCTCTCGTTTTTTAAGTTTATAAATAATGTTGCGTTAATGTATTTCCACGTCTTTTTCCCGTGCTCGCGCTGCGTACCTCCCCGCCGGAGGTATTGATGGATTTTTCCGGAAACTTCCATAAAAGAATACTTACTTTTCGGCATTTACTAAGTAGAAATGAGTAACTTTGCAGATACGTTAACCCCAAAAACGATTAGCGATATGGACATCAACATCAATTTCAACTTTCAAATGCTTGAGCAGCCTGCGGGCTGTAGCGGGGCCCGTGCTGAGGCCCGCGCCGAGGCCGATGCCTCGCTGAGCAATGTGATTAACCGGCAGTTGCAGCAGATGGGCACTTGCCGGGGAGTGAGCACGCTGAACAACTATGCCACGGCGACGAACAGTCTGCGGGCTTACCTGCAGACCGACATCCCGATAAGGCAGGTTGACGAAAACCTGGTGTGCGGCTATGAGCGATGGCTGCTGCAACGGGGCCTATGTCTGAATACAGTGTCGTGCTACATGCGCTCGCTACGCTCCCTGCTGGCAGCCCACGACGAACGGCTTAAGTCCGCCTTCACCAAGGTGTATACCGGCACGGCACGTACCGAGAAGCGGTCTGTGGCACTCGATGCCGTCAGGAAACTCAGGCTGCTATCACTGCCGCCAGGCACCTTTCTGGAACTGGCTCGCGACGTGTTTCTCTTCAGTTTCTACGCCATGGGCATGCCGTTGGTCGATGTGGCTTACCTGCGGAAGTCGCAGATGACTGACGGAGGCTTCTCCTACTGCCGCCGCAAGACAGGGCAGCAGGTGCACGTAGCCATAGAACCGCCCATGGCCGACATCATCAACCGCCACGCGCCGCAGGCCGCCGGTCCCTTTGTGCTACCACTGCTCACCAGCGGCAGCCACCGTGAATACCTGACGTTGCTAGGCCGCTACAACCGCGCCCTGAAACGGCTGGCACGCACCACCGGAGTCGAAGGGCGGCTGACCAGCTACGTGGTGCGCCACACTTGGGCCAGCACCGCCTATCGCTCCAATGTAGACCTGCCCGTCATCTCGAAGGCCCTCGGACACACCAACCCGCAGACCACGTTGACCTACATCCGGGAAATAGACGACCAGCGCCTCTTCGAGGCCAATCGCCAGATTATCAACAACCTGATGGCCTGACGCCCGCAGCAACCCACGTTTGACATCTCTCCCAGAGTGAATAAGTATTGCCAAACAACGAAAAATTAATGCTTTTTTGCCCTTTTTTGTTGTTTTTGGCCTTGTTTTGGTCTCAAAATGTAACTTTTTTATAAAATTGTTTGGCATTTTAAAAACTATTACGTACTTTTGCACTCTGTAACAATTGGGAAGGATTGTATCCTGACCTCTGGCAGACACTGCCGCCCCTATATATAATAAGGTGTAGACCTCCGGCGGGGAGGTACGCAGCGCAAGCACAGAAAAGAGACGTGGAGATACATTAACACAACTAATTAATTATAAACTTAAAAAACGAGAGAGATTTATGGAAAAAAGACTGATGACTCTTATGGCAGCCCTCTTCCTGTTTATCGGAGGAGCACTGGCCCAGACAAAAGTCAATGGCACCGTGGTGTCTCAAGACGATGGACAGCCCGTTATCGGCGCTACCGTTCAGGTCGTGGGAACACAGGTCGGTGCAGTTACCAACTCAAATGGTCAGTTCTCGCTGACCTGCCCCGCCGGCAAGAATACCCTGCGTATCACCTACGTGGGTATGGAGCCCATCGAGGTGAGCGCACGTCCCAACATGCGCATTGTGCTGACCAGCGACCAGACCGCCCTTGACGAGGTGATCGTGGTGGCTTATGGTACAGCCAAGCGTTCGGCCTTCACCGGTTCGGCAACCGAAATCAAGGCTACGGACATCAGCTCGCACGTGACGTCGACCGCTACCAGCGCCCTGGTGGGTAAGGTGGCTGGTATTCAGGCCGTCAGCAGCAGCGGTGCTCCCGGCAGCTCGCCCACCATCACCATCCGTGGTATCGGTTCGTATGCTGCTTCGTCGCAACCTCTTTATATTATTGACGGTGTGCCTATGAAGCAGGGCCTGTCGACCATCAACCCCGATGATATCGAGTCGATGTCAGTGCTGAAGGATGCTTCGGCCAGCGCCATCTACGGTAACCGCGGTGCTAACGGTGTGATCATCATCACCACCAAGAAGGCCAAGGGTGCTGCCCAGGACGCTGAGGTGAAGTTCGACGCCAAGTGGGGTGGCAACTCGCGCCTGATTCCGCGCTACGACATCATCACCGATCCCGCTGAGTACTATGAGACCCACTACAAGGCTATGTTCAACAGCCAGTACTACAACGGCAAGACCGCTGCCGAGGCCTACGCCTTTGCCGACGCCAACCTGTTCAACCAGAACAACGGCGGTCTGGGCTACCAGGTGTTCACCGTGCCCGATGGCGAGAAGTTCATCGGCACCAACTTCAAACTGAACCCCAATGCCACGCTGGGCTACAGCGACGGCACCTATACATACATGCCCGACAACTGGTATGACGAGACCATCAGCTCTGCCTTCCGTCAGGAGTACAACCTCAGCGTGAGCGGCAACACCGGTCGTCTGAGCTACTATGCCAGCGCAGGCTATCTGAACGACGGCGGTCAGGTGACCAAGTCGAAGTTCGAGCGCTACACCGCACGTACCAACGTGGAGTATCAGGCAAAGAAGTGGTTGAAGCTGACCACCAACATGTCGTTTACCCACCGCATCAGCCAGACGCCTTCATACGGCAGCACCTACGGTTCTTCCGGCAACATGTTCTATCTGGCTAACTCTATGGGTGCCATCTATCCCCTCTACGTACGCGATGCACAAGGCAACATCATGACCGAGAGCGGACGCACCGTCTATGACTCTAACAACACCAACTTCACCCGTCCGAGCTTCGTGGGCAACGCCGTTCGCGACAACGAGGTGAACGACTATCAGTCGTATGGCGACATCTTCTTCGGACAGTGGGGCGTGGAGATCACTCCCATCGAGGGTCTGAAGATCAACGCCAACATCAGTGCCAACGCCATCAACAGCCGCTATCGCTATCTCTACAGCCGCTTCGGCAGCTCGAGCGGTACCGACGGACAGGCCGAGGTGGAGAACGACCGCGTGTTCAGCGTCAACCAGCAGTATCTGGCCAGCTACAGCCGCACCTTCGCCGAGAAGCACAACTTCAGCATCCTGGCTGGTTACGAGCAGTATAAGGAGAAGGAGCAGATGCTCAACGGCAGCAACACCCACCTGTTTGACCCCTACATCGGTGAGCTGAACAACGCCAAGGGTCCTGGTACCAACAAGGACGTCAGCTCTTACACCGACAACTATATGACCGAGGGTTATCTGTCGCGTCTGTCATACGACTTCGACAACCGCTACTTCTTCAACGCCTCTATCCGTCGCGACGCTTCTTCTAAGTTCGCTCCCGGCCACCGCTGGGGTACCTTCTGGTCTATCGGCGGTGCATGGCAGATCAACAAGGAAGCCTTCATGCAGGACGTGAAGTGGGTTGACCTCTTGAAGCTGAAGGTGTCGTACGGTGAGAACGGTAACGACCAGGGCATGGGCTGGCACGCCTACGCCGACCGCTACACGACCACCTATAACGCTGAGACACAGCAGTTCTCGGTGACAATGAGCGCCAAGGGTAACGACGAGCTGACCTGGGAGACCAAGAAGTCGTGGAACATCGGTGTCGACTTCTCGCTGCTGAAGTACCGCTTGAACGGTAGCATCGAGTTCTACAACGCCAAGACCAGCGACCTGCTGTGGTCGAAGGACGTGCCCCTGTCATCGGGTATCATGGTGGCCACCTATCCCGCCAACATCGGTACCATACTGAACCGCGGTATCGAGTTCTCTATCGACGGCACCCCCATCAAGACCAAGGACTTCCAGTGGGACCTGAACTTCAACATCTCGCACAACCACAACGAATTCACCGAGCTGGAGCCCACCATCGCCGAGACCGGTCTGCGTTCAAGCAACCGCATCGTACGTGTAGGCGGCTCTGTCTATCAGGCTTACATGGTTAAGTATGCCGGTGTAGACCCGACCAACGGTCGCGCACAGTACTGGAAGGCTTACACCTGGGAGACCTCGGAAGAGAATATGGCCAAGCCCGAGAGCGAGCGTGCACTGGTGGCTCTGACCAACACCTATGGCGACGGTCCCGTGGTGAAGGAAGAGCTGACCTACGACATCACTGAGGCCAGCCGCTACGACATGGGCAGCACACTGCCTACCGTCATCGGTGGTTTCGGCACTTCGTTCCGCTACAAGGACTTCGACCTGAGCGCACAGTTCTCTTACCAGCTGGGTGGTAAGTTCTACGACGGTTCGTATCAGCAGCTGATGCACAACGGTCAGGAGACCGGTCACGCCATGCACCGCGACCTGCTCGACGCATGGAGCTACGACAACCCCAACTCTGACATCCCCCGTCTGAGCACCGCCGCCATCGACGATCCCGGCGTGGCTTCGCAGACTCCTTACGACCGCTTCCTCACCAGCAGCAACTATCTCTGCCTGAATAACCTGACAGTGGGCTACACCCTGCCCAAGAAGTGGTGCAACGCCATGCAGCTGAAGAGCATCCGCGTCTACTTCGCAGGTGAGAACCTCTTCCTGCTGACCAAGCGCACGGGTATGGATCCCCGCTACAACTACGGTACTGGTTCTATGACAACTGGTGGTGGTCTGGCTTCTGGTAGCTATGCAGCCATGCGTTCACTCACCGGTGGTATCACCGTTACGTTCTAATGCAATAGTAAAAAGGTTAAAACAAGAAAAAGAGTAACAATATGAAACTATATAAGATTTCACTTTACATGCTTGGCGCAGCACTTCTGACCACAGCGTGCAGCGACATCGACGAGCAGAACCCTGAGAGCGGCTCACTGACCAAGGATCAGGTGCAAGAGACCAACACCGCTATCACCGAGCGTGTGTCGGCTACCTTCAGCGGTATGTTCACCATGATGGCAACACCCAACAAGGCATTCAACAGGAGCAGCCCCCGTGCCGACGACTTCGGCTTCCCCATGATGGCTATCTCACTGGACCTGGAGGGTGCCGACATGATGATGCAGGACAACAACTACAACTGGTTCTCAGTGTGCGGTGAGTATAGCAGCCGTAATGCCAACTATGCCAACCCCTACATCCGCTACGTCATCCCCTATCGTCAGATTGGTATTGCCAACGAGGTTATTGCAGCCTATCCTGCCGATACCGAAGACCCCACGGCAGTGAGTCAGATTGCACAGGCTCGCGTCATGCGTGCCTTCGACTACATGCAGATGGCTCCCTACTTCCAGTTCAACTACCAGACGGCCAAGGACCAGCCCTGTATCCCCCTGCTGAAGGAAGGTACAGACTACTCTAACAACCCCCGCGCTACTGTGGAGGAGGTATGGGCCTACATCATGGAAGACCTGAACTATGGCGTGGAGCACCTGACTGCCGAGCGCAGCACAAAGGACCAGATCAACAAGAACGTGGCTCTGGGTCTGCGTGCACGTGCCAACCTCTACATGGGCAACTATGCCGCTGCCGCTACTGATGCAGCTGCTGCACAGGAGGGCTTCACCCCCGCCACGATGGACGAAATCAGCGTACCCGCTTTCTATAACCTGGGCGACCACAACTGGATGTGGGGTATTCAGATTACCACTGAGATTGCTCAGACCTTCCGCGATGCTACACCCGCTTCGTGGATTTGCGCATTCAGCGGTTGGGGCTATGCTGCCGGTACGCAGAACACCCCCGCCATCAACTCGATGCTCTATAACAAGATTCCCGACACCGACCTGCGTAAGAACTGGTGGATTGACGAGAACCTGCACACACCCAACTGGGCTAACATCACATGGACCGACCCCGCCACCGGCGCAAGTGCTACCGGCGACGAGCTGGCCAGCTTCACCTACGAGGACAAGGACGTGTACCTGCCTTACACCAACGTGAAGTTCGGTATCCGCGACGGTGCCGGCTCGACCACCAACAACAACGACTGGCCTCTGATGCGCGTGGAGGAGATGATTCTCATCCAGGCCGAGGGTCTGGCCAAGAGTGGCAACGAAGCTCAGGCACGCACCATCCTGGAGAACTTCGTGAAGACCTATCGTGATCCCGCCTACTCTGTCAACGGACGTGGCCTCGACCTCGCCGACGAGATCTGGTTCCAGCGCCGTGTAGAGCTCTGGGGCGAAGGCTTCTTCATGTTCGATGCCAAGCGTCTGGCCAAGCCCGTGGTACGCTTCCACGGCGAGGGCACCAGCAACGAGCCCACTGCCTTTGCATTCAACATTGCTGCCGACGATGCATGGCTGAACATGCGCTTCCCGCAGGATGAGATGGATACCAACTCGGGTATCGTTGACAACAGCGGTAGCCAGATTCCCGTTGCCGGACAGAACCCCAGCCTGCGTGACGGTGTGACAGACTAAGTGACCAAACAATTTAACATTAAAGACCAAAGATTATGAAACTGAATAAGATTTTTATGCTGGGTTTGATGGCCACTGCAGCTCTGTTCACCGCTTGTAGCAGTGACCACGACTATCAGTGGGGCAAGCCCGCAGGTTCCAATGACGTGACTTTCAGCAGCTCCGAGAACATGGTACTTGATTTTTCCGCAACAAGTTTCGATATTGAGCTGAGCCGTCCTGACAGCATATCACAGAACGCACTGACTGTTCCTGTAAAGTGCATCGAGAAGCCCGACTTCCTGAATGTTCCTTCAGAGGTGACTTTTGCCGCTGGAGAGAGCACTGCAAAACTGAACGTGACTATCGGTGAGGGCATGGAGACCTTCACAGACTATCTGCTGAAGCTGACCATTCCCGAGGACTACACCAATCCCTACTCGAATCAGAATGGCGTGCCCATGGCTAACATCAAGTTCCTGAAGGAAGACTTCCAGCTTTATGCTACCGGTACCTTCCACGAGACGGTCTACTACGAAGAGGCATGGGAAGTAGAGATTGAATATTCTGAGCTGCTGGGGCTCTATCGTATCAAGGATGCCATCATCGAAGGCACCCACTGGTACTTCAAGTGGAGCGGCCCCGATGCTGAGGAGCAGTCGTTCATGTTCACCGACAGCGAAGGCAAGCAGGCTACGTGCACAGTTGGTTCTTCGAAGTACTATGGATTCTTCTCCGGTATCGTCAACAAGAACTATGGCAATGTCTACGTGACAGTGCTTAGCGGTTACTTCATCGGTTATGATCCCAACGGTGAAGCCGGTCCCGAGTTCGACTTCCCTGTTGCTTACAGAGTATCGGCAGGCTCATTCGGTTCTAACTATGAGTATATTGACGAACTTAAGTTTGTCAAGTAAGCAGACATAAGAAACTATTTTTGGGCGTATCCTATGAAAAACTGGGATACGCCCATTCAGTTAAATAGATAAAACATTTTTTGGATTATGAAGAAACTTCTATCTCTCTTCGTTGTCATGCTGCTGGCTGAAGGGCTTCAAGCCAATCCCTTGGACCTGCAGTCAGCCCAGCAGAAGGCAGAGCGTCTCTTGGGAAAAGAGACCACGCTGGTTACGGCCAACAACGCACGACAGCAAACAACGGCTGATGACAATGCCTACTATTTCTTCAATGCCAAGGACAATTGCGGCTTTGCCATTATTGCCGTCGACGATGCACTGGGCGAGGTGCTGGGCTATTCCCACCAGGGACACCTGACGGATACGCAAGCCTTGCCTGATGCACTGAAGCTTTTCCTGGAGGCTTACCAGCAGTATGCACAGCTTTACCGCCAGGGACTTGTCCGCGCCACCGTCACGAAAGCTCCTGCAAGGGTGGCCGGAGCAGAACCATTGCTGAAGACACAATGGGACCAGGGCTCGCCCTACAACTCACTGTGCCCGATAAGCAACGGGAAAAACAGCCTGACGGGCTGCGTGGCTACTGCTATTGCACAAATCATGAAATACTGGAACTGGCCCGTAAAGGGCAGCGGCTACGGCAATGGCACCTGCGACGGCAACGTGGTTCATGGCACCTTGGAACACGAATACAACTGGGATGCCATGCTGAACACGACGGCCGAACTGAATCAGTCGGGGACAGCTGCCAGCGCCGTGGCTGAGCTGATGTACGACTGCGGTCTGGCTGTCAATATGGACTATAGTTCCAGCAGCAGCTCTGCCGGAACGCCTATCAAGGCGCTTTACAGTAATTTTGGCTATATCCCCACACAGTTGCGTCTGCACCATCGCAGCTGCTTCGACACCGACGCGGAGTGGCTTGACATGCTGTTCAGCGAGATCGACCAGAACCGCCCGGTCTACTACACCGCCAGTTCAAGTACCAATGGCGGTAAGGACACCGCAGGTCATGCTTTTGTGATTGACGGCTATGACGCAAACTCGAATCTACATGTCAACTGGGGCTGGGGCGGCGACGTCAACGGCTACTACTCCGTGCAACTGATGAATCCCAAATCCTATCAGTTCATCATCAACCAAGATGCAATTATCGGCATAGAGCCCGCTAAGAATGGTGAGACGGGTGTGCCCATTGAGTATCCATACATGGGTGATGCCCCTGTGTGCAGTCAGAAGGGCACCATCAGCAAGCTGACCGACTTTGGCATCACCGTAAGCAACATCTGGAATCACACAGGCAGTGCACATGAATGGACGGTTTCCATTGGTCTCTATGACATTCAGAACACCCTTCTGGGCGACGCCAAGAAACGAGGCGGAGGTATTGGTGCTGTCAAACTGGAGCCTAACTACGGCTACAATGGCGTTTTGGGAGAAATCACCTGCAACCTGTCGTCGAAGACACTTGCCAACGGGCATTATGCGCTGCGAGTCATGTTCAAGGAGACAGGCAGTTGGATATTACCCGACATGGCAGGTGGTTTGAAGAACAATGCCGTCTATATCGAAGTCAACGGAAACAATATCACCTTTACGGATGGTACTGCTTACAGAGAAGCCAGCATCGCGGCAGGCATCAACGGCATCAATATGCCATCGACCGCCTCTGCACCCGTCTTCGACCTGCAAGGCCGCCGCGTGCAGACACCCGGCAAGGGTATATACATTATAGGTGGAAAGAAAGTGGTGAAGTGATGCCTCACACCAAGGTGAAGTGACAACACACTACATGGTGAAGTGATGAATCATCATCACTTCACCTGTACCACCAGATACTTGCTGGTACTCCAGAACTGCTCCGGATGAGTGATGCGCAGCACATACTGCTTCTTGGCATCGCGCTCCAGGGTATAGGAGCCGGCAGGATGGTTAGTCAGCAACTTGGCATCGCGCGACATCAGTTTAATTTCCTTGTCAACGCGGATGTCTATCTTCGTGAAATAGTTCTTGTTGAAGTTGCCCTGCAGCACCTCGCCGCTCTGCAGGATATTCTGCTCTTTCAGCTCGCGCTTGGTGCCGAAGACATACCAGGCCGTATGCAACTCCTTGTCCTGATGGCTGATGGTCTCTTCCTGCTGGGCATTCTCGTCCTGCAGCACCACTACGTCCTCGTTGAGCTGGGCCACCTGCTCGTCGAGCTCGGCAATATGGATATCCTTGGCAGCCAGTTCTTTGCGAAGCACCGTCAGTTCCGACTCTTTCTGCTCCATCTGGGCCGTCAGGTTCTCCAGGGTCTTGCGCATCTGCTCACTCGATATACTGCTGTCACGCAGGCGCAGGCGAAGCTTGTTGATCAGCTCCTTGTTCTGGTTCATGGTCTGCTGTATGAACTGCATGTTCTCCATGATGCGGGCATTGGCATTAGTGCCCTCACCCCTGCGCTCCACGGTAAGCCGGCCCTGTGCCTCGTTGATGGCACGGAAGCCATCCTCGATGTTGTTCAGCGTCTCCAGCATATCGTTAATCTCGTTATCCTTCTGGACATTCACGCGGGTCAGCGAGTCGATGCGCTGCTGCAGATCGGCCGTCTCCTGCGTGTTCACACTTTCCTTGCACGATGCCAGTATCAACAGGCACAAGGCAAAAAACAAAATCTTCTTCATATACATTCAATAATCTATTCTCACATATTTATTCCTTCGCCCCGGCCAGAACGATGACAATCTCGCCACGAGGCTCCGTCGCCTGAAAGTGGGCAAGCACCTCCGACAGCGTGCCACGAACGCTCTCCTCGTGGACTTTCGAGATTTCGCGGCAGACGCTGACCTGACGGTCGTCACCGAAAACCTGGGAAAACTGCTCTAACGTCTTCACCAGCCGATAGGGCGACTCATAGAAAATCATAGTACGCGACTCGCTGCGCAGCGACTCCAGCTTCGTCTGGCGGCCCTTCTTCTGAGGCAGGAAACCCTCGAAGGCAAAGCGGTCGCACGGCAGGCCGCTACTCACCAGTGCCGGCACGAAGGCTGTGGCTCCGGGCAGGGTCTGCACCTCGATGCCGGCCCTGACAGCCTCGCGAACGAGGAAGAAGCCGGGGTCGCTGATGCCGGGTGTGCCTGCATCGCTGATCAGTGCCACCGTCTGTCCCGCCAGCAGCCGCTGCACAATGCCTGCGGCGGTGCCATGCTCGTTGAACTTATGGTGCGACATCAGCTGGTTCTTGATATCAAAGTGCTTTAAGAGGATACCCGATGTCCGGGTGTCCTCGGCCAGTATCAAGTCGGCCTCCCTGAGAATGCGTATGGCACGCATGGTCATGTCCTCCATGTTTCCCACGGGTGTGGGTACAATATACAATATGCCCATTTCGGTTGCAAAGATAAGAAAAAGTTCATAGTTCATAGTTCATAGTTCATAGTTTTTTTGTAAAATGATGTTAATTCGCCATAATTCTGAACCATGAACTATGAACTATGAACTAAAATCACTATCTTTGCACCGCTATGACAACAAACTTGACGGGCGAGGCACACCGCCCAGGCAGAATAGAAGTAGTGTGCGGCTCGATGTTCTCGGGCAAGACGGAGGAGCTGATCAGGCGTATGCGGCGGGCACAGTTTGCCAAGCAGCGGGTTGAGATATTCAAGCCCGCCATCGACGTGCGCTATAGTGAGGAGGATGTGGTGAGCCACGACCAGAAGCACATCCAGTCGACACCCATCGACTCGTCAGCCAGCATCCTGCTGCTGGCCAGCGACATCGACGTGGTTGGCATCGACGAGGCACAGTTTTTCGACGACGGAATCGTCGATGTGTGCAACCAGCTGGCCTATCGCGGCGTACGCGTCATTGTGGCCGGACTCGACATGGATTTCCGCGGGGTGCCCTTCGGTCCCATGCCAGCCCTGTGTGCCATTGCCGACGAGGTGACCAAGGTGCATGCCATCTGCGTCAGATGCGGCTCGCTGGCCTATGTGAGCCACCGCAAGGTAGACAACGAGAAGCGGGTGCTGCTGGGCGAGACGCAGGAGTACGAGCCGCTCTGCCGCGAATGTTACCGAAAAGTTACAAACATAACCAATAATGGATAATGCTTACCGATAAGACTATCACCTTCGACCTGTTTGTGCGCTGGATAGGCTACGGCCTGCTGGTGCTGGCAGTCATCCTGCTCATCAATTATCTGGGCAGCGTGCTGCTGCCGTTTGCCGTTGCCTGGCTGCTGGCCTACCTGCTCTACCCCACCGTCAAGTTCGTGCAATACAAGCTTCATGTCAGGAGTCGCGTGCTGAGCATCATCATCACGCTCTTTGGCGCCACGGGGCTGCTTTGTCTGCTGGGCTGGCTCATCATCCCGCCCATGGTGGAGCAGTTTCAGCGTCTGGGCGAACTCGTCGCCATCTATATTCAGACGTCTGCCAACATCGACAACATACCCGAAGCCGTAGGACAGTGGACGCAGGAACACCGCAACGAACTGGAGGAATTCCTGCGCAGCGACAAGTTCACCGAAGGCGTGCAGGCCGTACTGCCTAAGATGTACAGCGTGCTGGGCCAAACGGCCAGCGTCATGGTCAGCCTGGCAGCTTCGCTCATCACCTTATTATATATGTTCTTCATCTTGATGGACTATGAGTACCTGACCGACAGCTGGATCAAGATATTCCCCAAGAAGAGCAGACCGTTCTGGAGCGAGCTGGCCAAGGATGCCGAACGCGAACTGAGCAACTACATACGCGGACAGGGACTGGTGGCACTGACCATGGGAATACTGTTCTGCATAGGGTTCACCATCATCGACTTCCCCATGGCTATCGGTCTGGGCATACTCATCGGCATTCTCGACCTGGTTCCCTACCTGCACACCTTCGCGCTGATACCCACTGCCCTACTGGCACTGCTGAAGGCTGCCGACACGGGGCAGAACTTCTGGATCATCTTTGCCATGGCACTGGCAGTCTTTGCGGTGGTGCAGATCATCATCGACATGATTGTCACACCGAAAATCATGGGCAAGGCCATGGGCCTCAACCCTGCCATCCTGCTACTATCACTGTCTATATGGGGTGCCCTGCTCGGATTTATCGGCCTGATTATTGCCCTGCCGCTCACCACGCTCCTCATGGCCTACTATCAGCGCTACATCACCCGAGAGAACGAGATAACGGAAGAGGAAATGGGAGAGGGAACGAAAGAATGAACGGCAGAAAGAACAGCAGAAATCGAAGAAATCGAGACGAAAACGGAAAAATCATCCTCATAAATTTGGCTGGTTGGAAAAAAGTTTGTACCTTTGCAGCCGATTTCACTGAAATCACCAGCAATAATGGGAGATCCGCTAGCTCAGTCGGTAGAGCACAACACTTTTAATGTTGGGGTCTTGGGTTCGAACCCCAAGCGGATCACTTAATAAAATCCGCAAGAAACTGATATACAGAATCTTGCGGATTTTTCAGTTTGCATAATGCACCACATTTGCACCACTAATTATTAGAACCACATACACGACATTATATCAACCATTATATTTCCCTTGCTGATATTTTTTTGGTGACATGCCAAATTTCTGTTTGAATACCTTAGTGAAATAATGTGGATCGCTGATTCCAACCTTATAGCATACCTCTGCTACCGTAATTGTCTCTTTTTGCAACAATTCTGCCGCACGGTTCATCCTTAGTGTCTTAATGTAATCGGCTGGAGTCTGTCCCGTTAATGCCTTCACTTTTTTGAAGAAGATGGAACGCCGATAGCCCATGGCCTCCGCTACTTGGTCGACAGACAGCATCGGGTCACTAATGTGATTGTAAAGCCAAGCATTCATCATGTTGAGCAAGTGTTTGTCACGCTCCTCTACAATTATCTCAGGAGGTGCTATAGTTGTTACTTCCGGATTATCCACTGCTTGTCGGCGAAGCAAGTCGCGTTGTCCTATAATTTGCCACCATGTAATCCAGCGAGTTTGTGGCATGCTCCATGGCCGGCATGTCAGGTCTGAACGACGATCTGTTAGCATTCCAACGCGGTTACACCCCGGTTGGAACCTACTATGCATACGCTTATTTAGAGAAACGCGACACCAAGGAGCGCCATGTACTGATCATGAAGAGATTACACTGATGCGTATGACCAACGATGCTGGTATCGACATCTCTGACAGTCCTGCCAACAAGGTATTGTTCGTAGCCACATGGAATGCATGGAAAAAAGCCCTTGATGCAGAACAGTTGCCATGGCCTAATTTCTTGGACAAGGGAGAAGTTGCCAATTTATACAATGTGAAGGCTATTCCAGCCATGTTCCTAATGGATGCTAACGGCAAGCTGATTGCCACCGGCGAGGATGCCCGTGGCGAGCGACTGGCCAAGAGATTGGCAGAGGCCTTCCAATAAGTTACAGCATATTTAGAAAATCGCATTTTCTTCATAGATGATTTCCCCGCTGCTCCGACAATGTGAGTGGCGGGGATTTTGGTTTATCATCTAACTGTTCCTATACTCTCTTGGTGACATCCCCATCAAGTTATGAAACAAGCGAGAGAAATAGTAGGCATCACTAATGCCTACCTTGTGACAAATGTGGTTTATCTTCAGGTGGGTTTCCTTCAATAACCTGCAGGCATGCTCAATACGCAGTTTATTTAAATAGTTGAGCGGACTGTCGCCAAGTTCCTGCTTAAATCGTTGGGAAAGGTATGATTGCGAATAACCCATATAGTCGGCAAGTTCCTGAAGGGTAATCTTCTTCTCTATATTCTCCACCATATAATGGGTAACAGCTTCCACAAATCCAAAGGTGTCTGAAGTGGTCTGACGGTACAAACGCAGATAACGCATCGAAGCTAAATAATAATGAAGCAACGAGGAGGCATAACGAAGACTCTCCTTGTCATAACTCTTCTCTATCGTATAGAAAATTTCTTCAAAAACAATATTCCGCTCACGTATTCGCGAGTTGACGGATGGATTAATTTCTTGTGGAACGTATGCCCCCTGTGAATAGACGGAGGCATGCTCACCGGTGAAATGAATCCAGTAGATCGTCCAAGGCCGCTCCGCATCAGCGCCGTAGGAATGAGGACGGTCTGGTGGCAGGATAAAAAACTGATTGGCAGAAACATGATGAACCTTTTCTCCTAACTGATACCATCCGGATCCCTCTACACAATAGATAAGGACATGCTCCTTGATGGGTTCCTTACGCTCCCTAAAATGCCCTTGGGCACATGGATAATAGCCTATATCGGTGATATAGAGACTGGATACCAAGGGGTCGTTCTGCTCCATCTCAACCACCACTTTTGGTAACACAATAGATCGTTCTCCTATAAATCCATCTTTCATCGCTGCAAAGATAATAAAATAATCCATCTTTTAAATCATTTTTTCTATTTTTCTTGTGTTATATTATAATTATTTTTGCAAACGAATAATAACATAATTCACAATAATGGGTAAAAACGAAAAGCAATATCTGTATTTTATATGTGCAGTCTCAGCAATGGGAGGTCTGCTCTTTGGTTATGACTGGGTGGTTATAGGGGGCGCAAAACCGTTTTACGAGTTATACTTTGGCATTAGTGAATCCCCCCTGATGCAAGGTGTCGCCATGACGACGGCATTAGTAGGTTGCCTGGCTGGAGCCATGGTGGCAGGGGTGGCCGCCGACAAGTATGGTCGAAAACCGTTGCTGATGGTGGCAGCACTGTTGTTTACCGTTTCTGCCATCGCCACGGGATTATTCAACGACTTCACCTTATTTAATATAGCGCGCTTCATCGGCGGTGTAGGTATCGGTGTGGCAAGCGCCCTTGCACCGATGTACATTGCAGAAGTAAGTCCTGCAGATATCAGGGGCCGGATGGTGAGTCTGAATCAGATGACCATAGTATTGGGTATTCTTTCCGCACAAATTGTCAACATGCTACTGGCAAGAGATACGACCGTAGCGGAGAGCCAGACATGGAACATTGAATGGGGATGGCGATGGATGTTCTGGGCAGAGACACTTCCTGCGGCCCTGTTCCTATTGATGAGTTTCTTCATTCCAGAGAGTCCGGTTTTCCTTCTACTCAAAAGAGATCGAGGCAATGGGACTATACAGGGGGCGAAAGAGGCAGGATTAAGAGAACTGCTTCAGTCAAAATACAGTAGTGTGCTACTTTTAGGATTGGTCATAGCGGTATTCCAACAATGGTGCGGTACGAATGTGATCTTTAACTATGCACAGGAAATATTTGTGGGGGCAGGCTTCAACGTTGACGGTATGTTTATCAACATCGTAATCACAGGAATCGCCAATGTCATATTTACCGTAGTAGCACTCTTTACAATAGAGAAATGGGGGCGTCGCACGCTGATGCTGTTAGGTGCCGGAGGACTGGGATTAATATACTTGACCCTCGGAACATGTTACTATGCCGGCGTTACAGGTATCGTTATGGTTATCCTCGTAGTGGCTGCCATCTCGGTGTATGCCATGACTTTAGGTCCTGTGACATGGACATTACTGGCAGAAATCTTCCCCAACCGTATCCGTGGTATAGCCATGGCTACCTGTACCTTCGCCCTGTGGGTGGGATGCTGCACCCTCACTTTCTCTTTTCCATCGATGAACGCGGCTTTGGGAAGCAGTGGATCTTTCTGGATTTACAGTGCCATCTGCTTGTGTGCTTTCCTTTTCCTCTTCCATCGTTGTCCGGAAACGAAAGGAAAGAGCTTAGAAGAATTGGAAAAAGAATTGGTTCTTAAGCAATAATAATAATTGTTAATTCGCTCTGCTTTGGCAAGTGGGGCTAAAAAAAAACTCATGGTAAAAGCGTGGAGAGAAACGGTTCTGATCCCAACGTATGAAATTGGGGAACCTGAAAAGAATCCTATTTTCTTGGAGAAAAGAGTCTATCAAGGATCCAGCGGTGTGGTCTATCCATACCCTGTCATCGAATCGATCAGTAACAAGAAGGTTGACAAAGAATGGAAGGCTGTCTATCTTGAAAACGAATATATAAAGGTGATGATACTTCCTGAGCTGGGAGGTCGCATTCAGATGGCCTACGACAAGATTAGAAAGCGTCATTTCGTATATTATAACCATGTGATCAAACCGGCACTGGTAGGACTTACCGGACCTTGGATCTCCGGAGGAATAGAATTCAACTGGCCACAGCATCACCGTCCGTCAACTTATCTACCTATCGACTCCACAATCAAGGAGAATTCCGATGGGAGTGTGACAGTATGGGTGAGTGAGATGGAAAAGATGTTCCACCAGAAGGGAATGGCTGGTTTTACGCTGCGCCCCGGCTGTGCCTATCTTGAGATACACGGCGTACTCTATAACCGCACCGATGTACCGCAGACGTTCCTATGGTGGGCGAATCCCGCCGTGGCTGTCAACGATGCGTATCAGAGTGTATTCCCACCAGATATCAACGCGGTCTTCGATCATGGCAAGCGAGCAGTATCTTCCTTCCCTATCGCTACAGGGACCTATTACAAGATGGATTACTCAGCAGGTGTTGACATCTCCAACTATCGTAACATCAAAGTACCCACCAGCTACATGGGCGTGAACTCGCGCTTTAACTTCGAAGGCGGTTATGAGAACGATACTCAGGCTGGCATGCTACACGTGGCGAGTCACCATTTCTCCCCAGGCAAGAAACAATGGACATGGGGCAACGGTGATTTCGGTAAAGCATGGGATCGTAACCTTACCGATGACGACGGTCCGTATATAGAACTGATGGCAGGAGTATATACTGAGAACCAGCCCGACTTCACCTGGCTGATGCCTTATGAGGAGAAGCAATTCGTGCAATATTTCATGCCTTACAGAGAGCTTGGCATCGTCAAAGAAGCATCAAAAGACCTGATGCTGAATATCGAGGAGACAACCTCAGGAGGGGTTACCCTCAAGCTCTTCCCAACCAGCAGACAAACTGTACGTATTGAGTTGACCAGTGACAGTGGAACTGTTTTGTATGATGAATGTCATGAACTATCTCCTGAAGAAGTGTTGGTGAAGTCGGTGGATACAAAGGGTATCTCTTTCGGAGAACTGAACCTGAAGATATATAAGACACTATATGAGAAAGAGCGCTGTGTGATGCACTGGCATGCAGAAAGCGATGAGATTCGTCCTATACCCGATAGTGCCGAGGCGGCTCTGTTACCCGAGGATGTAAAGACAAATGAACAACTGTATCTAACGGGCTTGCACCTGGAGCAATACCGCCACGCTACTTGGAACCCAACGGATTATTATGAGGAGGCATTGCGGCGAGATCCCAACGACATCCGTTGTCTCAATGCTATGGGACTATGGTATATCAGGAAATGTAGATTTGACAGGGCGGAAGGATATCTGCGGAAGGCCGTCAAACTGTCACAGAAGCGTAATCCCAACCCTTACGAAGGCGAGCCTATCTACAACCTGGCTATTGCCTTAAAGTACCAACAACAATGGGACGAGGCTTACGAATGGTTCTGGAAAGCTACCTGGAACAAGACATGGGCAGACGCAGGCTATTTCGAGGCAGCGAAGATCAGTGTGGCACAGCAGCGGCTGGATGACGCACTGGATGAACTGAATCGCTGTCTGGTTTTCAATGCACATAACCAGAAAGCACTGGCACTGAAAGCCTCTGTCTTGAGATATATGAGGAAAGCCGACAGTGCACTGGCCATATGCGATGAAGCACTGGCAACAGATCCCTTCAACTATGGCTGTATGTATGAGCAGTTCCTTTTGACGGAGAAGACAGAGATATTGGATGAGATGATCGCCATGATGCATGGGATGCCCAACAACTACGACGAGATAGCACTCGACTACCTGTCAGCTGGTTTACGAGAGGAAGCTGAAGCACTATGGCAGATTGCCATCAACGAAAGTGCAGTCACCCCGATGACATATTATTACATGGGGCGTTATGAGGAGGCAGAACAGCAATGCCCCGACTTCTGTTTCCCCAACCAACAGGAGGCAGCTATCGCATTAGAGAAGGCAAAGAGAGAAAATCCCAAGGGAGCACGCGCGCCGTATTACCTAGGTTGCCTGTATTACGACAAACGACAGTATGATTTAGCCATCGAGAACTGGGAATTATCGGCAACCCTTGATGCGATGTTTCCTACCGTTTGGCGTAACCTCGCTCTGGCACGTTTCAATAAACAAAACAAACAGAAAGAGGCTGTGGAATGTATGGAGAAAGCCTTTGCGCTGGACAGTTCCGACAGTCGTATCCTCATGGAACTGGATCAGTTATACAAACGCATACAGAAGTCACCTGCCAAACGACTGCAATTCCTCCAGCAATATCCCCAACTTACAGCACAGCGTGATGACCTGCTATTGGAAGAGATTACCCTGCTCAATCAGGTGGGAAAGTATCAAGAGGCAATGACAAAGTTGGACAGTCACCAATTCCATCCCTGGGAAGGTGGTGAGGGTAAGGTGCCCGCACAATATCAGATTTGTAGGGTGGAACTGGCAAAACAAGCTATTGCTGACAAGGCATACCACAAAGCGATCGAACTTCTGGAAGAATGTCTTGAATATCCCCACCATTTAGGTGAAGGAAAGCTATATGGTGCCCAAGAGAACGACTTCTATTATCTGCTCGGCTGCTGCCATGAGGCTCTGGGTGAGAGAGACAAAGCGCACCAGTGTTGGGAATTAGCCACGCAAGGTCCGCAGGAACCTGCCGCCGCCATGTATTACAACGATGCAAAGCCTGATAAAATCTTTTACCAAGGACTGGCATTGATAAAGTTAGGGCGTCACGACGAAGCGAATGGACGTTTCTACAAACTCATCAACTTCGGGAAACAACATATCTTTGAAAAACAGGTGATGGATTATTTTGCGGTTTCCCTGCCCGACCTGCTTATATGGGAAGACTCACTCGACCGTAAGAACGAGATTCACTGTAAGTATATGCTGGCTTTAGGCTACTACGGACTGGGGGAGACCGAGAAAGGTAAGCGTTATCTCTCCGAGTTACTGCAGGCTGACATCAACCATCAAGGCATTATGCAACTACAGTCATTAATAGAATTGAATCATTTATCCAAATAAACATCTACCATAACAAACATGAAAAAAGCGATTTGTCTGTTTTCGTTGCTACTAGCAGTATCCCTCTCTATATTCTCACAGTCTCCAGAAGTAAGATGGGACAAGCAGAGTCTGATCATCAACGGCCGACGCGTCATGCCGGTGATGGGTGAGATACACTACTCACGTATCCCCGCCGCAGAGTGGAAAGGGGAAGTGAGGAAAATGAAAGACGGCGGCGTAACCATCATTGCCACCTATGTATTCTGGAACCATGTGGAGGAACAAGAAGGTATCTTTAATTGGAGTGGTCAACGCGACCTTCGCCGTTTTCTTGAGATATGTAAAGAAGAGGGACTTCCGGTCATCCTACGTGTCGGGCCGTTCTGTCATGGGGAAGTACGTAATGGCGGCATACCCGACTGGGCTTTTACGAAAGGTTGTAAGATGCGTTCAGAGGATCCTTTGTTTCTGTCGCTTGTTGACCGTCTCTATCGACAGATCTACTCACAGATACAAGGTTTGCAATGGAAAGACGGCGGTCCACTAATGGCCTGTCAGTTTGATAACGAATACCGTGGTCATGGCTCTTATCTTGTAGCCCTGAAGGGGATTGCCACCAAGATTGGTTTCGACCTACCTTTCTACACACGTACAGGATGGCCCGAGTTAGCCTCTCCCGTTCCATTCGGTGAGATGCTACCACTATACGGCGACTATGCCGACGGATTCTGGGAGCGCTCCATAGAAGAGACTGCCGGTAACTATTACAAGGCGTTCAACTTCAGAGCTTTCCGTTCTTCAACGGCCATCGCCACAGAACAACTGGGCGAGCAAAAGGAAAAGCTCACCAAAGGTGACGATCAGTACCCCTATTTTACCTGCGAGTTAGGAGGTGGCATGATGGCAGCCTACCATCGCAGACCCTTCCTATATTCTGAAGATGCCTATTCGATGGCATTAGTGAAATTAGGCAGTGGCAGCAACCTGCTGGGATATTATATGTATCACGGGGGAACAAACCCTGAAGGAACCACCTGGCTGAACGAGATGCAGCGTACCACTGCAACCAACTACAACGACATGCCGGTGAAGAACTACGATTTCCAAGCTCCCTTAGGAGAGTTCGGACAGACATACCCTCATTACTATACCCTCCGGAAACTGCATTTGTTCATGGAAGATTATGGCGAGGTATTGGCTCCCATGGAGGCTTCCTTCCCCTGCCGGCAAGATTTACCAAAGGGTGATGACAGTGTCTTGCGGTGGGCGTACCGCTCACAGGGCGACAGCGGTTTCATCTTCATCAACAACTACGAACGGCTGCAGAATCTCTCCTCAAAGAAAAATGTACGCTTGAAGGTTTGCGGTATCCAATTGCCTAAACTGACAATTCCTGCCGGCACCATGTGTATCCTGCCAGTCAATATCGATGGTATCCGGTACGCTACCGCACAGATCATCGCCAAGCGCAATGGAAACATCTACATGGAACAACTCAAGGGGATTCCCACCACCATCTCGTTCAAAAACGGTAAAGTGCTACGGAATATAAAGGCAAAAGGTCCGAAAACACCAGTGTATGAACATATTTACCTGTTGACATCTGAGGAAGCTGCCCATCTTTTCCTACAGGAAGAGGCGCAGAAAGAAAGTACCCGTACCGTGACAAGCAAGAAAACGAAAGAGGCCGGCAAGCTGCGTACGATCACCATTGGTGTCAACAAAGTTGCCGAGGAGCCTACAGATGAGGATTATGAGCAAGCAGCTATCTACAAGTTGTCAGTGAACGGGGAAATGGTGAACGGCAGTCGTGACCTCATGTCGATAGACTATCAGGGTGACTGTGCCCGACTGTATGTCAATGGCAAGCTCGTGGCCGATCATTTTAACAACGGTCGTCCGTTCCTCTTCGGACTATGGCGACTCCCCGAAGGAGTGAAGAAATTGGAGTTGCGCATTCTTCCCATGCAATCAAACATCCCTGTTTATCTACCTAAAGAGGCAGACAAAACACCGGGTGAGCGCATCAAGCAGATTCAGGTTAGAAACATCATCAGATAGATATGAAAAGACATTTATTGCTTTTAGTCATCATGATAGGCACCGTTCTTTCAGCGACTGCCCAGCAAGTCATCGACTTGTCGGGAACTTGGAAACTTGCCCTCGGTGACAAACAGCCTTATAACGACAATGTTACGCTGCCAGGTTCTCTGTTGACAAACGGGAAGGGTGACGAGGTGACCAGCCATACAGTGTGGACAGGTTCTACCTACGACTCCTCCTACTATTTCAATCCCTACATGGAGAAATACCGGGTGGAAGTATATCCCATTGCCCGACTATGCTGTTGAGCAGGCAAAGAACAGCGGACATACGCTTGAACAATACTTCACCCGTGACAACTATGATGGTCCAAAAAAATAAACTGTTTCATGAGAAAGAAATTCTTTGTAATCTTATCAATACTCTTCTGGCTGACAGGCACTGTCTGCGGCCAGGAGAGCATTTCGCTTAACGGTAAATGGGAAATGGGAGAAGGCAGACTCTATACCCATACAGTTGATGTACCTGGCATACATTGCGACCCTACACAGATGAACCGTGACACATTATGGTACCGTCGGCAAGTGACACTGCCCAAAGGAAAATGGCACTTTGCCACCCTCGAACTGAAAGGTGCGAGATTTGCACCAGCAGTCTTTGTCGATGGCCAGCAGGTATCGAGAGCAGACGGCGGCATGGCACCGACGTTTCATCTGCTTAACAACCAGACCGTGAAACCCGGCAAGGCTATTACGCTGGAAGTGGCACTGACTAGCCTCAAGGATTTACCCAAGACCGATGCATCGTATATCGCTGTGAGCG
>ERZ842401.788-NODE-788-length-46827-cov-15.613465_pt1 | contig 46827 bp, 29 predicted proteins | sample MGYA00521270_ERZ842401 | MGnify/ENA primary metagenome ERZ842401 (study PRJEB31892, sample SAMEA3878208) | bioreactor metagenome | biome: Moose rumen | place: Sweden | collected 2011-10 | study: EMG produced TPA metagenomics assembly of the PRJEB12797 data set... | reverse complement strand
GCAAAGGTACAACAAAAACACAACTGCTACAAGGTGTACTTCTTCGAGTGCTTACGAAACAAACGCGGGAGAACAACATCTGTCGTTCTCCCGCGCATATCCTTACTCAGAGGAAACGATTAATAGTCTTCCTCTTCTTCGAAGTCGTCCCAGGTGTTAGAACCTTGGTTGCGCCCTCTTCCGTATTTGTTGCTATAGTTATTTTCATCATCGCCTTCTTCGTCTGCTTTCGGAAGCTGTTCGCTACCAGCGAGGATGCCTGTTTGGTTCATAAAGGCCATGCAAAGAATGCTTGGTTTGATGTATATCTTCATAATCTTTTTCCTTTCGATTAAAGTGTTTAACTCAGAAAGGGGTACTCGGACGAAGTTGTCCGAGCAACCCTGTTCATTCTTTTTTACTTAATCACTACCTTTTGGCCGTTGACGATATAGACACCCTTGGCCACACGGTTAGCATGGACGCGAACACCAGACAATGTGAAGACGCTGTCGTTGTCGGTCAATGCATTGCGGTCGATAGAGTCAATGCTTGTGGCAACATCGTCGAAGCCGTAGCCACCAGCCTTAGCCTGAGAAGCAACCACCTTCAGGTAAGCGGAGTGAGCGCGAACGTCAGCCCAAGCACCGGCAGAACCCTTCTGGAAGTAGAAGCCGGCAACACCGCTCTTGCGGTTCAGCACATAATACTTGTAGCCTGCGTCATCGTCCTTGCCACCGTTCTCAGAACCAATGAGGTCGTTCTCCATGGGAGCCATACCTTCGTCAGTGGTGATTGCAAATTTGTAAGTGCCTTCCTCACCAGCGAGAACAACAGGTGTGCCTGCAGGAATAATGTCGCCTGCTACAGCATAATCCTTCAGAGTAACATTGTCGCCTACGACAGCTGCGTAAGCCACCAATCCCTCAGGAACCACGAGGTTCACGTTCTCGTAGTACAGCGTAGCATACTTCAGCGACGACATCGTGATGGTGATGGGCTCAAGCTCAACCAGTTCAACCTTGGTGATGTTGGCCTCAGTACCCTTCACGTTAACAATCAAGCCAGTCGTCAGGCTGTTCAGCAATTCCTCGGTGAGTTCGAACTCAACAGTACCATCGGCCAGTGTACCCTCGGCAATCACGTTACCGTTGTCTGCACAAAGGTTGATAGCTGTATTATTGTCCGTCCAGCTCTTCAGCTCACCATTATCCAAATAGTAACCAGTGACATCGAAGTTGGTGATGTCAGCGGTCTGTGCACTGGCACCATCGTTGAAGACGATACCCACAGCGTTCTCAGGAACCGTGTAGTTGTAAACCTGCTGGTCGTACTCGTTCATGTAGTATTCGGTCAGCTGTAATCCAGGCCATGCATCTGTAACGGCTTGATCGTTTGCATCCCATGCATATACATAGACTGCGTTCCAGTCATTCGGTTTGGTGAACCTGACATTTCTATCAACAGAAGGATTCTCATCGTAGGACACAACCACCTTGTCACCAGCCTTCATGTTGGCGAAGTGGGCTGCAGACAGGTCTGCGTTAGGATTAGAGCCCGACCATACCTGACCGTAAGCGAACTCAGTGAGTGCCATGTTGACATCATTCTCGAAATTGTCAACAACCAATACGCTGGAAACGAAGCCTTCCTTGTTGGCAACAGCTTTGTAAGCCAACTTGTCCTGAATGACGTTGATGGTGTACTTACCCTCAGCGTCGGTCGTGGTAGCATACTCCACATCGTTAGCAGCATTGCGGATAGTAACGGTAGCACCCTCAACAGGATTCGTACCATCTGTCACAGTTCCAGCCATCGTAGTGGGTTCAAGCACCAGTTCGAAGTGGAAGGCGGGAAGCTCCGTTGAGGAATAGCTCTTCGATCCACTGTCGTAGCTGTAAGCCTGGCACAGCCCTGCCACATTCGACTTCTGGAAATATACCTGTTTGTAAGTCGATACGATGTCGGCCTTGGCAACAATTCTGATGCTGCCACCGGTGTATACGAAGGGATCGCTGAAGTTGATGTCGAGCATGGGAACAGGTGCGGAAGAGGTTCCATCCTGAGGATAGACATGGTCTTCGTTGAGAATTAGGTTAAGATTCTCAGTGTTGGCCTCTGTGTCGTACTCCTCGAACGGGCTGCTCAGCTCCGTGGCATCGGTGTTGCCCATCCATACCATTGTGGTGTGGGTTGTCTCGCCATGTGTGTTGTAGCCGTTCACATAGACCCTGCTGATCTTTGCACCATTCGTGATACCCATAGATTCCAGAACCTCGGCTGTCAGCAGCGACTCGGAACCGCTATGGTTGTAGTAAGGAGCCACAACAGTAAGTTTGTTAGCAAACGAAGAACCGTCAAGCGCAGCTTCGCTGTTGACTGTCTCCTCAGCAATGACGAGGCTTACTTCCTCTGTGGTTACTACGGCATCACCGCTCTTCAGTTCGATGTAGGCGGGGAATGTGCCGAAAGTGTGCGGCTTATAAGTTACAGAAACCTCAACAGGGTTCTCAATATTAGCCTTTCCATTACGCCCAGTTCCAACGGCGGCTGTCTTATCATTGCCTTCAAGAGCGACGTTCTCTACTGTTGCAACAGCTTCGCCATCAACATAGAGCGTAGCGGTTTCGATAACATCGGCATCAGCACTGATATTCTTCAGCGATACTGTAGCCGTGTAGTCGGCATTCTGAGTACCCGTTGTGGGCACATTAGAATCAATCACGTACCAGTCGTGCTCAGGAGTGGGAGCCAATGTCAGACCATAGATGTTGTCAATCAGCGCATTGCTGATGAGCTCGAATCCAAGATAGTAGTTGCCTGCTTCGGGAATGGTTACGGTAAACGTATTGGCTGTAGACCCAATTCCAGAAGAATAAGTCTGATTGTCTACCTGTGTCCAGTTGATACGATCTGTAGAAGTGTAAACCTTCACGGCACAACTATAACTATAAGTGCTATACCATGCATCGTAGGTGAACGACTCACCAGCAGCAGCTGTCAGCAGAGGAGTGATGAACTTCGTCGTGGTGCTGGTACTCTGTAGATACCAGTTGTCTTCGCTACTTGATTTAGAGATATAGACCTCATCAGAGTGGATAGACCCAGCGGGGAACTGTCCGTTGTCGTTAGCATCATTGCTGAACGTAATCCAGTTCTTGCTGGTGTCGATGACTGTACCAGAGATACCGAGGGTGTAGGGGGTCTGAGCCTTGCCATAGTTGGTGTATACAATCTCCAGGTTGCCTGCGAATACACCAGGTGTTGTTGCGGGCATACTGATGGCGATTTGATACTTCTCGCCTGCTGTAACGGTGAACTCTCCCTCTGGAGCATCCGATGTGAACGGTTCGGGCAGTGTGAAGCTGTTGATTACCAACGGAGCAGAACCACTGTTGTAAATCTCATAGTTTACAGTAGTCTCTTCTGTTACCTTGCCGAAATTGATGGCCGTTGTCGTTGCGCTTGAACTGCTATAATAAGTTGTTCCTGATACGTCGAAGATGAACTTAGAGGCATACTCTTGTACCTGAGACTGTACTTGCGCTGACGATGTTGAACCAGAAATATTCTCCTTCACTTTCCAGTAAAGCCATCCCGTTTCAACATTAGGAACATTAAATGTCATTGTCACCTCCTTGGTTTCACCCATAGCTATGCTCACAGGAATGTCGAACACGACATCATCGTAAGCAGTTTCGGTGCTGCCATAATATGCTTTCTTTACCGGGTTAAGCGTGAAGTTCTCTGTAGTACCAGCAACGAGATCGACCTCGCCAGTATTCTGCAATGTCACCTTCAGTTCTACATCAACGGATCCGTCGGCTTTTTGGCTAACGTAATACGGAGTAGAACCTGTAGGAGAAGCTACGTTCGTGATTACCAACTTGGCTTCGGGAACAATCGTTGCCTCTGTAGCCATGAAATTGTCCAAATAAGCATATTGAACACGAAGGCCGATGCGCTGAGCCTCTGTGAGATTGGTCTCTATGGTATACCAACCATCAATGGCCGAAGCCACATACCCATTATCTTCTATGAAGCGCTGGATAAGGTCGCCAGCTTCGGTTCCTGCTTCATTTACTTTGTATATCTCAATGAAAGAAGGATTAGCACTGCTTGCCAACCCGCTTGGCTTAACAAACATCTTAACTTTACCGTTCAAGACGGGAGTCACCAAAATGTCACTGACAACCTCACCACCTTCATAGTCTCCTGCATATTGACGATAAGGAACTAATGTACCCGTTCCATCAATACCGTCTGTTGCAGAATAGCTATAGCTCATATAGTACGGTCCCGAACCATCATAATCGCTATTGGGAACAATATGCTTCCAATTGCTGGACACAGCAAAATCATGGACTCCTGTATTAATGGTTGTATTGAAATCCACTAAATAGCCGATGGCCTCAGTCAGCGTTGCTTCAGCAGTCGGTGCTTGGGTTTCGGGATCATAAGTGAAGGTTACTGTGTAGTAGCCATTGTCGGTGATTTCCAGAACCCTGTTGTCATCTGAAGGAATCCACACGTTGTCGTCTCTCCAAACCTTGTAGCTGTAGTTGCCAGCGAGGAGCATTACGTTTTCTTTGGTCAGGGTGAACTTGCCGTCAGCACCTTCAGTCATGACATTAGTAGTTGAGGTGGTTGCCCATTCCTCACCTAAAAGAGCAGAAACGCCAACAACCGTATAGTTGTGCGGTTCCTCAATCTTTTCAGCGTTCAAATTCAAGTCATTTGTTGTCACGTCAGCCGTGAAAGTCAGTTTGTATTTACCACTTTCAGTGGGAGTCCAAGTTTTGTTTTCTCCTGATGGCAATTCATAGTCAGCCCAAGCGTGGTTAGCGTGAAGCTTGTAAGAGTATTCTGTTCCCGCGGTGGCCTCAAATTCATCGATTACGAGGGTGTAGACAAAGGGATTCTGACTGTCTTGTGTCATGTCCTTGTCAGTTGCCCAGTTGTCCCAGATGTTACCCTTGATGCTGTAAACATAGGTAGCCCAAACATCATGTGTCTCGGTGTTGAACCAGAACGTCACATCGTAAGTGCCTGCAACATCAACGGTAAGGTAACGGTTGGCGTTTTCATTGTTGTCGTCACCATACGACTCTGTCCAAGCATGGTCTTTCACCACCTTGAATGAATAGCTTGTGGCATCAAGTGTAATACTCTTTGTAAGATAATACAAAGAAGTACCATCCACAGCTGTCATGTCATTTTCAGTAGCAGTAGTGTCCCAGGCGTATCCTGTGAGGCTTTCTTCTCCAGCTACTGTCCATGTGTCTGCGTATCCATGCACCATGAAAGCGCATAGTAGCAGAAGCATTGTTAATAATCTTTTCATAAGCTCTGAATTTTAAGTTAATATTAAATTGATAATGAAATAATTTTTTCTTTTATGAGTTTTTCGAGAGTCTGCATGTACTGTTCAGCTTGGATAACCATTGGAAGAACGTCAGCAGATGTGATTTGGACATAGTCGTCATAGTCGCCTTTTTGCCTCATTTCAAACAAATGGATGTAAAATCTGTTTAGCTCATTGCTCAGCTTTCCTGTAGCAACAAAATGAAGCCCAAGCATTCGAATGACACCAGCATGGGTGGCTGCGGTCAGGCCGTGGCTTACAAGCAGAGCAGAAGTCATGTAAAAACAACTGTAGTACATTCTGTTGGTTGCAGCATACCACAATTTGTTTTCAATGATTGTTTTTGTCTCTGCCCAAGCCTCGTGTGCCCTTTGGATTCTGTATGTCACTAAGGCCAGGCGCTCTTCATTTGATAGTGTCATATCTCAATTCCTTCTTTTTCCACGTTCTTGTAGAAAGGAGTTCCTTTTCTTTGATTCCAGTCGCTATAGGTGTATTGCTTGATGCTGAAATATTCTCCAAAAGAGAGACCCAATTCCACAAAGGGATAGGCATAGCGTTCAAAATCCGAGTATTCAATATTCTGCTTGTTGAGCAACATGAGGATATCCCAATCGGACTCAGCATGAGCGTCGCCTCGTGCTTGCGATCCGAATAGAATGAGTTTGCCGTCTTTTGGAAGCGTCTCATTCTTCATGTATGCTATATCGCGAACTATGCGTTGTACTCTTGGATTCATGTCTAACTTGTTGAGACTTTTTACGTACTGTTTGCACGTAGTGCATCTGCAAAGTTACGTTTTATTTCTGAAACGGGCAAGAAAAAACGAAATTATTTGTCAATATGCCTTATTTTTTAAATATTTTTTATTATGGATGCGGAAATGACTCGCTACGGTAGCATCACCTTGCGCGTCTGTCCGTCGGCTGCGCGGAGGATGGCTATGCCGTGGTGCTGGCGCAGGTCGGCGATGGGTGTGCCGTCGATGGCGAAGGCCTGCGGCTTGCCCTCTTGGGTTGTTGCCGTGGTGATGGCCGTGGGTTCCACAAACGGGATGGCACAGCTGTTGGCGTTGGTGATGTCCATGTCGCGCACGTTGTCGTCGGTCACTTCTTCGGCAGCCTTGGTGATGAAGGCGATGATGTGCATGTTCTCTGGGTTCCAATCCTCGGGAAGGGTCAGCGTGTAGTCAGCCTGATAGGTTCCTTCCTCTACGGTCAGCTGGTCGCCGATGGGAGCACTGACGAACTGCCTCAGCACCTGGTTGTGCACGTATTCTTTCTGCGTGTAGGTGCGTTGCGTTACCTCGTTGTAGACAGCCTGCATCGACTTGACTTCATCCTCGGTGAGCAATACGGTGAGGGCGATGTCGCCATAGATGGCTTCGGCTTCGGCCAGGGTTTCTCCGCTGACGTTGATCTTCAGTTCCCTACTGTTGACATCGTATTCCGGCGACAGCTCAATGCTGGCGAAGGCCGGATTCATATAGTCCTGATAGAGCATGTCGGAGAGGATGCCTGTGATGAAGCTGGCCGGTAACTGCGGCAGATAGTAGTTCACGTCGTAGGCGATGTAGGGCTCGCCGGGATAGTAAGCCCGGTTGAACGTGAACGTTGGATAGTCGTAGGCATAGAGCAGGTGCAGGTAGTCGGCCTCTGGCAGGAAGAGTGGGTTGCCGTAGGCGAAAGAGTTGACCAGTGCCACGTTGGGATTCTCTGCTACCAGTTGGTTGAGGGCCTTGTCGAGCATGGCCGTGTAGGGCGACTGCTGATGGGCATAGACCTCTACATACACTTGGTGGCGCTGCATCTGGTTGCGGTAGATGGCGAAGGATGCTTGCAGCGTGTCGTTCTTGAGCTTCTCGATAGGCTCTCCCTCGTCGTGGCAGAAGAAGGCCTTCAGCGTGTGCGAGCCGATGGGGATGTCGGCTGGCAGGTGAACGGTGAACTCCCACATCTCTTCCTTTCCGCAAAGGAGCGTGTCGGCGAAGTCTTTATAGACTGGCTCGTTGTCGTCGAGTTGGTAGGCCATGCTATACTGGAAGATGGTGTCGCGCCCAGAGTTGGTGTACAGGGCGTATGCATCAATGTCGGTGTCGGGCTGTTTGTATTTATGCCCTGTACCCAGGTCGGTCAGGTCGATATCCTTGAGCGGCAGACTGCTCACGTCTACGATGAGCTGCACACAGAGTCGGCCTATTCCTGAGATGGAGTAGAGCCCTTCGCCCTGACCGTAGTTGCCATAGAGGTAGAAGGAACCAGTAACGTCGCTGCCTACTCCGCAGAGGGCACCCTCTTCAGCGGCCACCATCTCCTCGGTTTCCACGTAGTCGAAGCCGAAGAAGATGTCCTCTGTTCCCGAGATGACGTATCCGTCGCCATTGAAGATGACAGTGTTCCAGCCTTCATAGGTGCGCTGTTTCTGGGCACTAATCTCCGTGAACATGTTGTCTGTAGCATCATACATGAAAGCCCTGGTGCGTCCGATGGACTTACTGAGAGCAAACCGAACGCCGAGAATGCGACAACCCTGATAGGAAGCCAGCATGTTGGAAGGCAACAATGCACCGATGGTGTAAGTGCCTGCCTGACCGAAGGCACCACCATTGACATCGATGTCGTCGGTGACGGTATAGCCTACGTAGCGTATGTTGTCGGCCATAGCCGTGACAACGGCCATGACCGTGATGAGGGTGAAGATTATCTTTTTCATCTGATTACCTTTCTTGCTTGATGGTTCGTGCGAATGATGTAGATGCCCTTCTTCAGAGTTGAGGGGTGGGGGGTGAGGGGTGAGAGGTTACCGATGCGGCGGCCCTGAAGGTCGTAGGCCTGTTGATGCGGCGAAACCGCTTCACACCCGACGTGCTGGAGGGCTGTGGCTGCGATGGTAATGGTGTATTCGCCCATCGTAGATTCTCCGCCAAGATAGATGGCCTTGATACCCACGGTGTGGATACCACCAGACAGGTGTGGCAGGAGGAAGGTGGCTTCGGTGGTCTCACCGATCTTCTCGCCGTCGAGATAGATGTCGAAGCGGATGATGTTGCCATAGTCTACGGTAGCTGCCTCGCCCTCCTTCGGTCCTACGGTGAAGTCGTCCACCTGCGTGAGGAAAGCATCGTAGGAAGTGTAGTGGATGCCGATGCGCACCTGTTGTCCCTCGTAGTCGGAGAGGTCGGTGGTGTAGAGTGTCCACTGTCCGCCCTCCACGGGGTTGGCTTCGCTCAGCACGGTGAAGTCGTTGGGGTTGGTGCTGCCATCAGAGATGCAGAACTCCATCGATTCGGGATAGGCCGGCTCGTAGGCTTTAGTCTTGATGCTCATTTCGTAGGCTCTGTTGATGGTGAGTAGGGGCGAGATGAGCCACTTGTCACTGATGCCGCGCTGAGCGGAGAAGAAGATGACGGTCTTATCGCCCGTCGGCGCAGCGATGGCCTGGTCGGTGGGCAGCATGGCCGGCGTTGTGTGCCAAGGGTTGAACACCATCGGGGCAATGGCTGTCGGGTTGGTGGCTGTTCCGGAGCCGGGGAAGGAGATGATGTTCTCATATCCGCCTAAGGCGATGGGGTAGACAGGCTGGTGGTCGTTGTCGAGCGTCTTCCACTCGCCGAAAGAACCCGTGGCGAAGTCGTCGTAGTCCTCGAAGCTATCGGTGAAGGCCAGCTCCTGGTTCCATAGCAGCGTGTACAGTCCTTCTTCGTCGGCTGTAGCCGTGATGTTATAAGGCTCTATCTGGTTGTCTTCCAGCATGATGTCGAAGGTGGCATCCTCGGTGACCTCGATGGTCTGCTGATATTCCTCGAAGGCTCCCTTGGCCACGTTGACAACATATTGGTCGTTGGGTAGCGAGAGAATCTCGGCCTTGCCCTCTGCAACGGTCAGCTCGTATTGCGAGCCCGTGCCAATTGCCACAAGTTGCAGGTTAAGGCCGTCGGGCGAGAGAATGCTGTTGGCCGACACATTGAATACTACATGCGAGAGGGCAGACTTCTCAATGGTGACTTCTGTGGTGACCATCTCGCTGAGGGCAGCTTTGTAGGATGCCTGTACGCCTACGGTGTGTGTGCCTGCGGGAACATCCTCAAGTGTATAGGTATAGTCCTCGGTGGAGCCCATCTCCTCGCCGTCGAGGAAGATATGGAACACCTCGTTGGGGTTGGCAGGAGACTTCTCGTACCTTCGTGCCTTCGCTGCCACGTACCCACGGTCATCGCCGAGAGGTTTCTGCCCCACGTAGACGTTGTCCACCATGAGCATGAACGAACCGTAGCGGTTGTATTCGCTGATGTAGCGGATGGCCAGTTTCACCTGCTGGCCTTCGTAGGCAGAGAGGTCGTAGCTGCAACGGCGCCAAGCGGTGTAGTCGGCCGTCTCGTAGTTGCCTTGGTCCAGACGGACGAAATCGGCCTGCACGGGGTTGTCGAGCTTCGTGGTGATGTAGACCATGAAGCGCTCCGGAAAGCGGTCGGCAGCTTTTGCCATGAAGGCAAACTCGTTGTCGGTGCCCACGGTGATGGCCGGCGTGATGAGCCAGTCGTCGTTGGCATTGCCCGAGCTGGTGCGGGTGAAGCCCACATACTGCTGTCCGTCGTAGGGACGGAGGATGGGGTAGTCGTACCACCAGGTGGGCTGCACGGTCAGGGGGTTGATGATCTGAGCATACTGCATCACGCCGCGGTTGGGATAGACACCCACCAAGGGTGCTGCTGCCTCGAGGTCGGCATCGATGCCTGTCCATTCGCCAAAATTGATGGACCATCCTTCGTAGCTCTCGAAGTCGTCGAAGAAGGCGGGTGCTTCCTGGTTCCAAGTCATATTGATGTTGTCCTTACCGGTAACGGCATCGTGAACTACGGTGGCGGTCAGGGCATAAGGTGTGCGTGTTTTCTCGCTAAGTGTCACACTGATGGACTGTTCTGCCTCTTCTGTATTGACGACGAAGTCGTAGGAGAGCATTTCGAAGCCATCGCGGTCGATGGTCAGATTGTGGTTGCCTGCATAGACCTTCACGGTGCAAAGACCTTCTTCGTTGAGCTTCAGCGTTCCGTAGCCCACCTGATAGTCGGACTGTGTGAGCGAAATGACCTGTCCGTTTAGGTCGTCTCCCTCAACCGAAGACACCTGGATGGTAAGCGTTTTGTCGCGTTTCTGTGCTTGAGCGCCGACGGCCAGACAGAGCATGAATAGTATGATAGGTAATAATTTGTTTCTCATGTGTAGTTCGTGTTTTTTTTACGATTATTAAATGTTTCGAGGAGCGAGGAGCGGGGAGTGAGGAGCGAGATTACTATCGAGTCTGTTTTTCTTATAGTATTCTCACTCCCCGCTTCTCGCTCCCCGCTCCTCGAAAACAGATTAGCGGCCGTTGACGATGCGGAGCGTCTTCGTCTCGTCGGCATCCTTCACCTTGACCACGAAGAGGCCCTTACCAGCCTTCTGCACGGTGGCCATTCCGCGTCCGGTGGTCAGCAGCTGACCGTCTACGCTGTAGACTTCCACTTCGGCATTGCTGCCAATCTGTGCAGACTGGATGCTCAGCGGTATCTCTGGTTCGGTAAGACCCGTGAAGGTGAAGTCGTCGAAGAAGGCAAACCAGTTGGCGCTAACCGTTGTATGGCGCACTGCCAGATAGATTTCCTTGCCGGCGTAGTCAGAGAGGTCTACGGTGTAGTGGTTCCATTCGTTCTCGCCGAGATAAGGCATCTGTGTGTCGAACATCACAGCCTTGAAGTCGCTGGTCTTGGTGTTACCGTCTTCGCTGACGTAAACGCCTACACTGTGATAGTCGTTGTCGCCAATAAATACAGAGTTCTCCGTGCCGAGGTTGCGAGCATAGAAGTCGAAGGTCGATGTCTCCGACGGGCAGATCTGCTTCGAGATGAGCCAGTCGTTGGCGGCGGAGTTGTCGTCTGGAGCAGCAGCCACGAGGGCATACTCACCAGTATGCGCTGTGGTGTTCGGATTGTTAAATTTTCCGAGTGTGAAGGCATAGCGTCCGCCGTCGTTCTCAATCTCGGTGAGATAGTAGCCCGACTTGTAGTTCACGGCACCATCTACGTCGATCATCGTGAAGTCTTCGTTCCAAACATAGTCGAGCGGATTCTTCTCGAAGCCGTAGTAGAGTACATCTTTTGCCAGGCCCTCGCCCTTGACGGGGAAAGTGGCGGTGAAGCCGCTCTCGAACTCAATGGTCATCTCGTCTTCTACGACATCCTCGATGTCCTTAGCATTGAACTGGATGGTGAAGGGCATACCCTCGCCGGCTTCCAGCACGTCGCCTGCCTTGATGGAGCTTTCGAAGTTTTCGGTGTTGAAGGTTACAGCCTTCACCGTCAAGGCTTGCTTGCCATTATTGCGGATAGTCAGCAGGTCGCCGCTGTCTTTGGCTTTGCCGAAGTTAACCTTGTCGGCATCCCAATTTTCCTTGTTGAAAGTAACACCTTCCACGATGGTACCATCAATGACCACGTTGTCGAGTGTACCATAGCCGTCGTAGGTATGGAAGCAACGATCAATCCAGCGGAACTGAACGATTTTGCCAGCATATTCATCGAGGTCGATGGTCTCGTTGCGCCAATACTTATGTCCATCGGCGTCGATGGCTGCCTCAGAAAGGTAAGATGCTTGTTTCCATTCGCCGTCGGAATAAATCTCGAACACCACTTCGTCGACACCATTACCACCCTCGACGTTCTGCTTCTTCAGCAGACCCGTCTCGTCGATAAGCAGGTCGCTGGGATGAGCGTTACCCCAAACGAAGGAGATGCTCATGCTCTGACCGTCGGCGGGAAGGCGGAACGGCGGTGTCATCAGTGTGACGCTCTGCCCTGCACTTAGATGGCCTGCTGCCAGACTGGCTCCTGAACCTCCATACGGATAGATGGTGTTAGGACTCCACTTGGCAAAATTGTACACGTCGTCAGACGATTTCGAACTGAGCCATCCCAGTGGAACTGGGTCGGCATTGGTGCAGTTGTCGAAGTTCTCAGAATAGGGGAATTCTACCACCGAAGCATCGGGCTGTGTGGTGAACTTCCAAGTAGAGGCTGTCGTTGAGTTGCCCACCTCGTTATAGCCCACTACCTTCCAGCGATAGGTGGTCTCGTAGTCGCACTCGGGGATGGTATAGGTAAAGGTGTTGCCCACATCCAGGCCGTCGATGAGGTCGTTGGCCTCGGCGTTGCTGCCCACATAGAGCTTGTAGCCTTCGGCAAACTGAGCCGGTCCCCATTCCAGTACGATGTCGCGCGGATAAACATCCACTGCACCGTTGGCGGGCTTTACTAATGAGGCATTGAGAGGCACGCCGTCGGCACCAAAGACATTGGGAAGCAATACGCGGTCGAGCGTGAAGTTGGAGTAATCGTAAGCACCCTCGTCGTCCATCTCTACTGCGGGATAGAAGAAGCGGATGTAGCTCTCGTCGCTACCCACGCCCAGGTCAACGGTTTCTGTCAACAGCTGGTTGAGCCCATTCTGATAGTCGCTGATCCACTTTGTCGTCCAGTTGTCGCCACCGTCGTAGGACACCTGCAGCTCAATATCATATTCAGGTGCATAGTCGCCATCATACTGATTATAATAGGTGAACGTCACCTGTCCGCCGTCGCTCAGGTCAAGGCGCGGTGAGCGTAGCGTGCAGTTGTTGAAACTGCCGCTGGCGTATGCGCTCTGGTCGCCTTCGATGGCTGCTTTCGAGGCACTCCATCCGTTGTTGCGCCATCCTGCTGGCGGGAACGGACCCTCGAACGATTCGAGCATATAGCCATCGGGGACGAACTGCTTCGTGGCTTGCAACGAAACAACGGCATCGCCGCCATTGGTGTGAATGATAGCCTCGCACTGAGCCGGACTGGTCATCGAAGCGGTGTAGCTCAGCTGGAACTGCACGCTCTCGTACTTGGCCAGGTTGACACCAGCGAAGTCGGTGTTGCAGCTCACTCCCTCGGGCAGCTCCAAGCCTGTCACCTGCAGGCCGTTCTTGCCGCTGTTGGTCATGCGGATGACCTCGGTGTACATCTTCTCGCCGATGTACATCTCGCCGAAGTTGTAGCGGTCGAGCGAGAGGCTGGGCACGGGGGTCACGTCGGGTGTCCACTGCTTCACGGTGATGTCGTCGAGCCAGACGACGTTGGCGATGGGTGCCAGCATCTTATAGACGAAGGCCAGCTTCACCTTCTCGCCCTTCCAGTCGCTCAGGTCGATCTTGGAGATGTGGCGGTCCCATGTGTTGATGGGGAATACCATCACACCGCTCTCGCGCAGCATCTGTTCGTTCTGGATGCTGAACACGGTTTCTGCTCCATTCAAATCGTCGTCGGTGACAACGCGAACCTGTAGGTCATACCTTGCGTTGTCGTTGGCATTCATGGGGCTGACCACCCATGTGAACTGCAGCTGATAAGTGTCGTTGAGATCGAGTTCCGGAGAAAGCAGAATCTCTTCGCGCGGACCGGCTCCGTCGGCTCCTGAGATAGGTCCGTCGCAGGCGGCACAACCTGCACCACTGATGGTGGGGCCGGTCTGACCGTTCGGATCACGATACTCGTTGTACCAGTTGTAACGGTAATTGGAACCAGAATAAGAATTCACGGTGGTCCATCCTTCACCACGGGCAATGGGTGACGACTGCGACACCGTTGCTCCCGTTTCGAAATCCTCGTCGAGAATGGTCTGTGCTTGTGTCAGCTGAGCCGAACAAGCCAGAAATGCTGTTAGTAATAGATAATAAAACCTCATAAGCTCTGAATTTAAAATTTTTGCAAAGATAGCAAAAAATCGCTTATGTTGGTTCGATTTTAACAATAAAGCCCCGTTTTTTAGTTTAATTTGATGGATATTCGCATTTTGACACAGTGTTTTATTAACAATACTTTTAAAAACGAATTTGGCGAATGAAGGCATTGGAGCCCATTCGCCAAATTCATTCAGTATCCCCAAAAGGGAATTGTTAGATTACTTCACCACGAACTTGCGCTGCACGAGCATGTTCTTCGGGTCGAGGGCGCTGTCGAGTTCTTCCTTCGACATGAGGCCTTTCTCCAGAACGATGTCGTAGACCGAGCGGTTCTCTTCGAGAGCCTGCTTGGCCACCTTCGTGCTGTTCTTGTAGCCGATGATGGGGTTCAGGGCGGTGACGATACCGATAGAGTTCTTCACCATCTCCATCAGGTGCTCACGGTTGACGGTGATGCCGTTGATGCACTCGCGAACCAGTGTGTCCATTGCGTTCTTCAGCCATGTCTGGCTCTCGATGATGCTCTCGGTGATGACGGGCTCCATCACGTTCAGCTGCAGCTGACCAGCCTCGGCAGCGAAGCTCACGGTGGTGTCGTTACCAATCACTTTGAAGCAAACCTGGTTGACCACTTCGGGGATGACGGGGTTCACCTTACCCGGCATGATGCTTGATCCAGGAGCCTTCGGCGGGAGGTTGATCTCGTGCAGACCGCAACGAGGACCAGAAGCCATGAGGCGGAGGTCGTTACAGGTCTTGGAGAGCTTCACAGCCAGACGCTTCAGTGCGCCAGAGTAGCTCACGTAGGCACCGGTGTCGGGAGTAGCCTCCACGAGGTCGTCGGCAACGGTGAAGGGCAGGCCTGTCTCTTCGGCCAGCTTCTTGGTGCAGAGCTCTGTGAAGCCGGGAACGGCATTCAGACCTGTACCGATGGCTGTACCACCCATGTTGATCTCAAAGAGCAGGTTGACATTGCGCTCCAGGTTGGCCACCTCTTCCTCGAGGTTGTTGGCGAAGGCATGGAACTCCTGTCCGCTGGTCATAGGAACGGCGTCCTGCAGCTGGGTGCGACCCATCTTGATGACATCCTTGAACTCGTCGCCCTTGGCACGCAGTGCAGCGATGAGGCCCTGCAGACTCTCCACCAGTTTCTGGTTCAGGCGGATAAAGGTTAGGCGGATGGTGGTGGGATAGACGTCGTTGGTCGACTGTCCGCAGTTGAGGTGGTCGTTAGGCCAGCAGTGCTGGTAGTCGCCACGCTCGTAGCCCATGATCTCGAGGGCACGGTTGGCAAGCACCTCGTTGGCGTTCATGTTCACCGATGTGCCGGCACCGCCCTGCATCATGTCGAGGGGGAAGTTCTCGTGCCACTTGCCGTCGATCACTTCGCGGCAGGCCTGAGCCACTGCCTTGGTCACCTCGTCGTTGATGACGCCCAGTTCGTTGTTGGCCAGGATGGCAGCCAGCTTGACGTATGCGATGGAGATGACATAGTCGGGGAAGTCGCACATGTGGTTGCTGGAGATTTTGTAGTTGTTGACACCACGCTGAGTCTGCACGCCGTAGAGTGCTTCAGCCGGAACTTGGAGCTCACCTAAGAGGTCGCTCTCAACTCTGAATTTCTTTTCTTCCATGATTTTGTTTTTAGTTTGAAATTAAACAGATTAAATGGTAATATTAATTTTATTCTACGGAGTAAAGGAGTAGAGGAGAGCGAAATGTCAACCTGCTCTGCCTGCCTTTTTTCGAGTAATAGGAGTTGAAGGAGAACAGTTTGGCCGTTGTGCTATCGCTCAATTGGCAATCACGCATATGGATTGAAAACCGGATAGATGCCATCCTTGAGCAACTCTTAATTCCAAGATAACCGTGTCATCAACACACAAGTCGAGACGCAAATCTCCTCGAATCAGTTCTCCTTTAAGAGACAGCCCAACAATTTGTATGTATAGCACTTCTCCATTCCTTTTAATCCTATTTCTACGGAGTATAGGTGTTCAGAAGGTTTGTTTCCTTGTAAGGCCCTTTCTCCTTTTCTCCTTTACTCCGTAGAAATATCAGTAAAAAATTAATAGCACTTGATGCGATACATGAAGCCGAGCTCGATGCGGTTGGTGTTGTAGTCCTTCAGACCGCACTTCTCAGAGAAGTCGTACTTGTGGCCCACGTAGGCGAGGAACACGCGGAAGTCCTGGCTCTTGTCGGGATAATACTCCAAAGAGCCGAGGTAACCGATCGACTTGCGGTAGTCCTTAAAGGCTTCGATGTTCTTCACCGATGCGGTCTCGTAGGTACCCTTCAGCATCAGGTTCCACTGTGGGGCGAATTGCCAGTTGAGCTTCGTGATGAACGAGTTGTAGTGCACCTTGCCAAAGCGGAAATTGTTGCCGTAATAGTTAATGGCGGGGTCATCGTAGCTGTCGATAGCACCACCTAAGTCGCTCGTGGCGATGCCCAGGCGGTCCATATCGTCGAACTCGCCCATGTAGTCGAAGTACCACTGCAGCTTCGGCAGGTTCAGACGCTCGCCCAGGATGAGCATACGCGAGTAAGCTCCGCGAGCCTGAGTCTGCAAGCCCCACGACCAGCGTGTCTGCAGCTTGTCGCCGAAGAAGTTGCCGTTCCAGTTGACGATGTAGGTCAGCGGGTTGTTGGCCTGGCGCAGATGCTTCACGCGGTTGCCATTAACGAGGATGGGGTTCTCCCCGTAATCCTCTTCCAGCTTGCCGTTGTTGGCATCCGATACCTCAAGGGCAATCTCCTGCGAGGGAACGGGGTGGAGCGAGAGCGTTACACCGCCGATGAAGTTGTCCATGTTCTCCACCATGTCGCTATATTCATAAATGTACATGGGGTTCTCGTCGAACTCGAAGCCGCCCCATATCTGGCACATCTTACCACCCATGATTGACACCTTGTCGTTGAAGTTGTAGCCCACCATCATGATGTCGGTTGCCTTGGCGAAGTTGTCCTCGCCTTTGGCAGCGTTCGACTTGTTCAGGCGGTGGCGCAGACGATAGAACAGCTTGTCCGTCAGGTTACCCTTGATCTCCAGGCGCAGCTGCTTGTTGGCGATGCGGCTGGTCCATGTGCCGTCCGTCTCCTTGGCCTGTGCCGAAGCGGCATAGTTGAAGTAGACGTTGAACATGTCGTTCTTCTTCTCCAAGTTCGTCAGGCGTTCGGCCAGACTCTTGTAGTCGCCGTCCTCGCCGCCCATACGCGTGTTGTTGCCCTGCGCTGAGGCTGTCAGCCCGGCGCAAAGCATGATTCCTGCAAATAATATCTTTTTCATAACGATTCTTTTTGCAACAAATTGTTTGTTAGATTAATACTTCTTGAAGTACTCCTGAATCTCCTGCCAGTCGTGAGTCTTCGTCAGGGCGAGCATCAGCAGCACGCGGGCCTTCTGCGGATTGAGCGTCAGGGCAGCCACAAAGTGATACTTGTCGTCGTCGACCTCACCGTTCAGACATGTAGGACCTGTGGGGCAGCGGCTGGAGCGCACGATGTTGATACCCTTCTCGCGAGCCTTCAGAGCCACGTCGAACACATCCTTGTAGAAGTTGCCGTCGCCTACACCAGCCAGCACGATGCCGTCGTAGTTGGCATCAACGAAGGCCTGCATGGGCAGCGGAGAAGCGTTGGCATAGCCATAGACGATGCCCACCTTCGGCAGTTTCTGCAGGTTGTCCACGTTGAACTCGCTCTTCGTGGTGTGCAGGTTGTCGATAGTGCGGTTGTAGATGGCCTCGCCGTTGTAGACATAGCCCACCTTGCCGTAGTTGGCACTCTGGAAAGTAGCCACGTCGGTGGTGTGCATCTTGATTACGTCCTTGGCATCGAGCAGCAGGTTGTTCATGCACACCAGCACGCCACGACCCTTTGAGTTGGGGCTGGCAGCGGCAGCTACGCCTGCATAGAGGTTGCCCGGTCCGTCGGCACTGATGCCAGTAGAGGGGCGCATAGAGCCCACCAGCACCACGGGTTTGTCAGAATGTACCGTCAGGTTCAGGAAGTAGGCAGTCTCTTCCATAGTGTCTGTTCCGTGAGTGATGACTACGCCGTCGTAGCCTTCCTCGTTGAGGAGCTGGTTGATACGCTTAGCCAGCTTCAGCCACACCCCGTCGTTCATGTCCTGCGAACCGATGTTCACCAACTGCTCGCCGCTGATTTCGGCCAGATAGAGCATCTGCGGCACGGCATCAATCAGGGTCTGTACACCCACCTGACCTGCGCTATAGGCAGAACTGGTGGCCGACTCACTCACACCGGCGATGGTTCCACCAGTGGCAATAATTCTAATCTTCGGTTTTGCAACGATGTTTGCTGAAACCAACAGTGCTAACAGCACCAATAAACTACGCATTGTTTTCATAAGGTTTTTTTTATTAATGGTTAATAAAACTATGTATTAATATAGGAAAGTAATGATGAGATAGCCCACCGCGATAGACACGATTGTCGTGATGAAGCCCGAAAGCTGGAACGAATGATTGATGACGAACTTGCCGATGCGGGTGGTTCCCGTAGTGTCGAAGTTGATGGCAGCCACCTCCGTAGGATAGTTCGGGAAGAAGAAGTAGCCGTTCACGGCGGGGAACATCGCTGTCAGTGCCAGCGGGTTGATTCCCAGTCCGATGCCCAAGGGATAGAGCGTGCGGACGGTAGCGGCCTGCGAGAAGAGCATGATGCTCATAATGAACAGGGCTACGGAGAAGAGGAACGGATACTGCGTCACGATGTCGGCAATGTGCGAGCGGAAGAACTCCAAGTTGCCGTTGAAGAACGTGTCGCCCATCCAGGCAATACCGAAGATGCTCACCATTGCATTCATACCGGCGCCGAAGATGTTGCCGCTGACGGCTTTCTTTACGTCGGCCTTGCCCACAATCAGAATCAGGGCGGCTATCGACATCATGATAATCTCGATGGTCTCGGGCATCGTCAGCCGGGTCACCTCGCCATCCACCGTAAAGGCTGGGCGCAACGACGGGATGCTGCCGAACAACACCACCAATACCACACCCAGCAAGAAGGCCAGCACGGCGCGCTTGGCGTATTTCTCGTTTCGGGGAGCGGGGAGCGGGGAGTGAGGAGCGAGATTACCATCTGAGCTCTTTTCCTGCGAATCATTGCTGTTCTCTCTCTTCTCTTCTATCAATCCTGCCGCCAGTCGGCGCTTGTACTCAGGGTCGTCGACCAGTTCCTTGCCCACGCGATTCTGCACGAACGAGGCAATGAGGATGGCGATGAACGACGAGGGAATACAGATGAGCAGGATGTCCTTCAGCTCAATGCCTTTGCCGCCCAGGATGTCGGCAGAGATGATGGCTGCTGTGGCAGCCGACATCGGACTGCCCGTGATGCCGAGCGAGGCCGAGATGGTGGCCACCGTGATAGGCCGCTCCGGACGAATCTTGTTCTTCCGGGCTATCTCGGAGATAATCGGCAGCAGCGAGTAGCATGTGTGTGCCGTACCGGCCAGCAGGCAGAAGAGCCAAGTGGTCAGCGGACCGTAGTACGTAATCTGCTCAGGATGCTTCCTCAGGAAGCGGGCCGCCAGCGTCACTAAATAGTCCAGTCCGCCCGCCGCTTGCAGGGCAGCCGTAGCGGTGATGACGCTCACGATGATGAGCATCACGTCGATAGGTACCTTGCCCGGATGCATGCCAAAGACAAACACCAGGATCAGCACGCCTACCATGCCGTAGATTCCTAAACCGATACCGCCCACTCGGGCACCAATGAAAATCATGGCCAACACAATGGCCAGTTGAATCAGAACTAATGTTGTTGCCATATAGTTGATATTAGTTGTGTAAAGATTATGCGATTGCAAAAGTAAGCAATTTATTTGAATCCACAAAATAAATCCTAAAAATCTTTCTCTTTACAGAAAAAAAAGTCAGAAGAATCATCCTAAGTACAGTTCTTCTATAATAATTCTCCGCTACGGAAGCGGGTCATCACCATCTGTCCATTCAAGATTCGCCTTTGTTAGGCCTGCGGCTACAACTGGGTGGATGGGGTGCAGAGTGCCGCTTCCGCAACCTGGGGATGATGGGCGGCAATGGTATGGCCGCATACGGGATATTGCGGAGGGTAACTCCTTCCGCACGCGCGGGCTATGCATTGAAAAGTGGAGAGGATGACGGGCGGAATAGCAGGGGATTACATTGAAAGATGACCAGTGAAGAGCAAGGACGGCAAGTACACCAAGATGTTTGAAAATATCTATCATTTTTATCATTTACAACCGAATTAGTAACAATTCGTTGCCATATTTGTTAAAATAGTATAAGATTTTAAGCTATTGTATGGTATTACATGAATAATTATTTATATTTGCAAACAGAAATAATCGTTTTTTATGCAGCCTATGAAATTGATTTTACGCCGTTGTTTATTTTTCCTGTTTTTCCTGTTGTCGTCGTTTATCGTTGCGACGGCCCAGATAGATATCACGGGCTATCACCTCGTCTATTCTACGGAGACGCCTGAGGCAGCCTCAGCCGAGCTCGACCTGACCGATGAGGAATTGTCATGCTGCACGGGCGATTTCCTGAGTACGGAGAACATGGAGCGCCATTGGGCCTACTGCCCGCGTTCGTCTTCCACATGGAACAAACGCATGGCAACCACCGACGAAGAGCGAGCTATGGTGAACATTGCCGAAGACGGCCACCTGCGGCTATTGGCTGTTTCGCCCGACGGCACGGTGAATGGCTTCATCACCGGCGGTGTGCGCATGAACGATGGCTACAAATACGGCATCATAGAAGTGAAGGCGAAGTGTACGCCCCACAAGAGCAACTTCCCCGCTATCTGGATGATGCCCGTCGACCAGACCGACGGCTGGCCCAATTGTGGCGAGATAGACATCATGGAGCAGATTGGTACGAGCAGCATCGTATATAGCACGGTACACGTGGGCGCGCGTTATGATATGAAAGTCGGCAGGAGCTACACATGGTCGGGCAGCCGTACGTTTAACACCGACTACCATGTATATTCGCTTTTGTGGGACAAGACGAGCCTGACGTTTTATACCGACGGCATCCGCGTGTTCCGCTACGAAAAAGACTTCACGCTCGACCTCGTCAACCATCCCGACTACGAGAAGTGGCAGTTCCCCTACAACAAGGCTTACTATATGATTCTCGACCAGGCATTGGGCCACAATGCGTGGTGGGGTATGGAAGATCCCGACCCCGACTTTACCTACGAGATGGATGTGGAGTATGTGCGCATCTGGCAGAAAGAAGAGGTGCCCGAGGTGCTGGAGTATGTCGTATTGGAGAACTACAGCGACCCTACGCGCGTGATGACGGCTACTGACGACAACCTGCTGACGACCACAGAGATAGCCGGTAGCAGCTCGCTGACGGACAACATGCTGTTTGCCGCGAAGGCGACGGATTCCGGCGGGCAATACTTTCTGACGACGATGGACGGCCGCTTCGTGGGCTACAAGGCCGACACCAACAAGCAGATCGAGTTGTCGGAAACGCCTACACCCTACTATATGATCAAGGACGAGACGAAGGGCATTGCCTTCGACTATGTGAAGCCAACGGCTCCCTTCACCTACGCCGACGGCAGCCGCGCCCTGTTCATGAACAACAAAAAGAACAATGTGGTGACAACTTCCGGCACGTCGAAAGATGCCTCATGGTGGATAGCGGTGAAACCCGAAGACATCCCCGACGTCTCCACGTCGATCAGAACCTTCGAAGCAGAGGGGTCTGCCACGTCTGGCATCTACAACCTGCAGGGGCAGCGCGTGAAGCACATCGGGCGCGGTGTGTACATCGTGAACGGTCGGAGAATCCTCCGTTAGACGGCCGCTTTCATGCGGCTTCATATCGAGGGTTTTGTGATTTGCCGCAAAATTACAAACTTGCCTGCTTCGATGCAAAATGGGAAGAATAAGAGAGTGGCCAACTATATATATTTTTTATTATTCATCATTTTACAAACACCTAAATTTTACAATTATGAAGAAGATTTTACTTATGGCAGCAGTAGCGTTCAGCATGAACGGTATGGCACAGGAAGTTCTTACCGACATCACGCCTGCGGCTTACGACTGGGCACACCAGGAAGTGGGAACACAGATGAGAATCAGTCACGCTGACGCAGAGTGGAACACAAACTATACGTTCAGCTGGTATTTGGGCAGCAGCGAATGCTTAGAGAATGGTGGCTGCATCACGGCCAACGCATGTGCCGACCCTGCCGACTATGCCATTGGCACGGCTGTGGTCGACCTGGGTGGCGACATCGGCAAGGTGATGTGCATCAACGGTGCCAACTCCAACGCGCAGGAGGTGTTGGGATTCACCACAGACGCCTCTATCGACAACAAGATGCAGATTAACATCTTCACCGATCCCAACAACACGCCGAAGGACACTTGGCTGCGTTGTAAGGTGGTGCTGAACATCTTCAGCAACGAGATTTCCACCTCCGATGGTATCATCAACAACATGTACTGGATGAGTGGCGACAACGACAACCTGGGTTCCTGGTTTGCTGAGAACAATATCAGCTCGGGCAACTTCGTGGAGTTCGACGAGGAAGGCGACCCCATCCTCGACGACGAGGAGAACTATGTGTACGACAAGAACCGCTGGATGACTTTCGAGGTGGATGCCTGGAACCGCAGCGACTACCTTGGCTACAGCCAGGAGGCTACGTCTATTGACATTCCCATGAAGTTCAAGTTCTGGATTCCGCAGCCCGGCTTGGTGAACTCCACCATCTTCATCAAGGAATTCAAGTTCTATGCCATCGAGGGTGCCAATGACAAGGACGTTGCTCCGGAATGCGCCACTCCGCGTATCACCTTCGGCCCGCTGACACCCGAGACTTCCGAGCCCGATGCCATCAAGACGGTGAACGTGAATAGCCAGGCCGCACAGGGAACCTTCAACCTGGCTGGTCAGCGCGTGGACAATCCGTCGCATGGCGTGTTCATCGTGAATGGCAAGAAAGTAATCAAGTAAGCAAGCTAAAACACAGTTAGAATCGGCGTTTCTTCGTTTGTAAGATTCGCCGACTCTTCCCTTTTTATTCATTTGCCGACCCATAACATTCAAAAAGATTCGCCGATTATGAAGAAACTCTTATATTTTGTCGTGGCAGGTGTGGTGCTCACCGTGCTTTCATGCGAGGATGAAGCAGAGAATCCCGGCGACTTCAACCTGAAGTCGGAGCTGTCGATGGATCCCATGTTGGTGACCTCTGTCGGCGGGCAGAGTTATGCCCTTGAGGAAGAAGCTGTCTACGATACCCTGTACACGAGTAGCTACGAGAAGAAGGACACGACATTCCGGGTGGATGGCAGCGGCAACTACATACTTGACGAAAATGGAAAGAAGATACCCGAGATAGGCAGCGATGGAAACATCATCACGCAGACGGACACCGTCGTCTTCCAGACGGGCAAGCGCGGCGTGTTCCACAAGATGAAGCTCATCAAGCTGGAATCGACGGCCGACACCTTCACCATTCACATCAAGAGTAATGCCCTGTGGAAAGCACCGCAGTATGCGCCCACGAAGGCTCAATGGTTCTTCAACTATAACCTTCGCACAGGCGGCAACTCTCTTACTGGAGGCGGCGATGGATACTTCTATTTCCGCACGCTGCGCAACAAGAACAAGACCCGTGTGGAGCCGGTTCCGCAATACATCTATACCTCCGACAGTGCGGTGATGTATCAGTTGAACTTCGGACAAGCCGGAGAAAGAGATTAATCAGATGATGATAAATTCGTCGACTGTCATTAAATAAGAATCGACCATGAACAATCTGAAACAACGTATATTCCTCTCCATCAGCGGACTGCTGGTCAGCATCGCCATGATGGGACAGTTCTCTGTCAGCGGTGTCGTCTACGATGGCGACAAGGAACCCGCCATCGGTGCAACCGTCGTTGAGAAGGGAAAGCCCTCAAACGGCACCGTGACCGACATTGACGGCCGCTACAGCTTGCGGGTGTCGAGCGGAAAGGCCACCCTTGTGGTAACCTATGTCGGCTTCGATCCGCAGGAGATTGCCGTCAATGGGAAGAGCAAAATCAACGTCTTCCTCGAAGAGACCCCGACGAAGCTCGACGAAGTCGTGATCGTGGGCTTCGCCACGCAGAAGAAAATCAACGCCACAGGAGCCGTGAAGACCATCGACGATGCTGCCCTGAAGGCGCGTCCTACAGCCAACGCCGTGCAGTCGCTGCAGGGTGTCGTTGCTGGTCTGAACATCACAAACGATGCCGGTGGCTCGCCAGGTTCTACTATGAACATCAACATCCGTGGTGTCGGTAACCTCGGCGACGGGTCTAACTCTTCGCCCCTCGTCCTTATCGACGGTATGGAGGGCGATATCAATACGCTGAATCCCGCCGATATTGAGAACGTTTCAGTCTTGAAAGATGCGGCCGCAGCCTCCATCTATGGTTCGCGTGCGCCGTTTGGCGTGATTCTCATCACCACCAAGAACGGCTCGGGAGGGGCGAAACGCGGGTTGGTAGTCAATTATTCTGCCAACATGCGCATCCAGCAACCCGTGTCGGTGCCTAACATGGTTGACGGCCTGACGTATGCCCTCATGCTCAACGACGCTTACCTGAATTCCGGTGGTTCGCAGCCGTTCTCCACCGATCATCTGAACAAGATACGCGACTTCATGAACGGCACATCAGACTACAGCATGGGCTATTATGAGTCGCTCGACACCTGGCACAAGAACCAGGCTGGCTATGGCAACACCAACTGGTACGACGTCTATGTGAAAGACCATACGGTGTCCAATGAGCATAACCTGAGTTTCAGCGGGAGCACGCAGAAGATCGACTACCGCATTTCTGGAAACTATATGGGGCAGACAGGCCTCTTCAAACATGCCGACGAACTCTACCAGCGCTTCAACATAGCGGGTAAAATAAACGTCCGCGTGAACAATTGGCTCACCGTGGGCTGGTCTACGCGTTTTGCCGCCGACAGTAACGACAAGCCTTCGGTCATGGACGACCTCTTCTTCCACAACCTCGGAAGAACATCGCCCGTCATCCCGGTCGTTAATCCCTACAACGGTGAGTATCACGAAGACTCCATGATGCAGCCCATCCTTGAAGGAGGACGCATCAACTCCAAGACCCGCAAGATCTACAACCAGCTGAATGTCATCGTGGAGCCCATCAAGAATTGGAAGATCCATGCTGAGTTGAACAGCCGCATAGAGCACAATCCCTACCATCGCAGCTTCAATCCCATGATCTACCACATGCCTTCGGGCAAGGAACAATGGCTGACGGCCTTTCGCGACATTACGGCCAACGAGCATACCGTCAACTCCAGTTCGGGCTATTTCGGCGTGAGTCCTGCCGGAGGTGAGACCTATCGCGAGAAGGCAACGTCGAAGGTGAACTATTTCGAAACGAACATCTATACTGACTACAACCTGAAGCTTGACGCCGGACATGAGTTCACCTTCCTGCTTGGCGAGCAGAGCGAATACTACAAGATAGAGCGTGAACGTAATGCCAACTACGACTATCCCACATTAAACGAAGGGCAGATCTACAAGACGCTGCACTCCAACGTGCAAGGGGAGTGGGCGTCACTCGGTATCTTTGCCCGTGCCAACTATAATTACAAGTATCGCTATCTGTTGGAACTCAACTTCCGCGCCGATGGCGCCAGCCGCTTCCCGCAGAATCAGAGGTGGGGATATTTCCCTTCGGCATCCATCGGATGGAATCTCACGGAAGAGCCTTTCATGGCAGGCATCAAGGAGAAGTTCCTGGACAACCTGAAGATTCGTGCCTCCTACGGCACGCTCGGCAACCAGAACACATCTTCGTTCTATCCCTATTTCCAGGCGATGTACGTCAACACCACGTCGCTCGTGCTCGGAGGAGAGCAGCAGTCGTCGCTGCCCGTCTACAGTCCTTTCTCCAGTTCGCTCACGTGGGAAACCATCATCAACAAGGGCGTAGGCGTCGATTGGGCGCTCTTCGGCAGTCGCCTCTCCGGTTCGTTCGACTGGTATGAGCGTACCACAAAGGACATGATCGGACCGGCCAAGGCGCTTTCCGCACTCTATGGTGCGGCCGCTCCCAGAACCAACAATGCGGAGCTAAGAACCCGGGGATGGGAAGTCGAGCTCACTTGGCATGACCGCATCGGACGCTTCAACTACAGCATCACGGCAAATCTCTCTGACTATCAGACGGTAGTCACCAAATACTACTCCGCCACCGGGCAATGCTTCGGCGCAAGTGAAGCAGGCAGAAACGGCGGCTATTGGTACGAAGGAAAGGATTATGGCGAGATTTGGGGCTATCATGTCATTGGCGTCGCCAAGAGCGACGACGAGATGAATGCCTATCTCGACCGCGTGTCGCAGACGGCCATCGGCTCAAACTGGGGCGGCGGCGACTTGATGTATGCCGACCTCAATGGCGACGGCAAGGTGGATGCCGGCAGTGCTACGCTCAACGACTATGGCGACATGATCCGCATTGGTAACTCCACACCGCGATATGCCTACTCCGTAGCTTTGCAGGGCGACTACAAGTGGTTCGACTTCCGCATCTACATTCAGGGCATCGCCAAGCGCGACTTCCTCTTCGAGAATTGCGCTCCCTTCTATGGCATCGCCGGAGAATGGCAGCGTAACCTCTTCGTCGACCACCTCGACTATTTCCGCTATGCTGGCTCCGAACTTGGTGCCAACCTCGATCCCTACTATGGACGTATCCGAATCGACAGAAACAACATCCAGGCCGCCGACCGCTTCTTGCAGAATGCTGCCTACTGCCGCCTGAAGAACCTGCAGCTGGGATTCACTATTCCCTTCAAGGGCAACATGAAGAAGATCGTCAAGCATTGCCGCTTCTACATCTCGGGCGAGAACCTCCTCACGCTCACCAAACTGCGCATCTTCGACCCGGAAGGCATCGACAACGGCGGGGGATATGGCGCTGGTAAGGTCTATCCCAACTACCGCACCTTCTCCGCAGGTCTCGACATCACGTTATAATTCCTAAATATGTAGTCATTATGAAAAAATATATAGTCATCCTCGCTGCCGCTGCCTCCTTGACGGCATGCGACGACTTCCTCAACCGTGAGCCGCTGTCCTTCAAGAGCGAAGAGGCCTACTTCCATTCAGCAGAAGACTTCAAGCTTGCCGTCAACGACCTCTACAAGTATCTGCCGCAGAACAACAGCATCTGGGGAGGAACGTATTCCGAAGACTGCAAGAGCGACAATCAGTGCAGCTCCTCCTACTACGCCATATTCCTCAGCAATGGCGACTACAAGACGGTGGCGCAGGGTTCCTCGGGCTGGTACTTCTCACGTCTGAGAGCCATCAACTTTGCGCTCAACAAGATTGAAGCAGCCCTCGAAGAGGCCGACGACCAGGTCATGGCGCGCCACTATCTCGGCGAAGCCTACTTCTTCCGCGCCTGGGAGTATTTCCGGTTGCTGCGCAGCTATGGCGATGTGCCCATCCTGACCAAAGTCCTCAACGACAACGAGGCTGAGCTGACCGCACTCAGCAAGCGCTATCCGCGCAACGAGGTGGCGCGTTTCATCATCGACGATCTCAACAAGAGCATCGAGCTGCTGCAGGAGAAAGCCCCCGAGTCGGGGCGTATCTGCAAGGATGCGGCCTATGCCTTCCTCTCGCGAGTCGCACTCTTCGAGGGGTCATGGGAGAAATACCACGCCGGCACCTGCTTCGTGCCAGGCAACAGCAAGTGGCCGGGAGCCGCCTCATGGCCGGAGTTCCAGTTCCCGTCGGGCAGTGCAGAGGCAGAGGTCAACTTCTTCCTTGATGTCGCCATCGACGCTGCCGACCACGTGGCATCCCATCGCTCGCTCGATGCTGACTATCAGGGCATGTTCAACAACTATTCCACCGCCTTCCCCGACGATGGTGAGGTTATCCTGGCACGCTACTATCAGAAAGGTGTCCTCTCGCATAGCTGCTCGGCATTCCTCAAGAATGGAGGCGGCTGTGGCGCCACGCGGGCACTCGTCAACTCGTTCCTCATGGCCAATGGCCTGCCCATCTATGCCAACGGCAGCGGCTACCGGGGCGACAAGGTGGACACCTATACGGAGTTCCAGGATCGCGACTCCCGGCTCACGGGCAGTGTGCGCGCCGCGGGGCGATACATCGAGACGCATTACGATGCCGAGACCAATACCAATGTCAACGACACGCTCTTCTACAACAAGCCCTTCATCTACAACACGGGCAACGAGAAGTCAACCACGGGCTACGACATCTGCAAATGGCTCGTCGGCAACTACTCGCTCGAGCATTACACAGCCCGCGACTTTGGAGGAGAGCAGCGCACGCAGTACAACTGCACCACGGCAGTGCCCATCATACGCGCCGCCGAGTGCTACCTCAACTACCTTGAGGCCTACTACATGCGCTATGGCAATCTCGGAGGCAACTGTGAACGCTACTGGAAGGCGTTGCGGCAGCGGGCAGGCGTAGACGACAACTTCCAGAAGACCATCCAGAACACCGACCTTGAGCAGGAGAACGACCTCGCTGTCTATTCGCGTGGGCAGCTCGTCGACGAGACGCTCTATAACATCCGGCGTGAGCGGCGCTGTGAGTTCATCGCCGAGGGAATGCGCTACGACGACTTGCGCCGCTGGCGGACGCTCGACATGATGAACGCTTACCAGCCCGAGGGTTTCCACCTCTGGGGGACAAAGAACGAGCAGCTCTATGCCGACAACCGAGCCAAGGAGCTGTCGCCCGATGTCGTCACGCAGAGTGGCATCTCGGAATACCTGCACCCGTTGCAGGTGTCAGCGTCATCGGCAGCCTACAACGGCTATTCCTTCCCCAAGCAGCATTACCTCGAGCCCATTCCCATCGCCGAATTCCTGCTCTGCATCAGCGACGAAGGGGTCACACCAACGCCCATCGGAATGAGCATGCTCTACCAAAACCCAGGATGGCCGACTGATGCCGACGGATCAGCCGACTACGCTTTCGACTGCGACTAAACACCGATGAGGATTTATCGATTACATTAATTATTAATCACAAACTAAAAAACTTATGAAAAAATTATTGACCTTACTGGCTTTTCTTGCTGTTACTGGTACAGCAAGTGCCGATGGTGTCATCACCTTCGGTAATGCCGATCCCGGCAGAGATTTCATCACCGATGCCTTCCTCGTAAGCGGGGTGAATAACCTCGAAAGTGATTTGGCCGACGGATCGCACGTGCTGATTAACTTCAACTCGGAAGGAAATCCCAACGGAAAGTTCTGGACAGCAGATGCTGCCGGCGAATGGACAAACAGCGCAGCTGTCGAAGCAATGAACAACGATCTCTCAACGGAGTTCGTCAACGCTGACTTCGCTGCTGGATGTGATCTCAAACTGACAGCTCCCGGACCAGGCGACGCTCATAGCAACCTGTTCCTCTCCTTCAATGCCAACGAGGGGGATGAGGTGACAATCTACGTCTCGGTTTATGGACAGAACGGACCATTGGACAACGTTACGGTGAATGGGCTTGACGAAACAGAAATAGCCTATGCTGTCGGCAATGGCGACGGCTTCGTGGCCGATCCTACTTTCGCTCAAGAGGTGAGAGCCCTCACGCTCGTGAAGATTACGGGGAAACTCACGGCCGACAAGCAGGTGCAGATTACGTCTACCTCGATGGCCGGCGACAACTCTGCCAAGAATGGCTTCCAGATAGCTGGCTACAAGGTTGGCACTGCCGCTGTCGCCATCGAGAGCTTGGCACTCGTAGGTACGTTCCCCGGCATGACATGGGAACCCACCGAGGGCATCGCCATGAATCAGGACATCGACAACCCCGCCATCTGGTCGGTAACGATGGAGGGTGTGGAGATCGCAGCAGGAACATATGAGTACAAGGTGACGGCCAACGGTACATGGGGCGACTTCGAGATTCCCGCTTCCGGCAACCAGGACTTCACGTTCGGAACGGAAGGCTACCCCGCCGGCATCTACAACCTCACCTTCACAGCCGATACCGAGAACAACGAGCTGACGTTGGTTCCCGAGTTACAGCAGCCAGAGGAGCCGGTAGATGCAGGCGTCATCACCTTCGGTAACGCCGATCCCGGAAAGGACTTCATCACCGACCCGTTCATGGTGAACGGTGTGACCAATCTTGAAACCGATCTCACCGACGGTACGCACATGCTGTTCAATTTCGACTCCGAGGGCAATCCCAACGGAAAGTTCTGGGCAGGTGCCGTGACAGGTGATTGGAACAACTCCGCTGCCGTCGAAGCCATGAACATGGCTCTTGGCACAGCTTTCGAGAATGCTGACTTTGCAGCCGGCAGCTCTCTGCAGATGCCTAACCCGGGGCCCGGCGACTCGCACTGTAACCTCATCCTTACCTTCAACAACGCTCCGAAGAACACGCTCGACCTGTATGCCACAGTGGGCGGTGTGAATGGACCGTTAGACAACGTCACGGTGAGCGGACTCGACAATGTCATCATCTCCTACGCCGTGGGCGATGGCGATGGTTTCGTGTCGACACCTACGTTCTCTTCCGAGATAAGAGGTGTCACCTTGGTGAGGATTCAGGGCTATCTCGGCGAGGACAAGACGGTGACGGTATCGTCCACATCAATGGCAGGTGACAACTCTGCCAAGAACGGATTCCAGATTGCCGCCTATACGTTCACCGACGAAACACTTCCCTTTGTCATCAATAGCATGGCCGTCGTCGGAACATTCCCTGGTATGACATGGGATCCCACCGCCAGCATCGCAATGATTCAGGACTCTGAGAATCCTGCCGTCTGGACGGCTTCGTTGGAGAATATCGAGGTTGAGGCTCAGACGTATGAGTACAAGGTGACGGCCAACGGCAAGTGGGGCGTCTACGAACTTCCCGAAAGTGGCAACTACGATTTTACGTTCGGCAACGATGACTACCCCGCCGGCACCTATAACCTCACTTTCACGGCCGATACCGAGAACCACACGCTGACGCTCGTTGTCGAGGCTTCCGAGGCACCAATCGAGGAGGATGTCTTCACCGTAGTGGGCAATGCTCCCTTCTTCGGTGAGGCGTGGGACATCACCGACGAGGGCAACGACATGGAGAAGGGTGAAGATGGCATCTACACCAAGACCTTCGAGAATGTGGTCTTCGAGAGTGAGTACACCATTGAGTACAAGGTGGTGAAGAACCACAGCTGGACTGAGAACTGGGGCTTCACCTTCAATAGTGAAGCCAATGCCGACTACTACGTCAATCGTGCCGGCACCTACACCATCACCTTCAAGTTCGTACCCGATGGAACACTCGCTGACAACGACTGCAGTGTCACCTGTATCGTCAATGGTGTCGGAGACACGGGCATCAACGCCGTCGATAGCCTCAACAGCGATGGTGTGGTCTACAACCTCCAGGGCATGCGCGTGACGAATGTCCAGAAGGGACTCTACATCGTCAATGGCCGCAAGGTCGTGATTAAATGAAAATTCTAGCAACGCCTCCGGGCGTTGCTGTTTGGCGCGGCATTGAACTGTAGTGTAGCTAATGTCCGCTAAACCAATAGATTAACTCGTATATTTAGGGCTGACACCAATGCTTGGTGTCAGCCCTTTATTGGGTGAATCTTCTACTCGACGATGACTTCATCGAAATACATCCAAGGAGACTGTCCGCCGCGGATGAAACCGTCGGGGATGTTGCTGGGATGGAGGGCTTGCACTCGTATGTGGCGCACTTTGTCGGCAGTCGGGAATGTTTGCTCTGGCAGGCTTTCTGGCAGGCCTGTCGTCGAATCTGCTCCGACGAGGGGGATAACGATGTCTTTCCTCGTGGCTTCGCGGGCGAAGATGTCAGTCTCGTCGAGCGTCTTGCTGCCCAGAAGGGTGAACTGCTCGCCATCGCTGCTGCCGTAGACGCAGACTTCGCGGGGCAAGGCCACCGTCATGTTGGCATTGGCAATGGCACCGAGCGTGACACTATGGATGGGGGTAGGGCTGCCGAGGTCTACCACGAAGTCGGCATCGGTGGCGTACCATCCCGCCCACTCAAAGTCGGAGTGTCGGAGCGAACCGTGCAGGCCGTTGGTGAGCCGTAGGGCGAGGCCGTTGGTGGAGGTGTCTTTCAGGATGCTGCATCCCGTGGCTTTGTTGTAGACGAGCGGTAAGATGAGCGTCTGTCCCTGTTGCCGCCCGTCTCTGAACGTTGCGGCCTTCAGGGTGATGCCTGGCTCAGTGGTGACAGGCTGACAGTAGAGTGGGGAAGTGTCCGTCGGCTCATCGCCATTGACGGTGTATCGAATCTCCACGTCTGGCCGTTCACAGGCAAGTTCTGTCACGAGCTTTCCCCGACACAGTAAAATCGGGGAGCGGAACTCCCCGACACAGTCGGCGGGTGTCACGACGTGGCTGATGTTGTACATCGAGCGGGCGTAACCCATACCTTGCTCTTCCAGATGGGGCAGGAAAGCGTCGAGGGCTTCGAGGAAGGCAGGCCATTGGCCGCTGCCCCTTGCGCGCCAGGCATTGTCGGCCAAAGCTATGAGGCGTGGGAACAGCAGATATTCCACGTCGGCTGCCGACTGGCAGAACTCTGTCCATAGCGATGCCTGTATACCTTGCAGTTGTTGCTCCATCTGGGGTGTCCAGTCGTTGCCGACGGGCTCGTAGCTGTAGACGTCGTGCAGGGTGTTGTTGCCGAAATAGGTGTATGGCTCGAACCATTGCGGCCCCTGATACCTGATGAGGTAGAGCTTGCGTGCTGGTGTGAGGATGAACTTTCGGCCCGTCTCACGCGCATCCCTGACGGCAGCCTGGCCCAACCCCTGCCAGCCGAAGATGGTGATGTCTTCCTTCGGACGGCCCAAGGTCACCTCGTCCCAGCCCATCGCCTTCCGTCCCTTGGCGTTCAGGTAGCGTATCATGCGGTCCATGAACCAGCCTTGCAGTTGTTCTTCGTCGGCAATGCCCTGCTGCCGCATCAGGTTCTGGCATAGGGGGCACGCCTTCCAATGCGACTTCTCCGCTTCGTCGCCGCCTAAGTGGATGTATTCCGAGGGGAAGACGCTCATCACCTCGTCGAGAATGTCTTGCAGGAACGAGTACACTCGCTCGTTGCCCGCGCAGTAGATGATGCTGGCATCCTTGCCACCGATACCTGGCAGCACGCCGATGAACCGGTTGCCCATCACGGGGCAGGTCATCTCGGGATAGGAGGCGATGGCTGCCACGCTGTGGGCCGGCATCTCTATCTCTGGTATCACTCGCACGTGTCGTTTCTTGGCGTAGGCCACGATGTCGCGCAGCTCCTTCTGCGTGTAGAATCCACCGATGGGCGTAGGTTCCCCCTCGCGCGGGTTCTCGCGATTGGGGAATAGCGTGTTGCGCTCCACCCGCCAGGCTCCAATCTGCGTCAGCTTGGGATATTTCTTGATTTCCATGCGCCATCCGTTGTCGTCGGTTAGGTGGAGGTGTAGGTTGTTGAGTTTCAGTTGGGCCGCGATGTCGATGATTCTCAGCACTTCATCTTTCGGTATGAAATACCTGACCACATCGAGCATCAGTCCGCGATAGGCAAAGCGCGGCTCGTCGCTGATGTTGAGGCAGCGCAGGGATTGCGAGTCGGACTGGTTCACCATCTGGCGCAGCGTCTGCTGTCCGTAGAAGAGCCCCCGCTGCGTGGAGGCGCTGATGGTGACGTCTCTCTCCGTGACGCTCAGGCGGTAGGCTTCGTCGGCCATTGTGGGGTCCTTCAGCCATTTAGCCTTCGAGGGAGTCCAATGCTTGGGTAGGTGGAAGGCACCCTCGCCGTAGACTATCTGCTTTGGTTGAGGGATGATGTGGTAGACCTGTTGGGCCAGACAGAAGGTGGGCAACAGGACACTGAGGATGAGCACAATCCTTTTCATGAGTCTACAGTTTTGATTCTATCGGGTCGTCGTATTGCTTCTGCAACTTGCGGAGCAGCTTCATCATCTTCTTCGTCGTCTTCTCCGTGCCTGGCTGGCCGTAGATGTTGTGCAGCTCCTGTGGGTCGTTCTGTAGGTCGTAGAGCTCCCATTGGTCGATATCGTTGTAGAAGTGGATGAGCTTGTAGCGGTCGTTGCGCACACCGTAGTGGCGTTTGACGGCGTGTTCGGCGGGGTATTCGTAGAAATGGTAATAGAGACTCTTGCGCCAGTTCTTGGGATGCTTGCCTTTGAGCAGCGGCACCAGCGACTCGCCTTGAATGTCTTTAGGTACCTTCACGCCCGCCAACTCGAGGAAAGTGGGGGCATAGTCGATGTTCTGTACCATCTCGCTGACATCACCTTTACGATCGAATCCCCGGGGAAGTCGCATCAGGAGTGGTGTGCGGAAACTCTCCTCGTACATAAACCGTTTGTCGAACCATCCGTGTTCGCCCATATAGAACCCTTGGTCGGAGGTATAGACCACGAGGGTGTTCTCGTCGAGCCCCTTTTCTGCTAAGTAGTCAAGCACGCGCCCCACATTGTCGTCGAGGCTCTTCACCACTTTTGCGTAGTCGCGCATGTAGCGTTGGAATTTCCATTCGGCCAGTTCCTTCCCCGTGAGGTTTCTGTCGTAGAAGTCGCGAATGATGGGCTCGTAGAAGGCATCCCAGGCAGCTTTCTCTTCGTCGTTCATGCGGCCGTAGTACGACTCATAGCGCTCCTTGAGCCTGCTGGTCTTGTCTGGGCGGTTCATCTTCAGGTCGTAGAGCACGTCCATATCTTTGATGATGCTCATTTCCTGCTGCTGGGCAGCCACGCGGCCTGTGTAGTCGTCGTAGAAGGTCTCGGGAATGGGAAACACCTTGTCTTCGTAAAGTTCCAAATCGGGGGTGTTGGCCATCCAGTTTCGGTGGATAGCTTTGTGGTGGATCATGATGCAGAAGGGTTTCGACTTGTCGCGCTCATGCTCCATCCAGTGGATACTCTTGTCGGTGATGAGGTTGGTGAGGTAGCCTTTCACCTGCACCGTGTCGCCGTTCATCTCGATGAAGTCGGGATTGTAGTAGTCGCCTTGTCCGGGAACAATCTCCCATTTGTCGAATCCCTGAGGCAGACTCTCTAAGTGCCATTTGCCAAAGATGGCCGTCTGGTAGCCTGCCTGACGGAGCAATGCAGGGAAGGTCTGTTGCGACGCATCGAATACGCAGGTGGTGTTGTCCGTGAAGCCGTTTTTGTGGCTGTGCTTGCCCGTCAATAGACATGCGCGCGAAGGTCCGCTCAGCGAGTTGGCCACATAGCTGTTGGTAAACCTGAGTCCGTCGTTGGCGATGCGGTCGAGGTTGGGAGTCTCGATGTACCGACGGTCGTAGCAGCTCATCATCTGCGCGGTGTGGTCGTCGGTCATGATAAACACGATGTTGGGTGTCGGGTGTTGTGCGAAGCTGCTCATGGCGGTCATGAGGAGGGCACCTCCAAAGGGTCGTCGGCTGTTCATATTTCTTGATTGTTTAGATGTTTTGATTCTGATGTTACAATTCTCCCCTGCTGAGAGCCTGCTTGATGTTGGCCGGCGGTCGCTGGTGGAGCAGTTCGTTGCGCATGTAGTCCATGTAGGGTGCCACGTGCTGGAAGAACTTGCGGTAGCCCCGACAGAGATAGTTCAGACCTGGCTCGCCGTCGCTCGTTTGGCAGAAGCGGTTCTTCGGACATTCGCCGTTGCAGGCGAACAGATAGGGACATTCGCGGCATTGGCGGGGCAGTTTGGTTTGTTTGGCTTGGCCGAAGCGTTGCTGTTGCTCGCCGTACATCATTTCCACCAAAGTTTCCGAGCAGATGTTGCCCAATTTGTATGGCGGGAACACGAAGTGGTCGCAAGCGTAGACATCGCCGTTGTACTCCATTACGGCAGCGTGGCCGCAGGTCTTGGCCAGCGAACAGACGCCGGGCTGCTCTCCCATCCAGTTGGCCAGCGTGGCATCGAACAGCTGGATATAGTAGTCGCCAACATCCTCGCGCACCCATTCGTCGAAAATGGTGCAGATGAACCGCCCCCACTGTTCGGGACTGATGGAGAATTCGGCCAGTTTGTCAGCCTCTTCGTCGACGGCAGCCAGATGGCGTCCGTCGGCATGTTGTGCCACTCTTTCCACAATAGGCGTGAACTGGATGTAGTGGCATCCTATCTGTTTGAAGAAATGGTAGAAGTCGAGGGGATAGTCGGCATTGAAGTCGTTCACTACGGCCATCGCGTTCCACTCTACCTGATGCTTGTTCAGCAGGTCGATGCCTCTCATGACCTTTGTGAAAGACGGCGCCCCTAAGCGATTCCTCCTATACTCGTCGTGAAACTCCTTTGGCCCGTCTACCGATACCCCCACCAGCCAATGGTTGTCGTGCAGGAAGCGGCACCACTCTTCGGTGAGCAAGGTTCCGTTGGTCTGGATGCAATTGTCTATCCGTCGGCCTTGGGCATATCGCCGTTCCAGTTCTACGGCTCTCCGATAGAAATCGAGGGGGCGCAGAAGGGCCTCGCCTCCGTGCCATGTGAACAAAACTTCCTGCGTCGTCTGCGACTCAATATACTCCTTGATGAACTTTTCCAAAAGCGCATCGCTCATCACATGACTGGAGCTGTCGCGGTAGAGCTGCACCTTCTCCGTATAGTAGCAGTAGTCGCAGGCCAAGTTGCAATGGGCTCCTGCTGGTTTGAGCATGATGTAGAGCGGTCGGGCGAAGGGTGATGAGGTGGTCATGAGATGATTCTATTGACTATAAAGACGCGCGGCAATGCGGGACGCCGGTTTTCTTTTTCGATTCTGGCAACAAAGATAGCGATTTTTTGATAATCAAGCAAGCTCTCGTTCGAAAAAGTAAAAAATAAATCAATTTATTTTGCTCTTTCCTCGCTTATTCGTAACTTTAAATAAGTTACTGTCGCTCGAATAAGCAAAATTAAATCAATTTATTTTGCTCTTTCCTCGCTTATTCGTAACTTTGTGGCCAAAATACGAGATATGCAGAATTTGATGAATATCAGAGGAAAGCTGGTAGACCTGTCGCAACCACGGGTGATGGGCATCCTGAATGCCACTCCCGACTCGTTTTTCGAGGGTAGTCGGGTGCAGACAGAGAAAGAGATTGCCCAGCGAGTCCAGCAGATTGTGGAAGAAGGCGGATGGGCCGTCGATGTGGGCGCCTATTCCACAAGGCCCGGAGCAGCGGCCGTCACCGAACAGGAGGAGATGGCACGATTGCGCTATGCGCTGACGATCGTTCAGCGAGAGCAGCCTAATGTGGTGCTTTCGGTTGACACCTTCCGCCCACAGGTGGCGCGGATGGTGGTAGAGGAGTTTGGTGCAGACATCATCAACGATGTCTCTGGCGGCAACTCGCGTGGTGCTTTCGGTGGTGCTGAGCGTGGGGAAGATGGCGATGGAGATATGTTCCGCATGGTGGCTGCCTTGCGCGTACCTTATATATTAATGTCGACCGCTCGCGATGTGGAGTCGATACTGATGGACTTCGCCCGGAAGACTCAGCAGTTGCAAAGCCTGGGACAGAAAGACATCTTGCTGGATCCTGGATTCGGCTTCGGCAAAACGGTCGACGAGAACTATCGGGTGCTGAGCGAGATGGAAAAACTGCGCGTGATGGAATTGCCGCTGTTGGTGGGACTGTCGCGCAAGAGTATGATCTGGAAACTGTTGGGTACGTCGGCCGATGAGGCGCTCAATGGGACAACAGTGCTCAACACCGTAGCTCTGATGAAGGGGGCTGCCATTCTGCGAGTCCACGATGTGGAAGCTGCTGTGCAAGCTGTCAGCCTGACTTCCCGACTCTGATAGCATCTTTTTTCGATTTTTCACCTTTTCAATTTTTTCAATCATGCCTTTAGATTTCGGTATAAAAGACTTCATAGATATTTTCCTGGTGGCCGTGATGCTCTACTACATCTATCGCCTGATGAAGGAGTCGCGTTCGCTGAATGTGTTCATCGGTATCATGGTGTTCATCGTGGTTTGGCTCTTCGTGAGTCAGATCTTGGAGATGCGTCTGTTAGGCAGTATCATGGACAAACTGGTGAGCGTGGGTGTGCTGACGCTGATTATCTTGTTTCAAGACGACATCCGCAAGTTCCTGTATAACCTGGGTGCCCACCAGCGGGTGAAGTCGCTGGCGCGCTTGTTCCGATCTTCGGAGAAGCGGGAGGCTGAAGCCGACAAGGCTTCCATCATGCCCATCGTGATGGCCTGTATGAATATGGCCCGCCATAAGGTGGGAGCGCTGATTGTGTTGGAACGAACCTCGCCGCTCGACGACATCATCGAGACGGGCGATGCGATTGATGCCAACATCAACCAGCGGCTCATCGAGAATATCTTCTTCAAGAACTCCCCTCTGCACGATGGGGCTATGGTGATTCGCAGAAAGCGCATCTGTGCAGCAGGATGCATCCTGCCTGTTTCGCACACGGTGGATATTCCCAAAGAGCTGGGCCTTCGGCACCGCGCAGCCTTGGGAATCTCGCAGGAAAGTGATGCGCTGGCCATCATCTGCTCGGAAGAGACGGGACGCATCAGCGTGGCCATGAACGGCGAGTTCCAACTGCGTCTGTCGGCAGAGCAGTTAGAAAGCTTGTTGACCAAGGAAATGGTGATGTGATTCTTTTAGTTTTTAATCGTTTTTGGACAAGTCTTTCTGAATGTAGTCCCCTTTTGTCTTTAGGAAGAACCAGGCAACACCCACCACATGAACGCCCACGATGCTCCAAAAAGCAGCGCTATAGCTCACGTGCTCTGCAATGACTCCGCCCAAGAGAATGCCGATGCCCATACCTAAATCCCATGAAGTGAGGATGGTGGAGTTGGCTGTTCCGCGCTGACTGTTGGGTGCCACACCGATAATCATGTTCTGGAAAGCTGGCCAGAAATGGCCGTTGCCCAAGCCGATGAGCAGCGCTGACCCGTAATAGCCCACCATGTTGGGGCAGGCAACGAATAGCAGATAGCCCACGGTGCTGATGAGTACGCCCTCTGTGGCATTGTGAATCAGTCGACCTTCGCGTAGCAGTCGTGCTCCCTGAAGTCTTGACAGGATGAGTCCGATGGACAGGAGCATGAAGTAGGTGCCTGTTCCGCTGGTGATTCCCATTACCTCCTTGCCGTAGATGGCCAGATAGTTGCTCAAGACGCCATAACAGAGACCGAAGAAGGCAATGTTTACACCGATGGTCCATCCGCGTAGCAGGAAGAATCGGTCCCATGAGAGTTTCATCTTTTGCCGTACTTGCTGCTTGTCGGGGGCATCGATGGTGGACACCACTACGAATCCCAGTCCTGCTACAGCAAAGGCCATCCAGAAAAGCAGGTTGAAGTCGTGTACGTAGCGGTAGACGAAGATGCCGATGGTAGGGGCGATAGCAGTCGCAATATTATTGCTGATGCCGTAGTAGCCGATGCCTTCTGTGCGGCGAGAGGAAGGCAAAACGTCGATGGCCATCGTGCTGTTGGCCACTGTTGAGGCCCCGAAGGGTCCGCCGTGTAGCGTCCTGACGATGGCGAATAGCAGTAGCGAACTGGCCAGGAGATAGCCGCCAAAACAGATGAAATAGAGCAGCAGGCAGACCATCAGTACGCGCTTGCGGGGAAAGCTGTCGACAACAAATCCACTGAACGGCCTCACCAACAGAGCTGTCAGCGTGTAGCCCGACAACACCAGGCCTATCATGTCCTTCGTTGAGCCGAACGACTCGCTCAGGTAGAGGGGCAATAGCGGCGTAAGCAGATAGAAAGCGAACGACATCGTGAAGTTGGCTGTCATCACCTTCCAGTAGTTACTGTTCCAGAGTCTTTCCTCCTTCTCTTTCATCTTTCGTATAATAAAAGTAGGAGGAAAGCAGTTCGATTTTTCCTCCTACTTGGTTGTTTCTGCTAAAGGATTACTTTTTCAGGAGCTTTTCCTCCAGATGCAGCAGCATGTCTTTCGTCATCAGCTCCAGGTCGTAGTCGGGCTTCCAAAGCCATTCTGCGCGGGCACAGCTGTCGTCCATCGAGTTGGGCCAGCTCTCTGCAATGCTTTGCTTCAGTGGGTCTACGTCGTAGACCATTTCGAAGTCGGGCTTGTTCTTCTTGATTTCTGCGTAAATCATTTCCGGATCGAAGCTCATGGCTGCAATGTTGAAGCCGTTGTGGTGGATCAGCTTGGCGGGATCGGCCTCCATCAGCGAGATGGCAGCTTTCAGGGCATCGGGCATATACATCATGTCCATGAAGGTTCCCTTGGCGATGGGGCATACAAACTTGTCGCCACGTACGGCATTGTAATAGATGTCGACGGCATAGTCGGTGGTACCGCCACCCGGAGGTGTCACGTAGGAGATGATGCCGGGGAAGCGTACCGAGCGTGTGTCGACACCATATTTTGTGTGATAATAGTCGGAAAGCAGTTCTGTGGTCACCTTCGAAACACCGTAGATGGTGCGCGGGCGCTGAATGGTGTCCTGCGGAGTCTGGTCGTGTGGCGTGTTCAGTCCAAATGAACCGATGCTGCTCGGCGTGAACACAGCACATTTGTTCTCTCTCGCCACTTCAAGGATGTTCCACAGTCCGTCGATACCAATCTTCCAGGCCAGACGGGGCTTTGACTCTGCCACTACCGACAGCAGGGCAGCCAGGTTGTAAATGGTGTCAATCTTGTATTTCTTCACAATGGCATCAATGCCTTCCGGATCTGTGACGTCTGCAATCTCTGCGGGGCCTCCTTCAAGCAGGTCGCCCTTGGGCTCTGCTCCGGGAATGTATCCAGCTACTACATTGTTACCTCCATAAATACGACGCAATGCGCGTGTGAGTTCTGAACCGATCTGACCGGTCGAACCGATGACAAGGATATTTTTCATGTTATTACTTTTATGAATGATAGATTTCGGGATGCAAAATAAGTGATTTTTTTTCAAATAGCGGCATCCGAACGGATAAAAATGCGTAAAAAACACATTGAAATGTCAAATACTGCCAAAAAAGCACTCCTGTTTCGGATTTTTTGTGTTACTTTGCATCGTAATCATGATCATCAATCGTAAATCATCAAAACGTTAATTAACCTTATGTACGGAAAAATGAAAGAGCATCTCGCTAACACATTGAGCGAGATTCGTGAAGCAGGATTGTACAAAGAGGAGCGTCTCATCGAGAGCCCGCAGAAAGCTGCAATCCAAGTGAAGGGTAAGGAAGTGCTGAACTTCTGTGCTAACAACTATTTGGGCCTGTCGGACCATCCGCGTCTGATTGAAGGGGCCAAGAAGATGATGGATCAGCGCGGTTTCGGTATGTCGTCAGTACGCTTTATCTGCGGAACACAGGACATCCACAAGGAACTGGAAGCTGCCATCAGCGACTACTTCCAGACGGAGGATACAATCCTCTATGCCGCTTGCTTCGATGCCAACGGCGGCGTGTTCGAGCCTTTGTTCACAGAAGAGGATGCCATCATCTCTGATGCCCTTAATCATGCCAGCATCATCGATGGCGTACGTCTCTGCAAGGCTAAGCGCTATCGCTATGCCAACGCCAATATGGAAGAACTGGAGAAGTGCCTGCAAGAGGCTCAGGCTCAGCGCTTCCGCATCATCGTGACCGACGGTGTGTTCTCAATGGATGGCAACGTGGCTCCGATGGACAAGATCTGCGACTTGGCTGAGAAGTACGATGCTTTGGTGATGGTCGACGAGAGCCACTCTGCTGGTGTCGTTGGTCAAACGGGACACGGCGTGAGCGAGTTCTTCAATACCTATGGACGCATTGATATCTATACCGGCACGCTGGGTAAGTCGTTCGGTGGCGCTCTCGGAGGTTTCACCACCGGCCGTAAGGAAATCATCGACCTGCTGCGCCAGCGCAGTCGTCCTTATCTCTTCTCCAACTCTTTGGCTCCTTGCATCATAGGTGCTTCTCTGGAGGTGTTCAAGATGCTCAAGGAAAGCAATGAGATTCACGACCGCCTGGTGGAGAACGTCAACTACTTCCGCGACAAGATGATGGCTGCTGGCTTTGACATCAAGCCCACTCAGAGTGCTATCTGCGCCGTGATGCTCTACGATGCAAAGCTTTCGCAGGTGTATGCTGCCAAGATGCAGGAAGAGGGCATCTACGTGACGGGCTTCTACTATCCCGTAGTGCCGAAGGAGCAGGCTCGTATTCGTGTGCAGATTTCTGCTGGTCATAATCGTGAACAGCTCGACCGCTGTATCAATGCCTTCATCAAGGTGGGCAAGGAACTGGGCGTGCTCAAGTAATCTACTGGCATGAAGAGTTTGTTTCCTGCCGTTCTCCTATTGCTGCTCTGTGCGGCTTGCTCGTCCGAAGACTATGAGACGGGCGACGGGCATTTGTCGTATCTTCGCGCTGATTTCGCCGATGTATATACCAATGGGTCGGCCAGTATGGTCAGCGCAATGACCGACGAGGGCGACTCGTTGCTGTTTCTGAATCAGGTGAAACCCTCTTGGGTGGAAACGGCCGACAGCTGCTATCGAGCGCTCCTATATTATAATAAGGTAGGCGAGAAGGCCGACGTGCAGTCTGTTTCATCAGTACTGGTGCCGACCGTCAGAAAGCGTCAGACCGATAAGGAGCCATTCCGTGACGATCCCGTCAAGGTAGTAGGTGCTTGGAAAAGTGCCAATCAGCGCTATATCAATCTCGATCTGGAACTGATGACTGGGCGCGACGACGGTAATGTTGTGTCTCAGAAGGTCGGTATGGAATGTGATACCATCATCACCGATGAGGCAGGCAGGCAACACTTCTTCTTGAGTCTTTATCATGATCAGAACAACAGCCCTGAGTATTATTCGGCTGAAGTGTATATCAGTGTTCCCGTGAGCCGTCTTCCAGAGGCGATGAAGCCTGGCGACGATGTCTCCATCCGCATCAACACCTACAGCGGGGCATGGGAACGGATATTCTCTTTTTAGAATAAAGTGATTATATAAGAAGTTGGGGAGTAAGTAGAACTGATAACTACTTGAATCCCCAACTTCTTTTTTGGGGCCACTTACCCAAATCTTTATTTTATATTAGGTATAATAGTACTCAGCCTGTCGATAACCACGTCGTAGGCAACGCCTGCGCGGATAGCAATAAAGATGGTGTCGGCTCCGGCAATAGTTCCTAACACTTCCTGAAAACCACCCGCATCGATGTTGTAGGCAATGCTGCTGGCATAGCCCGGACGGGTCTTGATGATGCCTAAGTTTCCCGTGAAGTTAATCGACACGAACCCTGACATCTTCATCATTTCGCTGGCCTGACGAGAGGTCGTCACACGTTTATACATTGTCTCGTTGGGAAGCACGTAGACGTATTTCCCATTGATGGTAGAGGCTTTGGCCACCTTCAGCTGCTTCATGTCGCGGCTCAGCGTAGCTTGGGTTACGTTGAATCCCTCTTTGGCTAGTGCCTTGAGGACTTCTTCCTGACTGCCCAGCTCCTTGCTGGAGATGAGCATTTTCACGGCTTCTAAACGTAGTGACTTTGCTTTCATGGGGTAATCGATAAAATTTCTAATGCAAAATTATACGTTTTTTCTGAAACAACCAAATATTTGTGAATATTTTTTCGCTTTTTAATCTCTGCTGTTGCCCAATATGCGCAGAAGATACAGAAACAGGTTGATGAAGTCCAGATACAGACTCAGGGCTCCCATCAAGGCTACTTTCTGGGCTGTCTCGCCTGCGTCAGGAGCTTGTTGAAGCATTTGCTTGATTTTCTGAGTGTCGTATGCGGTCAATCCTACAAAGATCAGAACGCCTGCATAGTTCAGAATCATTGCCAGACCGCTGCTTTTCATGAAGATGTTCACGATGGTGGCTATGATGACACCAATCAAAGCCATAAACAGAATGCGACCCAACGATGAGAGATCGGCCTTGATAAACGAACCCACAACGGCCATAACGGCAAACGTACCGGCTGTAATCAGGAACACACTCGTGATGGATTCTGCTGTGTAGGCCAAGAAGATAAACGACAGCGTTACACCGTTCAGAACGGAGTACAGCACAAACAGCAAAGTGGCGGTGGTCAGCGACAGACGATTGATGGCGGCAGATACACCCCACACCAGAGCCAATTCGGCAATAATAATGCCGAAGAACAGTAATTTGTTGGTGAGAATCAGCTGCAGGATAGCAGGGCTGTTGGCTACCTCATAGGCTGTTATGCCCGTAATCACCAGCGCAAGCGTCATCCATACATATACTTTGCGCATTAGCGCAGGAAATGCTGTGGCAGCCCACTTCGTAGACTCCTGTGCGTTCATCACTTCTTGTTGAAAACGTTCTAATTCCATGTTCTTATTTTTTTTTGATTTAACTGATATTTTCTGTTGCAAACATACATAAATTTCGGCAATTGTACTCCCTTTGGACCTCGATTTTTGAAAGATTTAATATTGATTATCCATATTTTTATGAAAAAACTTTGAAACTTCCTGTATTTTGAGTATTTTTGCATCCAATAATGACAATCAACATATTTTGTGCTTATGAAGAGTATTTTGTTAGACATGTTGCGAGCCGACAGCCAACACTCGTCGGGGAAGCACGAAAAGCAAGTCTCAGGCATCACAATCATCAAGGATGGTTTTTTCGCAGGATCTGTTGAACTGACCTACGACAACCAAAGTCGTATGACGTCGCTCGTGGAAATGAGGTCGAATGGCATTGCTCAGAGAGTAGAGTTGATATACGATGGCGACAGCATCAGAATCAGTAAATATGAAGGAACCAGCGAGGAGGTCTCCAATCAATGTGTCATGCAGACCAGCGAAGGAAGAATGCAGAGCTGCAAGGTGTCATTGAACCTGCAAAACCAGCCTGTCTACGAGACCTTGACCCTGCATTACGACGACAACAACTGTCTTCGTGGGTTCACCGCAGAGGCTGATTTAAACGGGAAGCGCATGGTTTCTGAGATGAGAATGTATTGGCAGAATGGCAATCTCATGAAAGTGGAGAATTTAATCGGAAACGCTGTCTTCAGTAAGTGTGACTTCATCTGCGGGCAAACCTTCAATCCTACCGGGAACCTGCTCACCACACTACTCTTGTCCGACGACCTCTGCGATGTCTTCATGAATTTCGGCTGCGCTTATCTTTTTGGAAAGGGACCCAGAAACATGATCAAGCGCTGTGTTTCCACTAAATATGAAGAGGGAAGGGCTCATTCCACCACCTTCGAGGTGTCTTATCATCACGATGGATATCTCAAGAGAATCAAGAAAATCGAGGAAGGCGGCAACCCCAAGAAAGATTTCACAGTATTAGTCTTCGACTGGGAGTAGCCCCAATATTAGTATTTATGTGGGGTAGGTCACAGTATAAGTCCTCGACAGGATGTGGCATCTTCTTGATATTCAACGGCCTCATCCCGTTGTTGCGCTGTCCGCGAGGCAGTATGTCAACCTCCGTGTCGCAGTCTGTGTTCGTCGATATAGTCGATGTCATCACTTTTTTGTTTATTTCTGGTTCTGCGTCAATTTGGGTGGTAACTCCAGTCCCATTTTATACGGCATATACCATCTTGGCCCTGAGGTGTACTGAATTGGGATGACATTTTTTTCAATCGAAAATCGCGAAATCATATACACACCTACACTAATTCGTGTAAATCACTCATTATCAACAGCTTATTTAGTGTATGTAACCTACACTAAAACCCGTTTATATACACTAAGTTTTCTGAACGAAGACAACACCGAATTTTTCTGTTTTTGTGTCGTATTCAACACGTACACGACTTGTGTACGAATGGTACATGACGCATGTACGAATGGTACATGACGCATGTACGATTGGTAAATGCCATGTTTACGAATGGTAAATGCCATGAATACAAAGTGTAATGACGTGTATACACCTGGAGGATAACATGTTTCGAGCCGAAAAACAAGGCTTCGACACGAAAAGGCGCGATTTAGTGTAGGTAGGTACCCCCTTAGTGTAGGTTATATACACTAATAAATCCATTGAATATCAGGAAGATACGACGATTAGTGTACAGGTGTAGGTAAATTCGCAAAAAAAAAATTCGTTTGGAAAATTGGCATTTATGCTCACCTAAATACTTCATTTAGTAATTACAAACACGCCGTTTATATCTTCGGAATTGAAGAGTTAAAAGAAATCCGCATGCCAGTGGACTTCACCCGTCGTTTTCTTCTTCGTGTCTCTGTGGTGGCTCCTGAGTCCAACTCTCTCGCGTGCGTATATATAAATAAGGAGGAAGTTGCCGTTTTCCTTGATATTTGTCAAGAAAATGGAAAACTTTCATGTTTTGCTGAAAAAAGTTGCGAAAAAATTTGGCTGGTTCGGAAAATCGCCGTACCTTTGCATCCGCTTTCGCGAAAAACCTGCGGTTCTTTGGCGGGAGCACCGAAGAAGAGTTCTTTGAGAGGCTTACATAGACAGAAAGTAGTACAGGAAAGCGTTCCCGCTCCCTGTCGCCAGTCCCCTTGGGGGCTATGGCGGTTTCGGAGCAGGGACGGGTATAGAATGAAGTCCAACCGTCACGCGCGGCCCGACGGCCGTGCGTTATGAAGTTTGCTTTGTTCCCGAGAAGATACGAGAGGCGTCCTTTGTCAGTGAACATGCCGCCCCGCCGCCTCAGGGCTGCGGGTGCGACGAACGATATTTTACAATGTAGAGTTTGATCCTGGCTCAGGATGAACGCTAGCTACAGGCTTAACACATGC
>ERZ842401.786-NODE-786-length-46851-cov-19.440294_pt1 | contig 46851 bp, 48 predicted proteins | sample MGYA00521270_ERZ842401 | MGnify/ENA primary metagenome ERZ842401 (study PRJEB31892, sample SAMEA3878208) | bioreactor metagenome | biome: Moose rumen | place: Sweden | collected 2011-10 | study: EMG produced TPA metagenomics assembly of the PRJEB12797 data set... | reverse complement strand
GTAAAAATTCCGGGCTAACCTTACTTCATGGCGGATAACTGTCTGATATTCAGGGGGTTTCTGATAATAGCCCGGGGCGAGAGTGGAGAGTGGAGAGTGAAGAGTGGAGAGTGGAGAGTGAAGAGTGGGGAGTGGATAGTGGGGAGGGACGAGGTACGGGCTGCGGCTCCGGCCTGTCCCCGGATGTAGAAATACGTCCGGGGGTCTTTTTTTTCTCATTATTTATTGTATCTTTGCGTAATTAATTCGGCTGTTTTGAAGCGCCTCGGGCTCATATTGTCGGTTTTGGCGGGAGTTCTTCTTGCCGTTTCGGCCTGCGGAGATAAATGGGAGAAGCAGCGTAATGATATCTTCGAATTCTATATGATAGGGAAGCAGTATTTCCCTGATGTGTATTCCTGGAGTATCTTCGGCGCGACTTACTGCGCTGCTGCTATGAATTTCGAAGATAATGATTCTACCGCGATCTGGTGTACTCTCGGGGCGGGCAATCCTCTTAGCCGGGAGTATGAGAAGAATGCGGATGTACGTGTTGTTGTCGTTTTTATCCCCAACAGTCAGGTTAAACCCGGAAAAACCGTAGAAGTAGATCCTTCGAGCGTTATGATGTTCTATGACTCGAATGATTATGTTGTTGCAGATGACGGGTCATACTCGAAGGAATCCTTCAGGTATAATCTTGCGGAAATATATGGCTGCAAGGTGACATTCTCCCGCTGCGACAGCCTCCTTCTAAGCGGGACCTTCACTATAAACGGTCGCCTTGCGGACAATATGACAGTCCCCGTCGCCTTTGAGACCCGCGACGGAAAATTCGCCCTTGGATATGGCGGAAGGGGGCAGCACCGGTTTGTCAACCGCTGCCTCGAGTTCGTTCCCGGCCAGCCCGTGTCGGAAGGCTGGTGGGCCGGTACTGAGGAAATTGAGGATATACTTGCAAAAAGGGATGATGAAGAAGATTCTTAGGTCCATATCAATCCTCGTCTCCCTCGCGGTGATGTCCTCGTGCACAGGCCTCCTGATGGATGTCGTAGAGGATGTCGTGGACAATTTCCTGGATACCTTTACTTTCACCACTCTCCAGCGGAGCTATCATTCCATAAGCCAGACCCCTTATGCCGTTGGACTGAAACAGTGTGACACAATCGCCTTCTGGTGTGGAATCGATGAATGGGAAGGCGGAGAAGCGGGTGTTGCCGGCCGTGTCTATGAGGAACTTCCCGGAAGCGAAGAGTGTGACTTTACGGACCTTGTCATCTTCTTCCGTCCGGGTGATATCAAAAAGGGGAAGACGGTAAGCCTTCCCCCGGAAAGTGTATTTTTCTATTACAACAGATACCGTATCATAGGCCGCGACCGGATCCAACCCTTTTACGGCTCGCTTGCGGATATCGAAAGCTGCACCGTCCATTTCGATTCGGTCAGTAGCAAAAAGATAGTAGGAACGTTCAAGATAAAGGGCTCAGTAATAAGCAATTTTACGGAGGAAGAGCTCTTTTTTGAGACTGCCGACGGCGAGTTTGAACTCTCTTATGTCGATCCTGAATACAACGCCGCTTACCGAAAGGTCGTGACCAAGGTGGGGCGGTGTCTGAAGGAAGAGAGGATTAATTAACAACAACTATGCGCTCAAAAGAAGATAAAATAGCAGCCAGGGGAATCACTTTCGATGATGTGCTGCTTGTCCCTGCGTATTCGGAGGTGCTTCCGAAGGACGTGTCCCTTGCGGGCAGATTCTCCAGAAATGTCACCCTTGATATTCCGTTTGCTTCCGCCGCTATGGACACGGTGACAGAAGAGGCGATGGCGATTGCGATGGCACGGGAGGGGGGAATAGGCGTAATCCATAAGAATATGAGCGCAGAGGCCCAGGCTTCGATGGTCCGGAAGGTCAAGGCGGAGGGACTTCGCGTCGCCGCCGGTGCGGGGATAACCACGGATATAATGGAAAGGGTTTCAGCCCTTGTCGAAGCCGGAGTGGATGTGATAGTTTTGGACTCGGCCCATGGACATTCAAAAGGGGTTATCGACGCTCTGAAAGGGGTGAAGAACACGTTCCCCCAGCTCGATGTCGTCGTTGGAAACATCGCAACCGCCGCTGCAGCAAAGGATCTTATCGCCGCCGGGGCGGACGGTCTCAAGGTCGGAATAGGCCCGGGATCAATCTGTACGACACGGATCGTTGCCGGCGTCGGAGTTCCTCAGCTTACTGCCATTATGGACGTCGCTGAGGCGGCTCATGGCTCGGGCGTACCGGTCATAGCCGATGGCGGACTCCGTTATTCCGGAGATGTCGTAAAGGCCCTTGCTGCCGGCGCTGACTGCGTAATGTGCGGATCTATGTTTGCCGGAACTGATGAAGCTCCGGGGGAAACTGTCGAAATCGACGGAGTCAGGATGAAAGGCTACCGCGGAATGGGCTCGTTGGATGCGATGCAGGCCGGTTCCGCTGACCGTTATTTCCAGAAAGGAGGAGGAAAACTTGTTCCGGAGGGCGTTGTCGCAAGGGTTCCCGCGAAGGGTCCTCTGGGCGATGTGATATTCCAGCTTAAGGGCGGTCTCCGTTCCGGAATGGGTTATGTCGGGGCGAAGGATCTTGAGGCCCTCAAGGATGCCCGGTTCATCCGTATCTCCCCGGCAACTGTCAAGGAGAACCATCCCCACGATGTTACTATTGCCAAAAATTCTCCAAACTATCAATAATACAGCAACTTCCGGATATGAACAAGGATTTTGAACTTCTGAAAAAGGACTTCCTCGAAAGGACGGGGAAGGGAGCAACGCTGGACTTCCTGAGGGACAGCTACATCTATGAGTCGCCCCTTTTCGCTTTTCTGAAGAAAATGCCCAAAGGCGCAGAACTTCATGCCCATGCGGATGCTATCCTCCCAATCCGTGAGCAGGTTCAGTTTCTTCTTGATCATCCGGAGCTGGTAATCGCGACCGACGGCCCCTTGCGCGGCCAGATACGCTATGCCGGTGACGGCCCGAGGATGGGCTGCAAGACCATGAAGGAGTGCCTTGAAAGCGGTTGGACCATAGAGGACTTCCGTCACTCGTGGACCATTATGGGCGCAGTCCAGGGGAGTTACCTTTGGGATTATTTCGAGGGAATCTTCACTAAGTGCGGGGCGATCTGCACGACTCCGGAACTGGTCGAGGATTATTACATCAGAGTGATGAATCATCTTCACGGTATCGGGGTTGAGCATCTGGAGCTCCGCTGTCCTTTCTTCGGAACGCGTGAAGATGCAATGAAAAGGGGAGAGGCCTTTGTAAGGGCGCTTCAGAAGGTCCGGGAGACGGATCCCGTGTTCACGCTGAGGATAGTCGCCTGTGCGGGAAAGAATGACATCTGGGACCCCCAGTTCGACACTCTTATGGACAATGCGATGTTTGTTCGTGAAAACCTGAAAGATCCAGACAGGGAAAACCGCGATATGGTGGTTGCAATCGATATCGTTAATGACGAAGACAGCAGCTATTCGCTGGCCCGCTATGAGGACCGTGTCCGCTCGATTGTAGCATCCCACCCCGGCCTGAAGCTTACCCTTCACGCCGGAGAAAGCCTCCGCGGAGAGAATGCTGAAATAGCGATCGCCCTTCGCTGCGGGATTGACCGGCTGGGTCACGGATTCAACCTTTACCGCTATCCGGACCTGTTCATGGAGGTGCGTGAAAAGGGGATCCCCATTGAGGTTTGCCCGGTCAGTAATCGTGCGCTGGGCTACTGCGAGGACTTTGCGAAGCACCCTGCATCGACCTACAGGGCGTCGGGAATTCCTCTTGTAATCTGTTCTGACGATCCGGCTTATCAGGCAGATGAAATCCTTGTCGGAGATTACCTTGCGGTTGCCGTCGGTTGGGACCTCACGCTTGACGAGGTGAGATCTTTAAGCCGGAACTCCATTGAGTACAGCTTCCTTGCCCCTGAGGACAAGGCGGTGCTGCTCCACGATTGGGAGCGCCGGTGGGAGGAGTTCGTTAACTGATTTTTTTTCAGTATCTTTGCCTCCCGATATGGAAGAAAAGATTTCAGCTAAGACAATTTGGGACGAGGCCGCCCGTTCCGGGCTTATCCTCGGACTTTTTTCGGCGGCATGCCTCGGCCTTAAGGAGTTGTCGTCGCTTTCCTCTTCTACGTTCCTTGTAACCGCAGCGGCGATAGTGCTATGGGCCCTGGAGTTTTTCGGCTGCATTTTCCTTATGCAGCGGCGTATGAACAAGTTCTACGCTGATTACCAGGGGGTTACCTTCCGGGACGTGTATGTGTTCGGACGGAGGGTCGCCCTCCTTTCCGGCCTTATACTTGCAGCCGTGAACGCCGGCATTATCTACCTCCTTCCGGACGAGACTATGGACGCAGCCCTCGCCCAGGTTTACTCTTCTATGGGAAGTTCGATGACTGCATCGATGAGGGACACTATGGAAGGCATAGTGGCGAAAATGCCCGTTTACGTCTTCTTCTTCCAATGGTTCTACTGTTTCATATACGGCACAATCCTTTCAGCGATCCTTTCCCGGAGGTTCATCTCGAAGGATATAATGGACGAATAGGCTATGGACATTTCTGTCATCGTACCTCTTCTGAATGAACGCGAATCCCTTCCGGAACTTGCGGAGAGAGTCCGTAAGGTTATGGAAAGGGAAGGTTATTCCTACGAACTGGTTTTTGTGGACGATGGCTCGTCAGACGGGTCGTGGGATGTAGTGAAGGATATCCGGAAGGAGAATCCTTCGGTGAAGGGCATCTCTTTCCGGCGCAACTACGGAAAATCTGCCGCGCTTTATGAGGGCTTCGCCGCTGCGGAAGGCGATATCGTCGTCACGATGGACGCTGACCTTCAGGACTCTCCGGAGGAGATACCGGGAATGGTCCATATGATTCGGGAGGAGGGCTATGACCTCGTTTCCGGGTGGAAGCAGCACAGAAAGGACAATGCCCTCACGAAGAATCTCCCTTCGAAACTCTACAATGCGGCCGCCAGGCGTGTCACCGGGATAAAACTCCACGATATGAATTGCGGACTCAAGGCCTACCGGCGCGATGTCGTGAGGTCCATCGAGGTCTATGGCGAAATGCACCGCTATATCCCGTACCTGGCGAAAAATGCCGGATTCGGAAAGATAGGCGAAAAGCCTGTGGAGCACACCAAGCGGAAGTTCGGAAAGAGTAAATTCGGAATGGACCGTTTCGTGAACGGGTTCCTGGACCTTATGTCCCTTTGGTTCCTCTCCCGCTTCGGAAAAAAGCCCATGCACTTTTTCGGCACAAGCGGAATACTGATGTTCCTTGTCGGATTCATTATGACCGTATGGATCATTGTAGCGAAACTTGTCCACCAGGCTAACGGTCTGAAGTTCCGGGCGGTAACTGACCAGCCGCTTTTCTACCTTGCCCTTGTTACGCTTGTCCTTGGCGTGATGCTGTTCCTTGCCGGTTTCATCGGCGAGATGGTCTCCAGAAGCTCCGTCACCCGCAACGACTACAATGTCCGTGAAAGGCTATAGCTTACTCTGAGGGGTAGGCCGTTGCTTTTCTCGTGGACAATTAATATCTTTGTAGGCTCTAACAAAAACGAAGTAGTTATGATTAACATCAAGTTCCCCGACGGAAGCGTCAGGCAGTTTGAAGAAGGTGTGACCGGGTACGATGTCGCTATGTCAATCAGTCCCCGTCTCGCGGCGGATACGATTGCCGTCAGCGTCCGTACTCCCGATGAGCCCGAGACCTCCAAAGGCACAGTCATCGACATTATGCGTCCTATCACGAAGGATGTCGAAATACGTCTCCTCAAGTGGGAGGATGATGAGGCCAAGCACGTTTTCTGGCACTCCTCGTCTCACCTTATGGCAGAGGCCCTCGAAGCGCTCTATCCCGGCGTAAAGTTCGGTATCGGCCCTGCGGTCGAGAACGGTTTCTACTACGATGTGGACTTCGGCGGGGCGACTTTCACTGACGCTGATCTTCGGAAGGTCGAGGACAAGATGATAGAACTCGCGAGGCAGAAGCAGGAGTTCATCCGGAAGGAAGTCTCCAAGGCTGACGCGATGAAGTACTTCACGGAAAAGGGTGACGAGTACAAGCAGGAGCTTATCAGCGAACTTGAAGACGGAACCATAACTTACTACACCTGCGGCCAGTTCACCGATCTCTGCCGCGGACCCCATATCCGTAACACGGAGATTATCAAGGCCGTCAAGCTTACCGCAATCGCCGGAGCATACTGGAGGGGAGACCAGGAGCGTCAGCAGCTTACCCGTATCTACGGTATTACCTTCCCCAAGAAATCCCTCCTTGACGAGTACCTCGTGGTCCTCGAAGAGGCAAAGAAGAGGGATCACCGCAAGATAGGAAAGGAGATGGAACTGTTCACCTTCTCGCAGAGAGTCGGTGCGGGACTTCCCCTTTGGCTGCCCCGCGGCGCCGCCCTCCGCAATACCCTTGAGAACTTCCTCAGGAAGAAACAGGCTGAATACGGTTACCTTCCCGTCGTCACTCCCCATATCGGAGCGAAGGACCTTTACGTAACCTCCGGCCACTACGCAAAATACGGCAAGGATTCTTTCCAGCCCATCCATACCCCGCAGGAAGGCGAGGAGTTTATGCTTAAGCCCATGAACTGCCCCCATCACTGCGAGATTTACCGCAGCTCACCCCGTTCGTACAGGGATCTTCCCCTTCGCTTTGCGGAATTCGGGACCGTGTACCGCTATGAGCAGAGCGGAGAACTCCACGGACTTACCCGTGTCCGCGGATTCACCCAGGACGACGCCCATCTTTTCTGCCGCCCGGACCAGCTCCAGGAGGAATTCGAAAAGGTCATCGACCTTATCCTCTATGTCTTCAAGACCCTGAAGTTCGAGAAGTTCACCGCCCAGGTTTCCCTTCGCGACCCGAAGAACCCTTCCAAGTACATCGGCTCGGAGGAGAACTGGAACAAGGCGGAGCAGGGAATCATCGATGCGGCGAAGAAAAAGGGGCTCCCTTATGTCGTGGAGACCGGCGAAGCCGCGTTCTATGGGCCCAAGCTCGACTTTATGGTCAAGGATGCCATCGGAAGGAGCTGGCAGCTTGGAACAATCCAGGTGGACTACAACCTTCCTGAAAGGTTCGAACTCGAGTATGTGGATTCTGACGGAACCCGCAAGCGCCCCGTTATGATCCACCGCGCGCCGTTCGGATCACTCGAGAGATTTGTCGCCGTGCTGCTCGAGCACACAGCCGGACATCTCCCTCTCTGGCTCCATCCTGACCAGGTTAAAGTGCTGCCAGTGAGCGAGAAATATTCAGATTATGCAAAAAAAGTTGTAAATGTTCTGAATATTTCCGAAATTCGCGCCTCCATTGATGACCGGAACGAAACTCTGGGAAAGAGAATCCGGGAGACTTCCCTTATGAGAGTCCCTCTCCTTGTGATTGTGGGCGAGAAGGAGGAAGCCACCGGCAGCGTTTCGGTACGGAAGGGAGGACAGGACGAGGGCTCTATGTCCGTGGAAGACTTCGTGAAATATGTTCAGGAAGCCGTCCGGGCAGAGCTCGCAGAAGCCTGACCGTTTAATGTATAACTAATTATAGGAGGACCGCACTATCGCAACACCCTACAGACCCAAACCGTCGGGTCAGAAAAAGCAGACGGGACGCCCCCAGGGGTCCCAGAGTAACGACGAACTTCAGCTCAGGATCAACCGTGAGATTACGGCTCCAGAGGTTCGCCTCGTAGGAGACAATGTCCCCGAACAGGGAATATACCCTGTTTCCAAGGCTCTCTCCCTTGCGGAGCAGTTGGAACTGGACCTCGTCGAGATCAGCGCCAAGGCTGATCCGCCCGTGTGCAAGATCCTTGACTATCAGAAGTATCTGTACCAGCAGAGAAAGCGGGCAAAGGAGATTAAGCAGAATGCGGCAAAGATTGTGATAAAGGAAATAAGGTTCGGCCCCAACACGGATGAACACGATTTCCAGTTCAAGCTCAAGCACGCCCAGGAGTTCCTCCAAGAGGGATCCAAGGTCAAGGCTTCGATCTTCTTCCGCGGCCGTTCGATTATGTTCGCAGAACAGGGCGAGAAGCAGCTGCTGCGTTTTGCGGTGGAGCTCGAAGAGTTCGGAAGGCCTGAGAATATGCCGGTCCTCGAAGGAAAGCGTATGACGATGATGATCGCCCCGCTTAAGAAAAAATAGAAAATACTTGTACAGTATTCATATAAACCAAAACAACAAAAACAATGGCAAAGCTTAAAACCAACTCCGGTGCCAAAAAGCGCTTCACGCTTACCGGATCGGGAAAGATCAAGAGGAAGCACGCTTACCACAGCCACATCCTCACCAAGAAGACCAAGAAGCAGAAACGTAACCTCGATCATTTCGCCCTTCTGGAGAAGGTCGACCAGAAGAGGGTAAAGGAACTTCTTGTAATGTAATTTATGTTTAACTGGAACGCAGTCGCAAAAGTGTCCGCACAGAACCGGACCACTGCCTCCAAAAAGAAAAAGACAAATGCCTAGATCAGTTAACTCAGTTGCCTCAAGGGCACGCCGCAAGAAGATTCTCTCCAGGACCCGCGGCAATTTCCTCTCCAGGAAGAACGTCTGGACGGTTGCAAAGAACACCTATGAGAAAGGTCTTACCTATGCATACCGTGACCGCAAGGCCAAGAAGCGTCAGTTCCGCTCCCTCTGGATTCAGAGAATCAACGCAGCCGCGCGTCAGTACGGCCTCACCTACTCCCAGCTGATGGGACGTATCGCAAAGCAGAATATCGGACTCAACCGCAAGGTTCTCGCAGACCTCGCAATGAACAACCCGGCAGCTTTCGAAGCTATCGTCAATTCTGTAAAGTAAGTATTGTTTAAGTCGATGGGCTGGAAGGATATCATCCGTAACAAGTGGGTAAGGCTGGCCTTTTGGTCGGTCCTGTACATCGCATGGGTGATATGGCTCGGAAACTGGTGGTGGATCCTCGGACTTGGCATCATCTTCGACCTGTGCATCACTAAGAAAGTGAAATGGGCATTCTGGAAGAAGGAATACAAGGAAGGGGAGAAGAGAAACGCTCTGCTGGACTGGCTTGATGCCATCATCTTCGCAGTTATATTCGTTACCTTCTTAAACATCTTCTTTTTCCAGGCGTTCAAGATTCCTTCCTCCTCTATGGAAAGGACCCTTTATACGGGAGACCACCTTTTCGTGAGCAAGCTCACCTATGGGCCCCGGATGCCCCAGACCCCCCTTACTATTCCCTTCACGCATAACGTGATAGGCCGCAAGGAGTCCTACAGTACCCTTATCCAATCGGATTACAGGCGCCTTAAGGGATTCCGCAGCGTCCAAAGGGGAGACATCGTGGTCTTCGGATTTCCCAACGGTGATACCGTACTTACGAAAGCCCCTGCGGAAGACTATCACTTCTGGGTGCGCACATATGGACGCGAGAATACGATTTCCCGCCTCGGACCCATCAAGGTGCGCCCTATGGACAAGAAGGACCATTATGTGAAAAGATGTGTCGCCCTTCCGGGAGATACGCTCTCAGTAAAGGACGGTCTTGTCTACGTGAACGGACAGCAGCAGGAGGTTTGGCCGGGAGTCCAGCTGACATACCGCGTCGTGACAAACGGCGAAAGGATAAATGGCAGGATACTCGGAGAGCTTGGGATAAACCCTTCGGAGTGTATGTTTGATTCCCGCATCCCGGGATATATGGCAATGCCTCTGACGGATTCGGCCCTTTCAAAGGTCTGTTCCCTCGCCCTGGTTTCGGAAGTTACCCCAAACCTTGAACTGGTATCCCCGATAAGCGGAAAGGATATTTTCCCTTTCACCGGTACCACCGGATGGACAAGGGATTTCTTCGGACCGCTTTGGATTCCCTCCAAGGGCGCTACAGTCATCTTGAATGCTGAAACCCTTCCCTTTTACAGGAGAATTATCAAGGACTATGAGCACAACACCCTCGAGGAAACGCCGGAAGGTATCTTCGTTAACGGCGAGCCCGCTGAGACTTATACTTTCAAACAGGATTACTACTTCATGATGGGTGACAACCGTCACAATTCCCTCGACTCACGTTACTGGGGATTCGTACCGGAAGACCACATTGTTGGCACGCCGTCCATCATCTGGCTGTCCACTGACAAGGGAAAGCCCTTCCCCCGGAACATCCGGTGGAACCGTTTCCTTCGCGTGGTCCGTCGATAATATGTGAAACAGAAAACAAAAAAGAATAAATTATGTCAAAGGTTTGTCAGATAACCGGAAGGAAGAGGATGATCGGCAACAATGTCGCTCACTCCAAACTGCGTACAAAGCGCGACTTCGCACTGAACCTCAAGACCAAGAAGTTCTGGTCTGAGTCCGAACAGAGGTGGATAACCCTCAGGGTTACCGCAAAAGGTATGAGAATCATCGAGAAGAACGGCCTCGACGCCACCCTTCGCGATGCACAGGCAAAAGGATACGTTAACCTTGTTTAAACTTTAAGGCTATGGCAAAGAAACAGAAAGGAAACAGGGTGCAGGTCATCCTGGAGTGCACGGAGCAGAAGGCAAGCGGTGTTCCCGGAATGTCCCGCTACATCACGACCAAGAACAAGAAGAACACCACCGAGCGTCTCGAGCTCAAGAAGTACAACCCCTATCTCAAGAAGGTCACTGTCCATCGCGAGATCAAGTAAAAGTATAGGAGATTAAACTATGGCAAAGAAAGCAGTTGCAACCTTCGATGCTAAGGCAGGTGCAAAGCATATGACCAAGGTCATCCGTATGGAAAAGTCCCCCAAGACCGGCGCATACGTATTCGTAGAGCAGCTTGTTGAAGAGGGTAAGGAGAAGGAATTCTTCGACAAGAAGTAATAACCTGATCTTTCATTTATTTCAATGGGGCCGCTCAGAAATGATGCCGGCCCTCTTTTATTTGGAAGTACGGAGTGGGGGCGGCGAAAGAGTGCGTGAAGTGTAATGTGTTGATTTTGAGCGGGTTGCACAAAAGAGGGGTGTCGAAAACCGACACCCCTCTTTTGCGTAATAGATTGTATTTCAATAATTTACAGTTCACGCTCAATCGGGAGCGGAGCCGGGACCACCGCGGCCGCTGCTGCGGGGTTCGCCGGCGGGCGGGGGGAAAAGGCGGCGGAGCGTTGGGTGACGAAGGAAGTGCGGAGCGGGGAAATTGGTTTTTTCGGCCCCGTCCGGAAAAATAATTTCACTGCGCAGCAGGGTCGCCGCCGGAGGGGGGGCGGAAATGGCGGCGAGGCGAGAAGTGACAAAGGAGGTGCGAATCGGGAAATTGGTTTTTGCACAAGGTCTGATTTCATCCAGGGGACCTTGTGCATAAATCGGCCATAGGAGACAAAAACCGTACAAGGTCCGGCACCCAAAATCAGACCTTGTGCACCCCACGCCCCCACGAAAGAGGTGGTCGGTGACGGCGTTGGAGACTGTTTAAAACCGATAGGGCCGGAACTCCTACGAGAGTTTCGGCTCTTTGGGTAATGATAATTGGCTAAGGTTTTTATCGTTTTGGCCGGATTTTTGTTTAATTTTGCATCAAAGAAAAACACAATTGCCGTATGAAAGCGAAAATGGTCCTTGCTGCAGCGCTTATCGCTGCAATCGCCCTGTGCGCAGGCTGTCATAAGAGTGACGATCCTTTCCGTGGAGACAACCGCCCCGGAAAAACGAATGGCGGAGGAAACAATAGCGGTAACGGCGGAAACGGTAACGGTAACGTCACGACCGGCGACCCCGTCGCCAAACTTATGTCCACGTGGAAGATCAGCTACATCGGCCGTGAGGAGTTCACGGAGGACAATGGATTTATTTCCGACGTAGAACGTTTCTCCGTATCAGGACCTTCTTCCAAGTTCACCGTCCGCTTCATTACCGTTAGTGAATTCCTTGATTACTACACGGAGGGCGACATAGACTCATATCTGAAGGATGAGCAAAACCTCTCCGGTGACGTTTTCGACGCTCCTGGAGATATTCTTTTCGACAGGATAAGGGTAGGTGACTGGTATGCGTTCGTACTCGGGCTTGACAGCTCGGAGAAGCTTACCGGCGAATACTGTATGCTGGAGTTCGAGATATTCGAGGATTCCGTCGCAGAGGACGAGTATTCCGCATTCCTCGGAACCTGGATGATAGGTAACGAGTATGTACGCTACAAGATCGACCTCTCAAAGAGCGAGCTGAACTATACATACTTCGTGGATGGATGGGAGACCGGGGGCAGTATCAGCGAATCCGACGGAATGGTGATGGACCAGGAGTGGTTCGAGACCTTCTATGACCGTCACAATCACAAGATGTACTTCGTTTCGCAGACAATCGGGACTTACGACGACGAAAATCTTGGAAACGTCGAGGAGGTATTCTTCGGAAAGATCCACTACACCGGGAATATGCACGAGCACGCGGATTACATCGTGGACGGATATGGAATCGACCTCGCGGAGGTCACGATTTCAGAAGACGGGAAAACCGCTTCGGTTGAGCCCTGTACTGTTACGATGACATTCGACGAAGGGGATTCCTATACGACATCTTTCTACAAGATGCAGTATCTTTGCTGGAGCAACGACAACGAGTCCTGGTACGACTACAACGCGAACGTCCCTTCGTTGCCCCTGACGATGACAAAGGTGGAGGAAACGGCCCCTTCATCCGTACGCGGTATCAAGCGGGCCAATGACGGCGCTCTCCGCCGCAGCGGCAAGGCCGGTGTAAGGGTGTTCGTGCCTCGTTCAGAGAGAACGGTCCGCGCCGTCAAGGCGGGCTCTCGCGCACTCTAGCGTATTCTCCATCAGGCAGGCGATAGTCATAGGCCCGACTCCTCCGGGAACCGGAGTGATGAAGGCGGCTTCAGGTGCGACGGTGTCGAAATCGACATCGCCGCACAATTTGTTTGTCTCGGGATCCCGGTCCATTCCGACGTCGATCACGACGCATCCGGGGGAGACCATGTCTCCGGTGACCATCTTCGCCTTCCCGGCAGCGACGACAAGGATCTCAGCGCTCCTTGTGACGGAAGGAAGGTCTACGGTGCGGGTGTGACAAACAGTGACGGTAGCATTCGCGTCAAGGAGCATCTTCGCGACCGGAAGGCCCACGATATTGCTCCGGCCGATTACGACGGCCCTTTTTCCCTTGGGGTCCACTCCCGAAGCCTCGAGGAGTTTCATTATTCCCTTGGGGGTGCAGGGGGACATATGAGGGGTTTTCTGCCAGAGCCCGGCGACATTGTAAGGATGGAATCCGTCGACGTCTTTGGAGCGGTCGATAGTGTCGATGACCTTTTCCTCGCTGATCCCTTCCGGAAGCGGAAGCTGGACGAGGATGCCGTCAACGCCATCGTCGGCATTCAGCCGCCTGACCGTAAGGAGAAGGTCCTCTTCCGAAGTCTTCTCGTCAAGGACGATCGTAGTGTTCTTTATGCCCACCTCTTCGCACGCCCTTGCCTTGTTTCTGACATAGACTACGCTTGCGGGGTCTTCGCCGACCCGGATCACCGCAAGATGAGGCTCCCGCCCATATTTTTCCCTGAGTTCCCGGACGCCTTCTGCGACCTTTGCCTTCAGCTTTGCGCTTATCGCTTTTCCGTCAATGATATTCATAATGGAGCAAAGTTAGTTAAAATTTGGATAGACCGGAGAATTTTACGAAATTTGGCGCTCAATCAAAATATAAGAATATGAGAAAAACGGTCAATTTATTCTTCGCAATGATGGCGATACTCTCCGGTCTTGTATCCTGCAAAAAGGAGCTGGCATCGGTAAGCCTTGTCGGAGGCGGAAAATTCGATGATAACGGAGTGGCGTCTGTCCAGATAGTAGTTTCCGGAGACAGGGGGTCTGACATTATAGTCCAGCTTGCGCTGGACCCTTCTTCGTCCCTTTCCAAGGCGGATGTGTCGTTCCCCGAGGTCGTCTCCGTTACCGGCGCCCTTACTCCCTTCGATGTTAAAATCACCCCCGGAGAGGATGCGAGCGTCACCATTATGATTTCTGACGTGGCGGGAGACGCGGAGATCAATCCTGCCCTTTCAAAGGTCACCCTTGTCTATGAGGCTAAAGCCAATGGAGGAGGCAACGGCACTGTTGAAGAAGGCCTTACCTATATGAAGGATTGGACGGCAAGCGTCGACGGTGATCCCTTTATTTACGGAGGCTACGCATACTTTTTCGTAAACCCGACAGTTCCCGGAATCAAATACTTCTGGTTGGAAACATATACGGATGAGGAACTCGAGAATTACTATGACGGTTCCCTGAAGGCCCTCCTTGAGGATTATTCCGCCGAGATAAAAGAATCGCTGGAAGCCGGTGACGACATTTCGGACGTTCTCTTCTCATCCTCGGAAGACTCTTATTATGCATCTTATTATGACGCCGGTCCCACAACGCTGTACATCCTTGAGTTCGATGCTGAAGGAAATGCGACCGGACGGTACGGCGCCGTCGACATTGTCCTTCCGGAAATTGATGGCGGCGAAGGCGGCGACAGCGGCGATGACGACGATTATGATCCCGTCCTTACCGGCCCCCTTACGTTACAGTCGGAGTGGAAAGCTTACTACGGAGGCCGTGACTCCGAAGACGGAGAAGAATATGACATCATCATCGTCGAGAACGTTACAGACAACTATTTCACCTTCGATTTCGCTGACACGGAAGGCGAATACGGCTATGAAAGCCTCGAAGAAGAGCTCATCGACATTGCCTGGTATAACGTATCCTACGGATGGTACTACGAAGGACCGGAGGACTATGATTCCTACAACGTTATCGACAACGGAAGCTACGAGTTCTATATCGTAGGTCTGGACGATGACCTGAATCTCACCGGCAACTACGGCAAGAGCACCGTTACAATCGACGGCTCCGCTTCTATCCTCAGCACCCCTTCCGCCTCGTCAAAAGCGGTCAGAGTCAAAAGAAACAAAGCACGTAAATAAGTCCATATGAGACCCTTGTATCTTACAAATACGCTCTCAAGGAGCAAGGAACTGTTTGTCCCGGTGAATCCCGGCCACGTCGGAATGTACGTCTGCGGCCCCACGGTCTATGGTGACGCTCATCTGGGACACGCCCGTCCGGGCGTTACTTATGACGTCCTTTTCCGCCTCCTGAAGTATTTGGGGTACAAGGTCCGTTATGTGCGCAACATCACGGATGTGGGCCATCTCGAGCACGATGCGGACGAAGGCGAGGACAAGATCGCGAAGAAAGCCCGTCTGGAGCAGCTCGAGCCTATGGAGGTCGTTCAGTACTACACTGAACGCTATCACGAGGCTATGCGCCTTCTGGGATGCGAGTCTCCGTCCATAGAGCCCCGTGCCTCCGGCCATATCATCGAGCAGATCGAGGCTATCAAAAAGATACTCGAAGCCGGTTATGCCTACGAGAGTAACGGGTCCGTCTATTTCGACGTCGAAAAATACAACGATGACTTCCATTACGGAGTCCTTTCCGGACGCACCCTTGAGGCGACGCTTGAAGGGACCCGCTCTCTTGACGGTCAGTCTGACAAGAAGGCTCCCTATGACTTCGCACTTTGGAAAAAAGCGGAGCCGGAGCACATTATGCGCTGGCCTTCTCCCTGGGGCGAAGGCTTCCCGGGATGGCATTTGGAGTGCTCAGTGATGGGCGAGAAATATCTTGGCCGGGAATTTGACATCCACGGCGGCGGAATGGACCTGATGTTCCCTCATCACGAGTGCGAAATAGCCCAGAACCAGGCTTCCCGCGGAACCCAGGGCGTTCACTACTGGGTCCACAACAATATGATCACCATAAACGGCCAGAAGATGGGGAAGTCCCTCGGGAACTTCATCACCCTTCCGGAACTCTTCTCCGGAAATCATCCCAAGCTCGAGCGCGCTTATTCCCCGATGACCATCCGTTTCTTCATCCTTCAGGCCCATTACCGCAGCACCCTTGACTTCTCCAATGAAGCTCTCGCCGCTGCGGAGAAGGGGTACAAGCGTATGATGGACGCCTGGCGCGCCGTTTCGCCGGAAGGGGAGACCCCTTCCTCCGCGTCGCTTCGTGACCCTATCCGGGCAAATGCTCCGGAAGGGGTCTCCCCTTCCGGCGAGGCCGGACGCATTTACGAGGCCGTGATGGATGCGCTGTGCGATGATATGAATACCCCCGTTGCGATAGCCCATCTTTTTGAAGCGGTGAAACTCATTAATGCAGGAAACCTGTCGGAGGCTGACAAGGCCTCGTTCAAACAGCTGTTCGACGAAATCGTCGGGGGAGTGCTGGGGCTCAGTGACGAGGATGCGGCAGGAGGAAGCGACAAGTATCAGAAAGCCCTTGACGGGGCGATGCAGATTGTCCTTGAAAACCGCAGGAAGGTCCGTGAGGAAAAGAACTGGGCGGAGAGCGACCGTATCCGTGACCTTCTTGCCTCAGTGGGAATCACTGTGAAGGACACCAAGGAAGGAAGTACCTGGAACCTGGAATAATATGAAATTCATTTCGTGGAATGTAAACGGTCTCCGCGCTGTCGTGGGGAAGGGCTTTGCCGGTGTCTTTTCTGAGTTTGACGCTGACTTTTTCTGCCTTCAGGAGACGAAGATGCAGGAGGGACAGCTGGATCTCGAGTTCCGAGGCTATGAAAGCTACTGGAACTTCGCGGAGAAAAAGGGATACAGCGGGACTGCGGTCTATACGAAGCATCATCCTCTTTCCGTCCGTTATGGGATAGGAATAGATATCCACGATCACGAGGGACGTGCGATAACCCTTGAGATGGAGGACTTCTACCTTGTCTGCGCCTATGTTCCGAACTCTCAGGATGAGCTGAGGCGGCTTGGATACAGGATGCAGTGGGAGGATGATATGAGGGCTTACCTTATGGGCCTCGACAGGGTGAAACCCGTCGTTTTCTGCGGTGACCTTAACGTCGCTCACGAGGAGATTGACCTTAAGAACCCTGCGACTAATCACTTCAATGCGGGATTCTCCGACGAGGAGCGGGAAAAGTTCACGGCGCTTCTCGCCGCAGGCTTCACGGACACCTGGCGGTATCAGCATCCGGATGAGGTGAAGTACTCCTGGTGGAGTTACCGGATGAACGCGAGGGCAAGGAATGCGGGGTGGCGTATCGACTATTTCATCGTCTCAGACCGTCTCCGTCCCCGGATCGCCCGGACGGAAATCCACAACGAAATCTTCGGCTCCGACCATTGTCCGGTGGAGCTGGTGCTATAGAAATATAGTCTTCTAGTGTTTTAGACGGGTGCCTAAGTTAAAAATGAGAAACTTGGGCACCCGTCTAAAATTAACTGAAGCACCACATATGCTTATGCTCCCGCGGCAGCGCATAGGACAACGTCAGGAATTAAAACTATTGGAGTTTTAAAAATAATGAGTAGATTTACGTGTCGTTGTTTTATAAAGCATTAGGTATGAAAAAGATATTGTCATTCGCTGCCCTTGCAATCTTTGCAATCGTATGTGCATCATTATCCGAAATTGAAGCCTATTCTCAAGATAATCATAAAGATAGGAACTTGTTTTTGGAGGTATCTGCACAAACCCAGGTTTTTATCCCTCACAGCGTTAATACATTAAATACGGGGGTTCGTTTCAAGGATGTCGTTGCCGGCCTGGGGGCCGGTTATGGGGTCGAAACGTGGAATGCTTATCCTGCCAGCAGGCATTCTATTCCAATGCATCTTTATGGTAAAGGATATATCTTTTTTTCGGAAAGACGCAGATTGTTCCTCTTTGTTGAAGGCCAGCTTGGTTTGCAGTATTTTTATAAGGTTAATGCTGATGAAGTGTATTTCCAGACAGGGGAATTGCAATCTCCACCATACTGGAGGACTTATTCCTGTGTTTGTCCAGGCTTGGGAGTAAACCTGTGGCGGAATACAAATATCTCAGTCGGTCTTGCATCCTTGTATAGGGAGGCGCAATGGTCGACGGGGATAAAAGCTTGTCTGACTATTTGTTTGTAAGAGAAATCTTCGGCTCCGACCATTGTCCGGTGGAGCTGGTGCTGGGGGCGGAATAACTATTTCACAAGCTGAATCGCTCCGAATACGCCAAGGGAAGCGGCGAGCATAATCGTACCGGCTAGAAGGACCCCTAGGAGAACGAACAGGACACTCTTTTTAAAGTCCATATTGAGAATACTGGCGGCGAGGGTGCCGGTCCAGGCGCCGGTCCCCGGAACAGGGATGCCCACAAACAGAAGCAGCGCCCAGTACAGGCCGCGGCCGGCCTTGGCCTCGAGCTTCCTTCCGCCTTTTTCGCCCTTTTCAAGGCACCAGGTGAAAAAGCCGCCTATGATCTTCTTGTCCTTTCCCCACAGGAGAACCTTTCTTGCGAAAAGGAAAATGAAAGGAACCGGAATCATATTTCCAAGGACGGAGATGATTATGGCCGGAACGATGTCAAGCCCGAAGCCCACGGCATAAGGAATTGCGCCGCGGAGTTCGATAAGGGGGACCATCGAAATCAAGAATACGATTATGTAGTGCCAGAGAGTCTTCATTCTATAGTGTCGAGTATTTTTACCATCCAGTTGAATACATCCAGCTGCGAGGCGTCCGAAGTGCCGCTGACCACAATGTCGAAAACCCCGCCCGGAAGCTGTTCGCGCCCGACCTTGAAACGCGCCCTGGAGCACGACGCCACATATTCTACGGGGAAGCCGGCGGAAGGAATCAGCGACAGGAGCATATCGGGCTCTCCCTGAAGCATAAGCTGGACCTTCTCGTCCGAGGGACGGCCGTACCAGTTGAGGTCCTTCCTGAGGACCGTCGTCTTGATACTGGTAATGAGACGCTCACCTTCCGTAAGGCGGCGGAAATCGAAGAAGAAGATGTCTCCCTTTATTCCACGCTCCCGAAAAAAGGCATTGAGCGCATTCTTACACTCGTCAAAAGTCGTGTCTTCCACGTCGACAAGCGCAACGACGCTACGTATGGACCCGAGGGGATGGATTCCCGTTGGCTCGGAAGATGCGTTCTTTCGGAGGCTGTAGCGGCGGAATAATCCTTTTAAAGGCTTGAACATCAGGAATTTGCGGCAATGAGTTCACGTATTTCCTGCTTGGCGTCCTTCCAGCGGGGGATGTCGATTTTTGTGCCGATGACTTCCACGACCTTCGCCGCAATGATGGACCCGACTTCGCCGCAGACGCGAAGGGGCATCCCCAGCGAATGGGCATAAAGGAAGCCGGCGGCGTAGGTGTCGCCGGCGCCAGTCGCGTCGACGGGCGTGGCGGGCCAGGACTCGATGAAGTGGTATTCGTTACCGCTTTTGACCATAGACCCGTCTTTTCCGACCTTTACGACAGCGATCTCGCAGCGGGCCGCAAGGTCATCGAGGGCTTCGCGGGGCTCCATCTTCGAGAAGGCGCGGGCCTCCGTCTCATTCGCGAAGACGATATCTACGTACTTGTCAACGAGGTTGTGGAAAAAGGCATTGTTGGACTCTACGACGTTGTAGGAGGCCATATCGATCGAGATGATGCATCCGGCGGCCTTTGCGAGCTGGGCGGCACGGGAGATAAGATCCTGATTCTGGACGAGGTAGCCCTCGATGTGGAAATAGTCGTAGCCTTCGAAATACTCCGGCTTCAGGTCTTCCGGCCCCAGCTCAAGGGTCGCGCCCATATAATCCGCGAAAGTCCGTTCAGCATTGGCCCCGGTGATGAAGACCATACACCGCCCGGAAGATTTCTGGCTGTAAAGCATATTCGCCTTGACGCCATACTGCTCCATTGTGCTCTTGAAGAGGTTTCCGAGGTCATCGTCACCTATCTTTCCAAGAAAGCCGGAAGGCATTCCGAAGATGGACGTACAGGTAATGGTGTTTGCTGCGGATCCTCCGGGGACATACTTCACGCCCACCTGCTTGAGGGCCTCCCAAATCCTGTCTCCCGTTTCCATATCCACGTGCTGCATACTGCCGCGGGGAAGATGATATTCTTTGAGGAGGGTGTCGTCCGGAAGGACAGCAAGGATGTCAGTCAGGGCGTTGCCGATTGCAAGAATGGATTTCATCACTTTTGGTTGGGGTTGTTGTGAAGTACAAATATAACCAATTTTGGGGATTTTACACTATCTTTGTCCTTCGGTATGCAAAAGAAAGCAAAAGATTTCCTCCGGGGCCTGATCCTTGCGGCAGTGGCGGTGCTCCTGCTGTATTTCTGTTTCAGGGAAGTACAGTGGAATGAGTTCCTGTATGGGCTCAGGACCTGCCGATGGTGGTATCTGCTTCCGGCGGCGGGTTGCGCGATCGTCATAATGATTCTGAGGGGCCTCCGGTGGAGGATGCAGCTTCTGACGCTGGACCCGTCCACAAAACGCATCACCTGCTACAATGCATACGCAATCTGTATGGTCTCGAATATGGTGGTCCCCCGCGCGGGGGAATTCATCCGCTGCGCCTACGTCTCAAGGCATTCCGCCCTGGACCGCGAAGGAAAGAAACTCGCGCCGGTTGACAAGGTCCTGGGGTCCATGGTTGCAGACCGCCTGTGCGACACCGCGGCAGGGATAGTGCTGATTATCATCACTTTCGGATTGATGTGGAACAGGTTCGGGGACTTCCTTGAAAGGACGGTTTTCACGAGGATGAAGGGCAGTGTCGCCCTTGCCATCATTGCCGCTGCCGCCGTCGCCATCGCCGTCCTGTTCATTTTCCTTTGCTGGAAATTCCGGGAGCGGGGCAAGTTCTGGAATGCGGTCTGGAACTTTCTCGCGAGGGCTTTCGAGGGTGTAAAATCCATATTCCATATCCGCAGCGGATGGCTGTACCTGTTGTACACGGCGCTGATTTGGACCGTCTACTGGATGGCAAGCTTTTTCGTGATGAAGTCCATCCCGGCCCTCGACGGGCTGGGACCCGCTGACGCCCTGTTCCTTACCTGTATCGGGTCCATCAGTTCGGTCGTCCCTGTCCCCGGCGGGTTCGGCGCATTCCACTGGCTTGTTGCGAGCGGAATCTCCTCAATCTACGGACTGCCCTTTGAGACCACTGGAATCCTCTTCGCAACCCTCTCCCACGAGACGAACGTCCTTACCCAGATCCTGCTTGGGACCGAGGCCTATATCCACGAGTCGCTGAGAAAAAAATAGTTTGCGGGTCTTTTTATTTTTCCGTATCTTTGGAAAAATATTTAACGTTATGAGTCTCAATAAAGTAATGCTAATCGGTAACGTTGGTAAAGACCCTTCTGTACGTTACCTCGAATCGAATCCCCAGAACCCTCAGGCAAATGCAAAAGTCGCGTCCTTCCCGCTTGCTACCTCGGAGCGCTACCGCGACCGTAACGGCGAGGTGCACGAGAATACGGAGTGGCACAACATTGTCGCCTGGAGAGGAAACGCAGACGTTTGTGAAAAGTATGTCCATAAGGGAACGAAACTCTTCATTGAAGGTCGTCTGCGTACGCGTAACTACACCGGACAGGACGGAGTCCAGCGCTACACTACTGAGATTGTAGTAGATACGCTTGAACTTCTGGACCGTCGTCAGGAAGGACAGGACGGACAGGGCGCCTATCAGGCCCAACCCGCCCAGCCTCAGGCTGCCCCGCAGCAGCGAGTCCAGCCTCAGCCTTCCCAGTCGCCTTATCAGAATCCCGTCCAGCCCGCGGCCGGAACGGACGCCCCCACTGACGACCTTCCGTTCTAATCCTTGATTTTACGCCTCTGACGGACGGCCTCGAACAGGAGGATGGCCGCGCTGACTGAAACGTTGAGGCTGTCCAGACGGCCCAGCATCGGGATGCGGATATGGGCCGTGGCGGCGCGGCGCCAGGGGTCAGTGAGACCTGTTGATTCCGTGCCCATAACGATGGCGGTAGGGCCGGTCATAGGTGTGTCGTAGTAGGGGAGGGAGTCCTGGAGCTGGGCCGTAAGGATTGAGAATCCGTGGCTTTGCAGCCAGCCGATGGCCTCCACGGTAGAAACGGCGAATGTTGGGACGGTGAACACGGCTCCTATGCTTGCGCGGATAAGATTCGGGTTCCAGAGGTCCGTAAGCGGATCTGCGACGATGACGGCATCGGCCTTTGCGGCATCTGCGCTCCGCAGCACCGCTCCTAGATTCCCTGGCTTCTCGACTCCTTCAAGTACGACCACAAGCGGATTCTCCGGCAGCTCCAGCTGCTCAAGGTGATTCTCTTTGGCTTCAACCTCCGCGATTATCCCCTCCGTGCTCTCCCTGTACGCCACTTTCCTGTAGATCTCTTCTGTTAATTCAACTACTCTCGTGATTTCCGGCAGGGAAAGGCTTTCTGGAGCATTTGCCGTGATACGGTCGCGAAGCGACGCGGAAGAAAGCCTTTCCCTGCCGGCGATTTCCGGACAGATGAAAAGGGTACGGACACGGAAGCCGGCACCTATGCAGTGGGAGAGTTCGCGCCGGCCTTCGACTACAAAGAGACCCTGCTCCTTGCGTGCGCGGGATTTCTCCTGGAGAAGAAGCAGGTTCTTTATCTTCGGATTCGATGCCGATGTAATCCTTTCAGTATGCATCTAGAACTTCTCGGGACGCATCATCGGGAAGAAGAGGACGTCCTGGATGCTCTCAGCGCCCGTCATAAACATAGTCAGGCGGTCGATGCCGATACCGATACCCGAAGTCGGAGGCATACCGTACTCGAGAGCGCGGACAAAGTCATAATCGATGTACATCGCCTCGTCGTCACCCTTTGACTTGAGCGCCGCCTGTTCTTCGAACCGGTCCAGCTGGTCGATGGGGTCGTTCAGCTCAGAATAGGCGTTTGCAAGTTCCTTTCCGTTGACGAAGAGCTCGAACCTCTCCGTGAGAGAGTCGTCGTATCGGCAGCGTTTTGTAAGGGGAGACATCTCGACAGGGTAGTCGATGATGAATGTGGGCTGGATGAGATTCTTCTCGCAGTATTCTCCGAATATCGCATCAATGAGTTTGCCTACGCCCATCTCAGGAGAGACCTCGACGTCGAGCCTGCGGCATACGGCGCGGAGATCCTCTTCGCCCATTCCCTTGACATCGACGCCGGCGTATTCCTTGATGGCCTCGAGGATGGGGAGCCGGCGGTATGGGCCCTTGAAGGAAACCTCGTTTCCGCCCACCTGCTTCACGACTCCTCCGGTTGCCTCCGCAACCCTTTCAAGCATATTCTCCGTGAATTCCATCATCCAGAGATAGTCCTTGTAGGCGCAGTACATCTCAACGCAGGTGAACTCCGGATTATGGGTCTTGTCCATACCCTCGTTGCGGAAGTTCTTCGCGAATTCGTAGACACCGGAGAAGCCTCCGACGATGAGGCGTTTGAGGTAAAGCTCATTGGCAATCCTCATATACATATCGACGTCAAGGGCGTTGTGATGGGTTATGAAAGGACGTGCGGTTGCGCCGCCGGGGATAGGCTGCAGGATAGGGGTCTCCACCTCGAGGCAGCCGGCTTCGTTAAAGCACTGGCGCATCGTATTGATGATCTGGGTACGCTTGAAGAAAACGTCCTTGACCTGGGGGTTCACCACGAGGTCCACATACCTCTGACGGTAACGGAGTTCGGGGTCTTCGAAGCTGTCGTGGACAGTGCCGTCAGCGTCGGTCTTCACGATGGGAAGGACGCGGAGGGACTTCGAAAGGACGGTCAGTTCCTTTGCGTGGACAGAGAGCTGCCCGGTCTGCGTGAAGAAGGCGAAGCCCTTGATACCTATGATGTCACCGATATCAAGGAGTTTCTTGAACACGGTGTTGTACATCGTCTTGTCCTCTCCGGGGCAGATCTCATCACGCTTGATGTAGACCTGGATCCTGCCTTCGGAATCCTGCAGTTCCATAAAGGATGCGGCGCCCATAATGCGGCGGCTCATAATCCTTCCTGCAATGCAGACATCCTGGAAGTTCCCGAGCTCGGGTTTATAGCCGGCTTCAATTTCACGGGTTGTCGTGTTGACCGGGTACAGCGGTGCCGGATAGGGGTTGATTCCAAGTTCACGGAGCTTTGCGAGGGATTCCCTTCTTCCCAGCTCCTGTTCGTTCAGTTCGATGTTTGCCATAGGGGTATCAATAAAAACACGCAAAGATAGTAAAAATATGGGAATAAGCGCTAGCCGTGCCGGTACTCAGACGGGGTCATGCCTGTATGGGCCTTGAAGAATTTGTAGAAGACGGACTGGTTCGGGAAATTCAGCTGATAGACTATTTCCTTGATGGTCTTGTCCGAATACCGGAGCATATTCTTTGCGTCCAGGATGACGAATTCGTCAATCCATTCGGGGGCGGAACGCCCCGAGGCCTGCCGCACAAGCTTCGACAGGTACTTGGGCGTCAGGTTCATCTTTTCAGCGTAAAAGGCCATCCCCCTTTCCCTTGCATAATTAGCCGATGCAAGGCTGAGGAAGCGGTCCAGAACCGTTTTCAACCTGAGCGAGGACTTGTCGATGGTGTTGTGCATCTCCGCTGCGGAAATGTTCCGGGACCATATGTCCAGAAGGAAATTCGTCAGGGATAACAGGAGTCCGGAGATTTCCTCCTCCTTCCGGGAAAGATCCGAATCCACTATTTTCTGGGCGAGGTAGAGATACTGCTTCGCAAGGTCCAACTGCTCCGGATTCAGCTCGATGCAGGGGGAGTCCATAACCCTCAGCGACTCCTGGAACACTTTGTTGAAGTCTATCCTGACGTTGTGCATAAGGTCCTTGGATATCAGTACCAGAAGGATGCTGGTTCCTTCCCTGACCTCGGGCTCGCCGCTTTTGAGAATGTTGCCGGGAATATTTACGAAAAGGGTGTTGGGTTTTATGTGATACTGCTTGAGGTTGATCTCAAGCCGGTATTCGCCCCTGATACAGAAGAAGCAGCAGTAGCAGTCCATCCGGATCGGGTGGCTGAGGATGTCCGGGGGGTTGTCCGCGAGAGTTTCCTCCGAGAGCTGGCACAGGAGCAGCCCGTTTCCTACCTCGTACTTGTGGGTCCGGGGCAGGAGGGCCCTGAGGTGGGGGATATCCAGGGTAAAAATGTCGTTGTCCATATTTTTTTTCTTTGGCGCAAATATAGGCAATATGCTTTGAATTTGCAAAAAGGAAAATTTTTCTCCCAAATAAGGATAATCGCCCGGGACGGATTATTCAAAAAGAATAAAAAACAAATCGCATATGGAAACCTCGGAAAAATTGACTATATTTGAAAACTATTTTACCGGATAATACTATCTAACTAATAAATCTAAACGTAATGTCTACAAAAAACAACAGTAACGCCATCGCGGTCATCACGATGATTTTCCTGTTCGGAATGATCTCCTTCGTGACCAACCTGGCGGCTCCTATCGGCAACATCTGGAAGATGCAGCCCGGTATCGACGGATCCAACACGCTTGGAATGATGGGTAACATGATGAACTTCCTGGCATACGCCGTAATGGGAATCCCTGCCGGCAACATGCTCAAGAAGAAAGGTTACAAGTACACCGCCCTCGCCGCCCTCCTCGTGGGCTTTATCGGCGTTCTCGTACAGTTCCTCTCCGGTATCGTCGGCGTAGGTTCCACCATCGGCAGCATCCCTTCGAACTTCTTCGTCTACCTGCTTGGCGCGTTCATCGCCGGATTCTCCGTCTGTATGCTGAATACCGTCGTGAACCCTATGCTGAAGATCCTCGGCGGCAGGCGTTCGAACCAGTACATCCAGATCGGCGGCTCCTTCAACTCCCTTATGGGTACCCTTACACCTATGCTTGTGGGTGCAATGATCGGTGAACTCGTAAAGGGTAAATCCCAGATTTCCGATGTCAATACCCTCCTGTTTATGGCAATGGGAGTGTTCCTTGTAGCATTTGTAATTCTCCTGTTCGTCCCCATCCAGGATCCCGAGGCAACTAAGAGCCAGGCTCCTGCAGTGAGCCCCTTCAAGTTCCGTCACTTCGTGATGGGCATAATCACCATCTTCCTGTATGTGGGCCTTGAGGTCGGTATCCCCGGAACCCTCAACTTCTACCTTGCTGACTCCGTTAACGGCGCAGGTCTCGATCCCGCGACTGCCGCCGGTATCGCAGGATTCGTCGCCGGAACATACTGGTTCCTGATGCTCTGCGGCCGTCTGGTTTCTTCCGTGATCTCCGGCAAGGTCAGCTCCAGGACTCAGCTTACCTGCGTTTCCGCTGTCGCTCTTGTCCTTATCATCCTCGCAATCTTCCTTGGAAACAGTTCTACTGTGTCCATGCCGGTATTCACGGGCAAGGGCTTCGGTGTCGTCTCCGTTCCTATCGCAGCGCTTCTTCTGGTCCTCTGCGGCCTGTGCACCTCCGTTATGTGGGGGACGATCTTCGACCTTTCCGTCGAAGGGCTCGGCGCAGCTACGGAGAAGGCTTCCGGTATATTTATGGCAATGGTCGTCGGTGGCGGTATTGTCCCGCTCGTGCAGAACGCAGTCGCTGACGCTGCCGGCTATATGCCCAGCTACTGGGTGATGGCGGCCTGTGCGGCATTCATCCTCTATTTCGCAGTCATCGGCTCCAAAATCAAGAAAGCATAATCATCTATGGCAAAGGATTTAGTAATCGGAATTGACGTAGGCGGCCAGACCACCAAGTGCGGCGTCGTTGACGCCCGTGGAACCGTCCTCGCCCAGACGGTCATCCGCTCGGATGACACTACGGATGCATCTGTTTTCATCGCATCCCTCGCAGAGGCTGTCAACCACATAATAGCGGACGCAGGCGCGGAAGGCCGTATCCGCGGTATCGGCGTAGGCGCCCCTAACGGCAACTACTACACCGGTACGATCGAATATGCCCCCAACCTCAAGTGGGGCGGAGCAAAGGTCCTCCCCTTTGCGAAGATGCTCTCTGAGCAGCTTGACGGCGTTCCCGTTTCGCTCACCAATGACGCAAACGCCGCGGCTGTCGGTGAAATGACTTATGGCGCCGCAAGGGGTATGAAGAACTTTATCATGATTACCCTTGGAACCGGCGTCGGCTCCGGCATCGTCATCAACGGAGAGGTGGTCTATGGACACGACGGCTTTGCCGGAGAACTGGGCCATACCTGCGCCGTCCGGCATAACGGCCGCGCCTGCGGCTGCGGCAAGACCGGCTGCCTGGAGGCATACTGCTCCGCAACGGGAGTCGCCCGTACCGCCCGCGAGTGGCTGGAGATGACTGATGAGCCTTCAGAGCTCCGCTCCCTCGACAAGATAACCTCCAAGGACGTCTATGATGCGGCCAAGGACGGGGACAAGATCGCCTTGAAGATCTTCGAATACACCGGCAGGATTCTCGGTGAAAAGCTCGCTGACTTCATAGAGTTTTCCGCTCCTGAAGCGATCGTCCTGTTCGGCGGACTTGCAAGGAGTAAGGAATTCCTCACGGAGCCCGTCATCAACGCGATGAACGCAAACGTCCTCCCCCTGTGGAAGAACAAGGTAAAACTCGTTTATTCCTCGCTGAAGGAGTCTGACGCCGCCATTCTCGGCGCATCGGCCCTCGCCTGGGAACTTTAAAGACTAACTTTTATAACACTGATAATGACCAAGAAAGTACACGTATTCAACGCTGGTCCCTGCCTCCTTCCGGAGCAGGCTATTGATGCCGCAGCTGCGGCTCTGAAGGATTTTGCCGGAACCGGTATTTCCGTTCTCTCCATCTCCCACCGTACCAAGGAGTGGGACGCCGTTATGGACGAATGCCGCTCCCTTTGGAAGGAGCTTCTCCATATTCCTGACACCCACGAGGTCGTATTCCTCGGCGGCGGTGCATCCCTGCAGTTCCTGTATGTGGCAATGAACTTCCTCGAGAAGAAAGCGGCATACCTCGATACAGGAGTATGGGCCCATAAGGCTCTCAAGGAGGCCCAGGGCATCGGCGACGCTTATGCGATTGCCTGCTCGAAGGACGAGAACTACACTTATATTCCCAAGGGCTTCGAAATCCCCGCGGACCTCGACTATCTCCATATTACAACCAACAACACCATCTATGGAACGGAGATTCACGAGGATATCGACTGCCCCTGCCCCCTCATCGCGGATATGTCTTCGGACATCATGTCCCGCCCTGTGGACGTGGCGAAGTATGACCTGATCTACGGCGGCGCCCAGAAGAACGTGGGCCCTGCCGGAGTCATCTTCGCAATTATCCGGAAGGACGCCCTGGGAAGGGTCAGCCGTTACATCCCCACGATGCTCGACTACCGTACCCACATCGACAAGCTCTCGATGTTCAACACTCCTCCCGTCTTCGCCATCTTCGTGATGAACGAGACCCTGAAGTGGCTGAAGGGCATCGGCGGCGTAGAGGCAATCTACGAAATCAACAAGCGCAAGGCTGCCCTCCTCTACGATGAAATCGACCGTAACTCCCTCTTCGTAGGAACAGCCCGGAAGGAGGACCGTTCCCTTATGAACGTCTGCTTTGTGATGGCTCCCGGCCACGAGGATCTCCAGGACGAATTCTTTGCATTTGCAAAGGAGAGGGGAATGGTAGGAATCAAGGGCCACAGGAGTGTCGGCGGATTCCGCGCATCGCTTTACAACGCCTGCAAGGAAGAGGATGTGCAGGCTCTTGTGGATTGTATGAAAGAATTTGAAGCACTCAAGAAATGAAAGTTCTTTTAGCAACAGAAAAGCCCTTCGCCGCGGCAGCGGTGGAGGGTATTTCCGCTATCCTCCGGGAGGCGGGACACGAGGTCGTGAAGCTCGAGAAATACTCTGACAAGGCTGAACTTCTCGCGGCCGTTAAAGATGCCGAGGCAATGATTATCCGCTCAGACAAGGTCACGGCGGAGGTAATAGCTGCGGCTCCCAGACTCAAGATTGTCGTCCGTGCCGGTGCCGGATATGACAACGTGGACCTCGAAGCTTCGAAGGCGGCAGGGGTCGTTGTTATGAACACCCCCGGCCAGAACTCCAACGCCGTTGCTGAACTCGCCATCGGCCTGATGATATATATGGCCCGTACGGAGTTCACCCCCGCAACCGGATCGGAGATTCAGGGAAAACGCCTGGGTGTCCAGGCTTATGGCAATGTCGGACGCCTTGTGGGCGGAAAGGCAAAGGCGCTTGGAATGAGCGTCTGCGCTCTCGACCCCTTCCTTACCGATGAGCAGATTATCGCCGGCGGAGCGGACCCCGTCCACTCCGTGGAGGACCTGTATGCCGCATCGGATTACCTTTCAATCCATATTCCCGCCCTTCCTTCTACGATCAAGTCCATCGGCTACGACCTTATCACCCGTATGCCCAAGGGGGCGACCCTTGTCAATACCGCGCGTAAGGAAGTCATCGACGAAGACGGTCTCCTGAAGGCCCTCGAGGAGCGTCAGGACCTCAAGTATGCGGCGGACGTAATGCCCGACAATTACGCCCTCCTGAAGGAAAAATTCGGGAACCGCGTATTCGCAACACCTAAGAAGATGGGCGCCCAGACCTCCGAGGCGAATGTCAACGCGGGTCTTGCAGCAGCGCGTCAGATTGTGGACTATTTCGCCACCGGCAACACCCGTTTCCAGGTAAACAAGTAATCTTTTATGGTAAGAGTTAAACCATTTGCGGCCATAAGGCCCCCGAAGAACCTCGTGACTGAGGTCGCAGCACCGCCGTATGACGTTCTGAACTCAGAAGAGGCCCTTGCTATGGCCGGAGAGAAATCTCTCCTTCATATTACCAAGCCCGAGATTGACTTCAGCCCAATCGCCGGAGAGCACGAGCAGCGGACATATGACAAGGCCGTCGAAAACTTCAAGCTCTGGAAGGAGCGCGGCTGGCTGGTCCGTGAGGACAGGGAAAAGTACTATGTGTATGCCCAGACAATGGGAAAACGCACTCAGTACGGACTCGTCCTTTGCGCCCATACTGACGACTATGCCTCCGGCATAATCAAAAAGCACGAACTTACCCGGAAGGATAAGGAAGACGACCGTATGGTCCACGTCCGTATCCAGAATGCGAACATAGAGCCGGTCTTCTTTGCCTACAAGGACAATGAGGAGTTGAACTCGATCATCGCAAAGGCCGCTTCCGCCAAGCCGGAGTATAAGTTTGTGGATGAAAACAAGTTCACTCACACATTCTGGGTGATTGAGGATGATGCGGTTAATGCGCGCATCACTGAGATATTCACTACTCAGATCGACGCATTCTATGTCGCTGACGGTCATCACAGGACCGCCGCCGCGGCCCGCGTCGGCGCTGAGAAAAAAGCGAATAATCCTAATCACACCGGAAAGGAGGAGTACAACTGGTTTATGGCGGTATGCTTCCCTGAGAGCCACCTTGCAATCATCGATTACAACCGTGTGGTGAAGGACCTGAACGGACTCAGCGAAGAGCGGTTCCTGAAGGTCCTTGAAGAGGACTTCGAGGTCGCCGTAGCTACAAAACCCCGCTGTGGACGTCCTGCAAAGCCGTATTCGCCTACGGGACTCCATAACTTCTCGATGTATCTCGGAGACAAGTGGTACTCCCTCACGGCAAAGCCCGGCCGTTACGATGACAACGACCCTATCGGGGTTCTGGATGTAACAATCCTTTCGAACCTTGTCCTTGACAAGATTTTAGGTATAAAGGATCTCAGAACTGACAAGAGGATTGATTTCGTCGGTGGAATCCGGGGCCTCGGAGAGCTGAGCCGGAGAGTTGATTCCGGAGAGATGAAAGTCGCTTTCGCGCTCTACCCGGTCTCTATGGAACAGCTTATCAGGATTGCCGATACCGGCAATATTATGCCTCCGAAAACGACCTGGTTCGAGCCCAAACTTCGCTCCGGTCTCGCAATCCATTCGCTGGACTAGCCGCTCTTACGTGGCTGCCCGGCATCGGCAAGATCCTCCTCCGGACTGTCGAGACCGTCGAGACCTGCGATTTGCCGCTCTTACGTGGCTGCCCGGCATCGGCAAGACCCTCCTCCGGATGTTAAAAGTGTCGCAGGTGGTGCTTTTAATGGCACCACCTGCTACGTTTAAGCCCAAATTCGTCGCAGGTGGCACTTCTCCAGGCCCCACCTGCTACAGTTGAGGGCTGAAATCTGTTCTCCGTTATTTCAGATGGCTTTTTTACTCGCAGATGATGGTCCTGCAAGTCCCTCTTTAGAACTTGTCCAGAGCTTTGGCGATATCTGCTTTCGTCATTCCGACAAGGCGCGCAATCTGGGCGATGTCGCAGGAGAAGCGTCGGCGAAGTTCATATGAGAGTCGGGCAAGTTCTTCTTCTCATAGGTCCATCATATTTGAAGTCTGGAAAAGAGAAACGCAGATGTCAGGGATAAGAGCCGCAATGTTCTTGTCGGAGAAAGAAGGGACAGACTGGCCCCCCTTTTCAATCCTTGCCCGGGCTTTTGATGAGGAGTTTAGAAAAAAATTCATTCTTTTCGGCGTGCCGAAAACTGTTTCAACCTGAGCGATGTTGACATAACTTTCCGGAAGAACGTAGCCCTCATCTGAAATGACCATATCCGGACGTATTCTGGCATGTGTTTTTAACAGGCGGCATAACTCCCTGTAACTGAACTCGGATGCTTTCTTTCCGGATGGATTGTTGCCGTTGAAAAAACAGCTTCCCGTACCCCATTTATAGCCTTGCGCATCTAAACAGATATTTGCGGCAGGAGGATTCATCTGGACATAAGCCATAGCCTTTTCCCACCCTTCCCACTTGGAATCCACTTCAGAGATATCCACACCGTTCCTTTTCAGAAAGTGCTTCGTTCGATATTTATTCTGATAATACTGCCCATACAGCTTCTTGAACTTTGTGATAAACAACTCCGCATCGGAGCGGTTTCCAAAAATGATAAAATGGACGTGGTTTGACATCAAGGCAAATACCCAGATATCGATGTTCAACATTGATACAATAATGGCAACGATATTCATCGCGGCCTTCAAGTCATCATCATCCCGGAACCAGATGCGGTCCTCCAGATGATCGGTGCTAATCAGAAACAACCTCATCGCAGAAAAGTATTTAAATGTCTGGAATCCAATTTTCTGCGCACAGAAGCTTTGGAATGGGCCGGAATACAGACAATCTTCCGGTTCATTGCAAAGATGCCTTTTTTTCTGGGTTTTCCAAAAAATAATATTGTTTTTTTCTGAAATTATAGGAAATCATCTTCTTCAGGTGTCGCAGGTGGGGCCTGGATATGTACCACCTGCAACGAAAATGGGCAAAAACGTCGCAGGTGGGGTCTGGAGATGCACCACCTGCAACGAAAATGGGCAAAAACGTCGCAGGTGGGGCCTGGAGATGCACCACCTGCAACACTTAATATCCTGGAGGGATTCTGCCGATGCTTCCAGGGGGCGGACGGGGAACGCCCGGAGACCGCCCAGGACTGCCTGGAGGGATTTTTCCGATGCTTCCCGGGGAACGCTCGGAGACCGCCTGGGGACCGTCCGGGGATGCCCCGGGCGGGCGCTAGCCTATCACCGCGCCGTTCGTGACTGTCTCCTCGGGCGTGACAAAGCGCATTGTTCCGTCGCCCTGCTTCGCCATAAGGATCATACCCTTTGATTCAATCCCGCGGATTACCCTTGGGGTAAGATTGGCGAGGATGCAGATCTGTTTCCCTATCATATCCTCGGGAGAGTAGTACTCCGCTATCCCGGAGACGATGGTCCTTTGATCCAGGCCCGTATCGATGGTAAGTTTGAGGAGCTTGTCCGTCTTTGGGACCCTTTCGGCGGCAAGTACCGTCGCGGTGCGTATGTCCATCCGGCCGAAATCCTCGAAACTCACTTCCTCTTTCGAGGGCTCGACTTTCTTTGCTGCCTCAGCCTTTGACGCGGCCTTTTCCGCCTCCTCACGCGCCTTCTTTATGGCCTCGAGCTTTGCAATCTGCGCGTTCACGGCCTCGTCCTCGACTTTCTGGAACAGAAGTTCGGCTTCACCAAGCTCGTGCCCTTCCGGAAGGACGTCGCTCCCTCCTATGCAATCCCAATTCAGCACGATGCCGGCAGGGGAAGAGACCCCCTTTTCCGCGTCGCTTCGCGACCGAGTCACGGCAAATGCCCCAAAGGGGGTATCTTCCCCAGCCGCTACGGTATGCAGTGCCCTGCCTTCGCCGGGAGCGTAGAAGTTCTCCGTGGGGACGCCTTCACCGGCGCGGTGGTCCGAACCGGCGTCAATGCCCACGCGAAGCATCCTGCGAAGCTTTTCCGCAGAAAAGGGAGTGAAGGGCTCGAAAGCGACGGCCAGATGGGCACAGATCTGGAGGCAGGTGCGAAGGATGGATGCCGTGCGGGCCATATCTTCCTTCGCAACCTTCCAGGGCTCGGTGTCTGAGATGTACTTGTTGCCGATGCGGGCGATATTCATGGCTTCCTTGAGAGCCTCACGGAAGTGGTAGGTCTCGATGTTGTCCTCGAGGGCCTTACGGCAGGGGTGGATGGACCGGAGAGTCTCACGGTCGACTGGCTCGGGCTTCAGGTCGCCGGGGACCTTGCCGCCGAAGTACTTGTGGGTAAGGACGACAGCCCTGTTGACGAAGTTTCCGAAGACGGCGACGAGTTCCGAGTTGTTCCTCTGCTGGAAGTCCTTCCAGGTGAAGTCGTTGTCCTTAGTCTCAGGAGCATTTGCGGTAAGCACATAGCGGAGTACGTCTTCCTTCCCGGGGAAGTCCCTTTCGTATTCGTCCACCCAGACGGCCCATCCTCTTGAGGTCGAAATCTTGTCACCTTCGAGGTTAAGGAATTCGTTGGAGGGGACGTTGTCCGGAAGGACGTAGTCTCCGTATGCTTTCAGCATCGAAGGGAAGACAATGCAGTGGAAGACGATATTGTCCTTGCCGATGAAATGGACAAGGCGGGTGTCTTCACTCTTCCACCATTTTTCCCAGCTCTTCGGAAGGAGTTCCTTTGTATTTGAAATATAGCCGATAGGAGCGTCGAACCACACGTAGAGGACCTTTCCTTCAGCACCCTCCACGGGGACGGGGACGCCCCAGTCGAGGTCGCGGCTTACGGCGCGGGGCTGAAGGCCTCCGTCCAGCCAGGACTTGCACTGGCCGTAAACGTTCACCTTCCATTCCTTGTGATTTTCAAGGATCCAGTCCCGGAGCCAGGGCTCATACTTGTCAAGTGGCAGATACCAGTGGCTGGTTTTCCTGCGCTCAAGGGCTCCGCCGGACAGGCGTGAACGGGGATTTATGAGTTCGTCAGGACTCAGCGTGGACCCGCATTTTTCGCACTGGTCTCCGTAGGCCTTGGGGTTGCCGCAGCGGGGGCAGGTGCCTTCGATGTAGCGGTCAGCAAGGAAAGTATGGGCCTCGGTGTCGTAGTACTGTTCGCTCTCTTTGGTGATGAACTTTCCCTCGTCGTAGAGCTTCCGGAAGAATTCAGAAGCGTTCTTTTCGTGGACGGCGGAACTTGTCCTGGAGTATATGTCAAAGTTGATCCCAAGACCGGTGAAAGCGTCCTTCATAATCTTATGGTACTTGTCCACGATATCCTGAGGGGATACTCCCTGCTCGCGTGCCTTGATTGTGATGGGTACCCCGTGCTCGTCGCTGCCGCAGATGAATACGACGTCCTCGCCGCGGAGGCGGAGGTAACGGACGTAGATATCGCCGGGGATATAGGCTCCGGCAAGGTGGCCGATATGGACGGGCCCGTTGGCATAGGGCAGCGCACAGGTGACCAGCGTTCTCTTCTTGTTCTTTTCCATACTTTTACTCTCTTCCTATTTTTTCGCTGAGTTTCTTTTTCATAAGGTTGATTTTCCCTATCTCCTGGAGGATTTCCTTCTGACGGGCGGGATCTGCTGAGGCCATCTCGGCCATAAGGGTCGTCAGACGGTATTGGAGCCGCTTGTTGTGGTAGGTGAGTATCGCCTTCGGGACAAATGTGACAAGCCAGGATTCCCTCGTGGTCAGGGCCTCTTCGAAGTGCTTTACCGTGAGCTCGTACTTCTCTTCTGAAAGATGGGCCGTAACGAAGGAGGCGGTACGGTCCTCCCCGTTAAGGAGGGACTTTATGATTTCTTGCTGGGACTTACCTTCCTCGTAAAGGGCGAAATATGCCTCATAGGTATCCCTGTAGGCTTTGTTGAGGAACTCGATATCATCCCCGGAGAGGGCGGAATCGATGAACTCCGCAACGGTGGGGGAGGATTCCGGGTCATAGAAATCGGAGTCCGTCTCGAATTTCAGGGGCGTTGTTCCGTCCGTCAGCACGAAGCCAAGGAGTTCCCTTTCCGATGGGGCGACGATTGAATTCTCCTCGATGGCCTGAAGTCCGGAAGGGATAGTCCTCGGAGTTAGCGTTGCGGTAGGGAATTCGCTTGGGATGTCCTCCCGGCGAGATTCCCGTTCCGCCCTCGCCGCCTCACGGCGCCGGGTCGCGGCCTCTTCAGCCTCATCCTTTTCCCTTGTCCGGCGTATCCTTTCGAAGAGGATGTCAGACTCCACATTGAATTTCCTTGCGCAGGTATCTACGTAAACGGAACGCTTTACGGCGTCAGGGATTCCGGCGATGGTATCCGCTATGTCATTGATAAGGTTAGCCTTTTTAAGGGGATCATCACCCGCCTGGTCAAGGAGATGGTCCGTCTTGAAGGCAATGAAATCCTGTTCGTTGGTGGAAATGAAGTCCTGGATCTGCTCGAGGGTGTGTTTCCTTGCGAAGGAATCCGGGTCATCCCCGTCAGGAAACAGGACGACCTTTACGTTAAGACCTTCCTTCAGGACCATCCCGATTCCCCGTATCGCCGCGTGGATTCCTGCGGAGTCGCCGTCATACATTATCGTGACGTTCTCCGTAAAACGCTTGATAAGGCGTATCTGCTCCACGGTAAGGGAAGTTCCGCTCGATGCTACGACATTTGTTATGCCTATCTGATGCATCGACAGGACATCGAGATACCCTTCTACGAGATAGCACTTGTCCAGCTTGGAAATCTCGTTTTTCGCGAAGTATATCCCATACAGGGAGCGGGATTTGACGTAGATCTCGCTTTCCTTCGAATTGACGTATTTTGCAACGCTCTTGTCAGAGAGGAGCGTCCTTCCGCCGAAGGCGATAACCCGTCCGCTGACAGAGTGGATGGGGAACATTACCCTGTCGTAGAAGCGGTCGTGGAGGGAATTGTCCTCCCACTGGGCGCACAGCCCCGTCTCCGTCAGGTATTCCGCCTTGAAGCCCTTGGCCGTCGCCGCCTCAGTAAAGGCGTTTTTCGACCTCGGGGCCCATCCGAGCCCATATTTTGCGATAGTCTCATCCTCGAGGCCGCGGGATTTGAAGTACTGATAGCCTATCGTGCGCCCTTCCTCCGTGGAGAGCTGCTCCTTGTAAAAGCCAAACGCGAATTCGGACACGGCCATAAGGCTTTCGCTATGCTGGCGGCGGAGAAGGTCCTCCGCGGATTCCTCCTGTTCGACGACCTCGATGTGATACTTCCGGGCGAGGTACTTGAGGGCTTCGACGTAACTGAGGTGCTCGTACTCCATCACGAAGCCGACGGCCGACCCGGCCTTTCCGCAGCCGAAGCACTTGAATATGCCCTTGGACGGGGTTACATAGAATGAAGGGGTTTTCTCATTGTGGAACGGACAGCACGCGACATAACTTCCGCCACGCCGTTTCAGCGTGACGAAATCACCGATCACGTCCTCGATCCTCGCTGTGTCGAGGATCAGGTTTACCGTATCCTGAGGAATCATTCTTTCTCAAACTCCACTTCCTTGGCTTCGGAGAGGTCCGTAACACGGAGTTTTCCGTCTTCCGGGGCGGCTTCAGGGCCCTTTCCGTTGTGGAACGGATCATCCTTCGACGGGGCGGAGGAGGTTTCCCCCTTTCCCGTCTCCTTCTGCAGCCTCATTATTTTTACGGTAGCGTACAGCTGGAAGCCGTAATAGCCCACGATGAGAAGCCCGGCAAGGACACCGAGGAACCGCCCGGCCCCCATCAGTACGAAACCCGCGACAATGAAAGCTACGTCCTTTACTATTCTGAGTATGTTCTGTCTGTAAGTAAGCATAGTCTGTTTGAAATGGAGTGCAAAAATAGCGAACTTCCGCCTAATTTGCCACTTCGCAGAGGAATTTTATTCTGACAAGGCGGATTTCGATGTCTTCATAGTCTTCCCGGAGGGCCGCCCTTGCGTCGTCCAAGGAGTCAGATTCCGCCTCTGTGGAGAACCAGTCGTAGATTTCGTCGACAACGTCCGGATCCAGGGTATCTTCTATGTAGTAGTTGATATTCAGCTTCGTACCGGTAGCGACGATACCTTCGATTTCCGAAAGCAGGCGGTCAAGGTCCATACCCTTAGCCGTCGCGATGTCATCCAGGGGAAGCTTCCTGTCGATACTCTGGATTATATAGACCTTGTCGACGGATTTTCCGGCGCCGGTACTCTTTACGACGAAATCGTCCGGGCGGAGAATCTCATTTTCCTCCACGTATTTGGCGATTAGTTCCACGAACTCCTTTCCGAACTTCGAGGCCTTTCCCTCCCCGACGCCCTGGCAGTTCCTGAGCTCCTGGATCGTGATGGGATAGAGGATGGACATATCCTCGAGGGCGGGATCCTGGAAGATGATCCACGGCTGGAGACCCTTTTTCTTCGCGATATCCTTCCGGAGGTCCTTGAGCATTGAAAGCAGGACCTGGTCACCGCCACCGCCACCGCGGAGGGCGGCAAGGGTAAGCTCGTCGTCGGGTTCATCGGAATCCCCGCCGGTGAATTCCCTGTCTTCGACGAGCATCAGCTCGCGGGGATTTTCCACGAACGCGCGGCCTTCGTCGGTCGCATATATGAGCCCATAGTTGTCGATGTCCTTGTCCAGGAGGTGATGCAGGAGCCCCTGATGGATTACCGTGATCCAGAAGCGGGAATTATGGTTGTCACCTTCCCCGAACATCTCGAGTTCATCGTGTTTGTAGGACTTGATAAGAGCGGTTTCAACGCCGGCGAGAATGTTTGCGAGGTGTTCGATCTTGAACCGTTCCGGGAGGGATTCGATGAGTTTTATGACCATAACCATCTCGCCCCGGCCGTCGAAGCGGGTTCTCGGGTGGAGGCAGTTGTCGCAGCAGCCGCAGTTCTCCTCAGGGTAGTCCTCTCCGAAGTAGTTCAGGAGAAGTTTCCGGCGGCACTGGCTGGATTCAGCATAGGCTACGGTCTCGTTCAGGAGGAGTTTCCCTATGTCCTGCTCCGCTACGGGCTTTCCCTGCATGAATTTTTCCAGCTTGACGATATCCTTGTAGCTGTAGTATGTTATGCACAGGCCCTCCTTTCCGTCGCGGCCTGCGCGGCCGGTCTCCTGATAGTAGCCTTCGATGCTCTTTGGGATGTCATAGTGAATGACGAAGCGGACGTCCGGTTTGTCGATGCCCATGCCGAAGGCGATCGTGGCGACGATGACGTTCACATCTTCCATAAGGAAGCGGTCCTGATTCTCCGCACGGGTCTTCGCGTCCAGGCCTGCGTGATAGGGCAGGGCCTTGATTCCGTTGATGCACAGCATATTGGCAAGGTCTTCGACCTTTTTGCGGCTGAGGCAGTAGATGATTCCGGACTTACCAGGATTCTGGCGGATGAAACGGATTATGTCCTTTTCGGGCTCTACCTTGTCCTTGACTTCGTAGTAGAGGTTGGGCCTGTTGAAGGAGGATTTGAATACGCGCGCGTCCTGGATCTTGAGGTTCTTGAGGATGTCGCTTTGGACCTTCGGGGTCGCGGTCGCGGTAAGGGCGATCACCGGGGCGTCCTGGATTTCATCGATGATTGAACGGATTTTCCGGTATTCGGGGCGGAAATCGTGGCCCCACTCGGATATGCAGTGAGCCTCATCTACGGCGTAGAATGAGATATGTATTTCCCTCAGCAGATTGATGTTCTCCTCCTTTGTCAGGGACTCGGGGGCGACGTAAAGGAGCTTTGTAACGCCCCTGAGGAGATCCTCCCGGACCTCTGCGATCTGGGGGCGGGAGAGGGAGGAGTTCAGAAAATGAGCGATGCCTTCGTTTCCGTCCACGAAGCCGCGGATGGCGTCCACCTGGTTTTTCATCAGCGCGATAAGGGGCGAAATCACGATAGCGGTTCCTTCCATCACCAGCGCCGGGAGCTGATAGCAAAGGGATTTTCCTCCGCCGGTGGGCATAAGCACGAAGGCGTTGTTCCCCCCTACCAGATGTGTGATGACGTCGAGTTGGTCTCCCTTGAAAGCATCGAATCCGAAGAACTGCTTGAGGGCTCTGGTAAAGGTATTCTGGTCTGGAACCATAGGCTTTGGCGCATTATCTTTAATTTCTCCCACAATTTAGTGAGATTTTGCGGACTTTCCAAATTTATTGGGACAAATTGGAAAAAAAAGACTAAATTTGCGGTCGCTCTGAAAAGGGCTTGAAATGAAACAATTTTTAACATTTATAATCAAATGAAAATCTTCAGATTCTTGGCTATCGCCTCTGCAGCAGCTGTCGTGATAGCTTGTGGCACTAAGGTCGAGGGAAGCAAGGACGTCAAGGCCCTTCACCCCACCGCAGCAGAAAAGGATTCCGTCAGCTATCTTCTCGGCGTTAACTTCGGTTACGGACTGGGCCGTCAGTTCACCGAGCTCGATGCCGCTGAGTTTATGAAAGGATTCAAGGCCGGACTGGGCGCAAAGATTACGGACCCCAAGGATTCCGCTTTCTTCAAGCAGTTCAAGTATGACCTCAACGACCTGAACCGTATCGCTGACGCATATCTCGCTAAGATGGACAGTTACAAGACCGCCCTTATGGCAGAGAAGAACACCCTCGCCGGCGAAAAGTTCGTGGCTGAATATGTAAAGGCCAATCCTGAGGCAAAGGTCTCCGAAACCGGTCTGGTTTACCTTATCGGTGAGCAGGGCAGCGACGTCGTCGCCACTTCGGACCTCGACACCGTCGTCGTCAACTATACCCTCTATGACCTCGAGGGCAAGGAACTCCAGCACAACGAGAACTTCGAGTTCGTGCTCAAGGAGGGAGACCCCAAGGGCGTCATCGCCGGCTGGAGAGAAGGCGCACGCCTTATCGGTGAAGGCGGAAACGTCCACATCGTGGTCCCCGGTGATCTCGCATATGGCGAGGCCGGCCGCCGCGGCTGGAGAGGCGAATGGGATATCGAGCCCAACGCCACCCTTCAGTTCGACATCGAGCTTCTCAAGGTCAAGGCATACGTAGCACCCGAAGGAGAGGAGTAATCGGAATGGCTCTGGAACTCGAAGGTAAGATCCTTACCAAACTTCCTTTACAGTCCGGGCAGGGCGCGCGGGGACCGTGGGCCCGCCAGGACTTTGTAATCGAGTATCCGGACGGCAATTTCACCGCCGAGGCCTGTCTGTCCGTCTGGGGGCAGGACAAGGTCAACGACCTTGCCGCCTTCAAGGAGGGCGATGCCGTCAAGGTGTCCTTCAACGTGAAGGCCCGCGAATTTAACGGAAAGTGGTACAATGACCTGAGGGTCTGGAAGATCAGCGCAGCCGGCGCTCAGGGACAGGCACAGCCCGCGGCCCCCGCAGCCCCTCAGTATGCTCCGGCACCGGCTCCCGCAGCGTCTCAGTACGCTCCGGCACTGGCCCCCGAGGCCCCCGCTCCCACTTTCGAGGATTATCCCGGAGACTCGCTGGACTCGGAAGACCTTCCGTTCTGACGGGTTATTTCCGCGATTCCGTCAAGGCGGGACAGGAAATCATCCAGGAGCGAGATCCTGACTCTCACACGGAGCGAACAGGACTCCCCGAACGACTGGTCGGACTGGGGAATGGACATATCCTTCAGGACTTTCATAACGTCGTTCATCGAAGTGTAACCAAACCGCAGCAGGAAGTTTTCCGCTGCGGTTTTTTCTATGACCACAGCCTTCGAGAGGGCATCGGAGGTGGAACTTTTGTAGGCGCGGATAAGGCCGGGGATGCCCAGTTTTATACCCCCGAAGTAGCGGACTACGACAACCAGGATGTCGCTCAGCCCCGCGGAATCAATCTGCCCGAGGATGGGCCTTCCGGCGCTTCCGGAGGGCTCTCCGTCGTCGCTCGAGCGGAATATGGAGCCGGTATGGCCTATCCGGTATGCATAGCAGTGATGTCGGGCGTCGTAATACTGTTTCCGGAGAGCGGAAACCTTCTCCTTTACCTCCGCCTCTGATTCGACGGGGAAGGCAAGGGCGATGAAACGGGACCCATTATCTTTGAAAAGGCCCTCAGAGGGTGCTGCGATGCTTTTATATGTGTCGTTCGGCGTCACGGAGGACAAAGTACGGAAAAAGATAGAAAAATTGCAATCGGAACTGAAAAATATCGTATATTTGAACTCGAAAACAACAGTTCAAGGGCTAGGTAAAATGGTTCTCAGATTAAGAGTCACATTATCAGGTATTAAGGGCTTCTACAGGGTTTACAACGTAAGTTCCTCGACTTCCCTTTACACCCTCCACAAACAGATGAGGGCGGATATGGAATTCCCGCAGGACCAGCTAATAATGTTCAAGGCCTTGGATCAGGCCGGTTCCGTCAAGGGCCGCTACGGCCTCTTCGACCTCGGGTCGGGAACGGTTGACAACGTCACTGTGGGGGAACTTGTCACTGACGGGGTCGTCTCCATTGTCTATTTTTATGACGTGACAAACAAAAAGAGCGTCAATATAGCTGTCGAAGGGGAAGCGGAGGGAGCAAAGCTGCCCGCATATCCTGTCATCGTGGACTCAAAGGGCCCTAACCCTGTCGAATTCGAGAACGGCTATGTCGCCTTCGAGGACCTTCCCGTTGAGAAGCGTCGTCTCCCCGGGGAGGATGATGACGAGGAGTTCGACGATGAGGATTTCGATGACGATGAGGACGACGCAGAGGAGGACGAAGACGGAGCGGAAATCTACGACGGGGAGGGGAATGACTGACGCGCCCCGGACTCTTGAGATCATTCTCGGCCCTACCGGAGTGGGTAAGACGGAGTACAGCATCCGGAAAGCCCTGGAGTATGGCTGCCCTGTTGTGAGCTGTGATTCCAGACAGATTTTCAAAGAAATGCGAATCGGTACGGCGGCGCCTTCTGACGAGGAACTTGCCGCCGTCCCTCATTATTTCATACGCAGCGTTTCCGTCGCGGAAAACTACAATGCGGGGAGGTATGAGGAGGAGGCTCTCGCGCTTTTGGACCGTCTTTTTGCTGAAGGTCATCCCCGTATCGTGATGAGTGGCGGCTCTATGATGTACATCGACGCCGTATGTAACGGACTCGACAATTTCCCGGACATCCCCCTTACCCTGAGGGAACACCTTATGGACTGCCTGAAAAGCGAGGGCGTCGAGTCCCTTGCGCAGCAGCTGAAGGAACTGGATCCGGTGGCTTATTCGGAGATGGACCTCTCGAACGGCCAGCGTGTCGTCCGTGCCCTCGAGGTATGCCTTTTTACGGGTGAACCATACTCTTCCTTCAAGACGGGAACGGTGAAGAAAAGGGACTTCCGTATAGTCAAGACCGGTCTCACCAGGCCCAGGGAGGAGCTCTACCGCCGGATTGACCGGAGGGTCCTCCGGATGATGGACAAGGGCCTTGAAAGGGAGGCCTGGGGACTTAGGCCCTACAGGGAGATGACCTCCCTGCAAACGGTAGGATACCGCGAAATGTTCGAGTTTTTCGACGGGACAACCTCGCTTGAGAAAGCGGTCTCGCTTATCCAGAGGAACACGCGCCACTATGCAAAGCGGCAGCTTACGTGGTGGAGGCGCGATATGGATATACAGTGGGTGGAACTTGGCTGAATCCGGAATCATTGTTATATTTGCAGGGTTTAAACCGATAAAAGATATGAAACGTCTCATCGCAACAGTTGCGCTTATCGTGACCGCCATTTCCTTCGCCTTTGCCCAGGAAGGTACCGTCACTACAAAGAAATACCGTCTCGCGGACTTCGGCGAAAAAGTCACCAAGGTAGTCCTTACCGGAAACGAGATCACTGACGCGGCGCTTATGCAGGCTGTGGTGGACTCGTGGACAATCGCCCCCTTCGAATTCTCCGATGTCCAGGAATATGAGACTCTGAAGACCGTCGACGGCTACTACTTCCTCATCGCCGCGGAGGGATTCGTCGCGAAGACAAACGAGCCCACGGGCATTGTTTTCCTTTCCGTCGTGAAGGGAGGGGTGACCCCTGAGGAGATTGTCTCAGTCCCTCTCTGCCCTACGGGTGTCACGGGAGGTCGCGAGCTTGTCTACATCGGCGCAATGGTGCAGACTGTCCAGGAATTCATCGAAAAGGCAAGGACCTCCGAGAAGGCGGCATATTCGGACCTTTCGGTTTTCAACTCAAACTTCGACAGGAAGGGCTACCAGAAGCAGCTCTACATCGCGAAGGAAGACCTTGCGGATACCGTAAAGGAAGCGGATCTCGAGAAGTATTCTGACGCGGACCTTTACTTCCGTATGGACACGGAAGTCGATGAGATTTTCGAGAGCGGAGCATACAACACCCTCTGCAGCTACTCCGTCAGCCCGGAGCAGCCCAAAAAGGGCGATACCTGCTACTATATGCTGTTTGAAGCCGGTACCGGAAAGCTCTACTACTATCAGAAGCACAAGATATCCGGACGTGAGGGCAGCGGCATCTCCACCGCGGACCTCAAGAAAATTTCGAAGGGCCGATGAAAAGCGGAACACTTCCCTCAGGTTTGACCTATGCAGTATCCCGCAGCAATTCGGCTGTGGGATACTGTTCTATTACAATCAAGGCCGGGACCCGCTATGAGGACGGCTTTCCCGCCGGTACGGCCCATTTTGTCGAGCACGCCCTGTTCCGCGGCACGCGTAAGAAAACGGCCGGTACGATAAACTCCTACCTCGACCGTCTTGGCGGGGAGCTCAACGCCTACACGACAAAGGAGGAAATCGTCCTCCACGCCTCCGTCCTGAAGGAGGACCTCCGGAGGGCTGCGTCCCTGCTTTTCGAGCTCGCCACCGAGCCCGTCTTCCCCGAGAGGGGAATAGAGACGGAAAGGGGCATCGTCCTCGATGAAATCCTTTCCTACAAGGACAATCCGGTGGAGGAAGTCTACGACCGTTTCGAGGGTGCGCTCTTCAAGGACCATCCGCTCGGGACCCCGATCCTTGGCACCACCTCCTCCGTAAAAAGAATCACACGGGCCCATCTCGTCCGCTTCCGTGACCTCCTTTTCACTCCGGAGAGGATGACTCTCTCGCTGGTTGCGGATATGGACGAATCCGCCCTTGAGAGCCTTGCGGAGAGGCTTTCCGGACGGTTTTTCCCTGAAGGTGGGAGGCGGCCGAGGGCGGCCAAGCCTCCAGAGGACACTTGTCCATCCGGCTCCAACAATCGGGTAATTCCTTTCAGAAAGGTCTTTGACAAGCGTCATCACGAGGCGAATGTCGTTATGGGGAACCTTGCGCCGGGACTCTATGACGGGAAGGAGAGGATAGTGACTGCGCTGCTGTGCAACATCCTCGGCGGCCCGGCGTCGAATTCGCTTCTTGGGAAAAGCCTCCGGGAAAGCAAGGGGCTTGTGTACAGTATCGAGTGCTCTTACACACAGTACATTGAGGCCGGTATAGTGGCGATAACCTTCGGCTGCGACAGGGTGAATCTTGAAAAATGCCGGAGCGCGGTGGACTCGATCCTGGGGAAAATAAGGACTGCGCCGCTTTCGGAGAGGACGCTGAAGGCATACCGGAAACAATTCCTGGCCCAGATGGCCGTATCCTCGGACAACGGCGAGGCGCGGTGCCTGAGTATGGGTAAGAGTATGTCATCCTTCGGCAAGGTGCTTTCCTCGAAAGAAACACGGGAGATGGTCGAAGCCGTATCGGCAGATGACCTTCTCCGCGTCGCCGGACGTATTTTCGACCCCGAAGAGATTTCAGTGATAGAATATCTCTGAGAAAAGACTATATTTGCGTATGGACAAAAAACTATATCCTTTCAAATTCATATCCACGAGGGAAGACCGCCCCTGGGGAACCGAAGCGTGGGCCGTCGCGGACCTTGGCTTTGTTGACAATATGGTCGATGAAGGCTGGCTTGCGGGAAACACCCTCAGCGAACTCGTGGAAACATACCTGGAAAGGGTGGTGGGCGAGACCTCGTTCGAGTTCTACGGAACACAGTTCCCCGTAATGGTGAAATTCCTCGACGTCAGGGGCAGGACCTCCCTTCACGTCAATACAGATGACACGATAGCGCAGCAGCGCTACGATACGTTCGGAAAGACAGCCCTATGGTATGTCGTATCCGCATCCGATGATGCGAGGATATATCTCGGATGGAACCGGGACCTTACCGGCGAAGAGCTTTTTGCCGTATGCAGCGGCGAAAGCGTGGATTCCGTCCTGAATGAGATTAAGCCAAAGGCCGGAGATTCTTTCCTTATCACGCCCGGAACGGTCCACGCGGCGAGGGGACGTCTTGTCATTGCTGAAATCTCCGAGTGCTCGAATCTCTGGTTCCGTCTCCACAGCCCCAATCCCGAAGATACCGAACTCCACCTCGAAGAGGCCTTCGACCTTGTGGACCTTAAAAAATATGAGGCACCGGAGGAGCATCACCACCACGACGGCGAACATATCACCCGCCATCTTGCGGAAACGCCACAGTTCTCAGTGACGGAGATCCGTCTTACTGACCCGCTTCACATTTACGCGGAGAAATTCGACAGCTTCCTTCTTTATACCTGTCTTCGCGGCGGAGCCGTCATAGAGATTAAGGACGGGGATGCAAAGGGAAATTATCGTCTGAAGGAAGGGGAGGTTATTATGGTCCCGGCGGAGGTCAAGGACTTTTTCCTTATCCCCGCGGAGAGGGATACCCTTCTTCTGGAAGCGGTGATGGATCACCGCGAGGAAACCGATCCCTATCTCGAAGAAGAGGAACATCATCACCACGACGGATGTGACTGCGAAGGTCATCATCACCACCATTACGACAATTAAGGCCCATGGCGGATTCAGTAAGAATAGACAAATACCTTCACGCGATCCGCGTGTTCAAGACCCGTTCGGATGCGACGGAAGCCTGTAACGGCGGCAAGGTTAAGATTGCCGGGGTGAATGCCAAGCCGTCGAAGACGGTCTCGGCCGGGGATGTCATACAGGTCCGCAAGGGAATGTATACCCTGACATATAAAGTGCTCCGCCCGCTCGAGAACCGCATCGGAGCGGCCCTTGTTCCGGATTATGCGGAGGATTTGACTCCTCCCGAGGAGCGTGAGAGGATGAAAGCGCCGGTGGAAACCTTCTTTGTCAAACGCGACCGCGGGGAAGGCCGGCCCACGAAAAAAGACCGCCGCGAGATGGAGAAGATGTGGGGAAACTTGTATGAGGAGTAATCAGAGTATCTAATTAACCCTGACTATATTCAATGGAGATGTTTAATCCCAATCACAGTTGCTTTATGAAATTCCATCGTGTTGTCATAATCATTCTGCTGGTCAGACTGATTGATGTAAATGCACAGGATTCATCAACTATGAGGATGCATCTCACTGAGGAAGATGTCCTCGCAGCATTGGGGAGCCATCCTGCTGAAGAGCCATATTTCAGCGGGATGCGGAAAGATGGCATACTGAAGGGGGCACAGAAGAGCATACAGGATTACTCTGTAGGGAAGATTCCGTTACGGTCTGGAGTTTCGCCATCCGGCGGGAAGACATACTCGATTCCGATAGAAACGGCGGCGGGGTGGAACTTCGTTCCGTCGCTTTCCATTTCCTATGATAGCCAAAGCGGAAACGGAGTGGCCGGATATGGATGGAATATAGGCGGACTCTCTTCGATATCGGTAAGGAACAAGAACTATTATTACGACGGGACTGACCAGTTGGTCCTTTACAACTCCTCGCCGGAATACCAGCTTGACGGCATTCCCATAGTCCAGGCGGATGAGATTATCCCGGGGGGATATATCAAAAGTACTGCAAGGGGTAACA
>ERZ842401.783-NODE-783-length-46928-cov-14.314253_pt1 | contig 46928 bp, 49 predicted proteins | sample MGYA00521270_ERZ842401 | MGnify/ENA primary metagenome ERZ842401 (study PRJEB31892, sample SAMEA3878208) | bioreactor metagenome | biome: Moose rumen | place: Sweden | collected 2011-10 | study: EMG produced TPA metagenomics assembly of the PRJEB12797 data set... | reverse complement strand
ACGGCCCGAAGATTGACTTCCATCTGCGTGATTCCATTGGCCGTACCTGGCAGTGTGGTACGATTCAGCTCGATATGCTGATGCCGGAAAAATTTGACCTGACTTATGTCGGTGAAGACGGCGAGAAGCATCGTCCGGTTATGCTGCACCGTGTGGTATACGGCTCGATTGAACGCTTTATCGGTATCCTGATTGAAAATTATGCCGGTGCTTTCCCGACGTGGCTGGCTCCGGTACAGGTACGCATCCTGCCGATTACGGACAAGCATGCTGATTACGCTTACGAGCTTAAAAAGAAGATGTTTGACCTCGGCCTGCGTGTCGAAGTGGATGACCGCAATGAAAAGACGGGCTACAAAATCCGTGAAAGTCAGGTCAAGAAGACGCCGTACACGCTGGTGGTCGGCGATCAGGAAATGGCTGACGGCACGGCAGCCGTCCGCAAACGCGGCGTGAAGGACAGCGAAACGATGAAGGTTGATGACTTCATTAAGTACGTCCAGGAAAAAATCGCCAGCAAGAGCGAAGAATTTTAAGCAATAAAAAACCTCCCGTAATGGGAGGTTTTTTATTGCTTATTTACTGGTTATTATTGCGGTGTGCCAAAATGCGGATGACCTTGGCGCCGGTGTTGTGAATCTTGCGCAGGGGGGCAACCTTGGTTTTGACCTTGGGCTTCAATTCTTTGGCAGAGCCGAAGTCGCCGCGCTTTAAGACGGTGGTCTTGGTCTTGTCAGGCTTGAAGTAATTGCGGACAGCCTGCCCCAGTTTGTCCGGCTCGGCGTTTTCCTGACAGAGGAAGATATCCAGAGAAACGTATTTTAGTTCCTGATAAACGTGCATGGTAATGTGCCCCTGATTGAGTACGACCATGTAGACAGTATGACTATCATCCAGACTTTCCATGTTCAGCTTGATAAGCTGCATGTCAAATTTCTGAATGAGGTTGATTAGCATATCCTTTATGAGTTCATTATCATTCAACTGACGGTTTTGGCAGTTAAACAAATCAGCAGTCAGGTGTCGGGCTAAAATTTTCATTTGTTCGCTCCTTCGCAAATTGCTAAGAAACTGGAAGCAAATAACCAAGGCAGGCTATAAGCCTGAGTTACTTGTGGACAGTTCCCCATGACATAACTTATATTATAGAGGATATTTACGGGCTTCGTCAAATTGAAAATAGCTGTTTTCCTTGCCTTACGGGAAAAAAATTGCTATCCTTATTTAGAAAGACCATGAAGCGGGGGAGAATATATGGTAACGATAGAAGCAAATGCAAAGATAAATCTGACTCTTGATATATTGGGCAAGCGCCCTGATGGCTACCATGAGGTAGCTATGGTCATGCAGACCGTGGGCCTGCATGATACGGTGACGCTGGAAAAACGCGCACAGGGAATTTCCCTCAATATAAATGTTCCTTGGCTGAAAGCCGATGAAAAGAATCTGGCATGGCGGGCGGCAGCGCTGGTGCAGGAAGAATACGGGCTTACGGGCGGTGTACACATTGAGCTTGTAAAGCGTATTCCCATAGCGGCAGGGCTGGCCGGCGGCAGTGCTGATGCTGCGGCGGTGCTAAAGGGCATGAGTGAGCTGTACGGACTGAATCTCAGCGCCAAAAAACTTTGTGAGCTGGGGGCAAGACTGGGCTCTGATATTCCTTTCTGTCTCTTGGGGGGCACCATGCTGGCTACAGGGCGCGGCGAAGTGCTGAAACGTTTGCCGGATATGCCGGAAACATGGGTGGTTTTGGTAAAGCCGCGTATTTCCGTGTCTACGGCCTGGGCATATCAGAATTACGACGAGCTGGGGGCGGAACGCCACCCGGACAATGAGGCCATCCAGAAAGAAATCGCCAGGGGCAGCCGAAAAGGCGTAGCAAAATTGTTGTGTAATGTTCTGGAAAGTGTTACTATAAATAAGTATGATGTGATAGAAAGATACAAGCAGATGATGCTTGACAAGGGGGCTATGGCCAGTATGATGTCCGGCAGCGGCCCCACAGTTTTTGCCCTGGCGCAGAATCGTGAGCAGGCGGAAGAAATTGCCGGCTTCATGCGTCGGGAAAAAAATGCTGATGTCTTTGTCACCCGTACTTTTCAACTGAACCGAATGAAAGCGTAATATTTGGAGCAAGAGAGGGAAACCCAGATGAGCAGTAGATTAGCGCCTATAAAATTAGACAGCTATCAACCCTTACGGGAAGTGGTCTGTGAGTCATTGCGTAATGCCATTCGTGAGGGCGTTTTAAAGCCCGGCGAGCGTATTATGGAGATTCAGCTGGCCGAGGAGCTGGGCGTCAGCCGCACGCCGGTACGCGAGGCTATCCGTAAATTGGAATTGGAAGGCTATGTGGTGATGATGCCGCGCCGGGGTACTTATGTGGCCAGTATGTCCATCCGGGATATCAATGAGATATTCGAGATTCGCACAGCGCTGGAATCTCTGTCCAATGGGCTGGCCGCTGACCACATCACCGATGAGGAACTGGAGCATCTGCAGCGTCTGCTGGTGGTTATCGGCGGATATATCAAGGAAGGCAACATTGAAAAAATTGTGGAGACGGATATTGAATTCCATGACCTCATGTATCATGCTGCCCGTAATCAGCGCCTTGTTGGTATTATCTCCAACCTGCGCGACCAGCTTACCCGTTTCCGTACGCTCTCCATGTCCTATCCGGGACGTCTGGAAGAGACGCTGGAGGAGCATAAGCTCATCGTGGAGGCCATTGCGAGCGGTGACAGACGCGCCGCCAGCAAGGCCGCAGAGCGCCACATGGAAAATTCGGAAAAGACCCTGCTCAAAGCCATGGATGCTTTGCAAAGCAAAGGGGACGAAAATAAAAAAGGTAAAGCTAAAATAAAGAAAGCTAAGGAGTAAATAGTAATGTCAGATTTAGTAACCGTTATCCTTGCTGCCGGCAAGGGAACCCGTATGAAGTCCAAACTGCCGAAGGTGCTGCACAAGGCTGCCGGCAAGTCCATGGTGCAGCATGTCATTGACGCAGCTAAGGCTGCCGGAGCAAAACGCAACATCGTGGTAACCGGTTTCGGCGGTGAAATGGTGCGTGAGGCCTTGGGAAATCAGGCTGAATTTGCCGAGCAGAAGGAACAGCTGGGTACAGGTCATGCGGTTTTGCAGACGGCTGACCTTTTAAAAGACGAACAGGGCACGGTCATGGTGCTGTGCGGTGATACGCCGCTGCTCACGGGCGGCCTGCTGAAAAAACTCTATGAATCTCATGTTGAGGCACAGGCCAAGGCTACGGTGCTGACGGCTATTATGCCGGACGCCACGGGCTATGGCCGTATCATTCGTGCCAATGACGGCAGCGTGCTGAAAATTGTGGAACATAAGGACGCTACGGAAGAAGAACGTCAGGTCCGCGAAGTCAATTCCGGTATTTACTGCTTTGATGCCCGGGCACTCTTTGACTCCTTGGGCAAGGTTACCAATGACAACGCTCAGGGCGAGTACTACCTGCCGGATGTGCTGGAAATTCTCCAGAAGCAGGGCGAAAAAATCTGGGCTGTGGCCGCTGATGATTATGAGTCCACGCTGGGCATCAACTCCCGTCAGCAGCTGGCCGGGGCAGAAAAGATTCTGCGCCGCCGCAAAAATGAGGAACTCATGGCTGAAGGCGTAACGCTGATGGACCCGGACACCACCTATGTGGACTGCGATGTTAAAATCGGCCGTGACACGGTGATTTACCCCATGACCTGGATTGAAGGGGACACGGTTATCGGTGAAGAGTGCGAAATCGGCCCGTCCGTCCGTTTCCAGAATGTCAAAATGGGCAGTCATGTCACCGGCCAGTTCGGCTACTACCATGACTGCGTAATTGATGATGGCGTGGCTCTGGGCCAGTTCAATCATATCCGTCCTGACTCCCATTTGCAGGAGGGCGTCAAGATGGGCAACTTCGTGGAAGTCAAAAATTCCACGGTGGGCAAAGGCTCCAAGCTGCCGCACCTGTCCTACATCGGTGATACGGACATGGGCTCCGGCGTCAACATGGGTTGCGGTACCATCACCGTAAACTACGATGGCAAGACCAAGTTCCGCACCAAGATTGGCAATGACGCCTTTGTCGGCTGCAACTCCAATCTGGTTGCACCTGTAGAGGTAGAGGATGGCGCATACATCGGCGCAGGTTCTACCATTACAAAGACTGTGCCTCAGGGAACGCTGGCTATTGCCAGAGCCCGTCAGACCAATATCACCGGCTGGGCAGATAAGCGTAAATAACCGCGCAAATAATTACGTAAACAAGCATAAATAAAGCTTTATGTTAAATACAAACAGTGTTATACTGTTGTAGATAGAAAGTGGCAGCAGTCACTTCCCCAAGAAGAGTTAATTTGTAGGAAAAGAAAGATTTGGAGGACTTTTACAAAATGGCTTTAGACACAGGCAACTTATGCATCCTGACTGGTAACGCTAATCCGCAGCTTGCCAAGGAAATTGCGGATCACATCGGTGTAAACCTTTGCGATGCATACGTCGGTCATTTCAACAACGGTGAAACCCAGGTTATGATTAGCGAAAGTATTCGCGGCAAGGACATTTTCATCATTCAGCCGACTTCCTATCCGGTTAATGACAACCTGATGGAACTTCTGATTATGGCTGATGCGTGCAAACGTGCGTCAGCACACAGTATAACGGCTGTTGTGCCTTATTATGCCTATGCACGTCAGGACCGCAAGACCCGCGGCCGTGAGCCGATTTCTGCTAAGTTGGTAGCTAACCTTATGACCACGGCCGGTGTAACCCGTGTCGTAACCGTAGACCTCCATGCCGGCCAGATTCAGGGCTTCTTCGATATCCCTGTTGACCATCTGGCCGCAGCGCCGACCATTGCCAACTACTTCCGTTCCCAGAAACTGGAAGATGTGGTGGTCGTATCTCCTGACCTGGGCGGTGTAACCCGTGCCCGTGTTCTGGCAGACCATCTCCATGCACCTATCGCCATCATCGAAAAGCGCCGTCCGCAGCCGGGCTGCGCTGAGGTCATGAACCTCATCGGCGATGTAGACGGCAAGACGGCCATCATCATTGATGATATTGTCGATACGGCCGGCTCCCTCTGTGAAGGTGCCAAGGCCTTGCAAAAACGCGGAGCCAAGCGTGTGTTTGCCTCCTGCTCGCATGCTATCTTAAGTGACCCGGCTGTGCAGCGCATCAATGAATCCTGCATTGAAAAGCTGGTCATCACCAACACCATTCCGCTGCCGCCGGAAAAGCACTCTGACAAGTTTGTAACCCTGTCGCTGGCTGATGCCATCGGTGACGTTATCATGCGTATTCAGAGCCGCCGCTCCGTAAGCCAGCTTTTTCGTTAATAAATAATTTTATTAAAAAGCCTTCCTCTTTCGAGGGAGGCTTTTGTGTGTTGGTTACAGAATTATATATAAGGTTTGTTTATACTAATATTATTATTATGCTTTGGGAGGTGTTCTTTTGACCAATATGCAATCATTTACGGATTTATTTATCCGGCATTTTGACTTCTGGTCAAAGCTGTCAGCAGAGGAAAAAAGCCTGCTGAATGATAATACCAAAAGCGTTATCTACCATAAGGGCGACCACGTTCATCAGGGGCCGCTGGATTGTATCGGGGTAGTCTTTATAAAATCGGGTCAGCTCAGGGTCTACACTTTGTCGGAGGATGGCCGGGAAGTGACCCTGTACCGTTTGTTTGCCGATGATGTGGGCATTTTAACGGCTTCCTGCGCCTTGGAATATCTGACCTTTGATGTATACATTGATGCGGAAGAGGAAACAGAGGTACTGCTGACGGAAGCGGCGGCTTTTCGGCGGCTGGCGGACAACAATACGGATGTCCGCTGCTACGCCTATCAGCTGGCGACCCAGCGCCTGTCGGAAATGCTCTGGAAGATGCAGCAGGTACTCTTCCTGTCAGCTGACAGGCGGCTGGCGATTTTTCTTTTGGAGGAAACGGCTAAAAACGGCGGTGACGAAGTCCATCTTACCCATGAACAGATTGCCCGTTATATGGGGACTGCCCGGGAGGTTGTCAGCCGTCTGGTGAAATACTTCAATCAGGAGGGGTGGATAAAAAATTCCCGCGGCTGCATAAAAATCATTCAACGTGATTCTTTGCATGAACTCGCGGGAAACTAAGTTGTTGCCGGAATCAGCGCAGGGGAAGCGCCTTATTGACGCGATAGCCGATGAAGGCTGCCAGCAGTGCTTTGAAAATATCGCCGGGAATGTAAGGGAACACGGCCATTGCGAGCCCCTGCCACAGGTCGAGCTGTAGTACCAGCATCATGGAAATGAGGCCGCCTACATAGGTGAGAGGAACGCCTACGATTACAGATACCAGTGTATAGCGGCGCAGGCTGATGGCAGAGCCTTTCAGCAGGCTGACCAGAGCGCAGACAAAGGGCCAGCCGATATAAAAGCCGCCTGTAGGGCCGAGAATGCGGCCAAGGCCACCGGCACCGCCGGGATAAATGGGCAGGCCGATAGCACCGAGAAACAGGTAGGACGATACGGTTATAAACACCAGCCGGGGCGGCAGTACCAGAGCCGTGACGGTCAGGGCAATAGTCAGCGCCGTAACCAGTCCCGGCGTAAACGGCAGCGGAAAGGAAATAAAGGCCGACACGGCGCAAAAGGCAATGCATAGCGCCATTTTCATCATTTCCCGGGGCGTAAAGTGTTCCTGGGGAATTTCTGCAGTTAATGCTTTATCTGACATAAGAGAGCCTCCTAATATTTTTCAATAACAAGCCTTCTTCATTGTAGACGGCTTGTTTATTATTGTCAACTAATAAATTACCCATAGTTTACTTGAGCGGATTTTTCGTTTGGAAAAATCCGCTCATTAGCGTTATAATTATCTGCAAAGGAGGGATTTTCATGCAAAATAAGTTAAAATCGCTGCCGCTGGGGCTGCCTATGACGTTAGCATCTGTGGGTACTTTAGTGACACTGTTTGCCGGAAAACGGCTTCATCCCGGCTTTGGCGCTGTGTGGACGGCGCTGTCCGTCTGGCACGCCTGGCAGCATCGTAAGAAAATGCAGGCTGATGTTTGCAGCCTTCCCTGGTGTTCGCCAAAAGAAGGAAAAGAGCAAAACACGTTAGCAGCGTTATTGGACAGCTTTCAGGTAGATGCCTATACTCCGGGCAGAGTGCGCCTGCGCAGCTCTCTGTTGGCTGCCAATCCTGAGTGGCAGCAGACGGTAGAGGACTATGTAAAATCTTTTACCGGCGTCAAAAGCGCTGAGGTTAATACGCTGACAGGCTCACTGCTCATTCTGTATAAGCCGGAAGAACTGCGGCAAAAACCGAAGCTGGCGGCGCTGGAGCAGCAGCTGGCTCACATGATGTCAGTACGGCTTAATTGATACAGAGATTCAATTATAAATAATAATTATTTATAATTGCGTAAAACTTATTGACATTTTAATTATCGGATATGTATAATAAAACCTATCAAAGCTATGGGGCGTATTGACAAGAACTCTCAGTTTTGTTATTATGAAGAATGAAATTGATAATATTTCTACATTATTGGTTTTCTTCTCCAACGGCAGAATGGGGAAACTTGGATGCCCATGTAAACTTTAACTATAGACGGGAATAACCCGTTTGTGGATGTTTATTTTTAAGGAGGATGGATTAGATGTTCCAGAAAACTGATTTTTGGATTGGTCTGGCTGTAGGTGCTGTTGCCGGTATCTTTGGCTATCGTTTTATGCAGGAGCGCGAAGCTCAGCTGGCTGCTATGCAGCAGGCTGCTCCGGCTGCTGAACTGCCGATGGCTGAATTGCAGCGTCAGAAAGAGGAGCTTGAAGACCTCATTGCTGCACAGGAAGCTAAAAAGGCTAAATAATCGTTTTTGACGAAAAGAGACTGCCGCTCTTTTATGCGGCAGTCTTTTCTTATAGTGGAGGGAAAGAGTTTTGAGTTTGCTGGGTAATATGCAGATTCCAACCAATAAGTTGGATTTATTTATCCGTTCAGTGGAAATATCGTCCTATCTGCCGGGACGGGTGCGGCTGTATAGCAATAATCTCATTGGCAATTATGATTTGGAGCAGCAGGTCAAAGCACAGCTTATGGCCTTTGCGGAGATTGACAGCGTGCAGACAAACACCACTTCGGGTTCGATACTTATCCTTTATCAGCCGGAAAGACTCCGCCAAAATGCAGAACTGCGCAAGGTGGAAGAATATATTATGACCCATGCAAGGAGGAAATAACGAATGTCTTATGCATCAGGATTTATGATGGGCACAGCCCTGGTTCAAGGTCTGGGTAGTATGTTGATGGGCGGAGGTGCCGCTGGAGCAGGGGCAGCCGCAGCCGGTATGATGGGCGCAGGCAAAATGATGGGAGCTGGCAAAATGCTGGGCGGTGCAAGCCGCATGATGGGCTCTGGACGCAGTATGTTTGAAAGCTCTGGCCGGGGCATGATGGGAGGGCGCGGTGGCCGCAGCTCTCAAAATTTTGAAATGCCCAGACTGGAAGCGCGCAATTTGCTTCAGCAGAGAAAGCCCGTTGAGCCTTTCAAACTGGAATCTGACCTGCCGGGGCGCCGCCGCTACCGTGCTGCGATTATTTCAGAGGAACTAGCTGAATTGCTGGAAGAAAAGCTGGTAAAACTTGAGTATGTATTATCTGTCAAGGTAAATACTGTTAGTGGCAGCATTCTTTTGACCTTTGCTGAAGCTGATGTGGCAAAAATTGACAGTCTGGCAAAGTGGATGGCCGAAAAGATATTTTGCGGTCATGGTGAGACACGGGCAGCCGGAAAAGAATTTTTTTCAGCAAATATGATGGAGGCGCAGGCCGGTTCTATTACACGCAGCATACGAAGCACAGTACGGGCTATTAGTAATTGGATTAAGGATCATACTGGCGGCATGTTTGACATGAGTTCGCTGGCCTCCTTGCTTTTTCTGCTTAGAGGATTCCGCAAGATGATGCTGACCGGCCAGTATCCTTCCGGTTCGCAAATGCTGTGGTGGGCTGTGACCTTAATGAGAGGGTGGCGTACCGTATGATGTACGGAAATTGTTATTTTCATTTGCAGGCTGTCCTGACCCGTGAAGAACGCGCTGGCCTGGCTGCCAGAATCCGCCGCAATCGCAATATCGTGGCGGTTACGGTAGATGAGCGCAGGGTGCATATCTGGTATAAGCGGCAAATGCCGGCTTATCAGTTAAAACAGATTCAGCAGATGCTGATTGAAGTGGTGAAAAAAGCACAGGAAGCTGCTGTCACACCGGCTGAGCGCCTGGCAGAATACCGCCGTGATGCCGTGATTTCGCTGGCAAGTTTTGCCGGGATGGAGGTCTTAAAGCGTACATCACCGGCGGCTTTTGCCGGGGCTACGGTACTGCGCAGCCTGCTGGTTCTGGGCATTGCCCGTAAGTTTATTCAAAACGGTGTACAGGGCGTGGTGAAAGACCGTCAGCCCAATGCCGATACACTGACTGCTACGGCGGTTATTGCCTCTGTTCTGGCCGGGAAACCTGAGTCCAGCCTGACGCTGCTGGCTCTTTCCAATGGCGCTGAGATGCTCACCAGCTATGCGGCTGAAAAGGCGCGTACCCATATCTCCGGCCTGTTGTCACTGGATCAGCGCTATGTGTGGCTGGTAGAAGGGGACGTGGAGAAAAAAGTTCCCGTGGAGCAGGTGAAGGTGGGAGATGTTATCGCCGCCCACACCGGGGAAAAAATCGTGGTTGACGGTCATGTAATCCACGGTGATGCGGCTGTCAATCAGGCCTCTATTACTGGTGAATCCAATCCGGCCATGAAGCATGCAGAATCGGCTGTGTATGCCGGCAGTGTGGTGGAGGCCGGTGAACTGACCATCAAGGTGGAAAAGGTCGGCAAGGACACATCCCTTGCCCATATCGTTCATCTGGTGGAAGAAGCACAAAACCGTAAGGCGCCGGTGCAGAATTTTGCCGATAAGATGGCTAACTTTCTGGTGCCCATCTCGTTTATCGGGGCAGGTATCGTCTACGGTGCTACCCGTGACTGGCAGCGTGTATTGAACCTGCTCTTTATCGACTTCTCCTGTGGACTGAAACTGTCTACGGCCACGGCCATGTCCGCAGCCATCGGCGCTGCGGCCAAGCGTGGTATTCTGGTCAAGGGTGGCAACTACATCGAGGCTTTGGCAGAAACCGATACAGTCGTGCTGGATAAGACAGGTACACTTACCGTCGGTATTCCCCAGATTGCCTTTATCAAGACCACCAAAGGGGTGGAGGAAAAGGAAATGATTCTGCTGGCTTCTTCGGCAGAACAGCATTCCGTTCATCCGCTGGCGGTGGCTATTCAGAAGTATGTGCAGGGCAAGGAATGGACTTCGCCCCAGCATAAATCCTCCAAAACCGTTGTGGCCCGTGGTATGCAGGCAGAAGTTCCTGACTTTGAGGGCTATAAGGGCGGTCTTGTCCGGGTCGGCAGCTTGAAATTCCTGAAGGAAAACGGCATTGAGGATAAGGAAGGTCTGGCGGAAGGGCAGACTTTTAAAAATCTGCTCTATGTGGCCCGTGACAAGCAGCTGCTGGGGATAATCGGCATTGAGGACCCTGTGCGTCCGAAGATGAAAAAGACACTGAACCAGATGCGCCGCTACGGTGTGGATGAAATAGTCATGCTGACCGGCGACAGTAAGGAAGTGGCTGCCGAGGTTGCCCACAGCATGGATATTGATTCCTACTATGCCGAGATTCTGCCGGAGGACAAGTCGCATTATGTGAATAAGCTGAAACAGCGCGGCACGGTGATGATGGTCGGTGACGGCATAAATGACGCACCGGCGCTGGCATTCTCGGATGTGGGCGTATCTTTGGGGGGACGGCAGACGGATATTGCAGCTGAATCCTCAGCTGTAACCATTCATTCGGAAGACCCATCCCGGCTGATGGAGGCTTTGGAACTGGGCCGCCGTACTATGGATTTGGTACATCAGAATTTCATGGCTACGATTTTGGTCAACTCCTCGGCTATGCTGCTGGGCGCTCTGGGCAAGATAAATCCCTTGTGGGCAGCGGTTATTCATAATACAGCTACATTGGCTGTAGTGCTGAACAGCTGCCGCATACTGACACCGAATAAACGGGGCTATGCTCGCCGTATGCGTTAAAAATTTCCTGCGCTGAAAGCAGGGAAGACCTGTAGGTGTTTCTTGACAACATATAAAATAACAAATGGCTATGACAGCTGCAAACTGTCATAGCCATTTGTTATTTTATTAAGTTTTCCACCTGCTCCTTGGGGACAAGCCCGATGGACTCGTTGGTTTTGGTGCCGTTCTTGAAAACGAGCAGGGTGGGGATGCTCATGATACCGAACTGGGCAGCCAGTTCCTGCTGCTGGTCAACATTGACCTTGCCGACCTTTATCTGGGGATTTTCCGCAGCCACTTCGTCGATGACCGGACCAAGCATGCGGCACGGGCCGCACCATTCTGCCCAAAAGTCAATGAGTACCGTACCGGAAAAATCCAAGACCTCGGCTTTAAAATTATCATTGGTGAGAACAGTTGTTGCCATAATGATGTGTTCCTCCTTTGGGGTGGTTGTGTTTTATTTGGTTACATTATAGCAAGTGATGACATAAATATATGTGACCGACTCACAGTAGGGAAAGGAAGACACAAAAAAGCCAGCAGGCTAAGCTGCTGGCTTGAACTCTCAATGGTCGGGATGACAGGATTCGAACCTGCGGCCTCTTCGTCCCGAACGAAGCGCGCTACCAAACTGTGCCACATCCCGTAGTCACAAGAAATATTATACGGATTAACGGGATGCTTGTCAACACTTTTTTATTTTTTATGGTTTTTCAAGAAATTTTCGATGCGGTTAAGGGCCTCGGAAATCTTGTCAATGGAGGTTGCGTAGGAGCAGCGGATATGGCCTTCGCCGCATTTGCCAAAGGCGCTACCGGGTACGAGAGCAACGTGTTCGGCATTCAGCAGCTTCTCGGCAAATTCATCGGAGGTATAGCCGGTGGATTTGATGGAGGGGAAGATGTAGAAAGCTCCCTTAGGTTCAAAACACTCCAGACCCATCTTGATAAAGCCGTCATAGATAAGCCGGCGGCGTCTGTCGTATTCAGCTACCATTTTTTTCATGTATTTCTCGCCATGGCGCAGAGCCTCTACGGCAGCAATCTGAGCCGTGATAGGCGCACAGAGCATGGTGTACTGATGGATTTTGGTCATGGCGGCGATGACTGCCGGATTGCCCAGAGCGTAGCCGATACGCCAGCCCGTCATGGCATAGGCCTTGGAAAAACCGTTTAACTGAATGGTGCGGTCCTTCATGCGGGGCAGGGAGGCAAAGCAAACATGCTCTTCGTCACCGTAAGTCAAATCACCGTATATTTCATCGGAGATAACGATGAGGTCATGCTTTTCGGCAAAGTCGGCAACGGCCAGCAAATCCTTTCTGGTCATGATGGCGCCGGTCGGATTGTTGGGGTAGCCGATAAGGAGGGCTTTGGTTTTGGGGGTGACGTGTTCTTCAAGTTCCTCAGGCGTAATGCGGAATTCGTTTTCAATCTTTGCCGGAACAGCGACGGGGACACCGCCTGCCAAAATGGTGCAGGCCTGATAAGATACATAGCAGGGCTCGGGGATGAGCACTTCATCACCGGGAGCCAGAATGGCGCGCATGGCAATATCCAGAGCCTCGCTGACACCGACAGTGACTAGTACATCGGTATTGGCATCATAATCCACATCGTAACGGCGCTTGAAGAGGTTTACAATCTCCTGACGCAGTTCGGGCATGCCCCGGTTGGCAGTGTAGGAGGTGTAGCCCTGCTCCAGCCCGTAGACGCAGCTTTCGCGGATAGACCAGGGGGTGACGAAGTCCGGCTCGCCTACGCCGAGGGAGATGACATCTTCCATCTGGGCGGCAATGTCAAAAAACTTGCGAATGCCCGACGGGGCGATAGCATTGACTGCCGGTGAGAGGCGGTCGTTCCAACTGATTTCAGCCATTAGGGGGACACCACCAATCTGCGGTCACGTTCTTCATCATTGATGATAACGCCATCTTTTTTGTAGGCTTTCAGCATGAAATGGCTGCGCGTAGCCGTGACGCCTTCGATGGTGGACAGACGGGTAGCAACAAAGTTGGCCACTTCTTTAAGGGATTTGCCTTCGATGATAACGAGCAGGTCAAAGCTGCCGCTCATGAGGTAAACGGTGCGTACTTCATCGAAACGGTAAATGCGTTCAGCAATGGCATCAAAGCCCACCTCACGCTGGGGCGTCAGGTTGATTTCGATAACCGCGGTAACGGTGTCATCACCGAATTTTTCCCAGTTTATGAGGGTGTTGTAGGAGAGAATGATTTTGTTCTTCTCCAGGTCCTTGATGTTCTTTTCCACTTCGTACTCGCTGCGTTTTAACATGGAGGCCAGTTCCCCTACGGGACGCCGGGCATCGTGTTCGAGCAGTTCCAAAAGTTCACGCATATATAAACCCCTTTCCTGATTACAGTAAAGCCCCCGTCCTGCGAAGGACGAGGACTGCATGCTGATTTTTCACATGAGATAATTATAGCATAAGGTCGGGGCTGTGAACAAGAAAATTGCCGACTGTATGCAGGAAAATTACCATTGCGCAGCGAATGAAGAAAATATATTTATAAAATTCTGAGCGTTTGGAGCGATATGCCTTATTACAAGGAAAGTAGGAAAAGGAAGGATGATATTTATGAAGAAGGAACGATTTATGAAACGCCAGCGGCTTTGGGGGCTGACGGCTGCTGTTTTGTCGGGGCTGGCAATGCCGCTCACCTATGGTCAGGCGGCATCACCATATCTGGCGACGGAATACTCTTATTATAACGGCATGCCCTTTGCGGAAATTAAATTTATGGCAAAAGATTATGGTATAGGTAGTGCCGGTGCTGAAGGCAAAAGCTGGCTGATTTCTCCACCAACGTATAATCTGCCGCTAGAGCTTAGACAGGCAACCATGTCCAGTACCGCTTACTGGACAAATATTCTGGGAGGCGGCGTAAGAAATCCCGCTCCCTGGCAGATTTTTGTTAATACAGATAATGACCAGAATGCGTCAGCCGCAACCCAGACGATAAAATCAGATGGTGTAAAGCCGGCCTCGCAAAGCTCTGATAATGCTGCCTTTTTATTAGGCGAGCATTTGCAGGAGGGCAAGCCCGTAAATAAGCTGACCTATGAGGAAGCTAAAGATGATGTTTTGCCCAGCGGTCAGTACGTCTTTAGTGAAATAACAGTAGGCACATACATGGGGGCGGAACGGACAGGCGCGATTAAGGGCTGGTGGGTGGACACAGACACTATACTGCCCACCAATGAGCAGGCGGCAGATTTTGTCGGTACATTTCGTCATGAGCTCGGACATGCTTTAGGGATTTCCTTGGCAAGAACGTCCAATGAGGGCAAGTTTTATATCAATAGTGACGTTGATAATAAGAACAGCTGGACGCTGCATCTGGTGGACCAAAACGGCAATGCGGCGGCACCGGGAAAACAGATTGTGACCTCGGCAGATGTCCCAAATAACACGGATGTGGCGAATTATTTTGTGGTGGATAAGCAAATCACTGCTGACGGCAAAGGGTATGCCTATTTTGTGGGTGAACATGTGACGGAAGCACTGGGGGCGCGACTTTCTTTGGCCGCTCGGCTTTGCCGGTAAATGGCTGGGAAGGCAATACCTTCGAGGGTTCACATTTGCAGACAACGGGCATGATGAGCCACCGTTCCTACAGCAATTACACGTCCTTTATGGAAGTGGAGCTGGCGGTTATGCAGGATTTGGGCTATAAGTTTGACCGCAAGGCGTATTTCGGGCGGTCAATTTATGGCAACAGCGGAAATATTGTAAACAATCAGGGGTTTTTCCAGCGCAATGCGGCAGGCACGGCTTATCTTGATAATACATACAGTACCGTGCCCCTGGGGATTGGCCTGCATATCTATGGCTCGGACAACACGGTAACACAGAATGCCAATATCATGACCACCGGTACAGGGGCAACAGGTATCAGGATAGATGGCACGGGCAACACGGTAATCGTGCCGCAGAATACGGAGATTCATGCTGATGGCTTGCGCGGCAATGGCATTCTGGTGGCCTATGGCAGAAATCAGACCGTGGAACAGGCAGGTACGGTGACCGCCAGCGGCGCAGGCGGCACGGGTGTGCGGTTTGACTTCGGCTCAAGTTCCAACGGGGCATCAGACGAGTACCGTGGCTCCTATATTCGTTATAAACGGAAGGTGAACACTGACGGCACAATTAGTGAGGCTGAAAATCTTTCCCTGACAGATATGAATGCCAATACCTATAATGCCAATAAGGATGAGCTGAACGGCCCCTTGGTGGAAAACTACAATCTGTCAGGGACGCTTAAGGGTGGCGAAAATGCCATTTATATCAGCAAAAATGCGTTTGTCAAAAATATAAATATCAATAAAGGTGCCAGTATCAGCGGCAATATCACCTCTAATTGGGGACAATTTGAGACGCCCGAATGCGAAGGAGCTTATAATTTTGGGCAGAACCGTTCCAATCTGTATATTCAGTATAATGGAAAAGAGGGGGAACAAGGCTATGTCCACGGCTATTATATCCCCGATTTAGTGACCAACCTCAATTTTAATGCGGATATGGCCTATAGCGGCAATATCACCGGCAAAGACAATATGAAAATGAATGTTAATGCCGGAACTTTAACCTATGAAGGTCAGGCAAATGTAGTAAACGTACAGGTAGCCAAGGATGGAACGCTTTTGGGGGGAACCTATACAGTGAACCTCATGGAAGACGACCGACAGCTTACTGATTTTCCTAGGGATACAACTACAGGGCAGCTTATCAATGAAGGCACTATCGGTGCAGCGGCAGCTGATAAAAATATGACAATAAATGGCAACCTTGTATCAAGCGGCAAATTGCAGGCCTATGGCGGCGGCGACGGCGGACAGATAGTCGTCAATGGCACAGCTGTTATTGACGGGTCAACGGTGACGGCTACCCAAATGCTGCCTGGCGAGACGAAGACCGTTCTTAAGGCGCAGACTATCAACGGAACGATTGCCAATGCCGATACGGCAACGCCGGTCTCAGCCATGCTCAATGCCCGGGGAAAACTCACCAGCAACAATATATTGTCAGTGGAAACGATGGCGGCCAACAATTTAGGAACTTCGGAAGCTGTAGTGAACGATACCTATAATGCTATAATGACCATGTATGATGGAATGGGCAATGAAAAATTACAGCAGGGCGAGCTGCGCAAGCTGTTTTCCATGAATCAGGAAAAAGCAGTCAGCGCCTTAAAGGATATTTCCTCACCAGACGCTGTGCAGGGGATGACTATGGCGCAGACCAGCACAGTGACGAGCCATATAATTTCTTCGCGGCTGACAGAGGCTTTTGCCATGCAGAATGTTGATATCAGTGTTCCCGTGGCGAGTCTTGCCGATGACAAGACGGAAACAGTCAATGAGGGCCTGAAATTGCAGGCACAGATTGACCAGCCGGTGGAAAATGGCATCTGGTTCAAGACCGCCAAGAATTGGGGCGAACTAAAGGGCGGAGCCAATTATCATGGCACGACTTTTGCTTTGGGCTATGATAAGACTGCCGGAAAAAACTGGCGTGTCGGCGGTTTTGTCAGCTACGGCAGCAGTTCCTTTGCGGCAGGTTCTACCAGCAGCAAATTGACGGATACCCGGCTGGGAGTATATGGCGGCTACAAGCGTGGTGCGCATGAAGGTTTTGTATACCTGAACCATGGCTGGCTGAAAAATGACCTGAGCCGGGGCATAACCGGGATTGGCATGGCAGAAGCTGACTACAACAGCCATCTGTTGGAACTGGGCGGCGAGTATAAATACGACTTACAGGCTGGCAAGGTAAAGACATGGCATATGAGCCCCTATGCAAATATGCAGCTCTCCCGGTTATGGCAGGACGGTTATCAGGAAAAAGGTGCATTTGGGCGAAAGGCGAACAGCGCAGCCAATACGTATTTTGCTATGGGGCTGGGGCTGGAGTTTAAGCGCTATTTGAACAAGGGCAGCTATGCCATGCGCATCGGCGCAAGACACGCTTTCAGCGGTGCAAAACCCCGGGTTACGTTTGGCTATCTCGGTGGAGGCTCTGCCACCTATGAGATGGTCGGACAGCAGGATGAGACCCATATTGTTTTGTCTCTGACTGGTGAAGCAGAATTTTCACCGGGCTGGACGCTGTCCGGTGACGCCGTTCTGGAACGCGGCAGTCACGATAAGGATATAATGTGTGCCCTGACTTTGCGACGGATGTGGTAAACACAGACAGCCGCAGGATATATACAGGAAGTTTTTGTGAGTAGAAGGAGGAATTTCTGATGAAAAAGCGTATTTTGGCTCTGGTGGCAGTTTTGATGCTGGCTCTGTCCGGCCTTTGTCTGGCGCACATGAGCAGTGGCAGTATCAATGGTCTGGTCAGTACGGATGATGGACAGAAAATTGCCATCTACACTGCCGAAGGGTATTCGGTGGCAACGATTATGGAATACCATGTCAATTATCCCTTGGAAGACCACGATGTTATTGAGGCCATCAATGGCTATCTGACGCAGATTGGCCGTGTACGCATCAAGGATATGCACAATGGTTCCAGCCAGAATATCATTCACATTGAGGGCGTAAACCTGACCGAAAGTGAAGCCATGAGCTGGCTGGCACATGGCGGTAAATTTGAATAAGCTTTAAGACGGTATCTTCCCTGCACGGCTAAACTCCATATATACTTGCATAATAGGGCGCTTTTATGTAAAATGTGTATGTAGGTTTATTTCTTTACAAAAATGTAGGACAGGGAGAGGATTGTGCAATGATTATCGGCAGTATGGATACGCTAGACGAAAATCATGTAGATTATCCAGAGATTATTCAGAAGGCCTTGGCCTATTTACGGGATACGGATTTCACCGAAGTTGCCGATGGCAAATATCCTATTGCAGGGGATAAGTGCTTTGCCAATGTGCAGCGTTATAAGACCCGCCATGAGGCGGATTGCAAGCCCGAGACCCATGTTAAGTATGTTGATATTCAATACATGGTGGAGGGCGAGGAGTATATGGGGTGGTGTCCCTACAGCCCGGATTTGGAGCCGCTGGCTCCTTATGATGAAAAAAAGGATGTTACCTTTTATAAGGCTTTGGTTCCCGATAGCAGCATTGTGCTGTCTCCGGGGTGCTTTGCGGTGCTTTATCCCGAGGATGTACACCGCCCTCAGGCAGCGGTTGATGATGTACCCGGCCCGGTAACTAAAGTTGTGGTCAAAGTGGCCGTTGATAGTTTGTGATATACAGGCATAGAGACTCGTGTGCAGCGGAGTCTCTATGCCTGTTTGTCTATATGAGCTTTATGTATTTATCTATGTATCTATGTATGGAGGAAAAGAGCATTCATGACTGTTAGAAGAATTTTCGTAGAAAAACGGCAAGGATATTTTGATACCCCTGCAAGACAGCTGTGCAGTGACCTGAAGGAAACCTTTCAGCTGGACGAATTGAAGGCGGTGCGCATCATTCGTCGCTACGATATTGAGGGCCTGAGTGATGAGGAATTCATGGCGGTGAGAAACATCGTTTTCTCCGAGCCGCCGGTGGATATTGTCTACGAAGAAAAGCTGCCGCATTTTCCCAACTCCCGTATGTTTGCGGTAGAGTACCTGCCGGGGCAGTATGACCAGACGGCAGACTCGGCAGCCCAGTGTGTCCAGCTGGTGACCCAGAAGGAACGGCCGGAAATCCGCGTGGCCAAAGTCATAGTGGTTGTCGGCGACATTGACATGGAAACCTTTGCCAAAATAAAGGATTACTGCATCAACAAAGTGGAAAGCCGGGAGGCCGCACTGGAAAAGCCGGAGACCCTGACCACGGAATATGAAGAACCTGCCAGGGTGGAGGTCCTGGAGAAATTTAACAGTCTTGATGCCGAAAGTTTGCAGGACTTTTGGAAGCAGCGCGGTTTTGCCATGAGTCTGGCAGATTTGGCGTACTGCCAGATTTATTTCCGTGACACGGAAAAGCGTCCGCCGACGATTACGGAGCTGCGTGTTATTGATACCTACTGGTCTGACCACTGCCGTCACACAACCTTTACCACCTCCATTGATGAGGTGCAGATTGAGAAAGGTTACTATACTCCGGCTATTGCCAAGGCTTATACGAAGTATCTAAACTATCGTGATATGCTCTACATGGGCGAAAACCGTGATATGACGCTGATGGATATTGCCGTCATCGGCATGAAAGCCCTGCGCCGTCAGGGAAAACTGGAAGATCTGGATAAGTCTGAGGAAATAAATGCCTGCAGTATCGTTGTGGAAGCCGATATTGACGGAAAAACGGAAGAATGGCTGGTTATGTTCAAGAATGAAACCCATAACCATCCTACGGAAATAGAGCCCTTCGGCGGTGCGGCTACCTGTCTGGGCGGCGCTATCCGTGACCCGTTGTCCGGGCGTTCCTATGTGTATCAGGCCATGCGTGTAACGGGGGCTGCTGACCCACGCCGTCCCTTAAAGGAAACGCTGCCGGGGAAACTGCCCCAAAAGAAAATCACGCTGGGGGCGGCTGCCGGTTACAGTGCCTATGGCAATCAGATTGGTCTGGCTACGGGGCAGGTGCGTGAGGTTTATCATGAGGGCTATATGGCCAAGCGCATGGAAATCGGCGCGGTCATTGCCGCCGCACCCAAGGAAAATGTTGTACGCGAAAAGCCCCAGCTCGGGGATATCATTGTGCTGGTGGGCGGCCGTACAGGCCGTGACGGCTGCGGCGGTGCTACGGGTTCATCCAAGGAGCATACGGAAGAATCACTCACAAGCTGCGGCGCAGAGGTACAGAAGGGCAATCCTCCGACAGAGCGCAAGATTCAGCGCCTCTTCCGCAATCCTGAGGTCAGCCGCATGATAAAGCGCTGCAACGACTTTGGTGCTGGCGGTGTGGCAGTAGCCATCGGCGAATTGGCGCCGGGGCTGGTCATCAATTTGGATGCGGTAAAGAAAAAATACAAGGGCCTCGATGGTACGGAGCTGGCTATTTCTGAGTCGCAGGAGCGTATGGCTGTAGTTATCCGCGCGGATAATCTGGCGAAATTTGCCGCTTTAGCCGATGCGGAAAATCTGGAGGCCACCAAAGTGGCGGAAGTAACCATGGAGCCCCGGCTGGTGATGAAATGGCGCGGCGAAACAATCGTGGAAATGAGCCGCAGCTTTTTGGACACCAACGGTGTACGTCAGCATGTAAAAGCTAAGATAACAAGCCCTGATGAAAACGCCCGTTATCTGCGCCAGATTCCTGCCCGCGTGGAAGCCTGCGGCAAGGATTTGGAAAAAGCATGGCTGGAAAATCTAAAAGACCTGAACGTATGCAGCCAGAAGGGACTGGCTGAGCGCTTTGATTCCACCATTGGCGGCAATACGGTACTGCTGCCCTTCGGCGGCCGCAAGCAGCTGACTCCGGCAGAGGGCATGGTGGCGAAATTGCCCGTAGAAGGCGCAGAAACCAATACGGCCACAGCTATGACCTTTGGCCTTAATCCTGCCATGATGGAATGGAGCCCCTTCCACGGTGCGCTGTACGCTGTGGTGGAGGCTGCGGCGAAAATGGTGGCTCTGGGAGGACGGGCCGAAAAGATACGTCTGACCTTTCAGGAATACTTTGAAAGTCTGGGCAAGGATGAAGTTAAGTGGGGCAAGCCCTTTGCCGCCCTGCTCGGCGCTTTGTGGGCCCAGCATGAATTGGAGATACCGGCCATCGGCGGCAAGGATTCCATGTCCGGCACCTTTGAGGACATTCATGTACCGCCTACCTTGGCAGCTTTTGCTGTCACTACCTTAAAGGCCGGTGATGCCATTTCCCCGGAATTTAAGTATCCCGGCAATAAGGTGTTCTTCCTGCCGGTAGCCAGAGATGCGCAGGATTTGCCTGACTTTGGCAAATTACGGGCTAAGTGGTCGCTGGTCAGCGATCTGGTGGAAAAACACCGCGTCTTTGCCATTCAGAGCGTAGGTCTTGGCGGTGTGGCGGCAGCTGTAGCTAAAATGACTTTGGGCAATGGGATAGGCTTTAAATTTGCCAATCCGCAGGAAAAGAGCAAGCTGTTTACGCCAGACTATGGCGCTTTGCTGCTGGAAGTGTCTGACTCGGAATCACTGGCAGAAACGCTGAAAAACGCCGGTTTTGCAGAACTGGGCGAAACAACTGCCGGCCCCAGCATCGTCTGCGACGATACCGTTATCATGCTGACGGATATCGAAGCTGCCTACACCCAGCCGCTGGAAAACATTTTCCCCACGAAAGTCAAACACTCGGATAAGGAAAAGGCTGTCAATGTGGTGTATAACAAGGGCAATGCTATCCGCTCCAAAACCAGCCTGGCAAAGCCGAAGGTATTTATTCCCGTATTCCCCGGCACAAACTGTGAGTACGATTCTGTACGGGCATGGGAAAAGGCCGGAGCTGAGGCCGGCACCATGGTGGTGCGCAACCTGACGCCCGGTGCAGTAGAAGAATCGGTAGAGGCACTTGTCCGGGGCATCAGCCAGGCACAGATTGTCATGCTGCCCGGCGGTTTCAGCGGTGGTGACGAGCCTGACGGCTCCGGCAAGTTCATCGCGGCAATGCTGCGCAATCCGCGGATTAAAGAGGAGATACACAAGCTGCTCAATAAACGCGATGGCCTGATGCTGGGCATTTGCAACGGTTTTCAGGCGCTCATCAAGCTGGGGCTTGTTCCCTACGGCGAAATTCGTGATTTGGTGGACAGCTCACCGACTTTGACGTATAATAATATAGGCCGTCACGTTTCCTGCATGGTGAAGACCAAGGTGGTATCCAACCTTTCTCCATGGTTCAATAATGTGGAGGTGGGCGATGTACATACCATTGCGGTTTCGCATGGCGAAGGACGGTTCGTAGCGGATAAGGAGATACTTGCCCGTATGAGGGTACGGGGGCAGATTGCGACACAGTATGTAGATGACAGCGGCAATCCGGCCACACAGATTCCCTTTAATCCCAACGGCTCTGTATGGGCTGTAGAGGGGATAACCAGCCCGGATGGGCGCGTTTTGGGCAAAATGGGACATTCGGAGCGCATCGGGCGCTATGTTTCGCGGAACGTTCCCGGTGAAAAGGACCAACAGCTCTTTGCCGCTGGTGTAGCGTATTATAAATGATGAAATAGCATAAAGGGTGCGGTCGGATTTTTCTGGCCGCATTTCCTTGTTAGGAGGAGTTTGCTTTGGTAGGGATTGTCGTTGTATCCCATAATGCAAAGTTGGCTGAAGGCATCAAGGAAATGGCAGAAATGATGGCAAACGGAGTGCAGATTGCTGTGGCCGGCGGTTTGGATGACGGTATTATGGGCACGAGCTATGAAAAGATAAGCAGGGCTGTGGAGTTTGTCTGCGGCCGTGACGGTGCCGTGGTGATTATGGATATGGGCAGCGCCATTATGACCACAGAGCTGGTGCTGGAAAATCTCAAGGACGATGCGGTGAAAATGGCAGATTGTCCCCTGCTGGAAGGAACCATGCGCGCAGCTGCCGTGGCAGCCAGCGGCGCCAGCCTTGATGATGTCGTGGCAGCTGCTGAGGAGACACGCGGCCAAAAGAAGCTGGCGTGACTTAGGTTACGGAGGCAGCTTGACAGGTCAGCTATAATTTAATAAGAATAGCCATGACCAAGGAGGCTGATGATTATCAAATTTATAGAACTGACAAAGGCTGACAAGCCTTTGTTTGATAGATATTTTCGCGCAGGGTACTACGAAAATTCGCATTTTAATTTTACCAACCTGTTCATGTGGCGCAAGCCATATAACGTCCAGCATTGCGAGGAGGACGGCGTTCTCTATATGATCTGCACATGGCAGGGGAAACTTTCTTCCATGCAGCCGCTGTGTCCTGCTGACAAATGGGGGCAGGCCGTACAAAAATTGCAGGCGCATTTTGCCGAGGCGGGGGAAGTGCTGAACTTTACCGGAATCGAAAAAAACTTTGCCCAGTTTTTGGCGTCTTATCCCGGGGGTAAGTTTTCCTTGGAAGAGGACAGGGATAATTTTGACTATGTTTATCTGGCAGATAAGCTCATTACCTTAGCCGGGCGAAAGCTGCATTCCAAGAAGAACCACTTAAACGCCTTCCGCAAGCTCTATCCACAGGCTGAGTATCTGAGCATTACGCCGGAACTTTTGCCGGCCTGCCGGGAGGAACTGGAAAAATGGTATAATGCCCATATCGAGGCGGTGCCGGATTCACCGTTTATCAAATGGGAACGGGATGCCATTCTGGAGCTGTTTGCGGATTGGGATTACTTCCAGCTGAAAGGTGGAGCCTTGCGGCTGGACGGCAGGATTATTGCCTTCAGCTTTGGCGAGCAGCTGAATACCGATACGGTAGTGGTGCATGTGGAAAAGGCTGACCCCAATATCCGGGGCGCTTATCCGGCCATCAATCAGGGCTTTGTAGCCAACTGCTGGGCCGGCATGACCTATATCAACCGGGAGGAAGATATGGGCGAGCCCGGACTGCGCAAGGCCAAGGAATCCTATAAGCCGGAAAAAATGATTGAGAAGTACAATGCTGTCCTGCAAGGCTGAAAAAATGCTTGACAGTGTCATGAAAAAGGCATATTCTAGGAGAGAACTAATTTTATTATTAGCTTTACTCATTTTGGCGAATCGCGCGGCGGTTCGCTATTTTTTCGTCTTTTTCTTGACTTCACGTCCAATCATAGTAAAATTATTTTATGTATATTGGGACGTGTTGATTAAATGAAAGTGGCAGGTGAACACATTCTTTGCAGCAGGCATTAGAACGACAGATATTTTTTCAGGATAATCATGAAGCCTTTGCTCTGTTGGGTGAAGGCGATGAATTTTTACAGGTATTTCGCAGTGAATTTGACTGCCAGTTTGTCAGTCGCGGCGACCGTATGGAAATCATGGGTGAAGGCGCTCAGGTAGAAGCGGCGGCCAAGGTGCTGGAAGAACTGCTGTACCTCTATCGTCAAGGGACGGCTATTACCATGCATGAGGTGCGCTATGGCATCGGCTTGGTAAAGGGCGGCAAAGGGGAAGCACTGCACACTTTGTTTGGGGATACCATCCTCGTTACGGCCCGGGGGCGTCATGTAAGACCCAAGACCTTGGGTCAGCGGCGGTATCTTGACACCATTCGCCATAATGATATAACTTTTGGCATCGGCCCTGCCGGTACCGGCAAGACCTATCTGGCGGTGGTGATGGCCGTGGCGGCTCTCAGAAACCGGGAGGTTCGCAAGATTATCCTCACTCGTCCGGCGGTGGAGGCCGGGGAACGGCTGGGCTTTTTGCCCGGCGACCTGCAGGACAAGGTTGACCCTTATCTGCGTCCGCTTTACGATGCCTTGCAGGATATTTTAGGTCAGGACACCTATACCAAATTCATGGCCAAGGGCTTTATTGAAATTGCACCGCTGGCTTATATGCGCGGCCGCACACTGGAAGACGCATTTATCATTCTGGACGAGGCGCAGAATACTACGGACAAGCAGATGAAGATGTTTCTGACACGTCTGGGCTTCGGCTCCCGTATGGTCATCACCGGCGATTTGGGGCAGGTCGATTTGCCCCGTGGCGTGACCTCAGGCCTCAGAGAAGCTGCCAAGGTGTTGGAGAATGTCAAAGGGGTAGGCATTGTGCGTCTGGCTCCGCTGGATGTTATCCGGCATGAAGTAGTCACCCGGATTGTAGAGGCTTATGGTGCTTACGAAGAAAAGCGCAAACAGGAAAAGAAGAAACAGGAAGAACAACATGGAAATCATCATCAGTAATGAACCCGAGAATTTAGAGGTGCCGCAGGCATATATTGATAATATCCGTACTGCCATTGAAACGGTGGGAAAGCTCTACGGTGTGGAAAACAGTGAAGTCAGCGTAACACTTACGGACAACGAACATATTCATGTGATAAACCGTGAGTACCGCGGTGTGGACAGACCGACGGATGTAATTTCCTTTGCTTTTAATGAAAGCGAGGAGCCGGAAGTATTGGGCGGCAGTGAAGTCAATATGCTGGGGGATTTGATTATCTCGCTGGAAAGAGCCGAAGAACAGGCTGCCGACTACGGCCACAGCGTGCGCCGTGAGGTGGCTTTCCTGACGGTTCACGGGATGCTGCATCTTTTGGGCTATGACCACATGGAAAACGAAGAACGGGAAGAAATGGAAGCGGAACAACGCTTTGTTATGGATAAATTAGGCATTAGCCGCGACTAAAGGAAAGAGGCATACATGGAGCAGACAATGAAATCAGGTTTTATCGCTGTAATCGGGCGTCCCAATGTGGGTAAGTCCACGCTAATCAATGCCCTTATCGGACAGAAAATCGCCATCATGAGTGACAAGCCCCAGACAACAAGGAACCGTATTTTGTGCATACTCACGCAGCCGGATGCCCAGATTGTCTTTTTGGATACGCCGGGCATTCACAAGCCCAAGCATAAACTGGGCGAGTACATGGTCAAGGCCGCTGAAGGCACTTTGAAGGAAGTGGACGCGATTTTCTTTGTGGTGGATGCTACGGAGAAGATGGGGCCCGGTGAGCATTATATCCTGGAGCGATTGCAGGCCACCAAGCGTCCGGTTATTCTGGTGGTAAACAAGCTGGATTTGATTGAAAAGGAACGGGCGCTGCCCATCATCTCCGGCTATACGGAGAAGTATTCTTTTGCCGGGGTGGTGCCTATCTCCGCCAAGGAGGAAATGAATCTTGACAGCCTGCTGACGGAAGCCAAAAAATATCTGCCGGAAGGCCCGCAGTACTATCCTGAGGATATGGTCACCGACCAGCCGGAACGTCTTATCGTGGCTGAACTCATTCGCGAGAAGGCTTTGCATTTGACGCGTGATGAAATTCCCCATGCCATTGCTGTGGACGTGGACGAGATGACCACCCGTGCCAATGATGATGTCTATATCCGGGCTACCATCTATGTGGAACGCGATTCGCAAAAGGGCATAGTCATCGGCGCTAAGGGGGCTATGCTGAAGGAAATCGGTGCGCTGGCCCGTCAGGATATTCAAAATCTCCTTGGCTCCAAGGTGTTCCTTGATTTATGGGTCAAGGTGAAGAAGGACTGGCGTGACAGGGACGGCATCCTGCGCAATCTTGGGTTTGGTGATGAGCGATGAAAGAACGCCTTTCCAAACGTATTTCCCGGCGGTTTATCAACGGCCTCATTCTGTGGGTGCCACTGGCGATTACCTGCTTTGTGGTGCTGGAGACCCTGAATTTTACCGAGGGTGTCTTAGGCCAGCACCTGCCCTTTTATTTTCCGGGCATGGGCATAATCACCCTGCTGCTCATAATTTATATTACAGGCTGGGCTTCTGCCTATTGGGCAGGCAGGCGGCTGATTAACATTGGCGAAAAACTTTTGGGCAAAATTCCCGTGGTGAAGTTCATTTACAACAGTGTCAAGCACTTGTCCACGGCGGTGTTTGAGTCCAACAATATGTTTGACCAGGTGGTGCTGGTGCCCTTTCATCAGTCACAGGCATTGGGCTTCATCATGGCGGATGTACCTCAGGCGCTAAAGGACAAGCTCGGGGATGATTACGTCTGCGTCTTTGTGCCATGGAGCCTTAACATGACCTCCGGTACCAACCTGTTCGTGAAAAAGAGTGACGTGACTTATCTGGATATCAGCAGCGAATCGGCTTTGCAGTATATGCTGACGGCCGGGGCGGTTATGCCGAAGCGCTTGTCAGAAACGGCAATACACGAGGATAAGCAGAATGGCTAGTTATCAGACGGCAGCGGTGGTGCTGGGCTCTAAAAACTGGGGCGAGGCCGACAAGATGGTGACGCTCTTTACGCTGGAAAAAGGTATCGTGGAAGCGGCGGCCTTCGGCTGCAGGCGGCCGCGCAGTCCTTTGGCTGCCGGCATGCAGATGTTTTCCAGCATTGAGGTGCAGCTGTCGGAGGGCAAAAGGGTGGATACGGTGCGGCAGTGCACCTTGAAGAAACACTATAAAAAGCTCAGCGAAGACCTGACGGTGATGGCCTATGGCAGTTTTGTGGCCGAATTCTTACGCGAATTTTTGCCGCCGGGACAGGCAGAGCCGCAGATGTTTGCCCGGCTGCTCTATATACTCGATTCTTTTGAGCTGCGCAATCCCCGGGTGACGGCTTTGATGGCGGTGGTGCAGTTGTTGGAATTCACCGGTATGCAGCTGCATTTTGAGCACTGCGTCCGCTGCGGTAGAGAAATAGAAGGGGCGGCAGGTTTCAGCCTCAGTGAAGGCGGTGCTGTCTGCCGCGAATGCGCCGGACGCCAGCCGGCACAAGGGGATATCTCTGCCGAATTGCGTGCGTTCATTTTGTCGCTGCGTGATTACGACTGGGAAAAAGCGCCGACATTCACCGTTACGGGAACATGCCTGATGCAGGCCGAGAATCTGCTGCTCACATATCTGCAAAATCTTTTGGGAAAGCCTTTGAAATCATTGGCTTTTATCCAGTCATTGTAAATAAACTCCAAGTCAGAAGGACTTTGGAGTTTATTTTTTATCCGTCGCTTTCCTTGACGGAATGAGGTTAATTTGCTAGTCTAAGAAATGTTATGTTGAGAAAATAAATGGAGCAGGGGAGTGGCAGGTTTGGCTAAGATTCGCGATGTGGCAAAGGAGGCCGGGGTATCTGTAGGGACGGTTTCCATGGTTTTAAATCATGCTGATTACGGTTCACCGGCAATTCGGGAAAAGGTGCAGGAGGCTGTAAAAAAATTGCAGTATGTACCAAGTGAGATGGCGCGCAGTTTGTCGCTAAAGCGCACCATGACGGTGGGGATTATTGTGCCGACGGTGGCACATCCATTTTTTGCCGAGCTGGTGGAGGCATTGGAAGAATCGTTATATCATTTAGGCTACAAGACCATGCTTTGCTGTACCCGGCAAAAGGAAAATGCAGAGCATGTCTTTATCGAGATGTTGCAGCGTCAGAACATGGACGGCATTATCATGGGGGCACATTCGCTGGACACGTCTATCTATGAGGGGCTGAAACAGCCGGTTATTGCCTTTGACCGTTACTTAAGCCCGGATATTCCTGTGGTGCATACAGACCATGTGCTCGGGGGCAGATTGGCTGCGCAGGCTTTTTTGCAGCATGACTGCCATCACATCGTGGAGATTTCCGGCTCACAGATGGTCAAGACGCCAGCTGGGGAATATCATCAGGCGTTCAACGAGGTTATGCAGGCGCATGGCGTGCGGACGGATATTGTATCACTGCCGTGGAACGCTTTTGGCTTTGAGGATTCGCTGGAGCTGGCGGAAAAGATTTTTGCCGATTACAGTGATGTTGACGGCATTCTGGGCTCGGATGTATCAATATCCAGCTGTTTGCAGGTAGCCGTCCGTCACGGGATAAAGGTGCCTGAGGACTTGAAGCTGGTGGCTTATGATGGTACTTTTATTACCCAGAATGGTATTTGCAGGCTTACAGCTGTACGCCAGCCCATTGCCGAACTGGCTGAGGTAGCGGCCCGCAAGATAGTCGGTCTTATAAATGGCAAGGCAGACGATTTGCCTTGGGTGCTGCCGCCGTCATTGCTGCCGGGGGAGACTTGTTAAGCTGCAGATCTTCCCTGACAGCTGGCCATGCTGACGGCTATAGCTTAAATTATCAGAATACAATCAAAAAAAAATATATTACAAACCCATTGACAATCGACCTAAATAAGTCTAAAATACTTTTTGAACCGGTTCATTGAACCGGTTCAAAAAGAGGAAGTACGAAAATCTTGATGAAACAAGGGAGCGCATGTTTATGAAAAAGCCTATACCAATTACGAATCAGAGATACCGACTGGGCTATCACCTGATGACCCCGGGGGGATGGATGAATGACCCCAATGGTTTCTCGTTTTTTAAAGGCTGGTATCATATATTCTATCAGTATTATCCTTACGAAGCGCAGTGGGGGCCGATGCATTGGGGCCATGCCCGCAGCCGCGATTTAGTGCATTGGGAGACGCTGCCGATAGCTTTGGCACCGGATGAAAACGAGAACGGCTGTTTTTCCGGCAGCGCGGTGGTTTATGACGATAAGCTCTGGCTCATCTACACAGGCCATCATACACCTAACGCTGTTGACCCGGAAGATTTCTATCAGGATCAAAGAGTGGCATGGAGCGAGGATGGCATTAACTTCACGAAGTACGGCGCTAATCCGGTCTTAAAGACACCGGCAGGCAATACCAAGCATTTCCGTGACCCGAAAGTCTGGCAGGAAGGCGATACCTTCTACATGGTGCTGGGCAGTCAGGATGCAGACGGCCTTGGCCGGGCGCTTATCTACAGCTCCAAGGACTTGCTGCATTGGGAACTGGCAACGGAACTCAGCAAGGCGGCAGCCAAGGACACGGAGGGCTATATGTGGGAATGCCCCGATTTCTTCCATCTGGACGGCAAGGACATTCTGTTGATGTCCCCACAGGGGCTGGAAGCAGACGGTGACCGTTTCCGCAATTTAAATCAGACAGGTTATCTGCTGGGCAAGGTGGAAGATAAGAAACTGAAGCACAATGGCTTCGTGGAGATTGATAACGGCCATGATTTCTATGCGACGCAGACCATGCTGACCCCGGATGGCAGGCGGATGATGATTGCCTGGATGAATGCCTGGGATTCGCCCATGCCGGAAATTGAAGATGGCTGGGCCGGAGCGCTTACGTTGCCGCGTGAGCTTTCCGTAAAAGATGGCCGCGTTATACAGAAACCGGCCAGAGAACTTACGGGGCTGCGGCAGGAGATGTTGTTATCCGGCGCGCTGGAAACTCAGCATGATTACAAGCTGGGCCGTCTGGCGGAACTGGAACTGACCTTTACCGAAAAGGCGGAAGGCGTACTGCTCCTGCTGACCGATGGCGATAAAAGCCTGCAGCTAAGTCTGGAACCGGGCGGACGCTTTGTGTTAAACCGCAATACGAAGGACGGCGAACGGGCGGCGGTATTAACTTCGGGCGCACCGCTTAAGTTGCAAATCTTTATCGACAGAAGTTCGGCAGAGATATTTGTGGCTGATGGCGAACTGACGTTCACTGAGCGTATTTATTGGGAAAATGATGTAAGCTGCCGCCTGCTCACCAAGGCTGCTAATCAGGTTAAGGCTTGGCGGCTCGAAAGCGAGAGCAATCAGTATTGATTTAGAGAAACCAAAAGGGGACGATAATCATGCAAAACATTTTTACGAAGGCATTGCGTAATCCGTTTTATCGGACGGGTTCACTGGAAATACTTTTATTCTTTGCCGGCTGGGGGATTTGGTGGTCCTTCTTCCAGATTTGGCTGACGACCAAACAGGGCTTTTCGGGAGCTCAGGTCGGCACGATTTACACGTTTGGTTCGGCCGTAGCGCTGGTACTGATGTTTGTCTACGGTTCGCTGCAGGATAAGCTCGGATTGAAAAAACACCTGCTCATTGCCATGGTGGGCTGTCAGGTGATGCTGGCACCGTTCTTTACATGGGTGTATGTGCCTATGCTGGAAAGCAACTTTTACGTTGGTGCTATGGTCGGCGCGGTGTATCTGGCTGTAGCTTATTTAGCCGCCTGCCCGGTCTTTGAGGCCGTGACGGAAAGACTTAGCCGCCGCTACAGTTTCGAGTATGGACAGGCCCGTGCCTGGGGTTCCTTTGGTTATGCAATTTCGGCTTTGGCTGCCGGTTTCCTCTTCACTATCAATCCGTATCTGGTATTTTGGACGGGCTCTGCGGTGTCGGCTGTATTGCTCGCGGTGCTGCTCCTGATGAAGCCGGAAAACAATGAGGCCAATGTCGCGGAGTATGAGAACAGTGAGGAACGCAATAAGGCGGTTAAATCTCCCTCAATCAAGGAAATCATTCAGGTATTTGGCATCTTTGATGTTTGGAAAATCATTATCTTTGTTATTCTTAGCTGGACTTTCTATACCGTATTTGACCAGCAGATGTTCCCCGAATTCTTCACGCGTTTCTTTGCTACCCCGGAAGAAGGTCAGCAGGCTTATGGTATATTGAACTCTGTGCAGGTATTTTTGGAATTCCTGATGATGGGACTGGTGCCGGTGCTGATGAAAAAAATCGGCGTGCGTCATTCGCTGCTGCTGGGCTGTCTGATTATGATCTGCCGTATCGGCGGCTGTGGTCTGGCCTCAACTCCTTTGGGCATTGGCCTCATTAAGCTCTTGCATGCTCCGGAAACGGCACTCTTTGTACTGGCTATCTTCCGCTATTTCACCCTGCATTTTGATACCCGTGTATCGGCTACCCTCTATATGGTTGGCTTCCAGATTGCAGCTTCTGTCGGCGGCATCATCTTCTCCGTACCGCTGGGCAGCCTGCGTGACAGCATCGGTTATCAGAGCACTTTTTTGACGATTGCCGGGATTGTCATGGTGGCAACCTTTTATGCCTTCTTCATTCTGAAAAAGGATGATAAGGATGTAGAAGGCCAGCCGTTGGAAGCTTGAAGCATTGGTGACAGGAAGCGCCGCATTAAGGGCGCTTCCTTATGCGGAGGGAGAAAGCATAATGAAGAAGAAATTACTCATGGGCGGCTTGCTGCCGGCACTGGTATTAGGTACATACGGCGTGGCCGGGGCACAGCCGGCAGCCATGGATACGCTGACGGCGATGGAACAGAATCCGGAGACCGTAAATCAGGCAAAGGCTGCGACTGAACCGGTAACCCAGGAGTCCTTGCAGGAAATGCGCAGACAGCTGGAGGAGCAGCTGCAGCAGGCCCAGGAACTCCAAAACAGATTAAATGCCCAGCTGGGCAGCTTGGAAAAGCGCATGAAAAAGGTGGAGAAAAAGACCAATGACCCGCGGCTGAACCTTTATGGTTATGCACGGCTGAGATATAATAAGCATCAATTTGCTAACTATACGGAAAGAGCCGACCAGCAGTTGTATGTCAATTTCTACACGGATTATCATATCAATGACAAGTGGTCCATCAAAAGCGAGATGGAGATAAACAATAATTTCACAGATAATACAGTCAACGATGGTTCGGAAAGCTTAAAAATCTATCAGGCTTACGCTGAGAGATACTTTGGCGATGGTTCGGTGAAACTGGGCAAGTTCTATCTTGGTTCGCCCTATCTCATGACCATGGATGAAAAGGTGAATGGTTTCCAGATAAACTGGGGAACACCGCTTAAGTGGGGCCGGGCGCAATTAACCTTAAGTGCAGGCAATACCTACACTCGGCAGGGAATTTTAGCCTATAAATCCGATGGTAATCTGCTTTCCTGGAATGATAAAGACGGTAGCAATGATTTTCGCGTGGTATCTATGATGGGCACGATACCTGTAGCTAAAAATACAAATCTTGTATTCCATTATGGTGAGACGAAGGATCGCAAGAACGACTATAGGATGAAGATGCATTCAATAGGCTTTGACACCAAGCTGAATCGTGACTTGAAGCTTTCAGCAGCTATTGCCAAGTCAGATGCAGACTTTGCCAATAAATCGCATATGATTAAGCTCCAATATAAAGAGGCAAGGCCGGATATACCGGGTTCCTATGATATATACGTAAAAAAATATCTGCAGCGGATACATACCGGTCTTGATAAACTGTTCTATGATGATATTGAATATCCAACGGCTGCTCGTTACGATGATGGTATGCCGGGAGGTTATTATGAAAATCGCGTCACTGAATTTAATGGTCTGCGCGTAGGCATTGACCTGGTACCGGTCAAGAATTCCAAATTGATGCTGAATTATACTTTTGGCGATATGGGGGGAACAATTCTTCCTGAAGATAAGAAATATTCCTGGACTGGTAAGAAATATGACTACAGCTTCTTCCGCGCCGAGTGGCAGTTCTACTTTTAAAGCATGTCAGTGAAAGGATATGGTTTGGCAATGAAAAAGAAAAAAATCCTGGCTGCGGTACTGGCTGCAACCAGCATCTATTGGGGAGCAGGCACAGAGGATGCCAGCGCCTATCAGTCGATTTTCCCGAATACGGGCTACAGCTGGGTAGGGGATACCATGCCCTTCTACGACGGCGAAAACTTCCGCATCTTTTATCTGGAGGATTTACGGGACGGCGATATGGGCTTCCATCCTTGGAGCCTCATGACCACCAAGGATTTCACGGAATATCACAATGACAGCCGTGTCATCCCCTATGTCAATGAGGAATTTGCCCCGGACGGAGCCTTGGGTACTGGCTCCGTGGTGCAGGATAAGGATGGTCTCTACCATGCTTTCTACACCGGTTTTAATTGGCGCACCACCCCTAGAGAGCATATCATGCATGCCATCAGCCGGGATTTGGTCAGCTGGCAGAAACTGCCGGAGGATTCTTTCCAGGGCAGCAAGCCCTACATCTATGATGATACGTTCCGTGACCCCAATGTATTTTACAATGCGGACTATGATGAATACTGGATGCTGATTACGACACGCAATCAAAAGCCCTGCGGCGTAATCGCCCTGTATACCTCCAAGGATCTCAAGCATTGGGAGGACAAAGGCGTATTATTTGAAAACGATATGGGCAGCGATGCCAATATGGAATGTCCGACACTCGTAAAGTATGGCGATTACTGGTATCTGACCTTCTCCGACCAGTGGCCGGCTCGTGTGGTGCATTACCGTATGGCCAAGGATTCCAAGGGCCCCTTTGAGAAACCGGCGCAGGATTATTTTGATGCCAGTGGTTTCTATGCAGGCAAATTGGCGCAGGATAAGAATGATCTCTATCTTGTGGGGTGGACGCCGACTAAGTGGGATGGACTTGATAACCGTCCGACCGACTGGGCAGGAAATATGGTAACGCATCAGCTTAAACAGCGTGCAGACGGTACGCTGTACCCGGTGCCGGTGACAAAGGTTACGGAACGTTTACATAAGGAAGAGACGTTGACACCGCTGACGCAGAGTGGGAATGTGACTGCGGCAGACCGTGACTATCACTTCAGCGGCAATGGGTATGCTGATGTGGTGATGCCTAAGCTGAATGGTATCAGAAAAATCACAGGACGTTTTACGCCGTCAGGACAAAAGGGCAAATTCGGACTGATGTTCAATGTCGGCCCCCGGCAGACAGGTTCACTCAATCTTGTTTTTGACCAGTCAAAACAGCAGGTGGCCTTCTACAATACCGATACGGCTAAGATAAACAAGGCCAAACCGGAACTTTCAGTACCTGTCAGTCTCCAGCCGGGAGAAAGTTATGATTTCACCCTGCTCATTGATGACACGGTAGCTGTCCTCTATGTCAATGACCAGATGGCGCTCAGTACGCGCATGTATGCGCTGCCGGAGCATCAATGGGGAATTTTTTCCACAGATAGCGAAGTTTCCTTGACAGAACTGCATAGCAGTACGTTTTAACTAAATTACCGTCAACAGACTTTGAGAAAAGACTGTTGACGGTAATTTTATTTTATCATTTAAATAAAAGCATCAATAATAGCAGGAGAAACTTGTTTACTGTAGAAGAATAACTATATTAAAGAAAAATGATAAAAAATGTACAACTAATAAGGAGGCAGTGCAGATGTTGGATTCCAGACAGGCAGGTTTTTCACTATTAGGGGTGCTTATCGCGGTGATGATTATTGGCATTATGGCGACGATGGCAGTGCCCCGGTTTTCCGCAATGCTGGTGACGGCCAATACGGCCAAGATTCAAAGCGACCTGAATACTTTGGATGCGGCCATTGCAGTTTATCAGCTGGAGAAGGGGACTGTGCCCAGCAAGATAGAGGATTTGTCGCCGTACATCAGCAATGTGGATAATCTGAGGCCGCCAACAGGCAAATGCCGTCTGGTCACTACAGGGGTGACGCCGATTAAAGCCACGGCCTATGCGGTAACAACTGATGACAACAGCAAGACTGCTAACGAGGGCGTCAGGGCAACCTGCGATGGACACAAGGCGGAGGAATTCGGCAATGGCACAACTACCGCACAGCCATGATATACCATGGACTTTTAGTTTCAGCTTGTGGCAGGATTTTCGGGAGAGCTGGTGCCTGCTGATGGCAGCTGTCACATTGGCGCTGCTCAGCCTGCCGCTAGAGAAATTCTTTCTGGCATGGCTGCTGGCAGCGGTACTGGTTTTGCTGGCTCTGGGCGATTACCGTTACGGATTGTTGTATGATTCGCTGGTGGCGCTATTGTTTGTTTTAGGTGCTGCACCCTTGTATATGTCGGTGGTCAGCCTGACCTCTGCATTTGTGGGCAGTCTTTTGGGCGGCGGCCTGCTCTACGCGGTCAGGCAGTTATCCCACGGCGGTCTGGGGCTTGGGGATGTGAAACTTTTGGCAGCGCTTGGCCCATGGCTGGGGTGGCAGAATATTATCCTCTGCCTGCTGCTTGCTTCGTGTCTTGGTGCTGTCTATGGCGGTGTTTTGCTGCTTCGGGGAAAAATGCCCCGGCAAGGTGTCCTGCCCTTTGGCCCCTTTCTGGCTTTGGGGGCAGTTATCGCCTTTGCCTGGGGGGATAGCTGCTGGAACTGGTGGGAGGGCGTTTATGTCAGTATCTGGTAGAGGACAGCAGGGCGGCATGCTGGTGGAAGTCATGCTGGTTGTTCTGGTGGCCGCAGTGCTGGCAGCGGCAGCCTTTCCCGGTGTGTGCAAAGTTTATCGGCAGGCAGCGGTGGAATATGAGGCCGAACACCTGCTGGCCGATATACGCAGGTGTCAGTCACTCAGCCGGGTTACCGGCAGTAGCGCATGGAATTACGGGGCGGACACATCTGCGGATACCTTTGTTCATGTAGTATTGGAAAAGGGTAAATACACAATGCTCGCCGGTAACATGAAGATTATCGACAGTCATGCTTATCTTGCAGGGATAAAGGCGGTCAAGGAAGATAAGAAGAGCTACTCTGCCAAGGCAGATATTGCTTTTTCTCAGGAGGGGACGCCGCGGAGTGTAGAATCCATGATGACTATTTTCATTTATTATCAGGGCTATGAGCAGGAAGGACGGCGGATTATGATTAGCAAGGGCGGACGTATCAGAATGGAGCGTGGCCGTCATGAGGGCTGACGGGCAGCGCGGATATTTTTTATGGGAGGCGCTGCTGCTTACAATGGTGCTGCTGTTTATGACGGCGGCAGCCGGTCTTTATGTTCAGGCGGTACGGCTGAAAAACACCGGGACAGCGGCGGTGGCGGTGAATTTTCTGGCGGGCAGCCAGCTGGCTTATCTGCAGGCGGAACTGGATAGGACAGGCTCTTTGCCGGCGGAATGTGATTATTTAGGGCCTGACGCAGATTTGACACAGAACCTGATTGAGTATCAGGTCTACAGCCGGCAGCAGGCTGAGGGAGAAATCATGCAGGCTGAGGTCTTTGTAGCATGGAAGGGGCGTGGCGTAAGTGGCAGCCGGGAATTTTACCGCAGTCTGGTGCGGCACTGACAGGCAGGCAGGCTTTGTCACGCTGGAAGGGCTGGTGTCCGTTCCCCTGCTGACGCTGCTGCTCATGACAATGACGGCCATGCTTATGTTGAGTTTGCGGACATATTTTACCACGCTGGCTGATGCGGAACTGGCTCAGGAAGTGCAGATGGCAATGGTCAGGCTGCAAGGGGAGGCCCTAGCCGGAATGGAGATAAAACCTTTGCCGGGCCATCGTCAGGGGATTACGTTGCGGCGGCATACCAATCCTCTGCGGACGGATAAGGATAATTCCCTGTATATGGATATCAGCTATTATCTGCATGAAATGACGGGCACCGACAAACTGGTACGAGGGGATGCCGATGCTCCTCTGACCGGTGACCACGGACTGGCCCGGGTCACCATTACGGATTTTACAGCTGACAGGGATGGAGAGTGCCCCGACGTATATAATCTGCGGCTGACAGGCAAAAGTGAGGTAACAGGCCATGAATACACTCTTTCCACCGCTGTGTATATCTACACGCCCAAAGCACAGGCACACTAGCCAGCAGGGGATTATTTCCTGGGTGGCTCTTGTCTGGCTGCTGGTCATGCTGCTTTTGGGACAGGGGCTGTTATACTTTGTTCAGCAGGGAGCAAGGCAGGCCGGTGATTTTAGCCGGGAAACGGAGCTGCGGTTCAGGGCGGAAAGCGCCGTGGAGGAAAATTATCTGGCGCTTAAAAAACGCACGGCAGAGCTGGACAGGCTGAGGACCAAAGAGAAAATATCCTTGGGGACAACGGGCACTAAAGAACAGGCGGTGACAGGCTATGCTTTAAAGGATAATGACCGCATCTACATAATCGCCACGGCTTTTGACCGGCGGACGGATTTTGGCAAGGCAACAGAGCAGCATGTTATGGCTAAGGGTGTACTGAAAAAGGAGGGTGGAAAATATGTTTGGCTGGGCTGGGCGCCTTAGAAATTTCTTTACTCTCCATGACAGGGAATATGTGCTGCTTTGTCCACAGTTTGGTGCAGGCTGTGGTTTGCTGCATTTAGCGCGCAGTGAGGAGACTGCGGAAAAAACAGCAGACTGGCTGGTGCAGGATTGTATCTGCGAAGCGGCGGCAGAAAATTTTGCGGAGTGGGCGGCGTTGCAGCTTTTAAGGCATGGCTGGCAAAAAATCCCTGTGCTTTATCTGGTGCCTGCTGCGGAAGTCTTTGGTTATGTGGTGAAATTGCCGCCGCAGCTCGGCAAGCAGGAATGGCAGGAGGCAGCTTATTGGGAACTGGATGCCAGCCTTGGGGAACGGGGCTTGGCGGCAGAGTCTTTCCATGTACGCAGCCGGCTGATACCGGAGCAGGATAACTGCGCCTTTACCGCCGCCGTGCGCAAAGATTACCTGCGCGAGGTACAGGCTGATTTTTTGGCGGCAGAAGTGACGCTGGCTGATGTGCTTATTGCCGGGAACTGGGGCAGTATATCTGCTGCAAAAGCAGGCTGGCATTATGGAACGGGCTTAACGCCGCTGGCAGACGCAGAAGAGAGTGAAGCATTGACGCAGGTCATGCAGAGCTTTTTGGGGTACGCTGAGTGCCGGGAGGAGCGGCTGCCGGGCTTATGGGAGCGGAAACGGGAACGGCTGGCTTACGGCAGGATGGCCGCGGCCTACGCTGCCATATTTTTTTTGCTTTTGGGCATGGTGCTGGCAGCTGATGTTTATAAGTATCAGACAGCGGCCCGTGAGCAGGCAGGCTATCAGGCGGAACTTGTCCGGCTGGCGCCGGAAGCGCAGGCGCTGAAGGAATGGCAGGAACGGAAACAAAATCTGGCTGTTAAGGAAAAAATGCTGCAAAAGCTGGTCGGGAAAGATATCGTCTGGTATCCGCTGCTCATGCACTTGGGGCTGAAAACAACCGAAGGGGTCTATATAACAGAGCTTAGCGGCAGTGAGGGGAAAGTCCTGCAGCTGGCAGGCCGGGCACTGACATACGATGCGCTGGCAGAATTTATGGCCGGACTGGAGGCCGACAAAGAATTTTTCCCCGGGGGCGTAAAGCTGGAAGAGGCCGGAACCTTGCAGGCAAAAAAGGATAGGCCGGGCAAGGTGATAGCCTTTAAACTGCGGATTGATATGGGAGATAAAACCGATGACAGAGCTGTGGCGGCAAAGACTTAAAGATTTAAACCTGACGGCAGGGAAAATGGCGGCTGTGGCTGCGGCCGTGAGCCTGCTGTCTGCCTTCGCCTTTTATTATTTCATCCATTTGCCCCTGCTGGCTGCTGCGCAGGATATCCACGGGCAGGCGCAGGATATGGCCGGGCAGATAACGCGGATTGGCAACTTTTGTAATGCGCATATAAATGACAAGGACTATTTGCAGGAACTAAAAAAGCGGCAGTCTCTGGCAGATAAAGCCCTGCCGGATGAAATGCAGCAGGGGCGGTTCTGGGCAGAGACGGAAAGACTGGCGGAAAGATGCGGTGTCAGGCTTCTGGGACTGACACCTGAAAAGAATGAGGACGGCAAGGGCTGCAGCAGCATAACGGTGAAGGTGCATATTAGCGGCAGGTATTTTTCCCTGCTGGCTTTTTTGCAGGGGCTGCGCGATGGGGAGCGGCTGGTCACGGTAAAAAACATGGCTTTGCAGGAACAAGAGGGCAAAATAGATGGTACATTATGGCTGAATATTTACGCCGTATCTGACAGATAGACAAAAATACCATGAGGAAAACTTGATTTATACAGAATGATACACTAAACTATACATAAATGTGAAAATTTGCTACGGATGAGGTGTATAGTATGAGTGAACTGCGTTTTATGACCGCCGGGGAATCCCATGGCCCCCGTCTGACGGCTTTGCTGGAAGGCCTGCCGGCAGGTCTCCGGCTGCACAAGGAAAACATCGACAGGGACTTGGCGCGCCGCCAGCAGGGCTATGGCCGGGGCGGACGCATGAAAATAGAGACGGACAAGGCTGAGATTCTCTCGGGCGTACGGTTTGGTGAAACCTTAGGCGGCCCCATTACCCTGCAGGTCATCAACAAGGATTTTGACAACTGGCTGGGGCGGATGGCCGCCTTTGGCGAGCCTGAGGGCGAAAAGGTGACAGCTGCCCGTCCCGGCCATGCGGATTTGACCGGGGTGAAGAAATACGACCGCCGTGATGTCCGGGATATCTTAGAGCGTTCCAGCGCCAGGGAGACTACTATGCGCGTAGCTGTGGGGGCGGTGTGCAAGGAATTTTTGCGCGAACTGGGCATAACCGTTGTTTCGCAGGTGGTAAATATCGGCGGCGTACAGGTGGACAGCGCCAGAATTGACCGTGAGAAAATCGGTCAGGATATAGGTTCGGAGCTCAACTGCTATGATGCCGAGACGGAAATGCTCATGAAGGGAAAGATTGACCAGGCTAAAAAGGCCGGTGATACTCTTGGGGGAACCTTTGAGGTAATTGTCCGCGGCGTTCCTGCAGGCTTAGGCACGCATATCCAGTGGGACAGACGGCTTGATGCCCGTCTGGCTGCCGCCATGATGTCTATTCAGGCCATCAAGGGCGTGGAGATTGGCGCCGGCTTTGCCTGTGCCGACCTGCCGGGCAGCCGGATTCACGATGAAATTTTCCGCCGGGAAGATGGCATGATTTACCGTAAGACCAATCGGGCAGGCGGCTTGGAAGGCGGTATGTCCAACGGTGAGGAAATCGTCCTCAGAGCAGCGATGAAACCCATTCCCACCTTGATGACGCCCTTAAATTCCATTGATATCGAAACCAAGGAGCCCGTGCTGGCCTGCAAGGAGCGCAGTGATACCTGTGCGGTGTCGGCGGCTTCGGTAGTAGGGGAGGCCATGGCGGCTTTTGTCATTGCGCAGGCTGTATGTGAAAAGTTCGGCGGCGATGCCATGGTTGATGTGAAAAATGCTCTGGCCGCCTATAATGAACGCATTGGAAAGGCTTGGTGAATCCCGTGCGCAATGTGATTTTAATCGGCTTTATGGGCACCGGCAAAAGCAGTACCGGCAAAATGCTGGCTTCACGTCTGGGGTGTGCCTTTATTGACATGGATGTCAAAATCGAGGAGGAGGCAGGCATGCCTATCCCCGAAATCTTTGCTAAGTACGGGGAAGAGCATTTTCGTCAGCTGGAGCATGAGCTGGCTCTGCGGCTGGCCTCCCGGCGCAATGCCGTTATTTCTACCGGCGGCGGTACGGTGAAAAATCCGGAAAATATGGCAGCGCTTAAGCAGAGCGGCACGATAGTCTGCCTGAAGGCCAGCGTGGAAGCGGTACTGGAACGCACTCAGGCCAGAGGCACCAGACCGGTTCTCGATGGTGCTGATAAGGGCGACCGCCGGGAGGCAGTGGAGAAGCTGCTGCGTGAACGGGCGTCTCTTTACGAGCAGGCCGATTTTGCTGTAGATACCAGCAATTTGTCTCCCCTGCAGGTGGTGGAGACCATTACCAAGACTTTAAAGATAAGAGGTGTCCTGCATGCGTAAAGTACGAGTGGAACTGGGGCCGAAAAGCTATGATATCTTTATCGGCTATGGAATAGAGGCAGAGATAAAGGAATTTGTAAGGAAGGCGTCCTTTTCCGGTCAGGGGCTGATTGTCACAGATACCAATGTCGGCCCCCTTTACGGTGCCTGGCTGCAGTCGCTGCTGCAGGAAGCTGGCTTAAAGACAGCAATGGCTGTGATTCCGGCCGGTGAAAGCTCTAAATCTTTGAAGCAGGCTGATGAACTATACACCAGGGCGATTGAATTGGGACTGGACAGAAAGTCACCCATCTTTGCGCTGGGGGGCGGTGTCGTCGGCGATTTGGCGGGCTTTATCGCGGCGACCTATATGCGCGGCGTGCCCTTTGTACAGGTGCCCACCAGCCTGCTGGCGCAGGTGGATTCCAGCGTGGGCGGCAAGGTGGCGGTAAATCATCAGCTGGGAAAAAACCTCATTGGCGCCTTTTACCAGCCTCAGGCGGTTTTCATGGAGCTCAACGTCATGAAAACCCTGCCGGAGAGGGAAATGGCTACCGGCTTGGGCGAGGTTATAAAGTATGGCGTCATTTACGACAAGGATTTTTTCCGTTATCTTGAAGAGCGGCAGCGTAAAATCATCGCCCGGGAGCCTGCGGAAATCACGCATATTATCGCCCGTTCCTGTGAGATAAAGGCAGCCGTTGTTAGTCAGGACGAGCAGGAGGCAGGCTTGCGGCGGATTTTAAATTTCGGACATACCATTGCCCATGCTGTCGAAAAGGAGACAGGCTATACGCGGTACAATCATGGTGAGGCCGTGGCCATCGGCATGGCAGGGGCGGCAGATATCAGCCGTCAGCTGGGGCTTATCACCGAGGACGAGGTGCAGCGTCTGGAAGCTTTAATCACCGCTTACAAGCTTCCGCTGCAGGCAGAGTCCGTGACGGTTGACGCGATGTACGGCGATATATTCCATGACAAAAAGACCGTGGGCGGCAGGGTGAACTGGGTACTGATGGAGAGCATCGGTCAGGTTGGCTGCCGCAATGACGTACCGGAATCGGTGGTACGCTCAGCCATGGACAAATGCAAAGCCTGCTGAATATGGTGCAGGAAATGCCCGGGGAAGATTACAGCGTTGACTTTCCCGGCCTGTCATGTGATAATTAAAGACAGCGAAAACAAGAACAATTCGTAGGGGGAGGCTTTTTCATGAAAAAACCGATTTTCCGTGGCGCCGGAGTGGCAATCATTACGCCATATACCGAGGACGGTATCAATTTTGACGAGCTGGGGCGTATCATTGACGACCAGATAAAGAACCACACCGATGCCATTATCATCACGGGGACAACGGGTGAATCCGCTACCATGAGCGACGCGGAGCACCGCGCAGCGATAAAATTTGCTGTTGACCATGTAAAGGGGCGTGTACCTGTTATCGCCGGTACAGGCTCTAACGAAACGTCCTACGCCGTGGAACTGTCCAAGTATGCGGAAAGTGTCGGCGCTGATGCCCTGCTGGTGGTTACGCCCTACTACAATAAATGCACCCAGAAAGGCCTGATTGCGCATTATACGGCTATTGCCGATGCGGTAAACATCCCCATTATTCTCTACGATGTGCCTTCCCGTACCGGTGTGGCCATTGCTACGGATACCTATGTGCAGCTTGCCAAGCACCCCAATATCGTGGCTGTTAAAGAGGCAAACGGTGACCTTTCCAAAATCCTGCGTCTGCGTGCCGCAGTAGGTGACGACCTTGTTATCTATTCCGGCAACGATGACCAGATTGTGCCGATTTTGTCTTTGGGCGGTCAGGGCGTTATCTCCGTACTGTCCAATGTAGCGCCGCAGGAAACCCATGATATGTGTCAGGCTTTCTTTGACGGGGATACAAAAAAGGCAGAACAGCTGCAGGTTGAGTATGCCGACCTCATTGACGCGCTCTTCTGCGAAGTAAACCCCATTCCCGTAAAGGTTGCCATGCGCAAGCTGGGCTATGCCGCAGGCCCCCTGCGCATGCCGCTGAGCGAAATGGAGCCGCAGCATGAAAAGCAGCTGGAGGATTCCCTGCGCCGTCATGGGCTTATAAAGTAATAGCAGCAAAAGAAACAGAAAAGGCTGTCCCTTTCAGGGACAGCTCTTTTTGCCGATTAGGAAGGAATAATATGCACGGAGTATTTGACATTGTAGGGCCGGTGATGATAGGCCCATCCAGCTCCCATACCGCAGGCGCGGTACGTTTGGGGCTTATGGCCCGAAAGATTCTCGGGGAAGAGGCGGTCAGGGCGGAAATAAACCTCCACGGTTCCTTTGCCATGACCTATCGGGGGCATGGCACGGATAAGGCGCTCATCGCCGGCATTTTAGGCTTTGCCCCCGAGGACGAGCGCATTCGTGATGCTTTGGATATCGCCAGCCAGAAGGGGATAGACTACAGTTTTCAGACGGTGACCATCGAGGATGCTCATCCCAATACTGCCGTCATCTATCTGACAGGAGCTGGCGGACGCACCACCAGAGTCAGGGGAGCGTCTGTCGGGGGCGGCAATATCAGGATAACTAATATTGACGGTTATAATGTAGAACTCACCGGTAAGTATCCGGCGCTGATTACCATTCATCACGACTGCCCCGGGGTGATTACTCAGGTGACCAAGCTGCTGGCAGAGGCCGGGGTCAATATCGCCTTTATGCGCGTGTCACGGCAGAACCGGGGAGAAACCGCCATGATGATTATGGAACTGGACGAGGAACCGGCCGCGGAAGTGGTGGCACGGTGTCAGGACAGCAATGCCGTGGATTACGCCTTTGCTATACCGGCTATTTAAGATGTAGGAGAGAATAACGTGGTCAATTTTAATACCATAGGGGAGCTTATCGCCTTGGCAGGGGAGCAGCAGGTTCCCCTGCATGAAATTGTAATTCAGCATGAAATCCATACGAGCCAGCAGTCAAGGGACGATATTATCACCGCTATGGAAAAAAACTGGCAGGTGATGAAAGCCGCCATTGAACGGGGGATTGCCAATCAGGAAAAATCCCTGAGCGGTCTTACCGGCGGCGACGCTAAACGGCTTTATGACTATCAGGACAAAGGCTATATGGGGCCGCAGGTACTGGCGGCAGCGGCTTATGCGGTGGGCATCAGCGAAGTCAATGCCGTGATGGGGCGGATTGTGGCCTGCCCCACGGCAGGTTCCTGCGGTATAGTGCCGGCCGCCCTGTACGCTGCCCGGCAGCAGAAAAAGCTCAAGGACGAGCATATTGTCAGGGCGCTCTTTACCGCCGCCGGTATCGGCATGGTGGTTGACCAGAACGCCTCCATTGCCGGGGCGGAGGGCGGCTGTCAGGCCGAGTGCGGCACAGCCGCCGGAATGGCGGCAGGCGCTTTGGCGGAACTGGCTGGCGGCAGTCCTGAGACTGTAGGCAATGCCACGGCTCTGGCTATCAAAAATCTGCTGGGGCTGGTCTGCGACCCGGTGGCAGGACTGGTGGAAGTTCCCTGTGTCAAGCGCAACGGCTTTGCTGTCGTGGAGGCTATGCTGGCGGCTGATATGAGCCTTGCCGGGGTGGAGTCGGTAATTCCCGTGGATGAGGTCATTGACGCCATGAACCGCATTGGCAAAGCCCTGCCCAAAAGCCTGCGCGAAACCAGCGAAGGAGGCCTTGCGACAACGCCCACCGCTAAAGCCCTGACCAAGCGGATTTATCCGCAGGCGTGATGTAAGTGGCACAATAAAAAAGCAGTGATTTCGTCGGTTAAATCACTGCTTTTATTGTGCCAATTTTAAAATAGCCAGAGGAATGGTATTTAAGGGGAGCTGCTGTTCCACGGCGCCGGCCTCATAGGCGGCTTTGGGCATACCGTAGACGGTGGCCGTAGAGGCATCCTGTCCTAAGGTATGCGAGCCCTGCTGGCGCATATTCAGGAGCCCGTCGGCACCATCGCGGCCCATGCCCGTCAGGATAACGCCCATGGCGCGGCTGCCGGCCTCGGCGGCTACGGAGTCAAAGAGCACATCCACTGAGGGGCAGACGCTGTGTACCGGCGGCCCCGGCTTGCATTCCAGCATGTACTGGCTGCCCATGCGTTTTACGGTCATGTGTTTGCCGCCGGGCGCGATGTAGATGTGATTTGGCATGACCACATCGCCGCTGACAGCTTCCTTGACGGTGAATTTGCTTTCATGGTTCAGACGGTCGGCAAACAGCTTGGAGAACATGGGCGGTATATGCTGGACGATGACAATCCCCGGCAGTGGCGGCCGCAATCCCTGAATGACCTTGGAAAGAGCCTCGGTTCCTCCGGTGGATGCCCCCATGGCGATGAGGTTTATGTTATTTTTATTGGTAGCAGAGGTGATAAAAGGCTCCGTAATTTGCGGTGATATGTGTCTGGAGAGCGCTGCGGAGTTTTCTGTCGTCTGGGAGGCTGCCGGCTTGGTGGACCGCCAGATTTCCCTTGTGACCATAGCGCCTGTGCCGATATCGGTATTAGTGGGCTTCTTTTGCGTTTGCAAGACTAGAATGTTGCCGATGATGGCATCGAAAAAACCGTTCATGGGCTGGCCCGTGGGCGGTTTTTTTATGTAAAGGGCGGCGCCCAGCCTTTTGGCTGTGTCGTGGCTGCTGTCCAGCATTCCGTAAGTGATGATGGGAATATTGGACGCCGATTTTACCAGCAGCGGCAGAAATTTTTCATGATTCACGATGGCAGAGGCCAGTGCAAAGTTCAGCAGGATGATGGTGGGCTGAAACAGAGAGAGTTTTCCCTGCGCCTCTACAGGCTGCGAGGCGTGTTCTACCAAACTGCCGGGAGGCAGGCGGCGGTTCAGTTCCTGTACCAGAGAGTCCTTGAAGGTTATGGAATTGTCAATCACGAGTATCCGCAGATTGCGCATATAATCCTCCGGTTACAAATGCTGTTTCTACAAATTCATTGTAACATAATTTAACTGCGATAGGTAGGAGGAATATGGAAAGGAGTGTTGAATATTATTCTAAGAGATAATTTATAAGGGGTGTTTCATTTATGAATCGATTGGTAAAAACTTTTGCAGGTGCTTTGGCAGCATCGCTGTTTATTTGTGGGGCGCCAACGGCGGATGCCATGAGCGTCACCGGCGTAAGTCAGGAGATGACGATTGGCAGCAAAACGGTGACGGCCAGTGACCAGGATGGTGCCAAGGTCAAATTCGTTTCTGACGGCAAGGTGCTGCGCCTGATGAGTGCTGATGGCAAGCAGGATTTCCTGTCCTTCAGCAGCTTTGACGGCATTCAGAGCGGTGTGGAGTTCAGCGTCCGGGCTATAGAGACCACTGACCCGGCTAAGCGCCTGTTTGAAATCAGCGCTACCCGGAACCATAAAAGCTGCGGCTATTGGCTGGTAGGCAAACATATCGGTGTCTGGACGACCTATGTATCATGGAACAGCTTTGCTAATCTGGGGTTCCGTACCGACCGCTGGCATCAGCTGAAATCCACCATCGAGAACCAGCAGCTGATAGTGACCAGTTATGACGGCTATGGCCGCATGGATTGGCGCGCTCAGGTATTCTGGAATAACGAGGACGGCTGGTGCGGTCTTAAAAGATTTTAAAAAAAATGATTGACAGTCAGCAGGCTCTCGCATATAATATTATGTGTTGGTTGCGAGAGCAACTGCGTTGCTGATTTAGCTCAGTTGGTAGAGCAGCTCATTCGTAATGAGCAGGTCGTAGGTTCGAATCCTATAATCAGCTCCATAAATTTTGCTGATTTAGCTCAGTTGGTAGAGCAGCTCATTCGTAATGAGCAGGTCGTAGGTTCGAATCCTATAATCAGCTCCATAAATTTTGCTGATTTAGCTCAGTTGGTAGAGCAGCTCATTCGTAATGAGCAGGTCGTAGGTTCGAATCCTATAATCAGCTCCATAAATTTTGCTGATTTAGCTCAGTTGGTAGAGCAGCTCATTCGTAATGAGCAGGTCGTAGG
>ERZ842401.782-NODE-782-length-46938-cov-5.894503_pt1 | contig 46938 bp, 48 predicted proteins | sample MGYA00521270_ERZ842401 | MGnify/ENA primary metagenome ERZ842401 (study PRJEB31892, sample SAMEA3878208) | bioreactor metagenome | biome: Moose rumen | place: Sweden | collected 2011-10 | study: EMG produced TPA metagenomics assembly of the PRJEB12797 data set... | reverse complement strand
TCCGATCTCAGGACACAGGAAAGTTAATTCCCGTCCGTCACTGATTTTAGTTGGTTGGTAAAAGAGATGAATTCGTACTATCTATATCAGTATTTATAGGTGGGAAAGATTTGTAGAAAAAAACAACTCGAAGGATATAAATCAATGAGCGAAAAGAAAGAAATCAGTACTGAACTTAGTACAAAAAAAGTGAATACAGAAATCGCCATTGTGGATGAAAAGTCTATCCGTGACAAGATATACGTTGTTCGCGGCGTGCAGGTCATGCTTGATTTTGAACTGGCTGAGATATATGGATATACAACGAGTGCATTTAATCAGCAGGTAAAACGTAACGAGGATAAATTTCCGGATGATTTCAGATTTAGGCTCAGCATTGAAGAGTATCAGAACTTGCTATCACAAAATGTTACAGCAAGTTGGGGTGGGGATAGAAGAGTGGAACCATGGGCATTTACCGAATCTGGAATTTATATGCTCATGACAGTACTGAAGGGTGAGCTGGCAACAAAACAGAGTATAGCTCTAATACGAACATTTAGAGCTATGAAGGATTATATCATCCAAAATCAGCCACTGATAGAGCAGCATCAATATCTCCGAATGATTGCCGATACGCAGCAGGAAGTCGATTCTATTCGTAAAGATATGGAGTGTTATAGTGCTCTTATAATGGATCACGACGAACGCCTTGTAGCAGTGATGGAGCAATTGAACGATACTGTAAAGAAGTCAGAACTTTCCCCAATCATGTTGGATTTCAGCAAGGAGGAAGTTCAGCGAGAATATCTTTTTTTGGATGGGCAACCCATGAAGGCGGATGCGGCATATATCGGCATCTACGCGCAGGCTAAGAGGACGATTTATATTGTAGATGATTATCTGGGGACAAAGACGTTACACCTGCTACAGGATGTAGCAACGGGAGTAACGGTAACGATATTCAGCGACAACAAATATAACAAGCTTTCGCTGAGCGATTATCAGGATTTTCAAAGACAGTTTTCTGAAATTCCGATTTCATTCATAAAGACTGAAGACAAAACTCACGATCGTTTTATTGTATTGGACTATGGTACTGATGAAGAGAGAGTTTTTCATTGTGGTCCATCATCGAAGGATGCCGGGAAGAAATTGGCAGCGATTACGGAATTTACAGAAGGGTCAGTAAAGCAATCGTTGCATGATGTGATAACAAGGATGCTGGGAAATTCAGCACTGATATTGACGTGATTTGATAAGAAGATTTCCTCGAAACCGACGCAAACACGGATTGCAGATCAGGACGCAGGAAAGTTAAAACCCGGGAAGCATTGATTTTAGGGCGTTTGCGGAAATGGGAGATAGGGAGAAGAAGGCGGTGAGATGTCAAAAGAATGAAGGTTATCTATTATGGATAGTATGACCACAGGCAGAGATAGTAGAAACAGATAAAAGGTTCGATTAGGAACCATGAATATAGATGAACACAATGAAGGAGAGCAGTTTATGAACAGCAACTGGTTCAAGCTTGCGATGAAAGCAACAAAAGTTAAATATGGCAAGAACCTCTTGCTGAAGGGCGTTCCTGTGATTTTTAACAAAGGTGGAGCGGAATTGACAATTGGTGATAACGTGACCATTAAGTCTTCGTTCCTCTCTAACCTTGTAGGACTTTATTCTCGCTCCATAATTGTAACTCGCGCTACCGGAGCTTACATCCGCATCGGAAATGGTGTGGGCATCTCGGGTGCGACAATTTATGCGAGGAAGGGTATAGAGATTGGAGACAATACAGCAATCGGCGGAAACGTGAAGATACTGGATAACGACTTTCATCCGATTGAAGCGGAAGAACGAGTAAAGCTTCTGTCTGACCCTAATGGCGGGGATAGCGACGTGATACCAAGTCGAGAAATAAAGATCGGCAAGAATTGTTTTATTGGTTGTAATGCCATCATCCTTAAAGGAACAGTGCTCGGTGATGGTTGTGTTGTCGGTGCTGGAGCAGTTGTCGCTGGGAAGTTTGAAGATAACCGTGTGATAGCTGGAAATCCAGCCAAAGTAATCAGAAAGTTGGGAGCGGGAAAGTGAATAAAAAGCTATTAATATATGCTCACTATTATGCTCCTGACATGGCTTCAACTGGGCAGATACTACAAGGCAGAAGGCATGAAGGATGAATTTGATGTAACCGTGATATGTACAGTGACTACGTATACTAGGAAGCTTGATGAAAAGTATAAAGAGAAGAAGTTTTATAAAGAAGAGATAAATGGTGTAAAAGTCATTCGAGTTCCTGTGCCGGAGTTCAAGAAAAAGTATGGACTTGAGAACAAGTTCATCATAATGTATTCCGGGAACATCGGCTTTTACTATGATTTGGAAGGGCTCATTAAGGTCATTGAGAAGTTTAAAGGAGCTAAAACTCCTGATGGACGCGATGTGATCTTTGCTTTCGTAGGAGCCGGGAGTGTTCTAAATAGGCTGGTGATGTATGTGAAAGAGCATGGTATGGATAATACCGTTTTCATTCCATACCAGGATAAGGATAAACTGATTTACTCTTTGAACGCTGCTGATGTTCATTGGTGCGTGAATGCTAAAGGGATAAAAGGCGTGAGCTGTCCAAACAAGTTCTACGGTATTGCCGGGGTAGGAAAGCCCGTGCTGGCAGTGCTTGAAAATGGGGTCGAGGTTGAGATGCTGATCAATGAAATTGGATGCGGTATAGTGTCTGAACCTGGGAATTATAAGGCGATCGCTGATGACGTGAGATGGTTCATAGATAACGCAGGAAGCAATGAACTTGCTGGGATGGGTAAGCAAGGACATGAGTACCTTGTTGATTATCTGACTAAGAATGTTTCTGTTGGGAGGCTGAGATGAAGAAAAAGATATGTTTTGTTGCTCAGTTTCCGCCTCCAATGCATGGCTTATCGAAAGCGGTAGAGACGCTCTATAACTCTGAGCTGGCACAGGAGTTTGACTTCGAGAAGGTTGATATAACAGACAATAAGAAGATAGTGCAGAACCTTGCTGCGATTAAAAGGAGTACAGCAGATCTGTTTTACTTTACAATTGCACAGACCAATGGTGGCAATCTGAGAGACTTGGCGATATTTAAAGCTATTGGTAATCGTCCTTGTCTCATCCATCTACACGGTGGGTATTATAGGACCTTGGTAGATGTCCTTCCTTCCTGGCAGCGGAAAGCAAATTACAAGGCTGTGAGTAAGCTTTCTGGAGCTATTGTTCTTGGGCCAAGTCTTAAATGGATTTTCGAAGGAATGTTGCCAGATGAGAAGATATTCACAGTCCCAAATTGTGTGGATGATGAGTATTTGATGTCTGATGAAGTATTTGAGGAGAAGGTAAAAACGGTTGATCAGAGGAAGATAAAACACGTTCTCTACCTCTCTAACTTTATACGTTCTAAGGGCTATCCTGAAGTTCTTGAGATGGCAAAATTGGAGAAGGAACGTGGTGGAGAACATCGTTTCCACTTTGATTTTGCAGGTAAGTTCTTTGAAAAAAGTGAAGAGGATTTCTTCTGGGGATATGTGAAGGACAATGGATTGGAGGATTACATAACCTATCACGGTATAGTTGGTGGTGGCAAGAAGCGGGAATTGCTGAAGCAATGTGACATCTTCTGCCTTCTCACTTCATACCCAAATGAGGGGCAGCCAATCAGTATTCTGGAGGCGATGGGGAACGGAATGTTCATCGTTACTACAGACCACGCAGGGATTCCTGATTTGGTGACTGATGGTGTGAATGGAATTGTAGTAAGCAAGGATAAGATTGATCCTCAGATAATAATGGAAAGAATAGTAGACCTAAATATTCAAGCAATAGAAAAGCAAAATAGGAAAAGTGTACTCAATCGATTTACTCAAGAAGTATATATTCAGAATGTGAACAAATTATTCTGGGTGGAGACTGGCCGAATAGGTTGGAAGTAAGGATTAATAGAAAATGCTACAACTATATCCATCACGAGCTTTCAACCACAACAGGTTCATCACCAGATAAGATCATCTTGGGATACAAGTCGTTCTGCAAGTTCGACAATGAACTGAAAGAATTGAATAGTAGGTGGAGTACTGATTTATCATTGATTCTCCCACGATGGGTAGTCGGGCAATTACATTTGTCCACGAAGATGCTAACATATAAAGAATTCTTCGAAGTAGAAAAGACACTAAATGAGAATGAGAGTTATAAAATGTATAAACAGCTTGAATCTTTTCGAGTAAAAGCTGCAGGTGTGCTTCTTCAGGTTTCACCTTTGTTATTCTATCACTTACTACGTCTAGTCTATCAATAATAGCGAAGAAAGGTTTCAAATATCAAAATGTATATAACGCATATTTGCCTTACAGGGCCATACACCGACGGGTGGAATTATCAAGACAATATGTTAACAAAGTACCATGCGAAGATGGGCTTAAGTGTTACGGTTCTTGCTCCAAATTGGAGCTACAATGAAAAAGGTCATTTAACGAAGACCGAATCTGGAGAATATACGGATTCCAACGGTGTAAAGATTATAAGAATTAGTACTAATGATGTATATCATAAATTTAAGCGATATAAAAATCTAGGCATTAAGTTGGCCGAATCACATCCGGACATTCTATTCATTCATGGCTGCCAGTTCTTAGATATGGATGTCATCGTTAAATATCTAAAGAGCCATCCAAATATTAGAGTCTATGTTGATAACCACGCTGACTTCTCGAATAGTGGTACGAACCTTCTCTCAAAAAACATCCTACATAAGGGATTCTGGAAGCGTTCTGCACAGATAATCAACCCTTATACAACGAAATTCTATGGAGTTCTTCCGGCTCGGGTCGATTGGCTAGTGAATATGTATGGGCTACCGAGGGAGAAGTGCGAGCTCCTAGTAATGGGGGCTGATGATGAGAAGGTTAAAGAGGCATATGAAGATGGATGGAAAAGTAAAATTAGGGGACAGTATGGGATTGAAGGAGATGACTTTCTCATCATGACTGGTGGAAAAATTGACGCATGGAAAACACAAACAATACTCTTAATGGAAGCTGTAAAGCGAATAGATAATCCTAAAGTTAAACTTATCGTCTTTGGATCAGTTACTTCAGAGTTGAAAGATAGGGTGAATGCACTCGTTGACGGGAATAAAGTTCAATATATCGGCTGGGTAAAATCAGAGGATTCCTACTACTATTGGGCAGCATGTGATTTAGCTGTATTTCCTGGTCGACATTCGGTTTTTTGGGAACAAGTGGCAGGAATGGGCATTCCCATGGTTTGTAAGTATTGGGATGGAACAACACATGTGGATGTTGGCGGAAACGTTGTATTTTTGAAGGAAGACAGTATTGATGAGATTGAAAATGCGATTAGCATTTTAACATCGGATGGATTGAACAAGTATAAGACAATGAAAACAGTAGCTGAAGGTCAAGGAAAGAATATGTTCTCCTATATGGAGATTTCGAAGCGTGCATTGGAAGAAACAGTTGCTGTAAAATAGTGGCATAATTTGGCCAAAGGTCAATTCCAGAAGACCTTTTGAGCAGGTTGCATATTAACAAGCGTGGAGATATAAAATGGATTCGATAATTACTTCATATATTCCCAATATAGTTAATAATCCGTATGCCCTTAATGTGAGGAGATTAATTCAGCTACAAGGGTATACAACACTACCTATACGAGATTGTTTGTCTAATCCCAGAACTTTTCATAAATGCAAAGTGTTTAATTTTAATTGGTACGATAGTGCTGCTACACTCTCTGAATATATGAGAAAGAGGATGTTGCTAGGTCTTCTTCATTTGACACGAAAGAAGATCATCTATACTCTGCATAACAAACAACCACACAACCAGACAAACAGCAGTTATTCAGTTAGACTAATGAAATATATGTGCCGAAAGGCAGATGCTATTGTAGGTTTATGCCCAGATACACGTATAGTTGTGCAGGGTTTAGCACCAGAAGCCCTGCAAAAACTACGAATTATTCCACATCCGAATTATATAGAAAATTATGATTCATCAGAAATCAAATCGTTGCGAAGTCGCTATGGGATTGCTGATACAGACATGGTCTTTCTGTTTATCGGGTCAATATCACCCTATAAGAATGTAGAACTCCTAATTGATACCTTCAAAAAGATAAAGCAGGACGAGATTTTCTTAATACTTGCAGGGAATCCAAGCAGTGCTGAATATGGAGATGAACTATTTAAGCGTATATCAGGTGCTCCTAATATTTTATGCGATTTTCGATATATCCCAGATGACGAAATAGAAAAGTTCTATAATACAGCTGATATAGTGGTACTACCATATCACAAGACGAGTTCTCTAAATTCAGGAGCAGTGTTTTTGAGTTTTTCTTTTAAAAAGACGGTAATTTGCCCAGACATTGGAACAATCAATGCATTAGAAGATCGTACCTTTGTTTATGACTATCATTATGATGATGAATCAGAACATGCAGTACAACTTGAGACTGCAATAATTCGAGCGTGTACTGATTATGAAAATAACCCTAATATTATTCGAAATAAAGGTGAACATGCGTATGAGTATGTCGCGGTGAGGCATTCAGATGAATTGATAAGCAAACTATACGGGGAGCTTTATAGGGAATTAGTACGATAAAGCATTTAGGAGATAGCTCGGATGAGTTTAAAGTATGAAAGAAAGAACATTATAAGCATAGGAAGCGTATTAATTGCGTTGATCATAATCACATGTGTCTTTCCACGTGAGATAAGTTTGCTGTCCTTTGCCACGGATTATGTAACCAGACCTTATGGAAATTCGTTGAGCATTTCGTTGCCCATGATTTTTACACTTCTATTTACGCTATTACTGATACCACGTAGAAAAAAAACAAAAAAATCGATATGGCGGGCACCTATTGTTCATTATTTCAATTGGGGGATTATATCTGGCCTTTTTTTGTTAATTAATGGTGCTTCAATTAAATGGTATAGTGCTGGTGCCTTTACTTACTTACTTTTTACGGCAATGTTCATATTGCTTGCAACATTTATTAACTATGAGGAACTGTTGCGTGGAATCGATAAAGGATTCCGAGTAAGTCTTGTCATTCAGACATTAATTGGATTTCTATACGTTTTTTTCGGTGTTTTGATTCCGTTCTTTTCGAACTATTCTACTAGTTTCCGTAACGGATTGAGTAGAATGGTAGGTTCCTTCTCTCATCCAGGAGATTTTAGCTTATATATTTCTATTATGTACGTCTATTTTCTGTCAAAATGGCTATTCGCGGGGGAGAAAAAGAGTATTCTCTATGTTGTTTTATGTTTCATAGATATATACCTCTCAGGAGCAAGAACTATGTTAATTGTTTCCATGCTAATAACCATTATTTTTTTTATGAGAAGGTATAAAAATAGATTAGAATTGAAATTACTTTTTGCGGCAGTAATTGCCCTAGGAGTATATTGGTTTGTACAGGGTGATACGTTTCAAGATCTATTCATCAGACATAATTTCTTTGACATGTTTACTGCAAGGCTTGTCCATTGGATTATTGGAATACGGATAATGTTTGCAAATGTGCTGAACTTTTTGTTTGGCGTTGGTTTAAACAACCATGTGGACTATATAAATGCACATTTCTCTAGTTTTGAGGGCTTAGTCTATACTGCTTCAGCAGTGCTCACTAATGATTTTGTTCGTAGCAGCCCAATTCACAATTCATTTTTTATTGTGGGCAGTGAGTTGGGGGTGGTCGGTTTTGGGTTGTATCTCCGTGTATATTTGCACATGTTAACCTACTCCATCCAAAATTTGAAGAAAAGGAGAGATAAACAAAGGCCGCAATGGCAGATCGTTTTTATCTTTGGAGTATCCATAGTTCTATTACTATATTGTATGCAGGGATGGGCGACACACAAAGATTTTTCTTGGACGATGATAGTGATAATATCTCTTTTGGTGTATAAGACTCCAAAGCAATACGAGGTAGAATAGATTATGGAACAAAAACGAGAGAAAAGCTTGATAACAAATACGTTTGTGCTTTCTTTGGGGCAATTTTTTCCCCAGATTGCAGCAATTATTACGCTCCCTATATATACGGGGTTTCTCACACAGGCAGAATATGGTCGGTATGATCTGGTAAATGTTGTTGTTTATATACTGAATGTTGTAGTAATTCTTCAAATACACCAGGCTGTATTTCGCTTTCTAATTGATGTTCGGGGAACAGAGAAAGCGAAGACATATATTACAAATACTGTCATCTTTGAGATATTCCCTTCAACGATTGCTGCGATTATTTTTGCTCTTTCATATCGCAGCCTTCCGGCTTTTACTGAGGTATTATTAGGACTGTATCTCTTTTTTAATCTTCAATTCAATGTTACAGGACAGATAGCAAGAGGGCTTGGGGAAAATAGTGTCTATGCAATAGGTGCAATAGCGCATTCGCTTTCCAATCTAATCCTTGTGGTTATTTTAGTATCAAGAATCCAGTTAGGGTTTAATGGGTTATTTATTGCTCTTGATGGTTCTTTGCTGATTGGTACAGCCATTCAGATAATCGCATGTAAGCAATGGAAAAAGATTGACCTTTCAACGCTTGATAAAAAAGTATTGAAAGAGATGATCGACTATTCGTGGCCTATGGTTCCTAATACGCTCTCCATCTGGATCGTAAATACATGTGATAAATTTATTATTAGGTTTTTTCTTGGCCTTGAGTTTAATGGGATATTCGCTGCTGCTCAGAAGATTCCAAATATCTTTACAATGGCCTATAGCACTTTTAATCTTGCTTGGCAAGAATCGGCATCAATAACTGTAAAGGATATTGATTATAATAGATACTATAATGAAGTGTTCTCTGCTTTATTTGATTTTCTGACAGGATGCATGCTACTTTTGATCGCTGTCTCCCCTGTCCTTTTTAAAATACTGATTCGTGGCGATTATGAGCTGGCTTATGACCAAATGCCACTCCTTTACATAGGCGTTTTCCTGTCCTGTATTTCATCATTCTTCGGAAGTATATATATTGCTAAGAAAGCCACAAAAGCTGTTGGCATCTCATCAGCAATTGGTGCTGTTATCAATGCAGTAGTAAACCTTAGTATGGTTCGCTGGGCAGGGTTATATGCGGCATCTGTATCAACTATAGTGAGCTACCTTACGTTGGTTATTTATAGAATAAGAGATGTTGAAAAAAAGGGCTTTGTCCACATTGACTATAAAAAAGGACATATTCTAATTTGTATTTCTTTAATTGTTTTGTGTTCGATTTTATGCTATCTGAAAGTTGAAATTTTAAATTGGATCAATCTTTGCATTGGGATTATCGGATTTTTTACCTTAAATCATAAACTATTAAAGCTAGTTTTAGATGGAGTTATGAAAGAAATGAAAGGAAACAGGAAATGAGTAGAAAGCTAATTACAGGCTTCTTTGGAGTCAACAACTTGGGAGATGACATCATGCTTGATGCATTTTATAAACGACTTCAGAAGAAGGAAGAAGTATCGCTTCTCCGCCTGTATGCGGGGGGGGGTACTGATACTCCAATAAAAACACAGAATATCAGTATGTTCCCCCATGGTAAAAGTGTTCTTATAAGTCATTTTTTCAGCAGAGTCTATGATGGATTCTACTGGATTGGGGGAACTTGCATGACCGATTCTGCCGGCGACGGTGCATGTGGATATATGAATTCGTTCAATCACAGAGGAAAAAGAATCGGATACGTAGGAATCGGTATTAATGAGATTCATAATCAGGAGCGCAAGAAAGCGTATAGAGATATTCTAGATAAAGCTAATTTGGTTACTCTGCGTGATGACAAGTCCTATCAAATCGCAAAAGAACTGACGAGTAACCCAAATATCTTTTTAACAGAAGATCTCGTTTACCTGAGTAATGAAATTGTTAGACCATCCCCTGAAGATCGTGCGCCAAAACTATTGGTAGCGTGGAGAAGTCTCAGAGGTTATTGCAGCGAGATAGTTGAAAGCAAAGCACTCGATACTTTGGCTGCATTGATTGCAGCAAAGGATGAGTATGAGGAGATTATAGTCTCCCCATTGGGGAATCAAGTGGATGACGAACCAAACAGAAAACTGTATTCTAAACTTTCTGGACAGGTTCGCAATGTAAGTTTTGTTGACCTGCAGAGCTATAAGCAGAAGATAGACCTCATTTGTTCATCAACGACTGTGATAACTGGAAGACTTCATGCCATTTTCATTGCAGAATGGAACAATATCAATACAGTCGCTATTGGCTACGATACAAAGGTGAAGAGCTTTCTTGAATCTGTCAACAGGACAGAGGATTTGGTGTATCCAGAGACCTTGACATCGGAGACGATCGAGAATGCTCTGCTGGCGGAACATAAAGCATTGACGGCAGATAACTGGAAAGACAGACAGGATAAGTCGATACAAAATGTTCTGCTATTTGAAGAGATGATCTGATGACACTCGTCAATACCGTTCACAAGATTTTACGTGGAGGTATTGACGTGAGAGTAGGAATAATGACATTGTTCCACGAGAATTACAATTATGGAGCAGCGTTGCAGGCCTATGCTCTTCAGAAAGCTATCGAGAGTCTGGGCAATGATGTAGAAGTTTTAGATTATGACCGTACCGCCGAACCGATTGATTCCGTTGATAATTCCATTTCAGGAAAGATTAAAAGGAAACTTGGTTCCATAGAATCTTATGGTGATGTATATAATCTGATGCATTTGTTTTCCTCAAAATCTCGTTATTTGCCCAGCATTAATGAGAGAAAGAGAAAATTCAAAGAATTCTATCAGAAGAATCTGAAGGTTAGCAGATATTATAACCTTGGAACAATCTATAGTGCAAATAGTGATTACGATGCGTTTGTCTGTGGAAGTGACCAAGTGTGGCGACCTGGTTCTTTTGATCCGAACTACTACTTAACATTTGCCGCATTAGGGAAAAAGAAAATATCATATGCAGCAAGCTTGGGTGTACAGAAATTAAGCAGAGCTGCAAATAAAATGATGGTTCCGTTAATAGAAAAACTAGGTGCCGTTAGTGTTAGAGAACCGGAAGCAGCAAAGATACTATGGAAATGTGGGGTAGATGCGCTTGTTACTCTGGATCCGACACTTTTGTGGGATAGGGCCTTTTGGGAAAATGTTGCAACTAATACCGATCTTGAAAATGGAAAATATATTTTATGTTATTTTATAGGGGAGAACAACTCAAATAGAGAAATAGCTAAACAAATAGCGAAAATCAAAGGCCTTCCACTGGTAGCGATTCCAGGGATATCTCGACTTCTTCCATACGATTTCAAGTATGCAGATAGAAACATGGTAGAAGCTGGGCCGGATGAGTTTTTAGGTATGGTTCGTGATGCGGCGGTTGTTGTGACGGACTCATTCCATGCATGCGTGTTTTCCACAATATTCGAGGTTCCTTTTGTAGCTGTGGAAAGGTTCTCTGCAAAAGATGCGAACTCGATGAATGGGCGAGTTTATGATTTCCTTACCATGTTTGGGCTTGAGAGGCAACTGGTTAGAAAAGGGGATGTGATCGAGCCGACTATATTGGAAGGGATTACTCCCAGAATTTCTGAATATGAGAATTTGAAAGAATGCTCATGGCGGTATCTGAGAGAGAATTTACCATATGATTTCGTCAGCAACAACACTAAAATCGATATGCCAAAAGCGGTATATGCCGCTCAATCTACAGATGTTTATAAGAGAAAGAATAGCTCATCAGGTGGTGTCTTCTATGAATTGGCAAAGAAGACATTATCTGAAGGCGGAGTAGTAGTAGCTTGCAAATTAGATGACCGGGGTAAAGCTATTCATGATGTGTGTGAAACCCGGTATGCTCTGCCTCAATTTATGACAAGTAAATATGTTCAGAGCGATATGCAAGATGCGCTCAAATTAACTGAGGAAAAGCTGAAAAACGGGAGAACTGTTCTCTTCGTTGGAACACCTTGCCAGGCCGCTGGACTGAAGAACTATCTTGAAGCAAAGAAAATCAATACTGACGGATTGCTCTGTGTAGATATTATCTGCCATGGAGTGCCAAGCCCTTATGTTTGGCAGGAGTACCTTAATGGCGTTGTCAAGAGTGAAAGGGTGGAGCCCATCAGAGCAAACTTCCGCCATAAGTTTTACGGATGGCGGAAGTATGCTGTTTCTATCGAGACAGCATACTCAAAAATATATTTAAGAGACAAGGATAATGATCTTTATTTACGTGGTTTCTTAAATAATATTTTTCTTCGTCCATCCTGTTATCATTGCCGATTCAAAACGTTGATGCATAATACGGATCTTACTCTTGGCGATTTTTGGCATTTCGAACAATTTAATTCTACAATCAAGGATGATGATACCGGCGTAAGTCTTGTGATCGCACAGAGTGAAAAAGGAGAGAAGACACTCAAATCTTTAGATGAAGTATATTTGGATCCAATGCCCATTGAGGTAGTATCAAAATCAAATAAGAATATGTTCTTGTCTGCTAGAAATAATTATATACGCGATATTTTCTTTGCCAATTATGCAGAATTCAAGAGAACATATGATGACCAAGATACTATGCAGAAGTATTTAAACAGTCTGATAGGCGATACGGCAGTAGACAAAGTTAAGAAATTAACTAAGAAGATTATGGGGAGATAGCGATGAAGACACCGATAGAATCAGTATTAGACTATAAAGAGGATTGCTGTGGATGTACTGCTTGCTATGCTATCTGTCCAATGTCTGCGATTAGTATGGTTCAAGATTCGGAAGGCTTTTTATATCCACAAATAGATCAAAAAACGTGCATTGGGTGTTTACAATGTAGAAAAACTTGCCCAATCATTAAAGCCGACGCAGAAGAGAGGACACCATCATCCGCCATTTAAATAGCGGAAAACAGATGTCTTCTTCAGATAAATGATCGATTGAACAGGGAATTAATGCTCTGGTGGCGTAATTGTGAACTTCCCCAAATTTTACACCTAAACTGAAATTTGAAAATAAAATCACTTAGAAATCCCGATTTTCTGCGATTCCCACTTGCAGAAAATCGGGATTTTTGCTATATTGTGAACTTCCGCGATAATTAACTCTCGGTAGCCAAAATGAGAGATGAAAAATCTAGGTAGTGACTGCTAAACAAATGGTACATGTTCATGTTTTGATCTTTTTCTGGGACTTGACTATACTGATAATAGTGTGGTATGATGTTGGTGGGAAATCCCACATAAACAAGTTTCCCACAGAAGGAGGTGCAACAATGCAGAACGCTATCAGGGAGTACGACACCCGTTTGGACTCTAAGAAAAGACTGACACTTCGGAGCGTGCTGTTTGAATTCTACCACGTTTCTGAATTGGAGGATGGCACGATCATCCTGGAGCCAAGGGAGCTGACGGTTCCTTTCCAGGTTTCTGCAAACACGCTGGCTATGATGGATACAGCAGTCCAGAATATGAAAGCGGGAAAGGTTTCTGATGCCATTGATCTGTCAGAGTTTGGGGAATGAGCATGTATGAGATACACATGGGCTTCCCCGAAATGAAGGAGTTCTGGGAGAGCCTGAGAGACAAGGTGAAGGCCGGGAAAGCAAATAAAAAAGAGGAGAAGCTGTATAAACAGGTTGGTAAAGCCATATATCTTCTTTCTCAAAACCCTCGCTATCCCGGCCTGCAGTCGCATGAGATAACTTCGCTTTCGTCCCGCTATGGCATGAAAGTATGGGAGTCGTACCTGGAAAACAATACTCCTGCAGCCGGGCGAATATTCTGGGCATATGGGCCAAGCCAGGGAGATATCACAATCATTGGCCTTGAGCCACATCCAAACGATAAAGCCAACGCTTACAAGAAGATCACACTTTCCCAAATGGGCGAAGAAGTAAAATAACGGTCAGAAATGGTGACCCTGCTGTTTTACAATATATCTATCTTTGCTTTTGCAAATGTCAATATAAAAATGTAGGATTTATCTCAAAGTCATGTACCACCAGCAGGGCTGGTGGTACATGACTTTGGCCCATCTTCACCAAAATGTTCTTCAATCACCGGCTCAGCTAGCCCTGCCTCATCCCAAACAGAAAAAATATCCGGAACGCCATTTCCTGAATGTTCTCCAAAGCCAAGAAGATTAAGCATTTTCATAATGTTAGCATTACGAGGTTCTGAATCTCCACCACGAAGCATCTGTTTTTTGCCTACAATGCTGATACCTGGATTTTTGAGCACAATCTTTTCCGGAAACTTTTCTGATAAATGTATTTTTAGAAAATGATGGTAGGGGGAATGAAAATCCCCACGCGTATGATTCCCAGCTGATGAAACAGACTCGGGCGCCGGTGTAAGCTCACATTCTTCCGATTGAAAAGCTGATATTCTTCCGATTTAAGTTTTTAACGTGTGCGAAAGTGACAAAATATCAAAAACGCACACGTTAAATATTCAAAAGTTTTTACCTTTTCTCATGAAGTCCACAAGATTAATGTGTTCTATACCATTGCGCTTCTGAAGGAGCGAATCGGCAGTGGCAACATATTTTGGGTAATTGTCTTTTATAGATTCAAGAGGTCTGTATTCGCGGTCTTCCGTATCTTTGGACAGTGCTATTGTATAAGCAACCTGGACATAGGAATAACGCATCTCATTGTCCCTTAGGATAAAGTCGCATTCCAACTTCCCGATCCTTCCGACACTTACAGAGTAGTCGTGGGATCTTGCGTATATATATGTGATGTTTTCAAGGACGGGACCGAAATTTATCCTATTATCGGTGTTTTGGACATAATAAAACCCGGTGTCGGACAGGTAGTATTTTTTCTCTCCGCTTAAGGATTTTTTCGATTTCATGTCGAACCTTGGACATTCATATAGAATCTTAGCATCCAGTAAGGCTTTGATATATCGTGCTATTGTTGCCTCACTGATTGGGGTCCCGGTTTTCTCAATTGCTTTCTTAAGACTTTTCAGGCTTGTTGTTGCACCGAAATTATTAATGATATATTTTTGAACGGTTTCAAAAGTGCTTTTATTGCGGATTTTCAATCTTCTTCTGATGTCTTTTTCAAAGATCTCATCGATAACGCTTTGTACATATCTACGTTTTGCAGCCATATTATCAAGAAGGATCGTTCTGGGAAATCCGCCTTCCAATATGTAGTTCTGTAACTCTTCTTGACATGAGCGGGAACTGGAAAGACCATGCTATCCATCTGTATTGGACTGGCTGCATGTGGAAAATGCATTCCTGTAAAGTTCTTCAGGACAGCATCACTTGTGAACCTTTTTTCTGAAGCTCAGGAAAAAGGAATGCTTAATGCCTTTCACAAAAAACTCGATACATTTAGAAGAGATCAGGTGTATTTTACAGAAAAGAATAATAAAACTGGAGTATCTGATCTCTATTCTTTAGATGAATTTCCTGTTCGAAAGACAGATAACATCGAAAAGGGCTACCTTCTTGGGCGTTATGGTGCAATCCCATACATTCGTGGGGAGGAGCTATAATGACCAAAAGAGATATATCCCTTAAGAAGAGAGGAACTAAGGCCAAAAAAGAAAGAGTTACATATTTGATTGTGGCCGAGGGAAGAAATAAAACAGAAACGATGTATCTATCCCATTTTCAGGAGCAGGGAAAAGATTATTATATACGTTTTGTAATATATCTAATGAGTTTTAAGCATTCGATTGTATCTTCACCTTGTATATTAAGCAGATTGGATTTATAATGTATGTATAATAAATATTTGTGTATGAATTATGCATACACATGCAGGAGGTAAGTCTATGGCTGAGCAGGTGCTTAATCAGTTTCGCTCTGATAAAAAATTACGTGAAGATTGTGTTGCTATTTATGAGGCAATGGGGATGGATTTAAATACTGCCTTTAGGATGTTCATGGAACGTACACGTATGGTTCGCGGATTGCCTTTTCCTGCTCTGTTACCTGAAAATAAAATAAGCAGAGTGGATGCGTATAGATTTATTGATGAAATTAGAGCTGAAGCAGTTGATTATCCGGATATGACATTAGATGAGATTAATGCTGAAATAGCTGAGGCAAGGGCAGAGAGGAAAGTAAAACATTGAGTTATTATGCAGTCATTGATACAAATGTCCTGATTTCAGCTTTATTGACAAAAAATGTTGATTCGGCGACAGTTAAGGTTTTATATGCTGTTGCCAGAGGGGATATTATCCCTTTATATAACTTTGATATTTTTGAAGAGTATAATGAAGTATTGCACAGATCCAAGTTTCCATTTAGTGAGTCACGAATTCAAAATGTGTTAGAAATGATTAAGCAATTTGGAATTATTGTAGATGCTTCTCATATTGATGAGCAGTTCATAGATCCTGATGATCTAGTTTTTTATGAAGTGACAATGGAAAAGCGAGAAGATAGTGCATATCTGATCACAGGCAATCTAAAGCATTTTCCTAGAAGAGAATTTATTGTAACTCCTGTGGAAATGATAGATATAATTTCTAACAATTCACACCCTTAAATCCTACACAATCAGGCGGTATCCATTATGTGTAATACACTAAATCACAGAGGATAAAAGAGCTCAGGGAATCCGGTGTCTAAAAAAATCAGTTATACATCAATTCCTTTATGCTCTTTATATCCTCAGCCATATTGTCACTTGCTTCTCTTATGTCTATGGCATTTTGAATGTTCAGGAAATACTCGTATGAAACCCCAAAATATCTCCCTAATCGTATTGACGTATCTATAGTAATCTTTCTGTTGCCATTAAGTATTGCCTGGATCCTGGATACGGGCACGTTTATATCTTTTGCAAGACGATAAGCAGAAATCTCAAATGGTTCCATAAATTCTTCTCTTAAAATTTCACTTACTGTTGGCAACTCAATCCTTTTATTCATAGTAATAATCTCTTTCTGTATAGCGTGAATCCATTATATATACATAATAGTTAATCATACCTTTTATCAGCTAATTAAAAAGTCATAATAAAAACTTATTAGTGATAATCTACTAGTTCTACATCGTGACAATCGGTACTTTTAATCTTAAAGCATATCCTGTATTGGTCATTAACCCGAATACTTGCTTTTAGACCAGGGAATTGATACGATTGAGAATACAGCAGCAGAGTATCAGAATCTGACTTTTCGGAAGCTTTTCGGATATTATGGATCCAAAGGTATTGTACTTCGTGAAGAAACATTTGAGGACAATCTGGGTCTAAGAACTGAAGATGGGGAATATAATCTGATGGCACAGTTGCTATCTGATAATTCGCATACGCCACTTAGAGTTTCGATTTTTACAGGCACAACCAAAGGCTCTAATCTGTTTTCTGTCCGTGAATTTGGAAATGATTGCCTTCTTTATACACTGGATGAGCTTCTGCGGTATGGTGATGTACTAAATATCATTCAGGCGGATGAGAGTGAGCGTGTTGTAACACGAAAAGAGGTTTCGTTATTTGACGATAAAGCATATCGAGAGGCGATCATCAATGCGATCTTACATAATTTGTGGGTGGAAGGTAATAAACCAATGATTACGGTTTATTCTGATAGAATAGAGATCCTTTCAAGAGGAACGCTAGCTCCAAAACAGACATTAGAGGGCTTTTTTCTGGGACGGTCGATTCCGGTGAATCGTAAACTGTCAGAAATTTTTATACAGTTGCATATCAGTGAGAAATCTGGGAGAGGAGTTCCTAAAATAGTAGAGACATATGGTCGTGATGCGTTTACTTTTGAGGAAAATGCTATAGTTGTAACGATTCCTTTTAACTGGATCAATAAGGTTGGCAATAAAGTTGGTGATAAAGTTGGTAATAAAGTTGGTGATAAAGATACCATATTAAATGAGACTAGACAGACAATTATAGTGGAGATGAGAAATAATCCCAATGTTACAAAGGCAGAGCTATCGAGAAGCATTGGTATAAGCACGACAGCTATTGATAATAATATTGCCTATTTGAAGAAGAACGGCTACATAGAGAGAATTGGATCAAATAAGTCGGGTTATTGGAGGGTGATAGAGAAAAGTTGAAAAAAGTTTATGTCACAGTCTTGATATGAGCGGGAACTGGAAAGACCATGCTATCCATCTGTATTGGACTGGCTGCATGTGGAAAATGCATTCCTGTAAAGTTCTTCAGGACAGCATCACTTGTGAACCTTTTTTTCTGAAGCTCAGGAAAAAGGAATGCTTAATGCCTTTCACAAAAAGCTCGATAAGGCCGCCTCTGGTTCAAAATCTAAGAACAATCTAATACAAGCAGCTATTAGAACTGCTCATATTTCAAAATCCTTGCCTGCATCTTATCATCCATAGCAAGCTGGTTTCTGACAAGTGCCCAGGTGTATACGGGGCGGTCACGCCATTTCTTGTATAAATAGTGAATGCGACATTATTTCATGAATGCGGAAATATAAATCCGATATTTGCAAAATATTATCAAATATTTATTTTATAAATTGACTTTTTATAGTACGAATCAGCTTTTTATTTTAGGACCTTTTTTAAAAGATGCCTTTGAAAAGGGTGTGACGGTAGTCATAGATGAGATTGATAAGAACCTTCATACATTTATTGTAAGGCATATTATAAATATGTTCAGAGACAAGGAGATTAATAAAGCTGGTGCACAGCTGATTTTTACAACACATGATACTTCATTGATGTCATTGTCTACATTTAGAAGAGATCAGGTGTATTTTACAGAAAAGAATATGATGTAGATTTCAGAGAAATAAGTTTTACCGTGTCTGGAATTTCAGACCAGGGAGCAGACGTTGAAACCTGACATTAATGTTGAGGACTGCTCTGTTTAGTTGTAGAATTTTACCATAACAAGAAATCTGTATAAAAGAAACTTTGGAAAGGCTGAACATATGTTGAAAATACACTTTGGTGAACTTGATAATGTTGAGTATGGTCCGTCTTGGTTTAAATATAATTATAAACCTGAGTGGCTTAAAGATGATTTTGTCCAGAGAATGATCAAAGGCGTGGATAACTCTGATTATGTTGACGGACTTGTGATAGACAGTCCGGTTCTTGGGCCTATTCCCCCAGAGAGATTGTCAGGAGGAGTTAAGACTCTTATCATGATATACGAGAAGCCGGAGCTTATATTTGATGCTACGAGTTGTGGGCAAAATTGTGCCAAATGGCTACTGGAGATTGGAAAGTTGATTGATGTTACTGTAAATCTTGAGTACATGATGACTTTTGAAATGTATTCTCCATTTGAAATTTACGTTGTAAATGAAAACAGGGTTGTGACGGATCCGGAGGATTATTTTTTAACTGCGGCAAAATATATCTGAATGGAGAAAATACATGAAAGGCAAACATCATATAGTTATAGAATCAGAAAATCTGAAGTATGAGTTTGATATAAAAAGAAATTTTACGGTGATATTGGGCGAAAGTGCCACGGGTAAGACCACGCTTATTGACCTTTTGAATGAATCCAGACGACGCAAGAGGAGCGGAGCTGTCCGAGTTCAGTCCGACGTGCCTTGTGCGGGTTATCTGGCGGGTGAAGATAATTGGAAGTATGAGCTACAGGGTCTAAGTGGTAACATCATTTTCTTTGATGAAGACTACAGATTTATATTTACCAAAGAGTTTGCTGAATATGCTGCCGGAGCGGATAACTACTTTGTTTTTATTACTAGGAAGCCATTAAAGAATTTGCCATACAGCATCAATGAAATATATGGAATAAGAACAACCGGAAAGTATCATTTTCCGGAACAGATTTATCATGAGTTTTACCCTATTTACAGCAATGAGATATTATCTCGTAACTCTGAAACTAAATTGATGTTTTTAGTAGAGGACAAGGAATCCGGCTATGAGTTTTATAAAAAACTTGTAAAAGAATCGGAGATCAGAAGCGCAGAAGGAAATGCAGGTGTTTTCTCCAAAATGATTGAGTCATCTTTTGATAGGAGATTGCTTGTTATAGCAGACGGCGCTGCTTTTGGGGCGTATATTGATGCAGTTGTAGGGTATGCGAAGATGAAAGGAAATATAGGGTTGTATTTTCCTGAATCATTTGAGTGGATAGTCTTAAGCTCCGGAATTATAGGTGACAGTGACATAGATAAGATTCTACAAGCTCCTGAAGAGTATATTGACAGCACGCAATACATTAGTTGGGAACGATACTTTACGAACCTTTTGATTGAAAGAACGCAAGGCGACCGATATAGGAGGTACAGTAAGACTAATATTCCTGAATACTACCTTACGGATGGTAATGTGGAGAGCATTTGCAAGGTCATCCCGGAAGAGATTAGAGATTTGTTTGTATAGACCGAAAGAACAAAGAAAGGTGAATATCGTATGAAAGCATTATTCATAGGTGGAACAGGTACGATTAGTACGGCAATTGTCAGAAGACTCATTGAAGAATCTGACTGGGAAATTTGGCTCATAAATCGTGGAAATAGAAATGTTTTTAATTCATCACGAATTCATCAGATCATAGCGGACATAAATGATGAGGAGAATGTTTCGAAGAAATTAGAGGGTCTGTCTTTTGACTGTGTATGCGAATTTATTGGCTTTACGGTTCAACAGGTAGAAAGGGATTACAGGCTTTTTAAAGGAAAAACGAAACAGTATATCTATACAAGCTCTGCTTCTGCATACAATAAGCCATCCGCCGATTATCGAATTACCGAAGGGACATCCCTTGCCAATCCTTACTGGCAGTATTCAAGGGATAAAATTGCCTGTGAAGAATACCTTATGAAGAAATACAGGGAAGAAGGATTTCCGGTCACTATTGTGCGTCCCAGTCATACATATGACGAAAGGCATATTCCCCTAGGTGTTCATGGGAAAAACGGATTTTGGCAGGTAATAAAACGTATGATGGACGAAAAACCGGTTATTATCCAAGGCGATGGAACTTCGCTCTGGCATCTTACATTTAATACAGATTTTGCCATTGGTTATACTGCGCTGATGGGCAATGTCCATGCCTTGGGCGAAGCTTTTCAAATCACGGGAGATGAAACACTGACCTGGAATCAGATTTACCAGACTGTTGCAGATGCGTTAAATGTAGAATTAAAGCCATATCATATTTCTTCGGATTTTCTATCTTATGTTGGAGATAAGGCCGGGTATGATTTTACGGGGAGTCTGATCGGTGATAAATCCGTTTCTGTTGTATTTGATAATAGTAAACTCAAAAGAATAGCGCCCGAAATGGGCACTAAGGTGCCTTTTAATAGGGGCGTACGAATTGCTCTTGATTATATTTTATCTCATCCACAGGAATGTCAGAAGGAAGATTTGGAATTTGATAACTGGTGTGATAAAGTAATTGAAGCTATAGAAAATACCAAAAAATCGCTATGTTGAATTATAATTAACTCAACTTCGCACTTGCCAGTTTGGCAAGTGCGAAGTTTGAGTAATTAATTTGAAATTATGGAGGGAAAAATAATGAGTTCTGTAGAAGAGACAATTGCAAAAAGAAGCTCTACACGCGGCTATACACAGGAAAGTTTGAGCAAGGAGGAACTTGATAAGCTGATTACAGCAGGTTTACAGGCACCAACCGGTGCTAATAAGCAGGAGCTTCACTTTACTGTTCTAAAAGGTGATGATCCTGTTATTGCTGAAATAGAAAATGAAAAGAATTCACTGCGCGGCTTAGACCATGTAGAACATAACTTTATGTATGAAGCTCCTGTTCTTATAATTATAAGCGCTGAGAGCGGCTATAAATGGAGCCATATAGATGCAGGCATTGCGGTAGAAAATATTTCGCTTATGGCACAGGAACTAGGTCTTGGAAATCTAATTATAGGATGTATATATGATGCACTCCATGGAGAAAAACAGCAATATTTTGAAAGTAAACTTTCTATTCCCGAAGGATATGAATTTGAAATAGCTATTGCTGTTGGGCACAAGGCTGTAAGCAAGGATCCACATACATATGATGCAGACAAGCAGGTTTCAATTCTATTCTAGTACATTGTTCGCTAATTATCTGGATTCTAAAATTGGCATGAATGCAATCTATGGCTGATTTTCTTTAGTCCAATTAATTCAAGGACACTATCCTAGCGTTGCATTAGTATCGGATTATATTACATGCATGTACATAAAGCTTGGAATCCATATATTCGTGAAATAGAGGTTCAAGAATATATCAAATCATTATTTTTAACTTGTAGGAAGGATTAAAATGTTCGGAAATATTTATGATATACAAAAAAGAAAAATGGATTTCAATAAATCTATTGAAGAATTAAAAAAAACTCTTGACGAATCCGATGCAGTTATTTTAGGCGCCGGTGCAGGACTTTCAACTTCGGCCGGGTATATATATACAGGTGAGCGCTTTGATAATTACTTCAGTGATTTTTCCGAGAAATATCACTTTAATGATATGTACTCAGGCGGTTTCTATCCATATGAATCGATGGAAGAATTTTGGGCATATTGGTCTCGTTATATTTGGATTAACCGCTATGCGCCTATTCCGTCAGACCTGTATGACAGGCTATTGCGGCTTGTAGAAGGAAGGGACTATTTTGTTATTACGACCAACGTCGACCATTGTTTCCAAAGAGCCGGATTTGACAAAAAAAGGCTTTTCTATACGCAGGGAGACTATGGACTTTTGCAAAGCAGCCGCCCTGCCGGAGAATCTGCGCATAAAACCTATGATAATGAAGAAATTATGAAAAACATGGTTTTGGCACAGGGGTTTGAAATTGGCTCAAATAATGAACTGATTGTACCTGATGGAAAAGAAATTCTAACGAAAATTCCTTCAAAGCTTTTGCCGTATTGTCCGGATGATAATGAACCGATGACGACGAACCTTAGAGCAGATAGTACTTTTGTAGAGGATGATGGATGGTTTGTCGCAGCAAACAGATACGAGGATTTCCTAAGAAGACATAAAAACTTAAATGTAGTATACCTTGAGCTTGGTGTTGGCGGGAATACTCCCGGAATTATCAAATATCCATTTTGGAAATTTGTTGCAGAAAATAAGAAAGCAAGCTACGTTTGCATCAACAAGGGTGAAGCAATTGCCCCGGGAGATATATTGAGCAGATCAATTTGTATAGATGCTGATATAAGAGAAGTTGTCGACTGTCTGATTGACTAGTAAAGCGTCTTTGAATTAATTGGACTAAAGAAAATCAGCCATAGTTTGCATTCATACCAATTTTAGAATCCATATGATTAACGAACAATATGCTAGTAAAGCGTCTTTGAATTGAATAGAAATAGAAAGGTCTTGATACAAATGAAAAAACATAAGCAGATGTCCGAATCCATGTTACTGGCAATAGTTCTTGCCATTGCCGGTGGATTTATGGATGCTTATTCGTACATATGCAGAGGAGGTGTTTTTGCTAACGCTGAAACAGGCAATATAATCCTAATGGCTATAAGCTTAGCCGCATTCAATATAATTAAAGCAATACATTATCTTATTCCCATATTAGCTTTTGCTATGGGTGTTGTAGTTTCGGAAGCTATTCGTCTTAAGAATAACGAACAAGGGCTTTTTCATTGGAGGCAGGTTTCACTTATATTAGAGATTATTGCCTTAATTATTGCTGCATTTATGCCTCAAAGCCTGAATCTGGTTGTAAATTCCCTTATTTCTTTTACCTGCGGAACACAGGTGACATCTTTTGCCAAATTTCATGGAAACGGCATGGCAACTACAATGTGTACCGGTAATTTGCGAAGTGGTACGCAGAATCTGTGCCATTTCTTTATTTATAAAGATCGCACAAAGCTTACCAAAGCTATTTCTTATTATGAATGTATTGCTTTTTTTATAATAGGAGCTATAATCGGAAAATACGCTTCGGATATATTTTATGAAAAAGCTATTCTTATTGCTGCACTTATGCTGTTTATAGCTTTTGCGATGATGTTTTTGGGCAAAAATAAATGTGAATAATTTTCGCCTTATGTATTTGAAAGGAAATCAATGGAAGAATTAGAACAATATTTTAAAATGATGATAGACAGTGATGTCAAAAGAATCATTATCAGCAATCAGACCCGCAAAACCAATGAATATAAGAAAATTGAAATTGATAGAAATGGAGAAATCTATCAAATTTCCAAATACACACAAAAGCAAGTTTTCCATGAAAATCTTAATAAATCAGATATTGCAAGAAGATGTTTTGAACTAACAGATGGTTTTTTCAAACAGGTTAATGGAATGTCTGATTCTAAAGAGCATATAATCCTTATATCCAAAAAGAAAAATGCAAGCTACAAAGTCAGGAATAAAGCGGATGATCAGGTAGTTCTAAAAGATAAGGTGTTAAATGGCAAAAAGAATTATATTCTTGAAGAAGGCATGAAAATTCCTCCGCTTATTGATATGGGAGTTTTTACACAGGATGGAAATGTTGTTAAATCAAAATACGATAAGTACAAGCAGATAAACAGGTTTATAGAAATTCTCGATGACGAAATTTCTTCTTCGCAAATTGAGAGGCTTAACGTAATTGATTTTGGATGCGGCAAATCCTATCTGACATTTGTAGTATATTATTATCTAACCAAGATAAGAAATATAAATGTCAACATGATTGGATTAGACCTTAAAGAAGACGTGATACGAAATTGCAACGAAGCAGCTAGAAAGTACGGCTATGATAAGCTGCGCTTTGAACTTGGCGATATTAACGGCTTTGAGGCACCATTTAACGTGGATATGGTAATAACGCTACACGCCTGCGACACGGCAACAGACTTTGCATTGTATAATGCCGTTATGTGGGATGCTAAGATGATTTTCTCTGTTCCATGTTGTCAACACGAACTTAACAAACAGATCAAACCGCAAAGCCTTAGCCTTCTGTCTAGGTATGGCATAATAAAAGAGAGGTTTTCGGCACTTGCAACGGATGCTATACGTGCGAACATTCTGGAATGTAAGGGCTATAAGACACAGATTCTTGAATTTATTGACTTTGATCATACTCCCAAAAATCTGATGATAAGAGCTGTCAAAAGGCCTGTTACACCAAAATCTAGAATTATAACTGCGCAAAAAGAAATAGAAGCAGTAATAGAAGAGTTTGGTTTTAAGCCGACGCTATATGACTTGCTTTTTTAGTGTTATAATTGATACATAGAGTCCGTAAAATTTTATCCCAATAATATGATTGTATAATTGTAGAAGGAGATGTTTATGGCTAAAACAAGAGAACAGAAAGAGGAACGCAGAAAAGCTCGTAGAAATAGAAAAAGGCTATGTGTCGGCATTACCTGCGGAATTGCGATAGGTTTCGCAATAGGCCTTAACTGGGATGCAATTAGGCCTAAGGTCAAGGAATACTCTTCTAAAGCTCTGGATAAGGGGAAAGATGTACTTGAAGAAAAGGTAGCTATGGCAAAAGCCGAGGAACTCAAAGATTATGCTGATAAGCTCCTTGTATTGTCATCCAAATGTGCTGAAAAAGCTAAAGAAATTGCAAAACAGCTAAAGTCTGTATAATTTTCTTAAACTTCACACTTGCAAAAATTGTGCTAGCCCTTTGTTGTTATGTGGGTGCGGACAGTTTATAAAGTTTTTCGCGTTCTTTTGAAGGTGTTATTAAATTCAGGAGCATGATAGCTGGAACTTTATATTCTTCTTGGGGTTCGTTTGTGTGAGCGAAGCGAGTTTCGAACCCCAGAATATAAAGTTTCAGATATCGTGCCCTGAATTTTTAGCACCTTCAAATAACGCGAAAAACTTTATAAACTGTCCGCACCCGCATAACAACAAAGGGCTAGCACAATTTTTGCAAGTGCGAAGTTTGAGTATATGACAAAATTCCTCTTAAGTATATCTATATATACGCCGATATAATAATGCAAAGTCTTAGCATCGGATCGTTAGGAGGTATCTACCATGAAAAGATCCATAAATTTTCGTTCCATCTATGCAAAAGTAATCATGCTTATTGTTATCTGCGTTCTACTATTTTTCCTTCTTAATATAGCTTATATCATACCTCAATCAAGAAATGCTGTTAAAAAGACAACAGAGAATAACATGCAGGATATTGCAACATTATCATCTCTTGTAGTGGACGGTCTTGTGACAGAATACGGTGAAGATAATGTTGGATACGATATTCTCAAAAGCGTACTTGCAGGACAAGGATTAAACGGTATTGATTCAAGTTATGTTTATGTTGTAGACGGAGACGGAACCTTCCTTTATCACAAGAAGGAAGAGAAAGTCGGAACTACAGTTTATAACGACAATGTTACAGCAATTCTAAAAGCGATTCCGACAGGAAGTTATGAAGAAAGCGGCGTATTCCACTATGATGATGAAAATGGTACAACCAAATATGGTGCATATCAAGTTGTATCATCAACCAAATGGGTTGTTGTAATCGTAGCAGACGAGACGGATATAATGGCTGAAATTAACGATGTTCGTAATGCAAGTATCCTTATGTCTACGATTTTGGGACTAATCCTTCTGGGATTTAGTATTGTAGCGGCTGCCGGAATTACCAGACCTATACGAATCCTAACAGGTGTTATCAAACAGGTTGGGAATCTTGACTTCTCTACAAGTGGGGACCTTGAAAGAATCGAGAAGAATAAAGACGAAACCGGAACAATGGCTCTTGCAGTTGGAGATATGGAAGAAAATCTCCGTGAACTCGTTGGTAGAATTGGTAGTACTTCTGACAATCTTGCTGAGCATGCAGAAACACTTTCAGATATAACCTTTAAGATTGATTCTGCGAATGCAGATAATTCCGCAACTTCGCAGGAGCTTGCGGCATCTATGGAAGAAACCTCTGCTTCAACGGATCTTATCAGTAACCATACTGTAACAATCAAGAATAGGGCTGACACAATCGCTGAGTCTGCGCTTAATTCTGCTGAGATGGCCAAAGAGATAAGTGAGAAAGCTGCAGGAATACATCAAGATACAATAACTGCAGCAGACAAGACCCGTAACATTTATGAAGAAATTGATGCTCAGGGCAAAGATGCTCTTGAGAAATCTAAGGCTGTAGAAAAAGTTAATACACTTGCAGGTGCGATTCAAAGTATAGCAAGTCAGACCAATCTCCTTGCACTTAATGCTTCAATCGAGGCTGCTCGTGCGGGTGATGCAGGTAAGGGATTTGCAGTGGTAGCAACAGAAATAGGCTCTCTTGCTACCCAGTCTTCCGAGACGGTCAAAGATATTATGCAGATAGTATCAGAAGTACAGGAAGCTGTTAATGAGATGAGCACATGTTTGCAGAGAACTCTTGATTACGTTAGCAATGACGTGACAGCAGATTATGTTAAGTTCCTTGATATGAGTGAACAGTATGAAGCTGATGCTAAAGGATTCTCGGATGCTCTTAGTGCTATTTATGATCAGATTGGAGAACTTCAGGAATCTACAACTGAGATTAGTACATCAATAGCAGACATTTCCAAGACTGTTGGTGAAGCTGCAGCAGCAGTAACGACTGTAGCTGAAAAGACTACGGATGTAGCCCAGCTTTCAGAAGGCGTTGTATCTGTTGTTGCTGAGACCAAGGATAACTCGAATGAACTAAAGGATATCCGTAATTCCTTTACAATTTAACCTTTGGATTTGAAAACAACTTAAATGTACCTTTATATAAAAGAGACCCCTCGTTTCATTTTGAAGGGTCTCTTTTATCATATAGATGCAAAATAATATAAAATCACATGTTTTTAATTCTATCAATGGCTCTTACGCTGTTTTCGTAGCTTCCGAAAGCTGTAAGTCTAAAGTAGTGTTCGCCGCTTGGACCAAAGCCTGAACCTGGAGTTCCGACAACATTTGCCTTATCAAGGAGATAATCAAAGAACTCCCAGCTTGTCATATTATCAGGGGTTCGTAGCCACACATAAGGAGAGTTCTCGCCGCCGTAAACTGTGTAACCGGCTTCTTTGAGACCGTTCTTGATATAATGTGCATTCTTCATGTAAGTGGCAACTTGTTCTTTGATTTGCGCTTTACCCTCATCGCTATAGCAGGCGAATCCTGCTCTTTGAACGATGTATGGAGCGCCATTGTATTTGGTACCATGCCTTCTAGCCCAAAGACTGTGAAGCTCGACGTTTTCTTTTCCTATAGCGGTCTTGGAGATTACAATATCGTGAGGTATTACAGTAGCGCCAAGCCTTAGACCTGTAAATCCGGCATTCTTGGAAAAAGATCTAAGTTCGATAGCGCAGCTTCTGGCACCGACACATTCATATATGCTATGAGGAATAGAAGAGTCTGTTATATAAGCTTCGTATGCTGCATCATAGATGATAACAGCGCCAACTTTATTGGCATAATCAACCCATCCTTGCAGCTGATCCTTAGAGATAACTTCACCTGTTGGATTATTAGGAAAACACAGATAGATAAGATCAGGGGTTTGGCTTGGAAGTTCAGGAGCAAAGCCGTTTTCTGCAGTGCAAGGCATATAGATTACATTACTCCACATGCCGGTTTTTTCATCGTAATCACCGCATCTTCCGGCCATAACATTAGAGTCTACGTATACAGGATATACAGGATCGCAAACTGCAATTTTGCAACTGTTTCCGAATATTTCCTGTATATTGGCTGAGTCAGACTTGGCTCCATCGGAGATGAAGATTTCATCATCAGCTATTTCGCAGCCTTTATTTCTATAATCATTTTCGGCCATTGCATGACGCAAAAAATCATATCCAAGATCCGGTGCATAACCTTTGAAAGTATCAGCATTAGCCATTTCATCTACGGCTCTGTGAAGTTCATCTATTACTGCCTTGCAGAGTGGCTGTGTTACATCGCCGATTCCAAGACGTATAATATCGGCATCTTTGTGAGCGTCCTGATAAGCTGCAACCTTTTTTGCAATGCCGGAGAAAAGGTAGCTTCCTGGTAATTTAAGATAGTTCTCGTTAAGTGAATACATGTGGCCTCCTTTAATCTATGTATAGTTATTTAGTATGTTCGTGATTTAGAGCTGCTTTTACAAGCCCTGAGAAAAGAGGGTGAGGTCTATTTGGCCTTGATTTAAGTTCGGGATGAGCCTGAGTTGCAATGAAGAAATCACACTCGGGATTTTCTACCATTTCAACTATTCTATTATCAGGCGAAGTTCCGCATATATTAAGACCGGCGGCTGTAATTGCCTCCCTGAATGAATTATTGACTTCATATCTGTGACGATGACGTTCTGTGATTTCGTCTGTGCCATAGAGTTTGCAAGCAAGAGAATCTTTTTTCAAAGTACATGGATATGAGCCAAGACGAAGAGTCCCTCCGAGCTCATCGTCCGCGGTATGATCAGGAAGAAAAGCGATAACAGGGTGTTGCGTGCTTGGATTAAATTCAATTGAGTCTGCATCACGCATACCGGCAACGTTTCTTGCGAATTCAACGATGGAAAGCTGCATGCCAAGGCAAAGTCCCAGGAAGGGGACATTGTTTTCTCTTGCATATTTGATTGCGCTAATCATTCCATCTATACCTCTGTCTCCAAAACCGCCAGGCACAAGGATTCCGTCAACATCTCCAAGGACGTTGGCAACGTTGTCATCATTGATGGTTTCTGAGTCAACCCATTTAATGGTAACTTCTGCCTTATTGGAGATACCGCCGTGTTTGAGGGCTTCAACAACGCTTATATACGCATCATGGAGCTGTGTATACTTGCCGACAAGAGCGATTGATACTGTCTGGTTCAGTGAATAGAGCGTATCAACCATCTCTTTCCAGTCTGTAAGGTCAGGCTCCGGACATTCAAGCCCGAGGCACTTGCAGGCTACCTGAGCAAGATGCTCTTTTTCCATAGCAAGAGGAGCTTCATAGAGATATTTTAGATCCAGATTCTTAAGGACATTTTCTGATGGAATATTGCAAAATAGAGCAATCTTATCTTTTAATTCATCATCAAAATCAACCTCGGATCTGGCGACAATGACATCGGGTTGAAGACCCATTCCCTGCATGGTCTTGACTGCGGCCTGCGTGGGCTTTGTTTTGAGCTCCTGAGAGCAGTTAAGATAAGGAAGAAGTGACACTAGAATCAGCATAGAATTGTTAGGACCGACTTCATGCTGGAATTGACGTATTGCTTCAAGGAAGGGCTGGGACTCGATATCGCCGACAGTTCCTCCGACTTCAATTATGGCTATATGCATCTCTTCGTCGGTATCGTTGCGATAGAAACGGCTCTTAATCTCATTGGTTACATGAGGAATTACCTGAACGGTGTGACCTCCGAAGTCTCCGCGTCTTTCTTTTTGAAGGATTGACCAATATACTTTACCACTTGTTACATTTGAATTTTTGTCGAGATTTTCGTCGATGAAACGCTCATAATGTCCCAGATCAAGGTCGGTTTCTGTACCGTCGTCAGTAACGAATACTTCACCGTGCTGAATAGGATTCATTGTTCCGGGGTCGACATTTAGATATGGGTCGAATTTCTGCATTGTTACTTTATAGCCTCTTGCCTTCAAGAGTCTTCCTAAAGATGCAGCCGTTATACCTTTCCCGAGTCCTGAAACTACGCCGCCTGTTACAAATACATACTTTGTCGCCATATAAGTCTCCTTCTTCATAAACAAAAAAGAACCGGTATAAGAGGTGAGAGGCATCCCGAGTAGAGATATCTGACGCCGTTGTCGGTTCCTTATAGTATATTAAATGTACGTTCACTGATTTGACGCTTTATTATCTGACCATATGGACGATTTGTCAAGGTGTTATAGATGTATTGCTTAATTTTTTAGATGGTCTATCTTAAACTTACAACATCGAAAACTGCGCATGCTTTATGGTAGATGTGGAAAGGTTGAAATAGCTATTTTGACCTATTCATTATACGGAACTCTTTTGGCGTTTGATGAAACTCTTTTTTGAACAGATTATTAAAGTGCGTTCTGTTAGAAAAACCAAGCATATCTGTGATGGCGCTGATGCTTTCATCCGTGTTTCTTAGAAGATACGCGGCCTTTTTAAAGCAATAGGTCATTCCATAGTCGTACAGGCACATTCCTGTATACTTGTTAACTATTCTGTTAAGATAATCCCCGCTGTAATTAAGCTCTTTTTCCAAGTCATTGCGGGTAAGCCTTCCGTCTGAATTCTCCAGTAGATGGCTTATACGTGAGAAGATAAGGAAGTCATTACTAAGGGACAAGTCAATTCTTGAGCAGTTGTAATGGTTTTGATTTCCAAGTCTTTCCAGGAAATCACAAATGATACTGTCAATTTTGGCGCCTATACCAAAATGGGGATAAAGTATAGAGTTGATAACAGAGTGCGCCAATTCGTCCAGGTATTCCAGACAACTCTTATCGTCGTGAACAGGTATAAAATCAAGATATGAACGTTCTCCCGGCTTTTGCAGATCGGAAATTATAAATTTATATAAGGGAGAATTTTTGAAATCCAATTCCTGTTTATAATAGGAATTTTCAATTCCGGCAAAAAGTTTGTTGATATAATCCACGGATAGCCCAACGAAAATAAGCCTGGCATCCTGCTCGTAATTTTCATAATGTCTAAGCGACCTGTTTATCAAACAGCAGGTTCCGGCATTATAGAGATATTTATTATCCTCGATTTTCTGGATAACACTTCCTTCGAGCACAACCATAAATTCGTAGTAATCATGATAATGAGGTCTTACTTCATTGAATCTGGAATTATGGCGGTTGAATGACTCCTGACAATAATGCATTGCTAAAGGTGAGAAGGTAAAGCAGTTAAGATAGTCCTTGCTATCTACCCCGCTGCAAACATGATAAGTGAACTGGTACGGAGCGTTAAGCTGGTATAATGCGCCATACTCATTATCTCTATACCTCACCTGAATGGATTTTTCTTTTTCAATTGATTCGTAAAACTCGGTATCTATCATTGTATCCCCCGTAATATCCCCATAATATCCCCCGTAATATCCCCATAATATCCCGAAACTTTTTATGTGCAGGATAGAACAATCCCATATATGATACAAAAAACAAATTTATGTGTCGATATCAGACATTTTATCACTATATAAAACTATGTACAATCATCTTGTCATCGAAAGACTATTGGTCAAATTCACGAATAACCAATGTAAGATTAAAGAAGTGGTATCAAAAATACTGGTAAAAGCTACAAACAATTTTTTCAAAAGAAAGCTTATTCTATTATTTTGCATAATATAGCTTTGGCTTGGAAGTATATGTAGAAATAGAGTGTGTAATGTTGCTTTTGTTAAGAGGAGGGGAGTGAATATGAATAAATTTTTTAAGAAACTATACAGGTACAGGATTTATCTTTTGATGCTACTTCCTGCTGTAGTATATACGCTTGTATTTTCATACTATCCCATGACAGGAATAGTAATGGCATTCAAGAAATATAACTATGCGGGCGGCATTTGGAAAAGCCCTTGGAATGGTATTGAGAATTTTAAATTCTTTTTTAAATCAGGTCAGGCATTTACCGTTACAAGGAATACTGTTTTGTACAATATTCTCTTTATAATCGTCGGAACATTTACTCAGATAGCAGTTGCTGTATTTCTAACAGAAATACATGGCAAAAAGTTCAGAAAAGTATCCCAGTCAATGATGTTCCTTCCATATTTCATTTCATGGGTTATCGTAGGAGTTATGGCTTTTAATATATTCAGTTCGGATTACGGCTTTTTGAACAGAATAATAACTGCTTTGGGAGGACAGAAAATAGCCTTTTACACAACTCCTAAAATGTGGCCGTTCATACTTCTTTTCTTTAATATATGGAAAGGTGTTGGATATGGTTCCGTAATGTATCTCGCAGCAATCATGGGAATCGATACATCCATATATGAAGCTGCATCAATTGACGGAGCAAATGTATTTCAGCGAATATTTAACGTAACAATTCCGTCTATTATGCCAACTGTTGTAATCTTATTCCTAATGAGCATAGGTGGCATTTTCAAAGGAAATTTCGATATGTTCTATAACCTTGTCGGTAGTAATGGACTTTTATATGACTATACAGATGTTATTGATACGCTTACATTCAGAGCATTGATTTCAAGTAATGATTTTGGAATGTCAGCAGCAATAGGTCTTTTCCAGTCTGTATTGTGCCTTATTACAGTGCTTATTGCCAATAAGCTTGTAAGTGTATATGACAAGGATTATTCATTATTCTAAAAAAGATTATTATATAGGCTTTTAGAATTTCGCCATCTATAACAACTACAATTTCTAGTTTTAAATCAAAGCTTTACTATTAATAGACGCACAAGGAGTAGTCATGGATATTAGAACCACATATTCGGGAGTTGATATGAACACAAAAGAAGGAATAAAAGTAAGAACCGGAACTGACGTGAAAATACTTCATGCTATTGCATATATTTTCTGTAGCATAATAGCAATTACCTGCCTGGTTCCCTTTATAATGATAGTCTCAGGCTCTTTTTCTTCAGAAGAAGCAATAATACAAAATGGATTTTCACTAATTCCCCAAGATTTTTCACTTGAAGCGTACAAGACAGTATTCAAGGAACCATCTGTTGTTTTTAAAGCGTATGCGGTTACTATATGTCTTACAATTGTTGGCACGGCACTCGGTCTTTTTATACAGACTATGACAGCCTATGTTCTTTCACGAAAAGATTTTGAGTGGAGAAATGGATTTTCGTTTTTCTTTTACTTCACAACACTCTTTTCCGGGGGTCTTGTACCAACTTATATTTTATATACACAGACACTTAAACTTAGAGACAGTTATATCGCGCTCCTTCTTCCGCTTGTTTTTTCGGTATATAACCTTCTTATCATGAAGAGCTATATTTCAGCTGTTCCGGAATCACTAATAGATGCTGCCAAAATCGATGGATGCGGAGAAATGAAGATTTTATTCAAGGTTATAATGCCTCTTATAAAACCGGCTCTTGCAACTGTAGGCTTATTCATCGCACTGGCGTATTGGAATGACTGGTACAACGCGATGCTATATATAAAGTCAGAGGATAAATATCCACTTCAATATTTCTTGTATCAGCAGGTTAATAACATAGAGGCATATAAGAAACTGATATCCAACAATTCAATTTCAAGTGCAGTTGTAAGTGCAGTATCGTTGCCGACACAGACGCTTAAGATGGCACTGACAGTGGTAGTAACAGGACCAATAATATTTGCATTTCCATTTGTTCAGAAATACTTTGTACAGGGCATAACAATTGGCGCTGTAAAAGGATAATAACATATGTAATTCAAAAAGGAGGGAATAGAATGAGAAAAAGTTTTAAAAAGGCGTTATCAATCATTGCTGCAGCCGGAATGACTGTAGGGACACTTGCCGGGTGCGGTTCGGATGATAATACAACTGCAACAAGCAATGAGACGACAGATTCTACAACGCAAACAGAAGATCTTACGGTTGATACATCTGAACATGTAGATCTAACCATGTATCTTATCGGTGACAGAACAGAGGATTTTGACGAGGTTTATGATAAAATCAATGAGATTCTTGAAGAGAAGCTCAATTGTTCTTTGTCAGTAGAGTTTCTATCATGGAGCGAACATGATACCAAATACTCACTTCTTTTTTCATCAGGTGAAGATTTTGATTTGATATTCACTGCTTCAAGCTGGTGTCACTATGAACAGACTGTTGCTCTTGGTGGCTTTTACCCACTTTCTGAGGACTTTATAAAGACCTATGCACCCGATATATATGATGTAGTTCCGGTAATGGCTTGGGAACAGGCCAAGATTGACGGACAGATATATATGGTTCCTAATTATCAGAACGAATTCGGGCAAGACGTACTGGCTGTTAGGGGTGATCTCATGGAAGAATACGGAATCGATCAGATTACATCCTGGGACGAGCTCAAAGAATTTTATTATGCATGTGCCAAGAACGGCATGTATGCTTCACAAGGCGCCCCATCTTACCAGTTCTGGCAGTCCAAGGGATATTCCGTAACCGGCGGAGCACCAAACAGTGGTGAACTTGTTCTTTATAATACTCAGGATCCTACAGATACAAATCTGTATTACCTGCTTGATTGGGAATATTTTGAAGAGTATTGCAAGGAAGCTAAGGCAATGGCTGATGCAGGATGCTGGTCATCTGATGTTCTTAACAGCAATGACGAAAGACAGACAGGTCTTCTTACAGGCAGAACAGCTGCTATGGTATGGAACCTTGGAACCTGTAAGACCTATGCAAAAGAAGCAAATGCATCCAATCCCGATTGGAATGTAACAATCGTAGACCCTGTAGCGTCTCAACCTAAGAAGGTTAATTCTTATATCAATAACGGTGTTGCTATCAACAATAACTCCAAGAACAAAGAGCGTGCAATGATGGTTCTCAATGAGTTCTATACCAATCCTGATGTATACGACCTTGCAATGCTCGGAATAGAAGGTAAGCACTGGGAAGCTGTAGGAGATGATCAGTACAAGGTTATAGATGAATCAGGATACGGCGTTTCAAGTAACTGTAACTGGGGCTGGTCAAATTGTGAAATTCAGAGAACGGAGTACATTGAAGACAGAACAAGCGTAGATGATACTTATGACGCAATGCTTGAAGAATGGAACAATAATGTTAAAGAGGATCACCCTCTCGACGGATTTAATTTCGATTCAACCAAGGTTAGTACTCAGTATGCTGCTGTTGAAGCTGCACTTGGAACATACTTTGATCCGCTTATGAACGGACTTGTTGATGATGTTGACGAAACTATAACGCAGATGAGAGCTGCTCTTGAAAGCGCAGGAATCCAAGACGTTCTGAATGAGATGAATGCACAGGTAGAGGAATATCTGGCTCAGAAGTAAAAACCAGAGTGATTTTAGAGCCACACTTAATGTGTGGCTCTTTTTAACGCAGAAATCTTTAAAAATACATTGTTAGATAATAAAAGGAAGAAGATTATGGAAGAAAAAAAATATTATTTTAGAGGTGCTGACATATCTTTTGTGCCTATGTACAGAAAAAAAGGATTTGTTTTTAAAGATGTAGATAATAAGGAAAAAGATGCGTTACTTATCTTAAAAGACCATGGTTGCAATACAATAAGACTTCGTCTATGGCATACGCCCGGGAATGTTAAAGAATCCGGTGGCTATTGTGATTTGAAACAGACAATTTCATTTGCCAGAGATATAAAAAGACTTGGACTTACTTTTATACTTGATTTTCATTATTCGGACTTTTGGGCTGATCCAGAGCATCAGAAAAAACCCAAAGCATGGGAGAATGTATCCGGTGATGCTCTTTGCAAAATGGTATATCAATACACACTTGAAGTTCTGTCGATTATGAAAAGAGAAGATGTTCTTCCGGATATGGTTCAAATAGGGAATGAGATAACCAATGGATTTCTTTTTCCAGATGGGAAATTGCCGGACTATAAAGGCATGGCCAGTCTTATCAATGCAGGACTTTCTGCTGTTGAAGATTTAGAAGGCGATAATAGTATTAAAACGATAATACATCTTGACCAGGGTGGCAAATATAATATACTAAGTAACTGGATGGATAATTCTCTAAAGTCAGGAATTAATGATTTTGATATACTTGGATTGTCATACTATCCATATCTTCACGGAAGCTTTGATGAACTTTCCGACACTCTAAAAAAGCTTGTGGATTCATACAAAAAGCCGGTATTTATTGCTGAAACAGCCTATCCCTGGAGACTATGCAAAAATGGATTCATAGGGCAGGAAGAAATAGATATTGTTGGTATTAAGGCGAGCAGTAAAGGGCAAAGGCAGCTACTTGAGAAAGTTGATGAGATTGCAAGCTCTGTTCCAAATAACATGTGTTATGGCTGGCTTTACTGGGAACCTGCATGTATTCCGCAAATGGAACAAGGCGGATGGGAATCAAATATGGGCATATTTGATGAAAGCGGCAAGGTCATGGAAGCTGTAAATGTTTTTAACACAAAGTGTGGATTGAGAGATTTTCGTTGATACGGAGCAATTCGGTAGTTATATGGTTTTAAAAGTAACTTTTGAAATCTACACATCATACGAGGGGTAATTTTTGATGGCAAGCTTAAAAGTTAATATTGGTTCAAAGACAGAAATTCATACGCTGCCAATTGGCGGAAGTGACAAGCATGGCAATGTTTACGGCAGCAATAACAAGTATCTTACGATAAACGAAAGGGCAGTACTGCCTATCATGGGTGAATTCCATTTTTCCAGATACCCTGAAAATGAATGGGAAGAAGAAATTCTCAAGATGAAAGAGGGTAAAGTAAGCATTCTTGCTACATACCTTTTTTGGATACATCATGAAGAAATTGAAGGCGAATTCGACTTTACGGGCTGTAGAAATGTTCGAAAATTTCTGGAGCTTTGTAAGAAAAATGATATGTCTGTTTTTCTTCGTATAGGACCTTGGGCGCATGGAGAGTGTAGAAATGGAGGCTTCCCGGATTGGCTTGTCAATAAAATGGGGCATAATGGGCTATATCCCTTGAAGAAGAGAGAAGATGATTATATAATGCCCAGAACCAATAATCCGGTATATCTTGACTATGTCCAAAAATACTGGACCAGAATTAGCGAGGAGACAAAAGGTATGCTTGCTAAGGATGGCGGACCCGTCATAGGAATACAGCTTGAGAACGAATATTGTCACGCAGGTGGTCCATCTGACGTAAGAGAGGGCATTGCCCACATGATTAAGTTAAAAGAACTCGCAATATCGCTTGGATTTGACGTTCCGTGGTATACTGCAACCGGCTGGGGTGGCGGAATCGTAATAGATAACGAGACCCTTCCTGTTTTTGGCGGTTATGTAGATGCGCCGTGGGCAGGTGATACCAAAGAACTTCCGGCAAGCGAGAACTTTTTATTCCAGCCCTTTCATAACGATGCCAATATTGGCTCTGATCTCGCCAGTGGAACTATAACAGAGAGTTTTGATAGAGAGAAAAATCCATATCTTACAGCGGAACTTGGCGGTGGATTGCAGGTAACAGCCCTAAGGCGCACCTATCCTTATACTACTGATACGCTTGCGCAGGCTTTTTGTATGCTTGGTTCGGGAGCAAATCTTCTGGGATATTATATGTATCATGGCGGAGTAAATCCGGATGGAAAGCTTACAACTTTGCAAGAATCCAAGGAAACGGGATATTTTAATGATCTTCCCATAAAGAGCTATGATTTTCAGGCGCCAATTAGAGAGTCAGGCATCAAGAATGTAAGTTTCTATGCTCTTGCCGATTTGCACAGCTTTATAAACGAATATGAAGAAGTTCTTGCAAGGTCAGAAGTTTATCTTCCTGATATCAAGCCCCAAACACCCGAAGACATGGTAACACCCAGGGTAAGTGTGAGATATGACCATGACAGCAAAACTGCCTTTGTTTTTATAAATGCACATCAGCGCAACAGAAAAATGAAAGCGGTAGAAGATCTTGATCTTACACTTATATTTGAAAATGGAGAGACCAAAACTTTTAAAAAAATGTCATGCGATAGTGACGATTGCTGTGTATATGTTATATCAGATAAAATAAACAAAAAGTATACTTTTAATACCACCGGTTATCAAACAATAGCAGATGAGGCTTTTGCAAGAGAGTATTCTAAGGAACAAAATGTAAGATTTGAAATAGTAACAAGTTCAAAAGATTGTACAAATAACGGTACCAATGATATAAATAGTCATAATAATACGAATAACTGTACCAATGATACAAATAGAGGTGATGATTATAAATTATATAGAATTAATGTAGATGATATAGGAGATGATTTTGCAAAGTCTGAAAGGCTTTTCATAAATATTGATTATGATGGTGACAAGGCAGAGCTATACGGTGATGACAAACTCCTAACAGATTGGTTTTCAAATGGAGAGAATTGGACGGTAGCTTTAAGCAGGTATTCTATGTATAATGAATTTAGGCTTAAGATATATCCTTTCAAAGAGGATGTATATTATGATCTACCTCCCAAGAAGGGGTGTAATCTTAATTCTGTTACTAAATTCATTCATAAGGAGGATTAACCTAAAGCATGAAAATTACAACAAGACAGATAGCTATAACGGGTATTATACTTGCAATATGTATTGTAAGTCAGTTCTTCAAAAATATCAGTGTATTTATAACCGGACCTATTATTAATGCTTGTTTAATAATTGCTGTTTTGACTGCTGGGCTGTTATGCGGTATCATACTCTCTATAATAACGCCTGTTACAGCTTTTATCATCACTGGGAGCCCTGTCATGGCAGCTGTTCCCGCAATGATTCCCATGGTTATGCTGGGTAATACATTACTTGTATTATGTGTATGGTTATTTTATAGAAAGCTTTGTAAAGGTATAGGTAGTAATATAAGGCTTTGCATAGGAATGGTAGCAGGTAGTTTGATTAAAGCTCTTGTAATGGGGCTTACAATTTCTCTATGGCTTCTACCAACATTTCTTCCAACGCCTATGCAGGAGAAAATGCTAGGTGCGCTTCAAATGCAGTTTTCAACCGTACAGCTTGTTACTGCACTTATTGGAAGTGTGCTTGCATTTATTATTTGGATACCTGTACAGAAATACAATTTTATAAAGGGAGATTTGAATTGAATATTTACATTGATTTTGATGATTGCTTATGCGAAACTGCACGAGCTCTTTCTTATTTGGCCAAGGATCTTTTTGCAAAAGATATTCCTTATGAAGATATTCATTTTTTTAATCTTCAAAAATCATTTGGGCTTAGCGAAACTCAGTATGAAGAACTTATGATTAAGGCTCATCTTCCTAATATTCTGGCGACCTATGAGGAAACGCCCGGTGCTTCAGTGGTTATAAATAACTGGCTTGACATGGGACACGACGTATCAATAATCACAGGCCGCCCATCAAGTTCTTATGAACCATCCAGGCTATGGCTTGATAATCATAATCTTAAGAGAGTGAAGCTTTACTGTCTTAACAAGTATGGAAGGGACAGTTTTATAAAGAATAGCGAATTTACACTTGAGCTGGAAGACTATTACAAAATGCACTTTGATGTTGCAATTGAGGACTCGCCACTTGCATTTAAATTCTTCGATCATTTGCCGGATCTTAATGTGATGGTTTTTGATCGTCCATGGAATCATGAATATGAATTACCGGGCAAAGGATATCATAGGTGTCTAGATTGGGATACTATTAGCAGAAAGGTTGCAGCAATCTAATATATAGACTCATACACGCTTTGTATATGACAAACAATATGTTATTCTAGTGTGCTGACTCGGTCATATTTAAATATGAATGAGTCAGCGCTAGTTTCTTTCTGCGAGCTCCTCGAGCCATTCTTCATAGGTACTGTCATAGGCGTGCGCTTTGCTTGACTGTTTCTGGTTTTGAAGTACGGCAGCCTTGGACTTGGCTATAGGCATAACGGTTCCTGCTCCGCCAATACATCCGCCGGGGCAGGCCATTCCTTCAAGAAGATATCCGTTGTATTTGCCGGCTTTGGCAAGGGTCAGCATCTTCTTGCATTCTTCTAGCCCCTCGGCCCTTTCAACTTTAACTTCTCTGTCCGGGTATCTTTCTTTTATAACATTGGAAACAGCATTTGCAACGCCTCCGCCAATTGCAAACGCTCTACCGTCACCTGAACCACCATGCATGGTGTTATGTGTTTCAAATTCAGTGAAATTCACGCCTTTGGCTTCGAACATTCCCATAACTTCTTCAAAAGTAAGAACGAAATCCACATCACTTCGAATATCTTTTCTACTTGCTTCAAGCTTTTTGGCTGCACAAGGACCTATAAATGCAACCTTGCATCCGGGATGCTGCTGCTTTAAGAGACGTCCGGTTAGAACCATAGGGGTTAGAGCCATGGATATGCAGTTTGCATGCTCAGGAAAATTTTTTTTGGCCATAGCTGACCATGCCGGACAGCAGGAAGTACCCATAAATGGGAGTTTCTCCGGTACCTCTTTTATAAAATCATCAGCTTCCTGAAGTGTGCATAAATCAGCGCCGATAGCAACTTCAACAGCATCTTCAAATCCAAGAGCCCTAAATGCATAACGCATTTTGTCAAGAGACAGATTAGGACCGAACTGACCAACAATAGCAGGAGCGATTGCAGCATATACAGGAGCCTTGCTCTTTATCGCCTGAATAGTCTGGAATATCTGCGCTTTATCGGCAATTGCGCCAAAAGGACAGTTTGCAAGGCACATTCCGCAGCTTACGCACTTGTCATAATCGATATCTGCTCTTCCGAACTCATCTGATTTTATGGCTTTAACGCCGCAAGCCTTGGAACAGGGTCTTTCCATTCGGATTATAGCTTTATATGGGCAGACATCTATGCATCTGCCACACTTTATGCACTTTTCCTGATCTATCACGGATTTACCATGCTCGAACTTGATTGCATCTCGAGGACATACCTCATGACAAGGGTGAGCAAGACATGCCTGACACTGATTGCTGACAGTTACCATATTGTCAGGGCATTTATTGCAGGCGAATTTTATAATATTAATAAGAGGAGGCTGGTAGTACTTCTCAGGTTTGACACATTCCTGTGCGCCTGTTGATACCGGAGCATGCTCTGCAGCGCTTCGTAGAGATAGTCCCATAGCAAGGCGCATTCGCTCTTTGACTATAGCCCTTTCAAGGAATACGCTTTCCCTGTATTTGGATTCTTCTCCGGGGATTATACGATATGGAATCATTTCCATCTCAGAAAGATCGCCATCCTTGTAATTGTAGGATAACCTTGCGACCTCAGCAAACACACGCTTACGGATGTCGTTGACCGAAGTGTAGATGCCTCGTATACTCATAGTAATCTCCTTAATAAATTGCCCAAAACAATAAACCAGCTGCTAATCTTGCCATTAACATCTGCTGCAAAATAACGAAGACTTCTATATTTATTGTATCAAAACAGAACTTTGCGCACAATATTTACTGAGGCTTCTCACACAAAAAGCGGAGTTTTATACGAGGAGGATATTTCTCTTTTTATTTTAAACAGAAAGAGTCATATCACCATCTTTTACCCAGCCTATTTTCCTAAGGAACATATTTATAATAGGGCATAGAATAGCAGGAAGAACAAAAGAAATAAGGATGAGACCTGCCCAGTCGAATGCAGTAATAGAGACTTTGGCACCGGAAGCAACATCGCTAAGCCAACCTGTATAAACTCCAATCTGCCCAACGAATCCGCATGTTCCCATACCGGAAGCAATAGGAGAGCCATTCATTTCAAGATGAAAAACACAAGTTGCAATAGGACCGGTGATAGCAGACGTTATTATTGGGGCAATCCATATGCGTGGATTTTTGATAATGTTCCCCATTTGCAGCATGGATGTTCCTATTCCTTGGGATACAAGCCCTCCCCATTTATTTTCCCTAAAGGACATAACAGCAAAACCTACCATTTGTGCACAGCATCCTGCAACGGCGGCACCTCCTGCAAGCCCTGTCAGCAGAAGAGAAGCGCATATTGCGGCTGAGGATATAGGAAGTGTCAAAGCGACACCTACGACAACAGAAACAACAATTCCCATAATGAATGGTTGCTGATTGGTAGCCCACATGATAACATCGCCAAGCTTCATTGCAGCAGCACCTATTGGTGCAGCGATTAAAGCTGATAATCCGGTTCCTACACCTATTGTTACGAGCGGAGTTACCAATATATCCAGTTTTGTTTCTTTTGATATTGCTTTACCAACCTCAGAGGCGATTATTGCTATGAATAAAACTGCAAGCGGGCCACCTGCTTTGCCAAGCGCGTTTGATGAAAAGCCTACAGTTACTAGCGAAAATAGAACAAGAGGTGGGCAGTGAAGAGCATATCCAATAGCAACAGCCATAGCCGGTCCGCACATGGCTTTGGCAAGTGATCCTATCGTGTATGCAGACTCCCCAATAGTTGCTACTGTTTGATTTAGAAAAGAAATATTGAATTGAATTGCTATTGTATCGATAATAGTTCCAATGAGTAGTGAACAAAACAACCCTTGTGCCATAGCACCAAGAGCGTCAATCAGATATCTTTGAACGGATATTTCGATATCTTTTTTCTTAAGAAAATCTTTGAATGTACCTTTTGAACTCATGATTCTCCTCCCTTTTTTTAAACAATATCGGTAAACGTGAAGTAAAAAACATACAAGACAACGGATTCTCGATGGTAATTTGATGCTGTGAATTGCAAAAAAGAGTCTCGAATATTCTAATATTCTATCACGAAAATCACATAATAAAAAGGGTACTCGAATTGTCAAGGTATGCCAATGTATTTCTTTGTAGACCTCCAGAAAAAGTGCGGCTTTAATATTAGAAGTATATGTTAAATAAATAATTTACAGATATATCAAGCAAAACAAACAACTATTCGTTAAATCAGTGTTTTGCGAATAGTTAGGTCTCATTATCTATATAACTACAGAAAATATTTAGCTGCCGCTACAATGTATTATGAAGGTGATAGAAAGGCAATAATAGCCTGGGACCTTGCACGTGTAGAGCAGATGCTTGGTTATAGCTATGTACTAGGATATATTTCGACAAACGAATATGTTACTAATGCTGTTGCCGTTGGCAAAGCTATCCAGAATGAATTTACAAGTTGGGAAGATTACGGAAACTATTATATTGATGGATACAGATATTGGGTAGAAATAAAAGATTACCCGGATTATTGCGTTGATTGGAGAGATGAAATTTTTAAATCCTTCCTGGAGGATGACCGGAACGGATTGGCGTCACCGTATAATATCTCGTTTTATACTGAACTTACGGATGAGTTGTCTCAGTAAATAACGGTAATTCAAAGATTTCAAAAAGCTGAACGAGGGTCAATTATGTGACCCTCGTATTTGAGATAAATACATGCGGCCTCTAAATTTTCTGAGGAAGTATATAACATATATTTCCAATTTCAGCTACAAATCGAGTAATGAAATCTTACTCAAAATCTTACTCATCTATAAATCCAAGATTAAGCGCATACCAACTGCATTACTTGCGTGTTCAGGTCGATAAAACGATGACATTCAATTTTAAGGGCTTAGTTTGCATCATTGGCTATCTATGACTTATTAACCAACTATCCTGTCAGTCATTGCTTCACAATTCTATTTTCAAGCTTTTTCCGCTGTCTTCTCTCATGCTCCAGTCGTTCCTGGATTTCATTCATCTTTTTGAAAATATCTGCAATTGCCTCTGTCTCATCCTTAGGTCTTTCAGGTGTAGCCTGGCTATTTCTTGCAGCAATATCTTTTGCAAACATTTTTCCAAATGCCCATCTCACAAAAGGCTGTATAAAGAATACCTGTGAGAAGAATGCAAATGGGAAGTTATGACAGATTAACTCTATCCAGTTTGCAAGCAGCGTAAAAATATTGAATCCATTATAATATGGATAATATAGAAAGGCCGCTATAAAGCTCATTGCAGGACACATGATAAGTACAGTACATGAAATGATAGCTGTCTCAAATATAATCGGATGGGTTTTCCTTGGATCAAACATACGGCTTGCCATTTTAAAAGAAAGCGGGCTTCCGGCAACACACTCAAGAGTATATGCAAAACAAAACTCTATAAGGACTACAGCCCATATAGGAAGCATCCTTCCAAACATATACACACCACCCTGAGCTTTTATTGCTCCAAGTACACTGCCTTCTCCTGTCAGTTCCATGAGAAGCTTTCCATTTACAACATACAGGCTGTAGAAGACATACCCATGTACTGTAATAATTACAGTTAGAAGCGCAAAGATCATTCTTTGAAATTGATTTCTTGGCATTTTTTGATTATCCTCCCTTGAGCATAAAAAACATGCAGCCATAGCACTGTCCAATACGGCTAAATACGTTCTACATATGTACCGTGATCAGATTTACGTGCTATGCACTACATGTGTCGTTTATGCTTCTTCTGTTTAGTTTTCAGATTTTAAAATATCATATTTCAAGCAGTTTTTTCAAATGCTTTTTACAAATTTATTCTTATTGTATTTTTAGATAATCCTCTTCTGAAAGTGACTTTCACCGTTCATTGCTTGTATCTTCACCTTATATCCTAATTGCCAGGCTAGAGCTGTTCCATCATCATCAATGGCAAAGTAAATGCAGGACTCCGCCCTGATTGCCCGGCATAGAGCTTAGGGCTGATGGATGTGAGCACGAATTTTATCAGAAGCAGTAAACTTGCATGGAATTACTCCCATCCGTCCAGGAAAGCCAGTGCTTCTTTCATGCTGTCTTCCCTTGCCTTATTGCACGCTTCCTGATCATTGTATTCCGCCTGAAGTATATTACGCATAGACTTTAAGTATTTTGGAGTAGCCATCAGATCCCCGCACAACAGATGGCTACCCTTTTCATAAACGCTCGCCTGAACCCTGTATGGATATCCTGACTTTTCAAGAATCCGCTTCATTCTCGGTACTGCTTCATCCGAAGGCCAGCAATCGTCATAGCCCGGGCATTGCATCAGTATATCAGCGTGCATATTTTCAACCTTGATTCTCGCTTCCTCTGTTTGTACATTCTCATCATAGCACCCGCGCAGCATACGCCGCCTCCCGTATTTTTTCGAGAAAGCCGTCCTGAAAAGCACACTGATGATGTTCCTGTGCAGTGTCACGGTAGGATCATATGGAAGCGGCTTACCCCTCCACGAAAAAGTCGATTGATTCAGGGCTTTTGTTCCCTTAAATGCTTCTGTCGTATAATCAAAGGGCGAAGCGACAATCACCAGGCTCACATCCGGTATCAGTGAAGCCGCCGTGATCGCATATTTCGCCCCGGCGGATATCCCGTACATGGCTATCTTTTCATAACCTGCGGCTTTAAGTACATTTACAGCTTTCTCCGCATATTCCACGGGGCAGAGCACCGGATCGTCCGGTAGTCCGTCCCATCCGGCAAATCCTACGAGCAGGCAGCTCCATCCCGCCTTTCTTAAGAACTCGGAGCCTGTCTTTGTAAGCTCATAGTCAGCTCCCGACCCCGGAAACACGATGATTGCTTTTCCTGCATGAGAACCCGACGGATGCCAGTATCCCACAAACCCATCCGCTGAAAGTGTGTATTTTTCTTTCATTATGTGTAATCCTCCTTGAAAGCATAACTTATAAATGTTATTATAGATTTATCGCAATGACTTTCAATATTTTTTCAGTCATGGAGGAAGTATGTCCGCAAAATTTACAGATGAAGATAAAGACGCCCTTCGGCTTAAGATGCTGCAGCTGGGTTTTAGGATGCTTAAATCCGGTGGAATCCGCAGTGTAAATATTGATGAGATTACCAGAGAGTGTTTCGTGGCAAAGGGATCATTCTATACGCTCTTTGAGAGCAAGACCGAATTTTTATATCAGGTGATGATATACAAGCGCCAGGAATCCAAAGATAAAATGCTTGATTATCTCGACTCGCACGGCAAACTGTCCTGGGATGGCCTGTATGCCTATCTCCACTGGCTTGCTGATGAGAATCCAAACATTTTTTCTTATCTGGACGGTCAGCATACCCGCTGGCTGGTTTCCAAATGGCCGCCGGAGTATCTGGAAAATGAAGAGAACGACGAGCAGACTGCCCGTCGTATCATCTCCTGTTTGGCCAGTCCGAAGGAAAATACGAACTGGCAGCTGTTCTGTAATTATCTGAAAATCATTGCGCTGACGCTTAACAGTACCGAATACCTGATAGCGGATGCAACAGAAACGCTGATTGACAACCTGATAGTCGACGCCTGCGGTTGCATCAGTGAACAATGATGGTCCATTCTTATCCATTTTGAACTTTTTCGTAGCTCTTTATGGGCACCGTTACAGCTACTGCGGATTCTCTGTCTGATCGCCGACCGCCCAATAATCACAGATCTCTCCGCCGGATGCGATCG
>ERZ842401.780-NODE-780-length-47049-cov-8.393923_pt1 | contig 47049 bp, 46 predicted proteins | sample MGYA00521270_ERZ842401 | MGnify/ENA primary metagenome ERZ842401 (study PRJEB31892, sample SAMEA3878208) | bioreactor metagenome | biome: Moose rumen | place: Sweden | collected 2011-10 | study: EMG produced TPA metagenomics assembly of the PRJEB12797 data set... | reverse complement strand
CGCTAGTCTTAGGAACTAGTGCGCAAGCGTGGGAGTTCGAGTCTCTTCATGCCCACCATAAAGGACAGAAGTTAATTCTGTCCTTTCTTTTTGCGTATTTTAGGTGTTTCGTTTAAAAGATACATTAAATTCGTAAAATAGGCTAAATATCAATAATATTAACTATTTTCAAAAAGTTCTATGCGACTCTTTTTCTTTTGTATTTTTGTTACTGCTTTCATGTAATTTTTCTAAAATTAATACTAGTTCTACCCATAATCTCATTTGTTCATCTTTTGAAACTTTGACTCCATCAAATGCAATTTTGTAGTGTAGTTTTTTGTTTTTCATAATTTGTCTCCTATTTTTGCACATAACAATAAAACAATGATTATAAATCATTGTATAAATGGCAAAAATAGAATTTACTTATTCAAATTTCAAATGCATTTGGTTGTCATCTACAAGTATATTAGAGATAGGAATATTATCTTTTATTTGTTTTTCTATATCAAATTTTTTTCTTATAATAGTCCATCGTTGAGGTAGACTTTTAAAAATGTACCCATTGATTAAAGCAATGTCATCAAACAGAATTATCAGTATTTTATCATCTTTAAAATATGATTTATCTATATCATAAATTATTGATAGTATCTCAACAACTGATAATTTTCTATAGGTTGCTATTTTATCTAACAAATCAAAAGTAAAAACAATTCCACATTGTAAGATTTTTTCAAAAAAAACTAACCCTTTTATCATTCGAGATCTTTCTATATAATATTTTTTCTCATTGCCATGAGCTATACAATTTCTGAAATCTTTTAGCGCTTTTTGTTTTTGCTGGAAATCGGAGTTATTGGTTTCTGTTGGTATGGGGAAAAATATTTTTGTAATTTTTTTATTTTTTAAAAACACTGGATTTGCAAAAAGATTTAATATTTCTCCTAGATACATTTTATTAACAGATGCAATTAATTTTTCATTATTATCTTTGTTAGATAAATATATATTTTTAAAAATTTGTTCTTTTAATTTTCTTTGCATATCTAGAGTATGAAAATATCTATACAGAATATTATACGCATTATTACCGAATATTGTTGTATATTGCGTAATGATTAAAGTCTTTAAACAATTTTCTACGACCATTAATCTTTTATAAAATATTGAAAATTCTGTTAATGTATATTCATCCATGCCTAACAAATATCTCCTATTACACTTGACATTATATCACAAATCGGTAATAATATTGGTATAGTTATCCAAATATCGCTTTGCGAGAATGAATTTGGGTTGGAGTATTCCAGTGAGCCCTTTTCGGTTGGATAACTTTTATTATGCAAAAATTTAAGCTGCTTTTTTGCAATAATTATATTCATCAAGTAAAAAATCAATATATAATATGCTGTCTGATTTTAATTTTATTACAAAATTTTTGCATAAAAGTTCTAGTTTGGCATCTTTCTGCCCAGATTACAAAAGAGGCTGAAAGGCCTCTTTTTTCTTGATTTTTAAGTTTTAGTTTTTGACGAACCCAGGTTGTTGCCTCGAACTTTTCTATCGTTTTCTATAAACTCACGATAACTCGGGAGTTCAAATGGTGGCTTTTTGCCCTTTGCCTCTACCTTTTAACAGGACATTTGGTCGGAAGGAAATAGGTTTACTGTCATGCTGAACTTGTTTCAGCATCTTACAAAAGCGCCGTGTTTACTACATTTCAGCAAGACCCTGAAATAAATTCAGGGTGACATTATGGTCGGAAATATGTTGAGTAGAAAAGTCCGAAATGTCCGGTTATGGCAGCAAAAATGTCCGCTTATTTGCAAATTTTTCCTCAATATTTGCACTCATAAATTATTATTTGGTTGTATCTAACTGCTAACTTAAGTTGTTAATTATTAACTTCTTGACCTGTTATTGTAAATTTTGTAGGATTATTCTATGAATGATTTAGTGCAGATTAAAAATTTAATATACACAATACGTGGCTATAGGGTAATGTTAGACTCTGATCTAGCAACTTTATATGGAGTTGAAACAAGAGCTTTAAATCAAGCTGTTAAAAGAAATATTGAAAGATTTCCAAAACATTTTATGTTTCAACTCTCGAAAGAAGAATATGAAAACTTGATATCACAAAATGTGACATCAAGTTGGGGCGGCGTTAGAAAAATGCCGTATGCTTTTACTGAACAGGGTGTTGCAATGCTATCATCCGTATTAAAATCTAAAAAGGCAATACAAATAAACATTCAAATTATGGATACATTTGTAAGTATGCGAAAATGGGCTATTGAAAATAAAGATTTAGGTCAAAGACTTGCAGAACTTGAACATTATTTTATTGAGCATTGCAAAGACCAAGAAAGCGATATGCGAAAACTATATGAAGCTATTGGTTTGCTCATGAACAGAACTAAACCGAGTAAAATAGGGTTTAATGTGAATGAAGAAAATATTAGTTAAAATTCTTATTGTTTTATTTTATATAATTATATTTTTAATAACAATACAACAGTTATTTTTCAATACTACACGATGTTTATATATTTTAGTTTTTGCAACAATAATCTTTCTTCTATTAAGAAAATATTTACCTTTAATAAATGACATAAATAAATTTGTGCTATTATTAGTTACTTATTTATGTTTTTTACAGGGATATAGTATTGTAGAAATGTTTTATCCGTATCCTACGATTATAAATGCAGGAAGTTATGAAAAAGCAGTTATAATAAGTGACTCTGTCATAAATTATCCTATCAATCGTGAATTTCACATAGACAAAGATACAACATCAATAGTATTACATACCGATAACGCCAAATTTTTCGATAAAATAGCAATTGATATTGCAAAAAGTGAGTTATTTGATCCTTCTGTAAAAATCGGTGTTTATTATAGGCCATCCGACAATCCTAGGATTAGTAATGAACGTTTGGCAAAATGTTTTAACAATAGAATTAAATTAATACAGGGGGTTAAACGTGTTGATACGGATGTACCTGATAATAATAGAATTATAATAAATGTTGTCGTACATAAAAGTGCAGATAAAAATAAAATTTATAAAATTATAAATAATTTATTACCAATGCCAAATGAAAATAAAAAAATAATAATACAAAATGAATAAGCTTTTTAAATTCATTATAGAAATCCAAAAATAATGATTTTAGGTGTAACAAATAATCATCTGAAGTGTGTTTTTACAGTGTTGTATTATTTCTGGTACTTCCAGAATTGCAGACAGTTTGATAGAAATGCTTAAAATACAGTAATATCAAACATTTTAACTTGGAAAATTTGCGAGAATCCATTTCGCAAACTACTAGAAATTACCCATGTTGCAGACAGTTTGACAGATTTTTGTATTTTGACATTATATAAGGGTTTCAGCGATTTGTACCGTATTGCAGCAGGTAGGTTGGGTGAAATCCAACAATAACAAAACAAAGCAATGTTTTTCATATTAAAATTATCAAAATAAGTGTTCTTTTTTCTCAAACCGACTGTTATTTTACAGCCTCAAGGTCAAAATACCATAACGCCAAAACGAGTTTTGCTTGAAGTTCTATTTCTTGTTCTTTTGTACATGGTGTTTCATCAAATGTAATTCTAAAAATTGGTTCTTTTGTTTTTGACATATTTACCTCCTTTAATTTCTATAAATATAAAAATATAAAAGGTATTTATGATAAAACTTTACAATAGGGTTGAAATTTAATAAAAATAGTTTATAATATAAGCACAGGGTGATAGTTTCCTAAGCTATCGGGAACCCTTACGAAGTCAGACGGTTCTTATCTTTTACGATGAGAGCCGTTTTTTAATATGCACAATATCAGAAAAATTAGTAATAAACTAATATTGAAATCGTTCATACGACCCCCTTTCTAGTCGGGTACTAACCCGAAGTCAGTATAATTTTTGTCGGTTAGTTTCCTTTAGAAAAGAGTTCCTTTTACCCTGCGTTTAAAATTTCAAAGTTCTATAAGCTTATTATACATAAAAATTTATGCTGCTAATATTTTAAAAGTTTCTCTTAAGAATTCGAGATTAATTTTTTGAACTTCACGAACGTTCGAGCATTGACCAACGAAGCCCATCATTTTAGAAAAGACCGTATCTGAACTGAACCCTAAAAACTAGACAAAGAAAAAAGGCATAAAGAACAGCTTAATCAAAATTGAGTTTATCTTATGCATGTGGTATAAAATAAATATGAAAAATACGGAAGAAATACAAAAATTATTAAAAGAATTTGAATCTCTTGAAGAAGAAGGGGAAGATTATTCAGTTTAAAAATATTTGACACTTGATGAAATAAAATTTCTCATTTATGTGCGTAAAAACAAAATTGATTACGATGAATTAATGACAAAAAATAAGCAACAAGTTTCAAATCAAAAATCGTATAGAAAATTCTTTTTCTTATATCAATATGGATTCTTGAATATTTATTTAGTTCGGATAGCGATGCAAATAGTCCACCATAAAGGACAGGATAAAATTTTTATACTGTCCTTTATTATGCTTATTGAATTTTAATAAGTTCGAGAATTGCAAAATTATGCTACTTCAAGTTCATAGCCAAGTTCTTGAAATATTTTTGCAATTGTCGAAAATTTTGGTTCTTTTTCAGATTTAAAAATACTATAAAGGTGAGTTCTGCTCATTCCGACTTTCTTTGCAAATCCTGCGATTGTATCCTTTGCTTTAATTACAATTTCTAACGCACGATAGAATGAATTAAAATCGCCATCCTCTAAATAGTCTTTTAGACTTGAATTTAAGTATAACTTAATATCTTCATCAGACTTTAAGTTATTAACTATATAACTTTCTAAATCTATTGTATTTTTAAGTTCTTTCATTGTAAATTTCTCCATTCTTGAAGTATTTCTTTTGCTTTTTGGATGTCTTTACTTTGGGTTGATTTATTCCCACCTGTTATTAATAAGACAACAATATTATCAATTTCTGCGTAATAAATTCTGTAACCAGAGCCAAATTTCAATCTTAGTTCCGATATTTCATTATCAATTTTCTTATGGTCGCCAAAATTGTTTTCAAGTAACCGTGTTAATCTTGATTGAACACGAGATTTTGTAACCTTATCTGATGATTCGAGCCAATCAATAAAAGGACTTTTGCCATTAGATAGTTGAGCAATTTTAACAATTCTTTGTTCCATATTAATAGTGTACTCTATAGCAGACAATTGTCAAGAGGATAATTATTTATTTGATAAATCATTTACATATTTTAAATCGCAAAATACTTTAAAATCTTCATATTCCAAACATTCTTTTTCATCAGAAATATTCACATCATTTTTAACCACAAAAGTATTTACAACACGATGACCAATTTGAACTTCACCTGTATATCTATTAAAAAGAACTATATAATTTCCTCTATTTTCAGACAGATAAGTATTAACATATCCTTGAGTATCAACAATAGTACAAAGACGCTTGTATGGTTTGTAATACATAATATCAACTATTTTCCCAGAAAAAAGTACCTCCCCATCAGGATAATCAGCATTCGTTAATTCAACAATTTTACCAATTTCTTTCTGCGTAACACGAATTGTTTGTAACATAGCTGTAAACATAATAATGCCTGTAGTCCAAAATATTAGTATCGGCTGCCATTCACTAAAAATGAAAAATAAAACTATACCTAAAAGAAAGCAAATTAATAATGTAAACAACCCTCTTTTTTTAATTCTTGCTTTATATTTATCTATAAACATTTATTCTTTCTCCTGTGATTATTTGATTCATATTAGCACATTATCTTCTATATCACTATCTTTTAATATTTCTTCAATAAATGGTTTCAATTCTAAAATCTCATGCCTTGAAAAAGTTCGAGTTGCGACAACTCTTTCCCACCATTAAAAAAAGAGGCTGAAATGAACTGAACTGAACCCTAAAAACTAGACAAAGAAAAAAGGCATAAAAAACAGCTTAATCAAAATTGAGTTTATCTTATACATGTGGTATAAAATAAATATGAAAAATACGGAAGAAATACAAAAATTATTACAAGAATTTGAATCTCTTGAAGAAGAAGGGGAAGATTATTCAGTTGAAAAATATTTGACACTTGATGAAATAAAATTTCTCATTTATATGCGTAAAAACAAAATTGATTACGATGAATTAATGACAAAAATTAAGCAACAAGAGAATTTCACCCTAAGTTCTGGTACACTATATATTTAACATACCTAAAGAAGCCCATTAATGAACAGGCTATTATTACGAAGCTTTAGAAAAGGCATATTACCAGAGTTTAACTTTCTCTATTTCCCCCTGTTGAATCTTAATGTTTATAAATTTAGTACACTTGCTACCACTAAAACAAAAAATAATTATATTTCTTCCCATACATGAGTTTTTGCCAAAATTTCCTCAAACGTGATATTTTTATCAGCTGATTTTAGGTATTCATATTTTGCCTTGGCTAATTTTTGACGTTCTTCTTCGTATTGCAAACCTGTTAATTCACGATATTGAGCTTCTCTTGGTAACAAAATTTCATTTTCCGATTCGTTTACCGGATAATATTTTTGTTGGAATTTATGAATATCATGACCGCGTTTTGTTTTAATTACATGAAATTCTGAAGTATCGCCCATTGTACAATTTAAATCCTTTGATGTTGAGACATAAGTCCCGCTATTTGAAGACATTTTACCGTTTCTGTAAACAAATCCCTTATATACTCCAAATTCTTTATCAACTTCTTTTAATGAGTAATCCAGACATTTGACTATATCTTTTGCGGTTTCGGAATCAAAATTGATCAATCCGCTTGCTTTATTGGCATTTGCTCCTTTTTCTAACTTTGGTATAAAACTTCCTTTATAATTACTTAAAAAGTAATTAATATCTAAATAAAGCTCACGACAATGAGATTTTGTATCCTGCGAACCATTGCCTATATACATTTTTAAAGCTTTCATTTTTTGCGGAATCTGAACACCATCTTCTGCCAAATATAATAACGATTGATAATAATCACCAATAATATCACCTAATGGTCCTATATGGCGCATTTTCTTAGAATTAAGCTCTAAAAGCAAACGATTATATTCACTTTCGGTTATCGCAGATAAATCTTTTGAATGTGAACCCGCAACGAGTTTTGAGGATTTCGCAACCTGATTTATTTGAACAACATCACAATTTGGTGATGATAAAGATTTGCCTTTAATAAGTTTAAGGGGGCAATCATTTTGCGCAGCATTTCTACAATATTTATTTATTGCACGCATATATAATTTTTCAAAATTTACACCAACCATTTAAAGGTTCCTTATTCTACACTATTAATATAAAGTATTTTTTTTTGAAAAATTGCCTAAATATTACTGAAAAGTTACAAAAAAAATTTAAGCCGCATATTAGTGCTTTAATAATATCAGAAAAGATTTTATTTTAGCCAGCTTGTATTTTAAAAGCCCCAACATTCCCTTCTTTCTTACACATTCAGGATCAAGCAGTACAAGTTTGTTATCATTTGTTCTTCCAAACTGATGCAGAGCAAAATCCACAGTTTTATACCCTAATTTTTTAATTTCTTCTAATATGGGAGATATTGAATCGTTAAAACTACTGACATAATTTGTTTTTTCTTCTATATAGTAATGACAGTAACTTTTTGGAGCCAATTTAGCGTGAATTTTTATTGGCAAGTCAAATTTCTCAGGCTTCCTGCCTAAAAAATGATCACGACTTGTAATTTTCAAAATATCTCCGCCTTCAGTTTCAAAAACTAACGCTGTTTGCCCGTAATCTACCAGTCCTATAACTTTGACATCACCTAACTTCTTATTTTCATACAAATCACTTTGAATCTGATTTATCGTTTTTTTATTAAAATGCCTGTAGCAAGATAAGTCACTAAAAAGATCCTTATCAGATTTAATTTCAGAAATAGCCTGTCTCAAAGGAATATATTTATCGAATATACACGATTTAATCCTGTAACAGCCGTCACTATTCCTGCTATAACCATATTGATGATGTATTTTTGAATCGGTTATTTGCTGCATATCTATATAAAATCTGTAAAAAAAATAATTGCTATTGTAACATTATTTATTACGGTTATCTTGTTTATTAAGCCTGTTTATGATTAAATTGAACATATGAATTAGCATTGGAGAACAGAAAGATGGAATTAAACATAAAAATGACCAGAAAAAAACTTGCTATTGTCGTATTGACAATAATCATTGCACCTATAATTTACAATAAAGCCTCCGGACTTGTTACGGGATTAATCATGCAGCAAATGATGAAAATGCCTCAGGAAGTCGTTGTTGATAATCCTGTAAATACAGATTCCTACATTTCAGCAGAATCAACAGGACGTGTTGAAGCAAAATATTCAATTGATGTTATGGCTCGTGTTGCAGGATTTTTGCAGAAAAAATATTTTAATGAAGGGGATTATGTAAAAAAAGGACAAACATTATTCCAAATTGACCCACAGGAATTCCAGCTCGAAGTTCGTAATTCTCAGGCAAACGTAAATCAATATAATGCATTACTTTTAAATTCCCAACAGGAATTAGACAGGGCAAATGCACTGATTAAAGAAGATTTAGTCAGCCATTCATACGTTGATCAGTCTTTGGCTTCAAGGAACCAAAATCAGGCTCTGTTAGATGCCGCAAGACAAAAATTGCAATTAGCAAAAGTTAATTTGGGTTATACAACAATAAAATCTCCAATTGACGGAAGAATCGGTAAAGTTAAAATTACCGAAGGGAATTACGTATCACTTACCTCCGGTCCGCTGGTCAATGTATCAAGTATGGATCCGGTTTATGTAACTTTCAGCCTGAGAAGCTCAGATTTTATAAAAATGCTCAAAGCAAGTAATGAATTTAAAGATGTAAAAGTAAAAGTTCAGTTTGAGGGCGGCAAATGGTATGGGAAATCAGGTGTAGTCGATTTTGTCGATAACCAAATCGATAAAAATTCCGGTTCAATCCAAATGCGTGCCACTTTTGATAACTCTGACTGGTGGCTTGTACCGGGAGATTATATGAAAGTATTATTGGTTTCACCTAAGAAATTTAAATATATGACAGTGCCTCAGGCCTGCACAAAGGGTGATGCGATGAGCGGATATTATGTATGGGTCGTAAATAAAGACAATACCGTAAAAAGAAAAGATATAAAAGTTTCTGAACAAATTGACAACCACTGGATTGTCGAATCCGGATTAGATAAAAATGACAAAGTTGTTGTTGCCGGAGTTCAGAATATAAATGCCGAAGGACAAAAAGTTAAAATATTAACAAAAGAAGAATACGAAAAGAAACAAAAAAGTGATAAATAATAGTTATAAAATACAGGACTGAAAATGAAAAAAATATTTGATAAGAAAAAATTGTATTTCTTTATACAAAAACCGAGATTTGCACTTGTAATATCCATTTGTATTGTTTTAATGGGATTGATTTCACTTGCAGGGTTAAAACAGGAAAGTTATCCTGATGTTACCCCTCCGCAAATTCAGGTTAGTGCGAATTATATGGGTGCAAGTGCGGAGGTTGTTGAATCTTCAGTTGCAACCGTTTTGGAACAAAAATTAAACGGTGTTGAAAACCTTACATATATGACTTCAACCTGTTATGACGGTATGTATCAGTTAAAGATGTACTTTAAGGTTGGAACTGATAAAAACGTAAACCTTATGAATGTACAAAACCGAATTCAGCAGGTACAATCGCAATTACCTGAAGATGTACAAAGAACCGGTGTAACAGCACTAAGCAGAACTGCAGGTTCAGGAGCTTTGATTTTAACTCTTATACCGCAAAGGGGTAATTGGTCGCAATTAGATTTGACAAACTACGGTTCTATTTATGTAAAAGACGAATTAAAACGTGTTGAAGGTGTTGCAGATGTTGATGTTTACGGTTCAGGCGATTATTCAATGAGAATATGGCTTGATCCGCAAAAAATGGCGGGATTGAATATTTCAACAAGCGAAGTCAAAGCAGCAATTGTTGCTCAAAATACTCAGGTAACAGCAGGTGCGCTCGGTCAAAGACCAACAGATGATGAACAGGCACTCCAAATTACACTGAAAACTAAAGGTAGATTGCAGGATGTTAAAGAATTTGAAAATATAATTATTCGCTCAAATATAGATGGTTCAAACGTAAAAATTAAAGATATTGCAAAAGTAGAACTCGGGGCACAAACATATCAGAACTTAGGTTTGGTTGATGGTAAACCTTCTGCGGTTATTGTCATTTCACAGTTACCTGATGCAAATATTATAGATATGTCTGAAGCCGTACATAAAAAAGTTGCTGAACTTAATTCAAGATTAAATAACGGCTTACAAATCATGACAACAAAAGATGATGCTGATTATATTGAAGAATCAATGTCAGAAGTTGAATTTACTATTCTTTTGACAGGTTTAATAGTTGTATTGATTATTTATTTATTCTTAGGCGACGGAATGGCAACACTTGTTCCTTGTGCAACGATTCCTGTTTCTTTAATCGGTACATTTTTTGCTTTAAAGGTTATGAATATGTCCATTAACCTTTTGTCTTTATTTGCCTTAGTTTTAGCCGTCGGGGTTGTAGTTGATGATGCGATTGTTGTAATTGAAAATGTAAAAAGACACATTGACGAAGGTAAATCTGCCATTATCGCAACACAACTTACTATGGAAGAAGTTGGGGCATCACTTGTTGCAATGGCAATGGTTTTGATGGCAGTATTTGTCCCTATTATATTCATGGGCGGAATGACAGGGGTTATGTATAAACAGTTTGCCGTTTGTATTGCAGTTTCAATTGCAATTTCAGCAATTTGTGCATTATCATTATCTCCTGCTATGTGCTCTCATTTCTTAGGCAAAAAGCAAAACAGCGAAATTGATATGCACGAAACCTCATTGAAAGCACATATAAAACATATTGTAAGCAGAGTAAACCAGCGTACAATGCAATATGTAACTAAATTTAATCAAGGTTTTGATAAATTAGAAAATTTCTATATGGAATTTGTCGAAAAATTCGTATATAACAAAAAACTAACTATAATATTTTATGTTGCAATTTTATTATTAACTGCACTTGCATTTAAAATTACATCAACGGGTTTTATTCCTGATGAAGACCAAAAGGTTTTAATTTCAAGTATAACACTGCCTGACGGGGCATCACTGCCAAGAACAGAAGAAGTTGCAAGACGATTTGTTGCTCAGGTAGGCGAAATTGATGGTGTTGATAAGCAAAGACTTACCGTATTTGGTGGGAATGGTGCATCAAACTCCGCATTTGCCATTATCCTGCTAAAAGACTACGATTACAGAAAAATCGGACCTTTAAGATGGATAAAAAGAAAAATTCAGGGACGTCCGACAAATTTATCTCATAATGCAATTTTAAATAAAATAAGAGTAATTGGTGCAAATACAAAAGAAGCTTCAATTATATCATTCTCACCTCCTGCAATTCAGGGTATGAGTATGATGGGTGGTTTTGAGTTCCAGATGTTATCACAAGGAGATTATACTCCGCAACAAATGGAACAATGGGCAAATAAACTCATTATGGCCGCTAATCAGGATAAATCTTTAAGTAACGTCAATACGACATTTCAGGCAAACGTGCCGCAATATATTCTTGATATTGATTATGCCAAAGCAATGGCTCAAAATGTTGATTTGCAAGAATTATACGCAACTTTAGCATCTATGCTTGGTACATACTATGTTAATGACTTTAATAAATACGGGCGTGTATTTAAGGTTGAATTACAAGCATTGAGCAGATTCCGTGACAAAGCTACGGATTTGGAAGGTATATATGTTACAAACAGAGCAGGTGTTCAGGTTCCTGTACTTTCACTTGTAAAATTAAGACAAACAATCGGGACAGCATCAATTACAAGATATAACTTATATACATCAGTTCAAATTCAGGGGCAGCAAACGCCCGGTAAAAGTTCCGGAGACGCAATGAACGCAATGGAAGAAGTTGCAAAACGGGTGCTGCCATCAGATATGACATTTGACTGGTCAGGTACATCAGCTCAGGAAAGAGAAGCCTCAGGACAAACAATTATGATTGTATGCTTTGCCCTGATATTTGTATATCTGTTCCTTGTTGCCTTGTACGAAAGTTACACAATACCGTTTGCAGTACTTTTGATTTCTCCTGTTGCGGCTTTAGGTGCTTTGATATTCCAATTGATGATAAATCAGTCTTTTGATATTTATTCGCAAGTCGGTATGATTACATTGATTGGTCTTGCCGCGAAGCAATCTATTTTGATTGTCGAATTTGCAAAAGCAGAACACGAAGACAACGGATTATCTGTCAAAGATGCTGCAATGAAAGCGGCGAAATTAAGATTCAGAGCAATTATGATGACAGAACTTGCATTCATTATCGGGGTACTGCCAATGATTTTTGCAAGCGGTGCAGGTGCAAATTCAAGAATTTCTGTCGGTTCGACGGTATTTGGCGGTATGGTTGCAGCCGCAACACTTGGTGCTGTACTGACCCCTGCATTTTATGTAATAGTACAGGAATTTGTTGATAAATTCCCTAAACGTCCGATAACCGAAGAAGATTTAACAATCTAAGAATAAAGGAAAAAGTAATGAAAAAGATTATAAAAATAGCATTAATAATTTCAATTATGGCTGGAGGAATAAATACATCTCTTGCGAAAAAAACAAATATATCCATAAATATGCCTGATGAAGAAATTGTTAATCAGATAAAAAACGATAAAGCAAACGCTTTAGGGACTAATAAAATCGCAAAAAATACGGAACCAATACAAATTGTTAAACCGGAAAAACAAAAAAAGGTTAATCAAAGGCAAGAAAATAAGAAAACGAAATTAAAAAATACAACAAAAGAAAAATCTTCTCAGGAAGCAGAAGGAATGTATGAAACTAAATTTCCTGTTATAGACAGTAAAATTAATTTTTATGATACCTCAAATCTTCCTCAGGAAGTTACACTTGAAGATTGTATTAAACTTGCTATTACTCACAACCCTACAATTATGTCCGCAATAAGTAATGCTGAAATTTATAAAACAAAAATCGGGCAAGCTTGGAGTAATTATTTCCCGAAATTAACGGCAGGAATAAGTTATTCAAGAAACAATATGCTCATGACTATGGGCGGAGCGATGGCGGGTATGATTCCGCAGACATATAATATGTTTTATGTTCCGAATCTGTCAGCCGATATGCTTTTGTTTGATTTTGGAAAAACAAAAGCAATGGCAGATAATGCCGAAAGAATTTATGAATCAACTCGTTATGATGCAGAAACAAGTATAGAAAGAGTTATTTATAATGTAAAAGTTGCATACTACAATATGGTATTTGCAAAAGTTCAGAGAGAAGTTTACGCCGAAACTGTAAAAGACTACGAACTTCAGTTAAAACAGGCACGAGCATATTATGAAATAGGTAAAAAGCCAAAAATTGATGTTACTTATGCTGAATACAATCTCGGAAAAGCACAGCTTAATGAGATTAAAGCAAAAAATACTTTAGAACTTGCTGCAGTTCAGCTTGCAAATGCAGTGGGTATTCCTGAACTTGCAGGAGTTGTATTAAAAGATGATTTGAATTCAAAAGAATATATAGTTAATTTTACTGATTTAATACAAACCGCACAAGAATCAAGACCATCACTTCTTTCTGCTAAGAAAAAAATGGATGCTTCAGAATTAGCGATTCGTGCAGCTAAAAGAGCATACACCCCGAATATAAATATATTTGGGTCTTATCAACACGGCGGCCGAGAAATAAACAGTGACTACGGATATCAATTTGGAGCACAATTGCAATACTCCGGAGTAAATTTGATGAAACTAAAAAAACAAGTTGATGAAGCCACTGCGACTTATAAAAAATCTGTAGCGGATTATGAAAAAGAAAAGCAAAATGTTTATCTTGATGTAAAAAGCGCATATATTAGCCTTATGAACTCATTTGACAGTATAAGAGTTTCAAAACTTGCACTACAACAAGCAAAAGAACAACAATATCAGGCATTCAGAAGATATCAGGTTGGGTTAGGAGATGCGATAGAGTTTAAGGATTCTGAAAACACCTACCTTAATGCTCAGCTTGATTATTATAATGTACTGTTGAATTACAATATCAATGCGGCAGAACTTGAAAGAGTAATTGGCGCACCGATTAAACATTCTGACATCGAATTATAAATTACTGCAAGATGCTGACAATAGCATAAGCGTTATAATCTAAAGAACCATATATGATTTTTATATGGTCGCTATCTTCGTTTACCCAACCGGCGAACAATATTTCTTCCTGCTCGTAATCATCATTAGTTTCGGTTGCAGGTATAGTGGCCATAAGCGTATGTGCCTGATACAAATTCAGTACAATTTTTCCATCCTCATTTTTACCCTCAACCTGATAATGCCCCACAGGAATATAACCATCTCCGACTTTTATCTCAACAGGCAAGGCTAACACAGGTAAAGATGCATCTGCGCCCTGATTATTATTTATTGCTTCGGTTTCATTTGATTGAGAAAATTCTTCACCTCTTGGAGATCCATTATTTAAAAGGATTTTTTTCCATTTATCCAATTTTTTATTTTTCTTTTTTATTGCTTGCTCAAATTCTTCATCACTGACAAATCTTGATTCTTTGGGACTTGATAAATCAGTATTAAAATTCCCCCACAAATCATCATCCTGCGCATATACAGGGAGTATAAACTTACCTGTAATAAACGAACTCCCGTTCATACAAACAGTATTCAATATTAATAATGCGACAAATATCGACAATAATTTTTTCATACTCTTATCTTAATGATATTTATGAAAAAGTAAACCCAATATTCGTATGATTAATTTTTGTATATATTTTTGGATATACTATGGCATTTCTTTTTTTTTGTAATAAAATTGAGTGAGATATTATACATTTACACTAGTGGAGGCCCTATGCAAATAAATAAAATATACGGATATAATTATGAAAATAAATACCACACCCCAAACAGAGAAATTTCATTTGAAGGTTTAAACATTAAATCACTATTGACCAATGCTTCAAAAAAGGCAAAAGAACAAGAAAAATTAAATTATTCCTGCTCTCAAATAGGTAACATCCTGGGAATTCAAACATCTACAATTATTGACCTTACAAAAGGTATTAATGAAAAAAGATTTGGTTTCCTGAAAACACTTACTGCACACTACAATGCAAGAAATTTCAACAGAGAGAACAATTTGAAAGAATCCCCCGATGCACTTATAGAGACATTTAAACATATAACAAAACCACAAATTGAACACTTTCAGATTACGGATAAAACAAATGCTCCTTTTGAATTAATTTTGCAGATTTTTAAAAATGCAGAAGATAAAAAAGGCTTAAGCTTTATTCAAAAAATTCAAAACGATATTCTTGATAATTCAACAGGAAGCGCTAAGAAGATTTTAAAAATGCTTACTTCCCCAAATAAAAAAGAATATATCGAACATACAGACAATTATTTTTCATATCTTAAATTAAGTGCTGAAAATGATCATGCAGTTGAAGAACTTGATAAACTTATAGCAGACGGCAAATATAATCCATTGCAATTTAATGCAAAATATAATGTACAAAAACTTATACAAATTAAAGATTTGAAAGTGATTTTTTCTGATAACATAGAAACACTTGAGAAAAATTATTCCAAGGAAGGACAAAGGTTATTAAAATCATTATTTTTGGAATATTTCCCTTATCAAAAAAATGTGTCTAAAGAAGCAATTTCAGAGATTTTAGATATGTATAAAACTTCTAATCCAAAAAATATAGACATAAGAATAGAATTGCTTGACAGATTTAAATTTGCACAAAAGCCTGAAGATAATTCCGATATCAAAGCTATGAAAAGCCTTTTTGACAGAATAGATAATGATGAAAGCAGTGCAAATTTTATACATAAGATATTGAAAGATAATCCAAGAACAAATTCAATAAATGATTTTGAAGAGGTTTTATCTGTTGTACCGGCTAAAAAGGCTGAAATATTCCACAAAAATATCGCAAGAATCATTAATTATACAAATAAAGAAAACCGAGTCAAAGCTCTTCAAAATGAAGCAGAAAATCCATTTTTCATAACTCCGGGATATGCTTATAGGCTGAATAATTCTATAAAAGCAGGATTTGAGAAAAAAGAATCCGGATTCAGTAAATTTATTAAAAAAATTGAAAACGAAATTAATATTTTACGCTACAAAAAAAGTCAAACAGATCTTTCAACCCAGGCTTCAGAGCCAATAAAAATCTCAACTGAGAAAGACATAAAAAATAACAATAATACCGCTAAAATTGAACTAAAACGTACATTTAAAGAATCTAGAGAGGCTAAAAAACTTCGGGTACAAAATGACATAAATGAAATAATAAAACAAAAACTTGGAGAAAAAACTCTGGAAAGACAAAAAGATGCTTATAAAAACGGCGCAATGGTTATGAGATTAAAGCTTCTTCCTGAAATATTCGCTTCCATTAAAGAAACCAGAAAAGCACAAAAGATAAGCGGTAAAAGACCAAATATCGAAAATAAAGATGCAATAAAATTATACTCAAAAATTAACGGTAAAAATCGCAAACTCGTTAATTACATGCTTAAGCAAACATATGCTTCTGGCGAAAGGATTTTTGACATAAAAGATATCATAGCCAAACTTAATGAATTTGAAATACATATTGATAAAATGAAGAAAATTAATCCAAAATTATCTGCAAAAGATATAAAAGAAATTTATAATAACGAATTTATATATTTAAACGACACATACGGAAAACTAAAACGTCAAAAAAAGAAATAAAATAACAAAAAACGAGGTCTAAATAGTTAATATTTAGACCTCGTTTTTATGTGAATACAGCTATTATTCTTCAGCTGAAGGCTCCTGTGCTTCTTGTGAAGTCAAAAGACTTGTCTGCTGAACTTCATTTTGTACATCTGACTCAATTTGAGTTGATGAAGATTTTACAGCATCACTTTCATCAGGATTTAAGATTTTATTTACAGATACAACACTGTCGCCTTCATTTAAGTTTTGCGCTCTGACACCTGTTGCAGGACGACCTTGTTGCGAAATTGAGCCTGCATTTATTCTTGTAACAACCCCATTTGCAGTAACAAGCATAATATCATCACTATCTTCTACGATAGTCAATGCAACAAGTCTTGATGATGAAGTCTTAAACTTAGTTGCAATCAAACCTATACCACCTCTGTTTTGAGTTCTGAATTCAGATAATTTTGTACGTTTTCCGAATCCATCAGACGTTACAACAAGCAAATCCGCATCATAATCCTGCGGAACAATATCGCAACCGACAATTTCATCTCCGGTTCTTAATTTCATAGAAATTACACCCTTTGCACTTCGTCCTAAAGGTCTTAAATCTTTAATAGGGAATCTTATTGCCATACCGCAAGATGTTCCGATAATTATTTCGTCATAAGATTTTGCAAGTTTAACCCAATTCAGGCTATCGCCTTCATCAAGCCCTATTGCTATAATTCCGTTTCTCCTTATATTAGAGAAATTGTCAAGCTCAATTCTCTTTATGTTGCCTTTTTTAGTAAGCATAATCAGATTTAGTTCGTGAGAGAATACGCTTACAGGAACAACCGCCGTAATTTTTTCATCTTGTTCTATAGGAAGAACATTTATAATCGGCAAACCTTTGGACTGACGGCCTCCTTCAGGGAAGTCATAAACATTCAGGCTATAAACGGTTCCTTTTGAAGAGAAGAACAAGACTTTATCATGCATCATTGCAGTAAAGAAGTGTTGAATATCGTCATCTTCTTTTGTTTTTATACCTGATTTACCTCTTGTCGCTCTGTTTTGGCGTTCAAAAGTATCCAAAGGAATACGTTTCAAATACCCTTGATGCGTAATAAATACGGCCATAGGAGTATTTGGTGTCAAATCCTCTATTGTTACTTCCCCGCGTTCAGGAACAATTTGAGTCTTTCTTTCATCGCCATATTTTTCTTTATCTTCAAGAAGTTCTGTCTTAATGATATCGAGAATTTTTTGCCTACTTGCCAAAATACCTTCATATTCTTCGATTTTCTTTAACAATTCATCATATTCAGCCTTAACCTTATCTTGTTCCAAACCTGTCAAACGGCGTAATTGCATTTCAAGAATTGCATTTGCCTGATCTGCATCAAGACCGAATCGACTCATCAAACCTTCTCTTGCAATATCAGTAGTTTTAGATTTTTTGATAAGTTCTATGACTTCATCAATTGAGCCCAAGGCAATAATTAAACCTGCCAAGATATGCGCTCTGATTTTTGCTTTTTTCAGATAGAAAATTGTTCTGCGTGTAACAATTTCTATTCTGTGTTCAACAAATTCGTTTAATACTTCATACAAATTCATTAAACGAGGCTGCTGACCGCATAATGCAACCATATTTACACCAAATGTAGTTTCTAACTGAGTAAATTTGTATAAGTTATTTCTTACAACATCAGGTTTTGCATCACGTTTCAATTCAATAACAATTCTCATACCTTCGCGGTCGGATTCATCACGAATATCAGAAATGCCCTTAATTTTTTCATCTTTTACAAGGTCAGCTATTTTTTCAATCAACATAGCTTTATTAACTTGATAAGGAATTTCTGTAATAACAATTGCGGTTCTGCCCTGACGACCTGCACCGCCTGCAATTTCTTCAAAACCTGAAACTGCAGACATTGTAATAGACCCTCTGCCTGTTTCATAAGCCTGTTTAATATCGTTTTTACCGACAATAGTAGCAGCAGTCGGAAAATCAGGACCTTTTATATATTCCATTAGTTCAGGAATAGTAATATTCGGGTTGTCAATCAATGCAATTGTACCATCTACGACTTCGCACAAATTGTGAGGCGGAATATTTGTAGCCATACCAACTGCAATACCTGAAACACCGTTTAATAAAAGCATCGGAAGTCTGACAGGCAAAACTGTAGGTTCCTGCAACGAACCATCAAAGTTTGGTTGAAACTCAACAGTTTCGCAATCAATATCAGCAAGCATTGATTGAGTAATTTTGTGCATACGTGCTTCTGTATAACGCATAGCAGCAGCACCATCACCATCAACAGAACCAAAGTTCCCATGACCATCAACCATTAAATATCTTGTAGAAAAGTCCTGAGCCATACGAACAAGAGCTTCATAAACAGAACTGTCACCATGCGGGTGATATTTACCTAAAACTTCCCCGACTATACGAGCGCATTTTCTAAATGGCTTATCAGGATACATTCCAAGTTCGTTCATAGAATATAAAATACGTCTGTGAACCGGTTTTAAACCATCTCTTACATCAGGTAATGCACGACCGACAATTACACTCATTGCATAATCAATATATGAGCGTTTCATTTCTTCTCTTATATTTACGGGAACTATTTTCCCATCACCAAACATGTTTTGTTGAGTAGTCAATTCAATATCCTCCAAGTCTTATATGCCGATATTATAGCATAAAAACAAGCATTTTGCCCAAATTCTTTACAATAGGTAAAGATAATTCGCATAATACGAATTATAAGTAGTTCATTTCTTTTCTTTTGTTTGCGGGGCAAAAGAAAAGAAATGAACCAAAGAAAAGAAAACTTCGCTAATTACAATACCGCCTACGGCGGCATAAGACTGCTAACGCAGTAATATGCGTTTTTGCCTATCGGCAAAAATCTTTTAGCACGCCTAAGGACAACGGCGCGCGCTTGAGAGATTATCATCAAAGGCGCCGTAGTTTTAGGCGCCTGATTGATTTTTGTCCGTAAGGACAAAAACGAAAGAACATTTTATACTTTTATCTTTTTAGCGGAGCGATGCCGTCAGGCATTGCAGTGAAATAGCGTGTTTTTCTTTTCGGTTCACTTTTCTTTCTTGGTTGTTCGCCTTTTATGTGACTTCGTGCCCTGCTTGTCTTGCTTATCGCAAGCCAACACCGGCACTACGCACTCAGCTCACAATCCGCTTTTGCGTCGCAATCAAAAAGAAAAGTGAACAATACTTCTTTCATATAATTCGTATTATAAGAACAAAAATATCTTACTTGTGATATTTTTGTTCCACCATTTCGAGCCACTTTGCGTGGTTGTAGTTTTTATAACTGTTTGCAAAGTTGATTAAAGATGTAACAAGTTTGCGCCCGCTGTCAGATTTTCCGACTATTAAATAATCGCCGTTTGAATTTTCGCAATATAAAATTTCACGATGAACAATTTTTTCAACATTATTTTTTGGATTTTTATTTATCACCTGAAATAACCATTTGTGCAGAAGTTCTAACGGTGTCACCTTATAAGTCATAAGTTCGTCGTTATATTGTTGTAAAAATTTTGCGTATTCTGTTAGTATCATGTCTGCCCCTCACCCTACCCTCGCCCCGACGGGGCGAGGGTTCATTTTTAACATGGTGTTGTTGTCGCAAAACAAACTATATCATAAATTCCTGCTTTGTTCAGTTCTCTAATCATTTCCTCAAAAGTAGAGCCTGTTGTACAAATGTCATCAATTAATAGCAAGCGCTTATTTTCAATGAGTTTTGTTTTATCAACTTCAAATGCTTTGTCGAGATTAATAAGTCTTTGAGCTTTTTTAAGATTATATTGAGGTTTGGTATCTTTTACTCGCTTAATCAAATTTGTATTCAACTCATAGCCTGAAAGTTTTGATAATTCTTCACCAACTAAATCCATGTGATTATATTTACGTTTCTTTTTGCGTTTTGAATAAATGGGAACAGGAACAATCTGAAAATCACCTTCTAACCCCAATCTTTGCCAGTATTCATACATAAATTTTGCCATGTAGTAAGCAAGGTCGCTTTGGCGGTGGTATTTTATCCCTCTTATCATTTTTTGTAGATTCTTTGAATATTCTCCTGCACAGTAGATATTTATACAGTTAAAAGTTCTGTTTATCTCAACAGGAAGATGCTCTAAGGAATCATAACAATTTGTGCACATTTTTACACTTTGCTTTGAAGAACCACAAAAATAACACTTCTTTTTATATATCCAGTCTAATAAATTTTCAACAAATTTTCTCATATATTAATTTTACCATGAGATTTATTTGAATACAGATCCCGCATCGAGTGCGGAATGACGTGGCATTATAAATACTATACAATATCGTCATGCCGTACTTGATACGGCATCTATCTATGTTATTATAGAACAATGCAAGAAAAACAAAGTTACGTCTATATTATGTCTAATTACACCCATACAACTTTTTATATTGGTGTAACTTCCAATTTATACGGAAGAATGTTTCAGCATACAAATAAATTGGCAGATGGATTTACTGCAAAATACAATATAAAACAACTTCTATATTATGAAATATATTCTGATATTGAAACCGCAATAAACAGAGAAAAGAAACTTAAAAAATGGCGAAAGCAATGGAAGTGGGATTTAATTGATAAAGTTAATCCCGAAAGAAAAAATTTATATATTGATGGTGAAATATTGCCTATAAATCAAGATTTGATATAGATCCCGCATCAAGTGCGGGATGACGCATAGTTTGTATCAAGTGCTACATGACAAAATCGTTTATCTTGTCATGAAGCAAAGCCGTTAGGGGATACATCATCAATACGTTAGTACTTGATACGGCGTCAGTTAAAACGAAAAATTAAACAATTCACTGAGTTCAACACCAAGAGCATCTGCAAGTGTAATCATTGTCTTAATTGTTACATTAGCTTCGCCGCGTTCTATTTGACCTATATAATTAAAGTTCATATCCACAATTTCAGCAAGTTTCATTTGCGAAAGTTTTTTTGACTTTCTTACATACGCAAGTTTTGCACCAAAGCGTTTTTCCACTCCAGAATTTATACTCATATCAGACATTATAAATTTGTTTACGGTAAATTTCTAATGTTTATTAGAAATAATTTAACTGTTAATAACTGTTAATTTTTGTAAATTTTAATTCCCAGATAGTAAATTATTAAATTTCAATACCGTTTATTAGTATATAAATAATAGTTATTAAATATTATTTGTGAACGAGTGCTATAAAGAAAGGAGTATTTAGAATGGATCAAACAGGCAAAATCAGCATTGGAAATGTTTCATTTTACAAAAATGATGTTAAAGAATCAACTGTTATGTACAAAGATGGTCAAAAACTGAATTGTGTATTTTTATCAGACGGAACAAAAATTACATTTAAAGACCAAAAAGCAGATGCAAATGCGAGTGTAACAATGGGCAATTATGGAGGTCCTACCCAACTCGATAATAAACGAGGAACGGGGTTCTTCGGGATACAGGGCTTGACCGTTGAAGGTTCTAATTATGACGATTATTATCATCTGACTAATTGTGATGATTTTAATGTAGATACAAGAGGTGGCGGTCACGACGAAGTCAGAGTATTTAATAATAACGGCAAAAATACAAACGGAGTACTAAAAACCGATGGTAATGACAGGACATCAACTGATGATAATCCGCAAATTATAAACATGAATGAGGGATTCTTTATCAGATCAAAGTATAGCAGCATTACAAAAAATGGAGAACCTATACATTATAAAATGTTTGAAAATATGGATCCTAAAAATATAAATCATTAGTTTTTATATTTAAAAATTTTAAAGTAAAATGTAAGTTGGGCTTTCAGCCCAACAGCAGGAAAGGTGCGAAATTTCGCACCTTTTTAATTATTAAAATGATTAAAAATTTTATTTTCTACATCTTGTTTTGAGTAGTGGATTGTATATCTATCTGCGTAATGTGTGAGATTCTTCGCTTTTGTCATTCTTAGAGCTTTAGCGCTAAGAATCTCATTATCGCTCAGAATGACGGGATTAGAATATATCAAATCAACCCCCAAACCTTTTTTGGCAATCCCGATTTGAGTTCCGGTATCAAATTCCTGCGGCACGACTGCGACAAGTCCGTAATCTTCACCGCCAAACAAAACCATATCCTGCCAAGAATCAAATTGCTCAAGGTCTTTATCATGCGGAATTTTGTCAAAATCTATTTCTAATAATACCCCGCTTTCGTTTGCAATAGTCGATAATGCGTCCATTAATCCGTCTGATGTATCCATCATTGCATAAGGTAAAAAGTCATTCAGAGGGGCAAAATCTTTAGATTCTACATTTTGCTCTGAATGACAAAAGATTTTGCTCCGAAGAATCTCATTATTTAGCGTAAATTTTGATATTTTTTCTAAAAATTCTATCTGTGCCTGTGGCTCTAAGTGCGATTTGATAAATTTTTTCGGTTCTGTTTTGCCTTCAAGCAACAATTTTAATCCTGCACAACTTGAGCCATGAAGTCCTGATACAACAACCTTATAACCCTCTCTTGCATTTTTTCTTGATGAAATATTGCGACATTTTGCATCTCCAATTGCACAAATAGAAATATAAATTTTATCTGCCGCAGTAATATCTCCGCCAACAATTTTAATATTTTCCCCCTCTCCCTTTGGGAGAGGGTCGGGGTGAGGGTTACACGCAAATTTTGCACCTTCATAAAACTCTTTTACAAAATCAGAATCAATATCATTTGGCAAAGACAATGAAATTGTCAGATAAACAGGTTTTGCACCACTTGCACAAATATCTGAAATGTTTACCATTACAGATTTATAGCCTAACTGAAACGAAGTTATAAATTCGCGTTTAAAATGCACATCTTCTACAAGACTATCTTGTGAAACTACTATACCCAAATCTTTGAGATAAGCGCAGTCATCCCCGATATAGTCCGACTGCAAAACATTTTTTATTATATTTATAAATTCTTTTTCTTTCACAATTAAACTATATCATGTTCTAACAATGAAATAAACTCATTAACAAGAGTTGTATTCCATTTTTTACCGCCATCAGCCTTTATAATTTCCATAGCATCAATATTAGACATCTTTGAGCGATATGGTCTTGGCTCTATCAGGGCAAAATATTCATCCACAATAAGAATAATCTGAGAGGTTAGAGGGATTTCATCTTTCGATTTATTACTTGGATAACCGCTACCGTCCCAATTTTCATGATGGTGTTCAATAATCGGTAAAACATCCTGCACATATGAGATTGGTTTTAAAATCTTTTGAGCTGCAATTATCGGATGATTTTTTATTGTTGCTTTTTCTTCTTCAGTCAAAGGGGTAGCCTTTTGTAAAAGTCCCGGAGAAATCATAAGGTTACCAATATCATAAAGCAAAACTGCAACTCTTAAATTATCCACATCTTCTTTTGGCAAATCGAATCTTTTAGCCAATGATACCGCCATAAGAACTTTATTACGAACAACTCCGTTTTCATGCATAGGATTATATAATTTTGTAAGCATGTCTGCAACCATATATAATGATTCTTGCTTATTTTCACCCTCATTTTCACAATTTTTCAACTTTTCACAAAGTTCTTTTGACAATCTTTGAGCCATTGGTACTCTGTTTTTGGACAAAATATCAATAAATGTATTAACGGCAATTTCCTGCCAAGACGTTTCAGTTATAGGTTTAGCCAAAGTAACCTGATTTCTGCCATTACGTTTTGAACTATACATTGCCTGATCAGTCAGCTCCAACAATTCTTCAACATTAGAAGTATGTTCCAAAAATGTTGCGACTCCCAAACTTCCCGTTATATGTCCTATTGTTTCAATTTCCTTACTTTCAATTGCTTTACGGATTCTCTCAGCCGCAATCATCGCACCTTCTGATGAAATACCCGGCAGCAACACATCGAATTCTTCTCCCCCAATTCTTGACGGGATATCAATTGAGCGAGCATTTGATTTCAATATATCAGCAATAGTTTTAATAGCTATATCACCGAATGAATGTCCATATGTATCGTTTATTTTCTTTAAAAAATCCAAATCAATACCTATAACAGAAAACGGTATATTTTGACGTTTAGCACGGGCAACTTCTTTATTCAACGCTTCTTCAAAATAACGGCGGTTAAATAATCCAGTCAAAGCATCTGTAACAGCTTCTTCTCTTACGGTCTGGAATAAATCAGCAATAGTAATTGCCATCTCAATTTGTTTTGCAAAAAGATTTAAAAAATCAGTTTCTGCAGGCGCTAATTCATCCCGAGAAGAAAATACACAAAACCAACCAAATTCTTTTTCTCTGGGAATTAAAGGAATTGCGATGATTGATTGGACAGGCTGATTTGTAAGAACCGCCGCAATTGTGTCCTGATTTAATTCAGGCATTATAGCTTTCAGCGACAAATCCAAAGATTTTGTCTGAATTATTTTTTTCATTGCCAAAGTGTCAGAAAATATACTGTTTTCACTATAACTTAAACGTCTGGTCTGAATTGAGGGAGAACCAATTATATGATTTAATCGTTCAATTAAATCATCTTTTGACTGAGCAACGATTCTGCAAAAATCTCTATCTGCATCTTTACATTTTCTTATAATTGCACAATGCATATAACCTAATTCGCCCTGAGTACTGTTTACAATAGCTTCCAGAACATTTTCCAGCGGGGTAGAAGAATTCATCATATCCCAAATATGCTGCAAAGTAAGCATACGACGGTTCGCATCATGAAGTTCTGCCGTTCGTTCCTCAATTTCTTTTTCTAATTGTTGATTACGTTCATATACTTCCAAAAAATCACGTTTTTCATTATATATATTATTTTCAACTTCTAAAACTCTGTTTGTAAAGTCTTTGATTTTATTAAAAAGTCCCATCAATCTTCCGAAATTAATTTAATGACATTCAATTATAACACTATTTTATACAAATATCAAGCTATTGATCGCATCAATAACCTCTTCAGCACTTGGAGAATATGTACAAGCTTCAAAATCCTGATTCATTAAACATTTACGTTTAAAACAAGGCTGACAAGGAAGCCCTTTACCCCCAAATGAAACATATTTGTCATAACTTCCCAAAGGTCCGAGAACTTCTTTTGGAGTACAGGTAAATATTGCAATTACTTTTGGATTACGAGATGCCCAAGCAAGATGCGCACTGCCGCTATCAGGGGATATAACAAGATCAACTCTTGAAAAAACCTCCGCCAGTTCAAGAATATCTGTTTTTCCTGCAAGATTTAAACCTTTGCCCTGAGAAATATACTCAATTAATTCATTATCATTTGGACCTCCGGTAAAAATTAAATTGGATTTATCTGACAAATAATCAACTACCTCTCTCCAATTATCTTTATTCCAATGTTTATTTCCCCAGGTTGTTGCAGGGGAAATAACAACAGTTTTTTTAGATTTATCAATATTTTTAAGTAAATCATCAACTTTATTTATTTGAGCTTGACTTCGTGAAGGCAAAGTGACTTTTATATCTTCAGGAGCAATTTCAATTCCTAAATGATTAGCATATCTCAAATAATTCATAACAATCGGTGAATCCGGCTTGTAGGATATATTATCTATCCATTCATTACCGCCTAATAAAGACAATTCACGACCTTCTTTAGAGATAATTCTTCGCTTTGCTCCACAAAAAAGCATAAAATATAAACTTTTAAACATCATCTGCGAATCAATCGCAATATCAAATTTTTCATCACGCAATTGCTTTATTATACGTAAATACTCAAGAAAACTGGTAAACGACATTCCGCGTTTTTTCCATTCTTTCATCGGAACCTGTATTGATTTATCAACACAGGGATTATTTTCTACAATCTGTATTCCTTTTTCTGATACAAGCCATGTAACCTCATAACCTGCATCTTTTAGCGCATTTGCAAGCGGAACATTAAAGATTACATCTCCTAATGAAGATAATTTTATTAATAAAACTTTTTTCTTCCTGTTTTCTGACATAATTAACTCCAAACACAATGTTTTATATAAAATACCGTAACACGTTATAAGTAATCATGTCAAACTTATTTTATAAGTATTCTATAGATACCTGTAATTTTAAAATATTTAGCAAAACCTAAAGCTGGGAAGAAATCTCTGCAACAATACGGAATATGTCAGCACCGCCTATAGAAACTTCCAATATCAAATGAGAAGCAATAAAAACAGTTTCCTGATATGACATAGTATCAACATCAACTATATCAAATTCCATATAATCTTCTCCTACATATTTAATTTTACCGTACTCACCACCCATAGCCCATTTAACATAAGCATATTGGTTTTCAAAAGCTTTTAATTTATTAATTAGTTTCATTACCTGCCTAATACCCTTTACATTAATATCTTAATTATTTTTTATCCTAAGTCAATTTATTAAATTTAAACAGTAAATGTTCTTACTGAACCATCTTTGTGGTAGGCATTTGAGCCGCACACAATTTCAACAACTTTTAATACAACCTCTCTTGGAGCATCTGTCTGATTTAAGAAAAACTCCTGTCCTGTAAATTTAATTTTAAAAATACATTTTTGTGTTTCGTCAGGAGGGATATATAAAGACGCCAATTCATTCTCCAAAAGTCTTGTCATCTCTTCGTCATGGTCTTTAACGCCCTGCATAAGTTCATTATAATTCCCTTTCAAAGCCATAATCCTGTTAGATGGAATATTTCTGCCGTCATCACGAGCTAAAACCAACGGTTCATAATTACATCTTGTTGTAAAACTTATTGTATTCCACAAAATATTTACCACTGCAACAGATTTTACTGCATCAGTTTCAACATATATATTTTGAGTATTTATGCCTCTTGATGAAAACGATTGCTTCATATTGTCAGATACAATATTCAGACAATCAATCATCCTTGCAAAAATTTCATTAGAATTTACTGTCGAATGCTGATAATTTAAAAACTGCTTATACATATGAGTTGATAATAAATCTACCCTGTCCTGAATTACGATATCTTTTTTAGCCGCAGTCTCCGAATTATCAAAACTTTCAAAATTATTTAGCAATTTCTTACACCTATATATGATATTGTTAAGATAAAAATATCCTCTCGTATAAATTATAACATTTTTTTGTGTCAAAAATAAATACTTAACAATGGTTATTTACAAATATTATTATTTGATAATTATTTTTATTTCATTATAGATATTTTATATTAAGGATTATTTATCATAATATCATACATTTAGATTATGACTCACTTGTTTATATATCATATAATATCGTTGAAGCAGTATATTAATTCACATAAGAGGATAAATTTATGAAAAAGAATATAAGTCTTTTATTAGCGGCTATGTTGCTTGGAGGAATATTCCCTCTGACAACATCAGGTTTTACAAATCCTCTTAAAAGCTATGATTTATACGCAGATACTCACCATGAAGCTTCCCCAACAGATAATGTCATGAGTGAAGTTTATTATCAGAAATCAAATAAAACGGCAAAAAGAGTTACTCCTGACAGACCCCCGGAAGCAGTTCCTACGACTGCAGAAGGCGGAGTTGATGCAAATGCTGATATGCCAACAAGAAGAAATGACTACCTCAGAGAATCATCCAGAAAAACTTATAGTTCAGGCGAAGCAAACTGGACAAAAGGGCCTTATTTTTATGACAAACCTGACCTTCAGAGTATTATCAAAAAATATCATTTAAGTAATTTTGCAGGATGTATGCAGGAATGCGAAGCCTATGTAAAGAAAAATCCAAGAGACACTTTAGGCTACTACTACCTTGCAATGAGTTATGCAAAATGTGGTAAAAAAGAAGATGCAATATCTGCTTATGAAAAGGTTATAAGTATTCACGATAATCCAATGATTGTAAAATATGCAACAAATGGCAGAAATTGTGTAATGAATAATGAATCTGAAGCAAGATGCTTCCAAAACGTTAATGAACCTGAATTGTTATATCCATACAGAGATATGGCAAAAAATACCGGTTTAACTCCTGTCAATCCGCAAGACTTGATAGACAGAAATTATGCACAGTTGTCAGAAAAATTCGGAGCCGTAAATCAGTCTGATGAAACAGCCCAAGATGGGAATAACGGAGAATATAAAAGCAGAAAAATACAACTGCCATTCTCTAATCAGGATGACAGTCTAGACAAGTTTATCAATGCTCCGTACGGCGACGGTTTTTCTCCTGAACTTCAACAACAATACAAACAGCAACAGTTGAAAAACATACAGGAAAATATCAATAAAGAAGATAAAAATAATCCTGGCAAATATTTTGAAAATTTGAGAAACATAAAAGATTTTGACAGTAACAAAAAATCACAGGGAGAAGAAACCATAAAGCTTGCCCTTGCTGACAACATGGATGTTACAGATGTATTTAATAATCCTGAATATATCAGAAATAAAAAGGAATTAGATGAAATAAAAATGATGTTTGGAGATTATGGGAATTCTGACAAAGACTCAGATATAACTTCAATGCTTCCACAATTGGCAAAAGAAGGTGAAAATGTTTCCCCTGAAGTTGTACAAATGATGATGATGCAAACAGTTATGCCTAACATTATTGATACAGATTCTAAATCAGGCTTTTAAAGATTTATTTTAAACAATTAATCGGGCTTATAAATGACAATTAAATACAAACAGGTTAAGCAAGATTTTTTATCAGGCAGATTTAAGGGCTGTCGTGATTACTTTGAATCACATAACTATTACACTGAGGCAGGATATTGTTATATGATTCTCGATAACTTTGTCAAAGCAAAAGAGCAGTTTGAAAAGGCAAAAGTAACTGATATCAGAGGTCATTGGGGATTATTGCTTTTGCAAATGCAGGAAGAAAAAATATCTATGGCACCTACCTATTTTGAAGTAAGAAATTTTTTGGAAATTGACTTAGATATTTTTATAACATATTGTAAAGGCGATATTGTCCAGCAAATTATAAAATACGTAGATTACATGGCATTTTATAATCTCGAGTGCTACAAATTTATCGGACGTGCATTTTGGGCACATAATATTATGTCTGCGGCTATGTTTTTTCTAAACAAAGCAAAAGAAAAATTGTATAATGACCCCGAACTTCATTACCTGCTTGCATATATTTATTATACAAATAATGATATTCCTAATTGCAAAAAAGAAATTGAAGCGTGTTTAAGCATCTTACCGCAATATGCTCCTGCTCTGATACTGAGCCGAAAAATGTAATTTATTTGCAATCTTATAAATACTTTCTAATACTGAATTTTAATTTTTTCAACATCTCTAAAGTTGGAAGCATCTGATTTTGATTCGGTATCTCCAAGTAGCATAATCGCTTTTACCTTAGCCTTTTTCCTTCTGGAATCCTTTGGAAATACCGTTATAGGTTTATGTGCATAACTTCTTATAAGCGATCTTATTTCCTTTTTGTCCTCTTCACTCAGATATAATGAGAACACGTTTACATCTTTGATTTCGCCCTTATCTGTTACGTTAAACGAGTAGTAAAACCAGGTTCCGACGCCATATGAATCCAAACTTTCAATATACATACTGTCATCAAGAATTCTGTTTACAAAATTACTTTTCCAGGTACTCCAGTCAATATTTTGATATTTATACCGATCAGCTTCTGATCTGTAATCCTGATTACCGAAACCTACATTGTAATTGCCAAATTCGCTGCGGGAATTACCATCGCCGAATTGACCATCTTGGTTATTAAAATCTCCATGATTCCCAAATCGCCCGGCATTACCAAATTGATTACTTTGATTATTAAAATTCCCGGAATTATTAAATTGCCCTTCATTATCAAAATTTGCGTTCTGATTATTGAAATTGCCCGAATTGTTAAAACTACCTCCGGCATTATTAAAACTGCCGTTATTTTCTATATTTAAGTCAGCATTTCCTCCACCTATGTTTTGGTTACTAAAATTGTTGCCTGCACTATTAATACCAATTTCAGCATTACTGAAACCTGTATCTCCCTGACTGATAACAATATCCTTATTGCTGACTTTTACTCTCGATATTGTCTGCATATCTTTTGCATTTATAACGACAACAGATATTGCAAAAAATAATACGATACCGATAATAATTGGAACTTTTGGATTATGCTGCTTCTTTCTCATATTACAATATATATCATTATTAATCTAATGTCTGGAATACTTCATTATAATTATTGATTTTATGCATTGTACCACTTAGCATCATGGTTTCGGCAATTAACAATGCAGTAGGGACAAAAGCTGCCATTGAACTTAAAAACATACCGCTTATATCACCGCCCATTTCTTGTATAAAGAATGATACGTTCATTGTAAATTCAATTGCTACAATAACACAGGCAATTGCCATAGTAATATTCTTTTCCTTATGCAAACCTTTTATGGCATCAAGACCTAAAATATTAACCCCATGACTTGCGTAATCATGAAAGCCGTCAAATTTGATAATTTCAGAAGCCTTGATTTGTTTACCTATAGTGAATGCTCTTACAAAAGAGAAAAATGCAAAGATAATCAAAAATGTTGCAAGAACCAGGAATATAGGGCTGAATCTTAAACCTGAAATTCTTATCCAACCGGCAGCTTCAGGGAAACAACTTGCAAGGGTGTTCGAAACACCATAAGCAAGAAACGGAGCGGTAAGCATACCAATCAATATTTCACCTGACATCTTAATTTGAGCATTTAATACCTGATCTCTTATCATATCTAATTTGTTATCGCTCAGACTGTTAATATACTTAGAAATCAAACTACGGTATCCTTTTAACGTAGTTTCAAAATCTTCTCTGTATTCAACATTCATAAGCTGATAATTAGCAGTCTTTAACTGATATTTAAACAAGCCGGAAGCCGCTGAAACAACAGCCAATGCCCCGACAAATAACAACGATACAAATATTGATGCAACAAAGGCAATATCCTTATAATAGAATAAGTTTATAGCATAAATAACCAGCATAAATACTATAGAGGCATAAACCATTAATCTTTGAACATCATTATTTTCACCATATCTTTTATTTTGGCTTGATTCAATTAATGAATATACAGATTGCTTCATTGCGAATGAAACAGCAAAGACAATCAAAGAAATAGCAACTAAAAATCCATAGTTTGTTGTAAGATTTAATACTCCCTTACTTGTATCAATTGGTAAATGCAAAATAAAATTAGTCATACCAAATGAACAAATTACTGACAAAACTAAAATTGCAGCATTTGAAATAAACGAAATTTTACCAAGTGATGAAATCTGAGCCTTCAAAGCCTGTATTTTGTATCCGATTTCTTTTACAATAGCAATTCTGTTATTTTCAATTGTACCGTTAAATATATCTTTTTTATCTCCACCTGATACTCTTTCGTTTTGCACTTGAGTTGCCATCCTTTCTGCAGTTGCAACTACAGGAGCAGAAGCTGCTGCAGTTAGTACTTTATTATCGCCAGGAACTGATAAATCTTTTGTATTTGATTTATCAGCACTTATTGCAATTAATATAGTTTCTTTTACCTGGGAATGCGAAATTGAAAAATGTGCAGGCACAAGAACTTTTTTAAAAGTTTTGTTATTAAATAACAAATCACTGCTTTCATTTGTATTTACAAGCACATAACTACTGTATTTTGAGGAATAAATCATTTTAATATTAATAATTTCATCAACACCGTCAATAACAAAATCACAATCAGGAGTAGTTCCAATAATTATGTTTTGCTTATCTTCAAAATTTTCTATGTGACTTCCAAATTTTATTTCAACATTCATCAAATTGCTCTCCAAAATAAAATATCTATCTGCCGATTGCGCCCAAGAACTTGCTTAATTGTCTTACCGCACCGGTCTTTTGACCTAAAATCAATTTACTTTCTCCCAAGATTGGATTTAATTTTTCTTTAACATAATCTAACTTATCAGGAGCAGCATATAAAAACATCATAGCAAACTTGCCATCAGTTTTATCTTTTATTTTTTGAACATCAGAAGGGAATGAATCCCAATGAATCTGATTTTCATATTTTCCTTCATTTTCCAAATCACCCATCACTACAACAGAAGGAATATATCCGTCTTTAAAAAGATTTTCAGAGTGATTGAATGCTTTTTGAATAGCTAAGCCATAAGCAGTACCGAATTCATCATTATCGATTTTTGTAAACTCTTTCAAAGATTTGCGAATTTCTGAAGTTGATTGTGGAGAACCTTCATATATAATGTATGATTTTTCTGAAACTCTCAAAATTTTAATATGATCTTCTGGATCAAGCATTGAACATAATTGTTTCAAAGTCTGAATCTGTTCGGGCAATTCTTTGGCATTTGAAGCTGAAGAATCAACAATAAAAATTACAGATGCTTTATGAAATTCATCTACTTTTACCTTTGATAACCCGAATATCGCAATGCCTGCAAACAGCAGAATTGCACCTACAAAAAATATAATTTTAAACAGTCCGTTACCTTTTTTTCTATCTCTCATAATTATAACTTACCATAAATTTTCAAAATGTGTAATCATATATTTAGTTGAAGTATATAAGTTAATAGATTATCAACTTATATACTTCAATACAAAATTTTTAAGAAAAATATCTTTTCAAAAGTCCGTCAAAACCTTTTCCATGACGAGCTTCATCTTTTGCCATTTCATGAACTGTATCGTGAATTGCATCATAGCCTAATTCTTTAGCTCTTTTTGCCAATTGCAATTTCCCGTCACAAGCACCAAATTCAGCTTCAGCACGAAGTTCAAGGTTTTTCTTTGTTGAATCTGTAACAACTTCGCCTAATAATTCAGCGAATTTTGCTGCGTGCTCTGCTTCTTCAAATGCATATCTTTTATATGCTTCAGCAACTTCAGGATATCCTTCTCTTTCGGCAACCCTTGACATCGCAAGATACATACCGACTTCAGAACATTCACCTGCAAAGTTTGCTCTCAAACCTTCCATTACTTGTGTATCTTCAACTTTTCCATCACCTACATGGTGTTCACAAGCATAAACTTTTCCTTCCGCATCAAGTGCTTTAAATGTTGTTGCCCCACATATAGGACATTTATCAGGCATAGAATCAGCTTCCGTACTCCAACCACATACCGTACAAATAAATTTCATAATAACCACCTTTCTCTTTAAAATAAATTATAACAGAGAAATAGTCATTTGCATAGTATAAGCAAAAATATTTTTATAATTATTTAAAATATGCACTACGCATTGAAGGTTTTAAAAGAAGATTCAACGTTTTTGGAGATAACTTTTTTGACTGCATCCATTTCTGTTGAAATCGCATTTTCTTCTGTATCAAGTTGTTTTAGCTTTAATTCCAAATTCTTATCTTGTACCTGTATAACTCCAATTTTAGCATTTACTTCTTCGACTTTTTGATCATATATTGCTTTATCATAGTAGTATTGGTTCATTGCATCATTATAAGCATTATCATCTGTTTCAGTTATGGTTGTTAATTCATATCTTGTACCTGAGGTGTGTGTTTCATCACTGTAGATATATAATGCCTGATATCTGCCGGATGCATCTTTTTCAACAAGTGCCTGAGCATTTTTAATTTCAGTTGTTTCAGTAGTTTGACCGAACATATACGCTCTTAACCCACCTAATGAAAGCGTAGTTTTTTCATTGTAATCAATATTTTCAACTTCAGCTTTATTATAAAATACAGGTTCATAATTTCCAGAAGCAGAATTTTGAATATATCTTACATACCAATCTTTTTGCGAATATTTTTCAGATGCCAATGCTCTGTATTGATTTTCTACAAGCAATTTAGCCTGTAATTGAGATGCTGAGTATTGATTAGCAACTTCTACAGGAACACCGCCATTGATAAAATGTTGTCTGGCAGAAGATTCAGTCATATAAATGTTATTTTCATCATCTGAATGATCAGTGTCATCATCATCTGCTATAATTATAATACCTTTAGTAAAAGGAACTTCTTTATCACCAACAGTTTTAGTTCCTTCCAAATCCTGTGCGTTTTGCAACTGAACTTTTCCGATGTAATATCCGCCGTTAGCTTTTGAAATTACATTTGTTCCGTTTACAACCATACTGTCGGCAGGAATTTCCTGAACATAATTTAACATATAAATACCGTCATCTTTAGTTGTTTTTGTCGCAACAATTGATGTAACAGTATTTTTTTCTGTTCCGTTTTCAAATGTATATGTAACTTTTGTGTAATCAGCTGTTGAAGGCGGAATCGGAACAGCCATAGACGTTAACTGACTATAGTAGTTCGCAGATTCGTTAGACAATGTTGTACGTTGTTGGTTTATTTGTTGACCTTCGTATTCAACATTGGTCTTGCGAGCTGTCAAAGTTAGAAATCTAGCTTGTGATGCTGACATTCCCATAGTGCTTAACGTCCTTTCTTCGTTGTTACATGTTCCTTATCGGCACGAAACACCATGAAATTCAGTATTTTACATGTTTTTGTTACATTTCTTTACATACTATTTAAATATACAGGTTATTAAAACTTCTTTATTATTTTCACGAGATTCTCTCAACGCATCACTAACTGACATTGGAACAAAATGCTCGTCATTAATAATCCCTTTTACCGAACAACGAACACCTGAATCCACATTATAATTTTTGGGAGCAAAAACTGTTCTTTCAATATTGTCTATTCTTTCTGTAAGATTTAAAATTTTATTGCCTAAGTCATTATTATTATCTGTTACGACAGCAGGCGTATTATCATTAAATTCTGTTTCAATCTGAGCCTGAGTATCAGTACTTGTACTATTAATTTGCTGTTGAGAAGAATCCTGCATTGTTTTTGATTTTTGCAGTGCAATATCTTTTGTATTTGTGTATATCGCGGCAATGACAAAAACAAACATAAGTACAAGACCAAATGTTATAACCTTATATTTACTAAACTCTTGCATTTTACTCTCCAATCTTACTTTAAAGATATTTTAGCATATTTATTATAAACGACCTTTTATAAATTTTGCAAATTGTCATTTATTAATTATCATTATATAAAAAGGAGTTGAATATGACAATTTTAAAAATAGAGCGCTTAGAAAATAATAAAATATTACCGGAATACAAAACAGAAGGAGCCGCAGGAATGGATTTATGTGCGGCTATAGATAAACCTCTTGTACTAAAACCCCTTGAGCGAAAGCTTATTCCAACAGGATTGAAAATTGAATTGGAACACGGATATGAAGCCCAAATAAGACCCCGCTCAGGTCTGTCAATTAAGCATGGAATCACACTAATAAACTGTATAGGCACAATTGATGAAGATTATCGGGGAGAAGTTTGTATTCCTCTGGTAAATATTTCAGATAAAGAATATACCATAGAACCTGATGAAAGAATTGCCCAAATGGTTATCACAAGAGTTGAGCAGGCAAAAATAGAAGTTGTCACAGAATTAACCACAACCGCAAGAGGAGAAGGCGGTTTTGGCTCCACCGGCAAATAAACAGATGTCTAAAGAAAATTTTTCTTTTAATTATTCATGCTAAGATATTCTTGTATAAACGTTAGGGGATAAGTATGAAAATTAATAAAAATTGGAAAAAAGCAGGACTGACAAGTATTGTTATAATTGGGATATTATATATTTTATTTTTAATGCTCCCTTTAGTTCTTTCGCCAATTGCTAATTCATATTCCGATCAATTAAAAGAATTAATAAAGATTTCAACAGGATTAGAAGCCGAAATTCAGGGACTTGGGGTTACTACCTCGCCAAAACTGGCAATAGGAGTCAAAGTAAAGGAATTTTCTCTTTTTACACCTACTGACAAATTACAAATTATTGAATTAGAAAATGCTCAGATTAATTTGAAATTATTGCCATTGTTATTTAAGAAAGTAGAGTTAGGAAATATAAAAGCTGAAGAAACAGAAGCCAATATAGTTTTAAAAAAAGATGGCATGCCTGTTTTATTAGATTTTATCCCCGAACAAAGCGAAGAAAATCAGCAACCACTCACTTCTTTACCCTTTGGTTTAAAAATTTCCAATAATTTACCAAATGTGAAAATCAATGAATATGAAATAAAATTTATAGATGATGTAACAAAAAAAACATATTACATTGATGGGAAAAACCTGAAAATATCAGATTTTGTACCGGATAAAAAGATAAAAGTTTCAACTAATGGCGAAATAATTTTTGATAAAAGAATTGTATCAAAATACAATATTAAAATTTTCAATAAAATTATGCCAAATATCCAACTTGACGACCTTATATTTCCAAAAGAAGTTAAAATTACAGATGAAGCGGGTCCAAATACGAAAAATACAAACACATTGAGTATTAACATAATTGATATTTTTGAATCAATTAATAAGAATGGTTTAAAATTAGATTTAAATACAGACATAAAAACATCAGGGACATTTAAAAATCCTGTTCAGAAAGGCTACTTTGAAATTAACGGAATTAGTGTTCTGGTTAATGGCAGACAATTACCCGAAAGTTATGCAAAACTGGTTTTTAAAGGCAAACAAACTGATATTGATTCCATTTTTTACACCTCAGCTGATATAAATGAAAAAACGCATTTAATCGGAAACATAAAATCAGGGGATAAACCTTCAATAAATTTGACTTTACGTTCAAATGCCAAATTTAATAATATTATAAGACTAATTGACAGTATCGCACAATCATTTGGAATCAATGATTTAAAAACTATCACCGCCACAGGCGGAGTAGATGCAGATTTCAATATAAGTTCAAACCTGAAAACAGTATCATCTACAGGTTATTTAAAAATTCCATCATCTTCATTAAATTACGGTTTATATAATATTTCAGTTTCAAATATCAACGGGGATATAAATTTAGATAATAATAATATTGATGTAAAAAATCTGGGCTTCAGCGTGATGGGACACCCGCTAAATATTACGGGAAATATTTCATCTGATGCAGTTGCAAACCTGAAAATAACGGCAGATAAATTATCCTTAAAAGGTTTGGTTGGCGCTATTGGACAGGTTAATCTTTTAAAAGAAAATGATTTCAGTTCAGGCACGTTATCTCTCAATGCAAATTTGAAGGGTGCTTTAACTGATATCAAACCTGATATTGCATTAAGTGCAGATAATATCAACATTTATAACAAATTGGCACAAGTACGGTTACTACTGAATAAAGCAATTATAAAACTTGCCATTTCTAATAATTTAATCAATGGCGATATTGATGTAAATTCTTTAAAAATGAAACATGACATGGCATCTGTTTCTGTTCCGAAGGCAACAGTTTCAATGGGTTCAAAAAACATCAATATAAAAGAATCCTATGTGATGATTAACAATTCAAAAGTTGATGTATCAGGCATTATCCAAGATTATTCCAACGAAAATCTGAATATGAATATTCTTGCTAAAGGAGATTTATCTTCAAAAGATGTCGCAATGTTTATCCCTAAAGAGTTTCAGTCAATGTTTCCATACAAAGGTTCAATGCCATTGAATATTACAGCAAAGGGTAATGACAAAATTCAACATATAACTTTTGATTTAACCGCAACTCCTGACGGTTATGTAAAATTCCTTGATATTAATAAGCTAAAAGGGAAAAATACAAAAATTCATGCAGATATTAAAGCCGAAAACAATTCTTTGGCGTTTGAAAATTCAGGCATATATGCAGGTACCAGCCAAATAGCAGCTTTTAAAGGCGGAGTTAAAAATTTATCAGACCCTAATCTTAATATAAATTTATCTGTACCGGAAAACATTTCATTCCCAATCCCGGGGATGGGCAATAATTCAAATATTACAGCAAACGGTATTGTTACCGTAATTGATAAACCTCTGACTCCAAAATTAAAAGGCAAAGTAAATATTGCAGATATTTCCGTAAAAGATATGGATTTTGCTCTGTCAAATCTTATTGCAAACTTAAACGGACAAGGTATAAGCGGAGATGCGACTGCAGAAAAAATGAAATTCGGAGGAATTATAGGAACAAATTTATCTTCTAAATTTTCATTAGATAATTTCACCATTTTTAATCTTAACGACATAAAAGCAGATGCTTTCAGCGGAAAAATAAACGGTAAACTGAGCTATGATATTCCAAAATTTGCATTTGGCATTGACATAACAGGTAAAGGCCTTAATTCTACAGATGCGGTATATGGGGCTGTCGGAATCCCTAAAGCTTTGACAGGAACAATGGGCTTTGATGCAAAATTAACTTCTAAAGGTATTACAGATGTTGAAATTTTTAAAAACATGAAAGGTAATATTAATTTCAATATAGAAAATGGCAGATTCATAAGCATAGGCAGACTAGAAAATTTTGTTTCAGCGCAAAATATTACATCAAATTCAATTCTTAAATCGGCAATTTCTGCTTTAACTACTGCTCAAAACATTCAGGAAACAAATAAATTTCAATCTGTTACAGGTGAAATAACAATGTTAAACGGTAATGCAAATATTAGTTACATAAATGTCGCAGGACCATTAATGTCATATTATGTAAAAGGGGTGTATAGTATTCTCTCAAATAGTGCAAATTTGGTAATACTTGGGAGAATAGATTCCAAAATTGTATCTTACTTAGGTCCGATAGGACAATTATCCGCAGAAAAATTATTATCATATATTCCGAAATTCGGGGCTTCAACTGCGAAATTTCTAAACTTATTAACTCAAGACCCACAGAATGAAAAGACCGAGCTTATACCTGCTTTGAGTTCAGGCAGTACATCATATAAGGACTTTAAAGTAATATATAACGGTTCTATTGAAAAAGCTTCTTCAGTCAAAAGCTTTAAATGGTTATCAACTTGTGATACGACTCAGATAGACTTAAAACAAGAAACAAAAAATGCAATTAATGCCGCAAAAGAAAATGTAAAAGGGCAGGTTCAGTCGGCAAAAAATACTGTTGAGAACGTAAAAACTAACGTAACAAAAATAGTTGAAAATGAAAAACAAAAAGCAGAAACCGAGAAAAAAGCGATAGAGCAGGCAAAAAATGATGTAAAAAATATTAAACAAAATGCAGGGCAGAATGCGTCTAATTTGGGAAAATTGTTATTTAATGCCGCATCGAACGCAAACAAAAAAATGGAAACAACTCCTGCAAAATCTGAACCTGAAGCATCTCAAAAAACAGAAGCTCAAACAACTGCTTCTGATTCACAAACCCAAAGTGAGCAATAAAATATTAAATTTTGTTCATAATAGGATGCAAAAATAATTTTGTTTTGCTTTAATAAACATATGACTTTTGAGATATTAAGCAAACAACCGATAAAATTTTATAAACATAACGGAATGAAGTTTTTTGAACCGTTTCGGGCAATTGATAACAAAAAACAACCGCTTAATATTGAATGGATTTTTAGGCCTGATTCGAAATCTATAGTCGCAAAAAGCAAATATAGTGATAATATAAGCCTTTATGATATTGAATTGTCAAAAGACGAATTTAAAGGAGTTTCATTAGTTGCGAATCCTGAAAAAAAAGGAATCGGAGAAGTTCTGAATCTTGCATCGCTGATATCTTTTAAAGAAAATTTAGCTCCTTATTTTAATGTTTTTTCTTTAAGAAATTCTATTGCGTTTTTTGCAAAATACGGGTTTAATATTTTTTCTGAAAACGTAAATGAAGTTACCCATAATCTTAAATTTTTATCAAAAATAAAAGGCGACAGATTTGAAGATACAAGAAATTCTGCACAGTACTTTTTAAGGAAATTAGATGCTGATACTGATGAACGCTACAAAGCAAAAACCTGTTTGTTAGGGAACAATCTTGTAAGTGATTTTATTCGTAATATGGTAAGAGAAAATAAAAAAATTGACACTGATGATTTGTATTCCCATACCCATATGCAGTTTTCATCTCTTGACATGTTGAGAAATGCCGATTATCTGAATGAACTTTTAGAAAAACACGAGATTAATTACAAAATATAAATATGAAAATTGATAAATTCAAAGTAGAGGAGTGGTTCAATAAATATGAAAGCAAGGCAAAATATGATCTTGCAGATACTTGTGTTGAATCTGTTTCCATAAATGAACTTCTTGAATTAACTAACGCAAAAGTTGATGAAATTTTTAATAAAAAGCTGAATTATGGAGATATTCACGGGTCATTAAGATTAAAAAATGCAATTTGTTCATTATATGAAAAACAAACAGTTGATAATATAACAATTACTCATGGCGCAATAGGTGCAAATCAGCTTGTTATGCTTTCTTTACTAGAAAGAGGAGATAAGGTTGTTTCAATTATTCCAACATACCAGCAGCACTATTCAATACCAAAATCCATTGGAGCTGTGGTTAAGACTTTATTTTTAAAAGAGAAAAATAACTGGCTTCCTGACATTGATGAACTTAAAAATATAGTTTCAAATGATACCAAAATAATATGTATGAATAATCCAAACAATCCTACAGGAAGCGTAATACCGCAAGAAATGCTTATAAAAATAACAGAAATTGCAAAAGCTTCAAACGCATATATATTATGTGATGAAGTATATCGAGGACTTGAACATAACGGCAAAATTTCTAAATCAATAGCTGATATTTATGAAAAAGGAATTTCAACAGGCAGTGTTTCAAAAGTTTTTTCTCTTGCAGGACTTCGTTTGGGCTGGATTTCTGCACCAATACAAGTCATTGAAGAAGTAAACCATCAGCGGGAATATAATACAATCAGCGTTGGAATTTTAGATGATTACTTTGCATCACTGGCTATAGAAAACAAAGAAATTCTTATTGCCAGGAATTTGCAAAAAATACTTGAAGGGAAACAGGTTCTCAAAAATTGGCTTACAAAAGAGCAACATTGCCATTGCATTATACCAAATGGCGGAACGACTGCATTTGTTGGCTATGATATGAACACACAATCAGCAGAATTGTGTAAAAAGTTGCAAAAAGATACCGGTGTTATGATATTGCCCGGTGAAACAATGGAACTTGACAGATACTTGAGAATCGGATATGGCAACAACCCTGATAAGCTTAAAAAAGCATTAAATATTTTTTCGGAATGGATTGTAAATAATTATTACAGCAATTAAGATTAAAAACGCAATTTTTTTCTTTCAGCACCATTTTTAAAGTCACAAGTTAAGGAATATACATTAATGATTACCCCAAATGTGCTAAAAAATGGTTCTTCTGCATTGCTTAATGGATTAAAACGCAGTATCGGCAATGTTATTAAATTAACAAATACTAACACCGCAGAACCTCATATCAATTTAGGTTTATCCTGCAATAAAAGTACAAAAGACGAATTTAAAAAGACTTCGAAATACTTGGAAGAATTACCTGCTGAAATTGCACAAAGCATTAAGCAAGCTAAATCTTTGGCAGAGAAAAAAGATTTGATGATTTCCGATAATATTTTGCCATATCCTGCACAATTTTCTTATATTACAAAAGATATTACAAGTCCGGGATTTAAATTTTATCATTCTTTGAAAGTGAACAAACAAAAATTAATTAAGGATCTTGAAATTGATGAAAGAATATATGATACATGCGCAGAAGTTGCTTTAAAAATAGCACAAAATGAATCAAAGCTGGGAACAAGCCCAAAATTCAAATTTTATAATGCACTGAAATCTAACAATATAATCTTAACAATTGGTTCAAATATAAGAAAATTCTTTAAAGGAGATGGAGATTTATCTCTTGGAATAACTCAGTTCAAAATATCTAAAGCAACAAATAAAGAAAAGGAATTATTCAGAAAATATGGTATTACATTTGAAAATAACAAAAGCAACATTTTAAACCCTGAAAAATCGGCAATAGCTACAATGATTCACCTAGTTGAACTATATAAAGATTACCCGAAATATTTGCAAAAAATATATGCAATACGACCTAACACTTATCGGGTTACAATTAAAAAATCAATTCAAAATGCACGTCAAATAGTCTTCAATAAAGACAAACGTCCTGATGCACTAAATGCACTTATCGGTATTTTATATGCAAAAGACACACAACCTGTAGGAATGACTACAATGGCGGAATTTGCAGATGTAACCACCAAGGATCTTAATGATTTGAGAACTTATGCATCTACAGTCGTACTTTCTCCCCGTGCATACCTTGCAGCCCGCTGGAACGGCAAAAAGATTATTCCTTCAGGGGAAAGCAGCGATATTGCATGCAAAAATTTACTTAATTTAATTGCCCAAAAAGGTTATATCGCAAACGTTGATAAAACTTCAAATGTTCTTTATTAAAACACAATAAACCCTTACTTCTGAGAGGTGAAGTAAGGGTTAAACTTTATTTATATTTCGGTCAAAATAATTTAATTATTACTCAAAACTAATCTTAAAGTGGCTAAACTTTCAATTGAAAACATAATGTGACGATTATGTTGTTCTTCTGATATATCAAAAATACGAATTATTCTCTGAATTTCTGCCAAATCTTTATATGAATCAATTTTATATACATTTTCTATTGGATCTGCAACAACTGAAATCATTGTGTTTAATTCTTGTTCTTTCATAATAACCTGAAATCCTCTTTTCCTATATACACTTATATAAAGTATTTTTTTTTAAGAGAATTGCCTTTTTTGTTTCATGTTTGTTTACATGTCTTAACATAGAGTTAAAAATCCAAATATAGAGGCAAAAAATATTTTTCAGAGTTTTATAAAATATCGGAAAAATATGTTTAACTTAATACAAAAATTTTTAGATAAAAAACCGACAAAACACAATCTTGGGTTCAGAATTATTCCTCTTGGCACCTATTGCCTGCCAAGGGTTATTTCTACATTGAGCATGTTAAAACCAAGAAAAGCATCAGGTGAAAAAACATTGCCGTTTGATTTGGGATTCTTTTGGAGTATTGACGGGATTATTAACACTTTAGATAATGAATTTAAAACCTTTTATGATGATATAGAATTTGGAAGTTTAAACCACGACAAAACAAGAGATTTAGAAGTATTATTTGACTTTAATCCAAACGCTAAACATTGGATAAGTAAAAAATTAACTGCCGTTTTTAACCATGAGTATATGATGAAAGACAAAAACGAATTTAAAAACCGCTATGACAAAAGAATTGAAAACTTTTACGAATATATTAAAGACGAAAAATATGAATTATACTTTTTAATTGCATCTTTCAGCGAATTAAAATCATCACAAATTAACAGGCTAAAAAATATTATAAACAGATACAGAAGCAAAAACAGTTATAGCATAATAATTATAAATCAATGCTCACATTCCTACAAACTCAATGATAAGAATGTATATATAATCAACGAAACAGATGAAACATTTGATAAAATGCTTCGGGCAAATAATACAAACTGGGCTAAGGCACTTGAAAGAAAAGATAGCTTTCCGTATGCAAAAAAATTTTATGATGATGTAACAGATAATTTGCAAAAAATAATTCTAAAAATATAAAAGGCGAAATAAAAATTTCGCCTTTTATCTGATATATATATTGAAAAATTTATGTTAAAGCAAAAGTCATATCAGCTTCTACGCAAACTTTGCCATCAACTGAGCCAACACCGTGTGCTTTACAAATAGGTCCTTTTACTTTGGTAAGTTCAACTGACATTTCAAACTTATCACCGGGTCTAACAATATTCTTAAATCTGACTCCATCTACACCTGCATAAAGAGCTAATTTGCCTTTATTCTGCGGCAGTGAAAGCAAAACAGGTGCAGAACATTGAGCTAATGCTTCAAGTTGCAAAACCCCCGGCATAATAGGATTGTTTGGGAAATGTCCTTGGAAAAATGCTTCATTCATAGTCAAATTTTTATAACCTTTTGAGTATTTACCCGGAATACATTCAGTAATTCTATCTACCAATAAAAACGGATATCTGTGAGGAAGCATTTCCATTATTCCCATAATATCCATAGATATCGTTTCTTCTTTAATTTCTTCAGTCATTGTTTTCTCCTTTATATTTCTATTATCTTATCCTTTAATATTTTCGCTACCTTAACATGCACTGCATGCCCTGCTTCTTTGGCAAGAATCTGACATTTCAGATCAAGCGGATTTACACCTGTTAAATATAAGTCCCCAACCAAATCGAGCATTTTATGTTTGATTGGTTCACAATCAGAACGCAAATCAACCGAATAACTGCCATCATCCATAAATCCAAGAGTATTATCAATATTTGCGCCCTGCGCAAATCCAAGCATCTGATATTTTTTCAAATCACGATAAAATCCAAATGTTCTTGCTTCAATAATTTCGTCCTGATTTTTGGGATTATAATTTACAAATCGTCTTTGAAGTCCGTTATGGTCATAATTAACCGCATAAGACATAAATAGCTCTTTATCAGGCAATATTACAAGACTTGTTTTACCATTTAGATAATACACCGGTTCAGATACCGTATATTTTTTTTCTTTGGCAAATAAAGGTTTATCGATACCGGCCTTTTTGAAGGCTTCCACCCATGGTTTTGAACTGCCGTCAAGTATAGGTACTTCTTCTTCACTCATACAAATATCAACGGAATCTATATGGCAAAAGGCAAGAGCTGCCGTTATATGTTCTGTAAGCATTGCTTTTGATTTTTTATTTCCCAAAACAACGCAATGATCTGTGGCAAGAACATTATCAACATTTGCGACAAATGCTTCCTGACCTTTGACATAATATCTTATTTGTCCGGAATTTGACGGGAACAAAGTAACCTCGCAAGGTTTATTTTTCATTAAACCGTTGCCTGTAATATGGACTTCTTTTTTTAATGTAACAGTCATTATTTTTTATTTTGCCTCTTGCTGAGATTCTTCAAATTCTTTTAATAATGGTTCAAATTTGCGGAATTTCGCAAAAATTTCTTGTGCATCTTTCATCGTTTTTAGTTGTTTGATAAAGTCTTTTCTTGGTACTGCAGGGATACCAACAATAATCGATTTTTCAGGGAATGATTTTGTAACACCTGCTTTTGCGGTAATAATAGTATCAGAACCGATTTCAATATGATCAGCCAAACCTGCCTGACCTGCAATTACAACTCTGTCACCGATTACACAGCTGCCTGCAATACCGACTTGAGAAACAATCAAACATCCCTGACCGACTTTGCAATTATGACCAATCATAACAAGGTCATCAATTTTCGTATTATCGCCAATTACCGTATTTTCAATAGTACCTCTGTCAATAGCGGTATTTGCGCCGATTTCAACATTGTTACCAATCACAACAGAGCCGATTGAAGGAATTTTGAAGATAACCTGATTTGAATTATCTTTTTTAATTTCACCATCTTGTCTTGCATTTTCAATATTGTTTGGATTTTCTGTTACAAAGCTAAATCCATCCGCACCAAGCGAGACACCATGGTTCAAAATTACATCATTCCCGATTTGAACTCTGTCGCCAATATTTACTCCCGGATGGAAGAAACAGTTGTTACCAATTTTTACACCGCTTCCGATATAAGAATTAGCGACAATCTTTGTATTATCACCAATTACGGCATTTTGAGAAATTACAACATTTGGTCCTATACAAACATTTGCGCCCAATTTTGCGCTTGGATCAACAACTGCAGTAGGATGAATATCTTTATTTACAACAGGCGGGACATAGAAAAGGTTTAACAACTTCATCATTGCAAGTCTTGGTCTTTCAACTTCAATTGTAGTAAGACCGTCTATTTGAACACCCAAAGGAACAAGAGCTGCTTTTGCAGAAGATTTTGCAAGATTTGCGATTTCATCTTCGCCCAAAGCAAGAGCCAATGTGTGTTCATCACTTAATAGCGGAGGGGCTATCTGAGTAATTTCAGGACTTGCAACTTTAGTCAGCATACCGCCTACGATTTGCGTAATTTCATCTACCGTAAATGATTTCATATATATCTCTCCTTACATATAACTATTCCCTATGTTTAAATTTTACAAAAAAAACACTAAAATAACCTTTTTTATTGCAAATTGTTACAATAAAAATAAACGCATATTATTATAATTCTCAATTACTTACATAAAACATATTATCGGTAATACGTTTATTTTTATATTGCTCCGCAGGGTCCTCCGGACAGGGGCACTTTTGTTGTCA
>ERZ842401.779-NODE-779-length-47057-cov-10.625229_pt1 | contig 47057 bp, 37 predicted proteins | sample MGYA00521270_ERZ842401 | MGnify/ENA primary metagenome ERZ842401 (study PRJEB31892, sample SAMEA3878208) | bioreactor metagenome | biome: Moose rumen | place: Sweden | collected 2011-10 | study: EMG produced TPA metagenomics assembly of the PRJEB12797 data set... | reverse complement strand
GCCCTTAAAACTCCAACCAATTTTATAATAAATTCAACTTTTTTTTGAAAAACTTAAACTTTTGCCCCTTTGATTTTCCTAAAACTTAAAATTTCAGCACCCCGATTTATAATAAATTCAACTTTTGCCCCTTTGATTTTCCTAAAACTTAAAATTTCAGCACCCCGATTTTATAACTTTATATAGCAAATCGCACGAACACAATGCAAAAATATATAATTTTCAACCCAAATTATTTTAATTTTTTCAAAAAACCCCCTACCTTTGCCCCTACTAAACATATAATATATTCTGAAAAAGAAAAACACGCCTTGTTTTGTTCGTGTGCTTACAAGAGGTGACTACATAGACATTGTCCTCCACTTCTTAAAATACCACTTTCAACAATCGTTCTATTCATTTTTTTTGAATAAGTTTTGTGTAGTGATTAACCTTTTTCTTGTCCTATGCATCCTTTGAAATCTTTTACTTTTTGTCCTTTATGTGGTGGACGCTTTGAAGTAAATGATGAACGTAGCAAACGTTGCGAAAGTTGTGGTTTTACTTTCTATCACAACGCCTCGTCTGCGGTGGCAGCTTTTATTATTGATAATGAAAAGCGGTTGTTGGTTGGTCGCAGAGCATTGTCGCCTGCTGTGGGAACGATGGATTTACCTGGAGGATTTATTAATCCTGGTGAAACACTGGAAGAAGGCGTAAAACGAGAAGTATTTGAAGAAACGGGCAGGGAGGTTACTTCAATGACTTATCTTTTTTCTCTTCCCAACGAATACATATTCAGCAATTTTTGCGTACATACTACCGATGCTTTTTTCTTATGCCAGTTGTCTGATATTGATGTTCAAGCAGGCGACGATGTCGCCAGTCTTTCGTGGTTACCGCTTTGTGACATTGATTCAAACGAATTTGGGCTATGTTCTATACGTGAAGCAGTTAAGAGATTTTTGAAAACCTTTGATAATTATTTGTCGTGAACTTGGACACTGACGTTGAACAATACATCAAAGCCCACCACAAAGAAGACGTACATCGATTGGCTCTTCAATTAAGAGGGAATGTAAACGCAAATTATATATTGCGTCAAATAGATGGTTTACAACGTTTACGACACAAGGTTCCGTTATGGGCTAAAATTTCTGGTATTCAATTTCCTCAGCACCTTTCAATAGAGCAATGTAGTAGTGAGGCGACAGCTATATATAAATATGAAGTAGCAAAACGCTTGTTACCAGATGGAGGTAGGTTTGTAGATTTAACAGGTGGTTTTGGTATAGACTTCTATTTTATCGCCCACAACTTTGACCAAACAGTTTATGTGGAACGTGACGCAGAATTGTGCCGCTTAGCCAAGAATAATTTTTCGTTGCTGGGTTTAAATGATGTAGATATCCATTGTAGTGATGCCTCAGCATATATAACGGATATGGCACATACCGACTTAGTATTCATTGACCCTGCTCGTCGTTCTGATGTTGGACGAAAGGTTGTTAGGATAAGCGATTGCTCGCCCGATATACGCTCCCTTTTTCCTACACTCAAAAAAAAGGCAAACTTCATTATGATAAAACTCTCGCCGATGCTTGATATTACTACTGCTATACATGAAATACCAGGCATCAGTGAAGTTCACGTGGTTGGAAACGCGAGTGAATGCAAAGAATTACTCATAATATGTCCTGGCTCGGTTAATGAAACATTTTATAAGAATACTACCGCTCGAATTTTTTGCCATGACGAGCAAGCCTCGTATTCATTTTTTACTGAAGAAGAAAAGCACGTCAAAGCCGTATATGCCACCCAAATAGAAGCATATCTTTATGATCCATCCCCTACTGTTATGAAGTCGGGGGCACTTCGTTTGCTGACTTCTTGGTATTCAGTAAAAAAAGTCTCAACACATTCGCATCTATACACTTCAGACACGTTTTGCGAGTCATTTCCTGGCCGCAAGTTTAGAATAATCTCTGCCAGAGGTTTCTCAAAGCAAGAACTCTCTCATTTCAAAAACACACAAGCCAACCTTGCCGTTCGTGGCTTTCCCGACACAACAGAAAACCTCAAAAAACGCCTAAAGATTAAAGACGGCGGTGATGTTTATATCTTTGCTTGCCAAGATATAAAAGGAAAAAAACTACTTATTGAAGCGAAGAAAGTCGTTTAACAAACTGCATCAACCTTTTTTCTTACCTTTGCACCCGATATTTCAAACTTCCTTATTTATTTCTGTGCTTATGTCTACACGCAAAAAAGCATTGCTGATGATACTCGACGGATGGGGCATCGGCGACAAAAAAAAAGATGACGTTATTTACAACACCCCTACTCCATTTATGGACAGCCTTGTAGCCGATTGTCCACACTCCCAATTACTGGCTTGTGGAGAAGATGTAGGCTTGCCAGATGGTCAGATGGGAAATTCCGAAGTGGGACACCTCAACATTGGTGCTGGCCGTGTGGTCTATCAAGACTTGGTAAAAATCAACCGTGCTTGCCGTGATGGGAGTATTCTGAACAATCCAGAAATTCAACGCGCTTATAGCTATGCGCGCGACAACGGAAAGAGCCTCCATCTGATGGGACTTTGTAGCGATGGCGGTGTACACTCTTCACTCGACCACCTCCACAAGCTCATTGAGATAGCCGCCCACTACGGCATCGCTGAGCGCACCTACGTACACTGCTTTATGGACGGGCGTGACACCGACCCTAAGAGTGGTTGCGGTTTCATAAAACAAATCAGCGGTTGGACTAATGAATATGGAGCCCATCTCGCAAGCATTATTGGCCGTTTTTGGGCTATGGATCGAGACAAACGTTGGGATCGTATCAAAGTAGCCTACGACCAACTCGTCCACGGCAAAGGCCGCCAAGAGACCGATATGGTACAAGCCGTTGCCGATTGTTATGAGCGTGACAGCGAGGAGTTCCACGACACTGACGAATTTATGGAACCACTTGTCAATGCAGATATTGACGGGCGCATCAAGGAAGGTGATGCCGTGATATTCTTCAATTTCCGCAACGACCGTGCCAAGGAAATCACCATCGTACTTACACAACAAGATATGCCTGAGCTTGATATGCGAACGATTCCAGGCCTGCAATACTTTTGTATGACACCCTACGATGCTTCCTTCAAAGGTCTCGGCATACTCTTCCCTAAGGAGAATGTGGATAACACCCTCGGTGAGTATCTTAGTACCCAAGGTCTTACACAGCTCCACACAGCCGAGACAGAGAAATATGCTCACGTCACGTTCTTCTTTAATGGTGGCCGCGAAGCTCCTTTCCAAGGAGAGGACCGCATTCTCGTACCCTCACCTAAAGTAGCCACCTACGACCTCAAGCCAGAGATGTCCGCCTTTGATGTACGCGACAAGCTCGTTGCTGCCATTCGTCAAGACAAATACGACTTTATTGTTGTAAACTTTGCTAACGGCGACATGGTAGGCCACACGGGTGTGTATAGTGCCATAGAAAAAGCCGTTGTTGCCATTGACCAATGCGTGAGGGATGTTATTACCGCCGTTCGTGAAACAGGCTACGAAGCCATTATCATAGCCGACCACGGCAACGCTGACCACGCACTCAATGAAGACGGAACGCCAAACACCGCTCACTCCCTCAACCCGGTGCCGTTTATCTATGTTACAGACAACAAACAAGCACGCGTAAAGAATGGTCGTCTCTCCGATGTAGCCCCGTCGCTGCTCCATATCCTCGGCTTGTCTCAACCCTCCGAGATGACTGGCGAAGACCTTATAGAGGAATAAGCTCTTGCATCAAACTACTACAATTCTCACACCTCAAAAATCCATACGCATTGTAGCGAGTTTTTGGTACAGAGTTATTTTCAATGAAGCATATAAACCTTATCGGCGTTCTCGTATATAGTTTTTACAATACATAACCAAGAACATCTCCTTTTCAACAAGGCTATAGCCCAAACTCAGAAAAAGTCACGAAGCGCGAGCGTTGCGCTTCGTGACTTTTTCTGTGAGAATGTAAGTAGGATAACTATCGGAGAAAGTCTAATGACCGATTTAGGTCTTAATAGTTCTCTGCGCGAAGTTCAAAGTAACTTTGCGGATGGGCGCATACGGGACACATTTCGGGAGCTTGACGACCGATAACGATATGACCACAGTTGCTACACTGCCATACACAATCACCGTCGCGGCTAAAGACGCGGCGCTTCTCCACGTTATTAAGTAAGCGGCGATAGCGTTCCTCATGGTCACGCTCTATGACACCAACCATCTCAAAGCGTTCTGCTATTTCCTCAAAGCCTTCCTCACGTGCAGTCTTGGCAAAACCAGCATACATATCTGTCCACTCGTAGTTTTCACCGGCAGCTGCAGCAGCCAAATTCTCCGTGGTAGAGGGTACAGCTCCGCCATTGAGGTATTTGAACCAAATTTTAGCGTGTTCTTTCTCGTTGCGAGCTGTTTCTTCAAAGATTTTGCTTATCTGTACGTAACCGTCTTTCTTGGCACGCGATGCAAAATAAAGATACTTTGTGTGTGCCTGCGACTCACCGGCAAAAGCCGTTTGCAGGTTGCGTTCTGTTTTTGTTCCTGAGAGAGTTTTCATTCGTGTAGATAAGGATTTAATAATGAGTGAAAAAAGAAAGATTTGTAATTCTTGGCTGCAAAGATAGTGTTACCTTTGCGGCCAAGAAAGTATTTTGCAAAAAAATCCTATAACTCATTCCTCCCTCTAATTCTTATGCCAAACGCTAAGAACTTTGTTGCTATCGGCAAACTATCCAAAGAAGAGATTCTCTCACTCATCACTGCTGCCGCCGCCGCCGAACGCCAGCCCAACCGCCAAATACTCGCTGGTCATATCGTAGCCACACTCTTCTACGAGCCAAGCACACGTACACGCCTATCGTTTGAGACCGCCGCCAACCGCCTCGGTGCGAAAGTTATCGGTTTTAGTGACCCAAAGGTGTCAAGCACCACAAAAGGTGAAACACTAAACGATACCATTCAGATGGTGAGCAACTATGCCGACGTTATTGTTATGCGCCACTATCTTGAGGGTGCCGCGCTCTACGCAGCAGAGATTAGCCCTACACCCGTGATAAACGCCGGTGATGGTGCGCACGAACACCCCACACAAACAATGCTCGACCTCTACAGCATCCACAAGACACAAGGCACCTTAGACGATCTTGACATCTGTCTCGTGGGCGACTTGAAGTACGGGCGCACTGTCCACTCCCTCATCCAGGCTATGCGCCATTTCCGTCCCCGCTTTCACTTCGTAGCACCGCAGGAACTCGCTATGCCCGATGAATACAAGCAACAACTCGACCGTTGGGGCATTCCATACCAAGAACACCACGATCTCTCTCCCGAAGTCATTGGCCAGTGCGACATTCTCTATATGACACGCGTACAGCGTGAGCGTTTCCAGGACCTCGGTGAATACGAAAAGGTAAAAGACCTCTACGTACTTCGCGCCGCTATGCTACAAGATGCGCGCGAGAATATGAAGATCCTCCACCCCCTGCCCCGTGTGGGCGAAATAGCCTACGATGTCGATGCCACGCCCCACGCTTATTACTTTAAGCAAGCCGAGAATGGCCTATATATGCGTGAAGCAATTATTTGCAGCGTACTGGGAAAGTCTTTAGAAGAATAACGATAGGAAGAATGCGTGCGCTATATCTACTTCCCCTATTGTGTTTCTTTATAGGCTGCAACACGTCCGATAAACCCATACCCGATGCAGCACGCTCAATGTACTATTGGCGCACCACGTTGCAGTTAGACTCCGTTGAGTGCGCTTTTCTCCGCAATCACCACATAAAGAAGATCTACCTCCGTCTCTTTGATGTCATAGAACAAAACGGCAAGCCTATTCCCTCCGCCACACTTACGTTCCCCGACAACAGCAATCTGCCAGCTGGTGTACATATTGTTCCCGTTATTTTTATCACCGAAAACTGCCTACGTACCGACACAGCGGGTTTGGCCGAACACCTCGTGTCGCGAGTACAGAAGATGTGCGAAACTCACCAGCTACCCACCGCAAACGAGCTACAGATAGACTGCGACTGGACACCTAACTCCCGCGAGGCTTACTTTTCACTCCTTCACAACATTGCTACAATACTCCACGCTCAAGGCGTGTGCCTAAGCGTCACCATTCGTCTCCACCAACTCTCGCAACCCGTCCCACCCGCCGACTTTGGTGTGCTGATGCTTTACAACAGCGGTGATTTCCGACAGCGCCATTGCCCCAACCCTATCTTCCACACACCCGACATAGAGCCATATCTTAAAAATCTTCGCTCCTATTCCTTGCCTCTCTGTGCCGCCTATCCCAACTTCCGCTGGCAACGCCTCTTTCACGGCGAGCAGTTCAAAGGCCTACTCTATAGCGAAAACCTCGCCGACAGCACCATTTACGAGCCACAAACGACCGACTCACTCTATCACGTCATACAGGCACGCACCCTCCACGGCGAGTTGCAGCGCGGCTACGAAATCCGTCTCGTGCCAGGCGATGAAGTAGTAGTGAGCCGCCCCGACAAAAACGAAGTCCTCAGTCTTGCCCGCCGCTTAGAGGCGGTGCGCCCAGGGCTTCATGCACAAACTATTTTCTACCACCTCGACCACCAAAATCTCCACAACTTAAACACCTCCACCTATGAAGACATTTTCAATCTACCTTAAAGTTCTCCTTCTCGGCATAGGTTTCTCCGTCCATACGTTACAAGCCATAGCCTGTGGTTGGGACCTTACGGACAATTACTATATCTTCTACGCTTTCAACGGCGACCGCACCGCCACCGAATCCATACGCACACGTCTCACGGAGTGGTGGACAACTTATGCCGGTACGACTATCACCACCGACGACCTCGATGCTCTTTCCGAGGAAGAACCCTCTATGTTGCAGCGTAGCAAGAACCCTATCGTTCGTGCCGCCTACAACAAAGGCGATGCCGCTATGAAGCGATATCTTTCGCTCCTCATAGCATATCTTCAAGCAGCCCCCAACGAGGTGTTCGACCCCTGGGACTACCCCACGCAAGAAGAGCTCGCCGCACAGCAAGCCGCCTTTGCCTACATCGCACAGCAAGCCGCCGCCAACCCGCCGAAAAGCCTCGCGCCACAGTTTGCCTTACTGCGTATCCGTGCTCTGTTCCAAGCAGGTAAGTGGCAGGAGGTGCTAAAAACGTGGCAGCAAAGCGTACAACCACTGCCCGCAAGCGTATTCAAAGATATGGCCACGGGCTTCTATGCCGGTGCGCTGCGCAAACTCGGCAGCGACGAGGATGCTGCAGAAATCTACGCCTCGCTCGGCGACCTCCACAGTGCCACCTGGTGTGTACACGATGGCAGAAACATAGGCACCATTCGCCGTCTCTATAAGCAAAACCCCAACAGCCAGGCCGTGCGCCTGCTCGTACAGGACTTTGTGAACAACACGCAAGAAACGCTTGACAACATCGAGTGCGAGGGTTGCCGGCTCGGCCACAACGGCTATATCTCGCGCGTCTATTCAAACGAAGTGGCGCAGTTTGTACTCTTAGCCGAGGAAGCCGCGCAGAACGCTGCGGTAGAAGATGCGTGTATGTGGCTCACCGCTGCCGCGTGGGTGCAGTTCCTTACCGGATACACCGCCAACGCTAAATCACTCATCGACCGCGCCATCCCCGCCCGCGGCACGGAGCAAATGCACGATGATGCACGCATCATCCGCCTCGTTATATATAGTGGACAAGACCAAAGCCTCGAAGACTTTGAAACGTTCGCACTGCCCGAATTGCAGTGGCTCTCTCAAAAAGTAACAGAAGACAAATCCGAAGAATTTAGTTACTATTTCTTCGCCGCGCAGCGCGTGTTGCTCCACCACCTCGTTCCGCTCTATCTCAGCCACCATCGTGAGACCGATGCGCTTCTCTGTATGGCTAAGGCAGAACGGCTCTATGGCACAGACGAAGAGGCCGACCTCACGCCGCATCAGGTACTGTACCACTACGACTACACGACGGAACTCATTTATATGAAATCTGCCGAGTTGCTGCAACTCTACAACGACCTCTACATTGCACAAAAGTCACCCTTGCGTCAGTGGCTCTACGACGAACTCAACCCCGCGCTGAAACAGGCCGAGCTCTACTACGACCTCATCGGGACGACACTGATGCGTGAGAATAAGTTTAAGGAAGCCCTGCCGTGGCTGCAAAAAGTGTCGTTAGACTTCCTCTCGGAACAAGACCTCTCCTACTATATGGCGCGGCGCGACTACACGCGCGAGCGCTGGCTCGGTAAGCGCCAAACGCTGCCCGAGGTGCGCTCCGGCTTTGGTGGCGAAACACCCACCCGCCTGACGCAAAACCAACGCTTACAGTTTTGCCACGACGTAGTAAAAAGCGAGACCGCCTTAGCCCAAGCCACCACAGCTGCCGAAAAGGCCGAGGCACACTATAAGCTGGCCACACTTCTCTACCAAGGCTCGTTGCAGGGCGACTGCTGGTACCTCACCGAATACTATAGAAGCTGTTGCTCGCCGAATGTACTACTTGACACCCTCGCCTACGACCACCTCGCACAGGCCGTTAACCTTGCTCGCACAGCGAAAAACACAGATCTCCTCACGCGTGCGCTAATGGGCAAAGCCTTCCTCTGTATTGATGCCAAACCGTTCTTCACCTATGCCTACGACTGGAGCAGCGAGCACTATACCTTGGAGTTCTATCCCGCTCCCGACAACCAGCAATACCACGACTTCCTTGCCCTCGCAGCCCACGTGCGCACACTGCCCCAGACAGAGCGTCCCACGTTCCTCTCCCGTTGTGATGTGCTGACCACCTGGATGGCGCGAAATCCGTAAAGAAAAAACCAAGCCCCTGCCATACTAAGCACGCCACGCAATGCGTTATATATAATATAGGTGTGTTCTATTAATTCGCTTTGTCAGATTTCTGAGCTATCGTTGCTGTCAGTCGGTCTCTGTCAGTTGAAGAGTGAGTGTAGCAGGCTACACTACCGATAAAACTTACCGTCGGAAGCACAAAGAGCCATAAAGATGACAAACGGTTAAAGCCCCATCTATGTCAGACTTAACCGTGGAAATTCATAGAACCCACCTGTAGTTAGTGTCCCCCACGCACCAAGCGGCCTCTACTTAAGTCACATTATTCCCCCACCCACCCTCGCTATGCTCAATCACAACGTTTATCTTATCATCCTCGCCGGCGGGCCAGGCAAGCGCCTCTGGCCGGTGAGCCGCCAGCGTAAGCCCAAACAGTTCTTAGACCTCTTCGGCACGGGGCGCACCCTCTTGCAGCAGACCTACGACCGCTTTGTGCAGTTTATCGACCCCGAACACATCTTTGTATCAACCTACGACGACTATGCCGCCGAGGTACACAGCCAGCTGCCCGACCTCCACCCCGAGCATATTCTTTCCGAGCCGGTGCAACTCTCCACGGCACCCGCCGCGGCCTGGGCTACACTCCATATAGAGCAGTTCGACCCTCAAGCCAACATCATTGTCACACCCGCCGACCATCGCATCGCCGACGAAGCACAGTTTCACAAAGACGTACTCGCGGGGTTGCAATATGTAGAAACACACGGCGACTTCCTTGCCCTCGCAGCCCGACCGCACACACCCAACACCACCTACGGATACATACAAAAAGGCGAGCCCGCCAGCACCTCCAGTCCGCTCTATCGCGTGAAGTCGTTCACCGAGAAACCCGACAAAGAGTTTGCTCAAATGTTTTTAGAGAGCGGCGAATTTGTGTGGAACACCGGCCTTTACCTCTGGGCGATACCTACTATGGTGCGCCAGCTCCAGATGTTGATGCCCGATGTAGCCGACCGCTGGCACGAGGACACGCGCGTACTCTCCCCCGCCGAGGAGCAAGAACTCATCCGCCACTACTACCCCGCGAGCCTGCGCCTAAGTGTGGACTTGCTGATACTCGAGAAGAGCAATGGCGGCGTATGCGTCCAGGAGTGCGACTTTGGGTGGGTGGACATCGGCTCTTGGGACGGCACTTACGATGCCGCACGGCGCGATGGCGACAGCAACGTGGTGCTTAGAGGAGAAACGTTGCTTAGTGGCAGTAGCGGCAACATCGTATGCCTGCCTGAAGGCAAATTGGCGTGCATACGCGGTCTGCGCGACTTTGTGGTGGCAGAGAAAGATGGTGTGCTGGTTATCTGCCCGCGCACCGAGGCCGATGCCCTCCGCCGCTTCCGCAACGAGATACAGGTGAGATACGGGGAAGAGATGGTGTAGGAGTGCTTTCGTAAGAAGTCGTTTGCCCTTACGGGCAATGCAGGCGAGCCGCCTGCGCTCCGGCAGATGGCTTGCTGCCCTTGCAGGGCGCAATTGGGGGAGGTACGTATCGGGGGAGGTACGCATCTTTAGCGTACACCAAGAGTCTCATTTAGGCTTTTCTTCCTGCCTTATTTGCTATTCGCCATATTGGGCGAATAGTCTATCCAGCTCTTCGTTCAAAATGATGGAAGCCACTTTCTCGCGCAATTCACTATGTGCAGCGAAATCGAGCCGCCTTAGTACTTCTCCTGTGGCTGTTCGGATCAGCCTGATGAGTTGTGCGCGTCCGATGATAGGATTTTCCGTGGCGTATTGAGCCAGAGCCTTTGCCTTTCCGACATTGTCGTCACGCGTCGGGTCATGCGGCTCGAGGATATCTAAGATATAGTCGTCTCCTTTCTCCTTTCTGATAATAATGAAGTCCGGATAAAACGGCTTGATAGTCCCCTTGTAATTATAATAAAGTGTCAACGCCTCGGTACTTTTACACGGATTGCGGTACCAGCAACGGTAGTCTGCCCGCTTGCGGTCTTCCGCGATGACAAGCCTTTCCCAGCTGTTCAGTTTTATTTTTACCGTACCGGTTTGTTCATCTACAAACAGGTGGTCATCATATTCATCTCCATTCTCATCACTGTGGAAGGCAATGTTCTCACTCAGATAGAAAGGAATGTTGGAAACCTCGGCACTGTCGCGTACGATGTTGCGATATTGCGTCTTCAGGGCATCAGAAAGCTTTGTGGTCTTCTGCCTGTATTTGTCATTTAGCTTATGGTACTCCTCCTTGGCATATTCATAGAGCATCTTCATTTGGTCTTCGTCGCAAACATACAGGATAACATCCACCTTGTAGATATTCTGATTGTCGGGATTGTCATACTTCCTGCCGTAGGCGTTGGCCACGCCTTCATTACTCAGTTTCTTCTCGGCTATCCTCAACTGGCGCTCGACATCCACATCCGACTCAGAGAACATATTCTTGATGGGTTCCTGCTTGATTTGTTCGCCGAAGGCATCGTAAACCTTGGATAGCATCTCGAAATTCAACACTTTCTCTTTGGCTGCCGCATACTCGCCCGTATGTTTCAGCCGTTGAATGTATGCGTGTATCTTTTCCACAATGGCATCTTTCACCGCCTCGTGTGCGTGAATATCCAGCCCTGACATAAGCAGGAATCTTGAGAGGCTGAAGAGCGACTTCAAGTAGTCGTTCATCTGAAAAGAACGAACTTGATAAGAAGGCAGAGCCAAGTCGTTGATATAACTGACTATGCTCTGGCGGTCTAAGACATCATATTCAAAGTCTATGGCTGCTGCCTCTTCTTCTTCACTCTCTTTGATTGGCGACTGAGATGAAGATGGCATAACACGAGGTGAAGAAGCCGTCTGCTCCGTCTTATAGGCAAATGTCGGGTCATTATCAAACAGCGATGGACCATTGTCAACTATTTTCGGCCTCCTCTTGCGCACCGGCCGTGATGTCAGCACGACATACGAGCTGCGTTCTATCTCTTCGCCTATCACGTCAGTAGGCAGCTCGCCGCCTTCTTCGTTCTGCAATTCATCAACTACATTCTGAACTTTCCCGGAATCAAAGTGAGGAAGGAACAACTGCACGTCGTTCAGCATATCGTCAACCAAGATACGCTGCCCAATCGGTGTGCGCACCATACGCCCCAGCAGCTGGGCAATGGCCGTGGCATCCACATAGCGGCGGAACGACATCATGGTTTCTGCCCTGGGGCAGTCCCAGCCCGTGCTGAGCGTCTCTTTGAAGAACACGACGCGCACTTGCTTGTTGTCCTGGATTTTTGAAGGCTCTTCGTACGGTATATCCAAGCCATTCACCGCTATCACTCCCTTCGTGTCGCCAAAAGTATGAACCACTTCTCCTTTCTCAAAGCGGCATCCCGCCCGTTCTTCTATCTTGGCGAGACATTCGTCCAACTTCGTCTCGCTCAGGCTGCCATCGCTGCCGTTGAGTACTTGAACGACAAAGACCGGCTTCACCATCCAGTGGTGCTGCTCGCGGCAGAAGGTCTCCCAGTGCAGGCATTTTGCTTTCCACTCGTCGGTCGCTGCCTGCAGCACGGCAATATCCTTCTGTTCGCCGGCCTCCTTGGGGTAATAGATGATAACCCGGTCTTTAAGCAGCCCCGAGGAGCGTACTTGTTCGGGTAAAACACGGACAGGGCGGTTGGTGGCCGTGGATTTCCTGACGAGTTGATTAAACCGTTCTATCGTGGCCGACATACCTATCACTACCGGCACCGGCGGCAGCCCGTCGTTCTCGCTGCCCAGTATAAACTTCTGCATGATGCTCGTGGCACGCCCCGCCTCCTGGCCTCGCATGCCTCGGTGGGCTTCGTCGATGATGAAGTACAACTTTTCCGCCTTGTCGTATATCGTATTGGCCAGCGTCTCCCAGATGGTGTATTGGCGGCTGTCAGCGTGCTGCGTCAGGTTGCTGTTGCGGCTCAACTTCTGGGTGTTCAGGAAATAGATATGCCCTTCCTCCAACGTCTCACGGTCGAACGAGTCGTCGCTGATTACCACACACTGGTTAAGCCGGATTTTGTCTGCCTTGGTGTCTATCTTCTCTTTCGACTGCAGGTTCAGCTCCGGCGAGTCGCTGAGCCACACAAAGATGGCATCAGGCTGCTCCACGTATTTCTCGTTGCCAAACAAGATGTCTTCTATCAGTGAAGCCATAATGATGGTCTTGCCCGCACCTGTCGGAGCCGTGAACGACACCACCTGGTTCTGCCTCGTCTGCCGGTATTCATTGTGGGCCGCCGCACAATGGTCGCGCAACTGCGCCAAAGCCCGTTTCTGGAATGTTATCAGTTCGTCTGTCATAGTCTGTCAGTCCTCCTGCTCATAATAATATGAATAGTCTATTCCCTTCATAAATATCTCGCGGTCGTCAATCTTATCGGTCAAAGCACCTTGGAGTAATGCCTTGATGGCGGTGGCATCAGTCGTACTCTTTCGCATAGCCGCAAGATATTCTTTCTTGTCTATTTTGCTCCAGTCCACGCACAACTTCATACGCTCCTTGAATATCTGGTCGAGCCAGATACGTGTCGAGCGCCCGTTGCCTTCCATAAAGGGGTGAGCGACGTTCATTTCCACATATTTGTTTACTATCTCGTCGAAGTTGTTCTCTGGCATCGCTTCAATGAGTTTCAGATTCTGAAGAAGATATTCCGCCCGGCAGAACAATGTCCCGTCTTTCCAAATCGTCTTCATGCGAATCTGCCCTGCAAAGTCATAGAGCCCGCCAAAGAGGTAGGCATGTATCTGCTGCAAGCACTGTACGGTTCCAGGCTTCATACTCTCAAGGATGCCACTCTCGAACAGTGAGTAAGCCTTCTTGCGGCTCTGACCGTCGATAGAGTTATCGCTGTAGGTAAACCAGTCGAGGAAAGCAGCAGTACGTTTGCTCGGTATGGTTCGTACCACGGCGGTAATATCTTCCTGTGCAAAGCAATCAGTGGCATATTTCTTACCATCGGCAGAAGCCATTTTCAGTTGACTACAACGTGTAGTCAACTCGTTGCCGGCTTTCTTTAACCGTGTTTTCAAAACGCTCCAGTATTTTCTGGGGTTAGGGCTTTCCGTGATGGCTGCCACGATGTCAACCACAGAGTACCACCACTTGGAATTGTCCTCATCCCAAATGGCTCTGACCTGATAGTCCTTATAGAATCGGAACGACAGTTTGCTCATGGTTTATTGTCATCTGTTGATGTGGATATGGAAGTTGTCTAAATAGTCACGATACAGCTGGCACGTCTGCCGCTTGGAGAAGCTGCGGGACATCTCCTGTGGCTGTTCGTCCATCATACCTTCTGCCTAATACTTAATCCTGAAATAGTCAAGTGCTGCTTTATACTGGTCTTGTGCCGTAAGGCAGGTGTCAGTCAAAAAGCCGTTGATGTGTCCCCATTCGCGCAGCCCACGGTAATTCATGTCTATCTGCGTCTTGTGATAGATGCCTCCTTTCAGGCCCATCTGCTTCTGTTCGCGCAGTGCTGTCAATAATTCAGAAGTCATACGTCTCTCCTTCATCTTGTGTGATTGATTCTAAAGTTGTCTAAATAGTCACGGTAGAGCTGGCACGTCTGCCGCTTGGGGAAGCTGCGGGACATTTCGCAATACATTGAGTCGCTGTCCGTGACGAGGTACACCATACGTATGTCGTCGTGCTCATTGACACTTTCCAGGAACTCGCTGAAAGCCCGCTCGTCGGTCAGCACGGCAAACTTGTTCTCGGGCAGCACCAGCATTTGTGGAACGGTGTCGTTGCTCAATTGCGGGCATGGCCCCACGCCGCCGGCCTTCATCCAGAGCAGGGGCAGCAGTTCGCGGAACTGGCGGCCGAGGGCCACCTGCGTCTTGTCGAGGAATCCGAGCTTGAAGAAGATGCAGTTGGCCTCGAAGCCGTCCTTCATCTGTCGGTGGTCGGTGCCTAAGTATTCTCCTTTCAGCGGCAGTCCGTTCACGTCGTGTCCTTCTATGGAGCAGACGGTTCGCGGCCAGTTCACGTAGCGGGCTATGCCGAGCCGTTCCCACTCGTCGTCGCCGGGCTTGAATCCCTGCTTCGTCAGCGTTTTGGCCTCCTGGTCGCTCACCTCGTTGTTTGTCACCATGATGCAGCGGCGATGCCCGCCATCCTCTGCATTCAGCAGATTGACAGCATGAAGCGTAGTACCGCTGCCAGCGAAGAAGTCCAATATCAAGGCGTTGGGCTTGTTCCGAACAAATAAATCTATACAATCATGTACCGCATATAAAGATTTGGGATATGAAAACGGACTACTTGGTAATATTTTCCTTAAAAGTAAAGAACCATATGTACTTGCATCATGATAAGGCATATTCCAAATAGTACAAGGTTTTATTGTCTCTAAAGATTTTTCTGTCGTCTCAAATACAGTCTGGCCTTTTTCATTTTTTCCAACAACTCGTAATATTCCACTTTCTATACGTGAAAGATCGCCTGATTTTAAATATAGAATTGAGGCAAACCCTGTATTTTCGTCTACGGAATTAATAATTAATGTTCCTGCTTTATATTGTTGTAGGAAGCGTTCTTGTGATATTTGCCATCGACCTTCTTGTCCATCTGGGGCAAGGGGCCAAACAGCGAATGTTCCTTCTGGTATTGATACGTTTCTCCGGTTTTCTTCTAAGGCAGGTGAATCTCCAACTCCTACAAATTCATGTGTATCCTTATTTATAAAAACAGGATAGAATAAGTTTGGGCGATATCTTCTTGCCCAGTTATCACCACCTCTCCTTCTTAATCCTTGCCAAGATACTGGATTTTCTTGTTTCTTTCCTTTAGCTTCAATGATACCTTTTGACATATCGAAAGAAACGTCACGAGGAACAGAACCTCCAAACATTAAGAAATATATATACTCACCAGACCTTGTAAATCCTCCATACCTTTTGCTTCCGCCAGTTTTTATTACAGTACTGACCATCTGCATCCTTGCCTCCGGAAACATCTCCTCCAGCAGACACCCCAAATGCAGATACTCCTTCTCGTCGATGGTGACAATCAGCACAGAGTCCTTGGGGTTCAGGAGCTTCTTTGCCAACTTCAGGCGGCGCTTCATCATGGAGAGCCACTTGGAGTGACGGTACTGGTCGGAGGAATCCACGTAGTCATTATTGTATTTCCAGTCTCTCGCCCCCGTGTTGTATGGCGGGTCGATGTAGATGCAGTCCACCTGTCCGGCATAGAGATAAGCCAGCAGCTGCAGGGCATAATAGTTGTCGGACTCTATCAAGGCATGCCACAGCTTGTCGCCAGGGGCACGCTGCACCTGGTCCAGCACTTGCAGGTAAGGATAGACAGGCCCTTCCGTCAGTCCCTCCGGCTGATGCTCTTCAAACACCAGTCCGAATTTCTTCTGCTTCAGCAGCCGCTTCACCTCTGCGTCAATCCGCTGGCGCAGCCCTTCATCCGCTATCTGCGCTATTAAGTCATTTATTGCAGACATATCTTTATTTACTTGTATTCACGTTTCGCAAATAGCTATGCGCGTCTTACGGGCAATGCAGGCGAGCCGCCTGCGCTCCGGCATCGAGCCGCCTGCGCTCCGGCATTGAGCCGCCCTTGCCGTGCGCAATTGATGAGGAGCGTATCGATAGAAGCCACCGTTACTCTTTCGGCTTAAGATACCTCTCGCCCGTTTCGCGAACAATCACGGCACGTTGCAGGCTGTCGAAGCCCGGGCGCGCGGGGAACACCGCCAGCCCGTCGCTCGTAAGGCGATAGTTGCCTTCAGCGTCTTGCGGCTTAACGGTTTGGTCGTTGAATTTCACAATGAGATACTCTCCTAACGCTTTCCAGCGCGCGAGCATATTCAGCGCACATTGATTGGTGTAGTTGTTAAGGAAAGCGCGTGCGCGTTCCGGATCTTGCTGCCACAGCGCGAGTGCCTCACGCTCCACAGCGGCTTGCCGGGCGAGGAGTGCGTCCTCCACCTCGTTGCGCACCTGCTCTACGGCCGGGAACAGTTGCGAATAGCGCGGATAGGTCATATTCGACACCCAGTTGCACACCCAGAAAGCACTCTTCCACGAGAACGTGTGGTCGTTGGCCGTTTCGGGGGCATAAGGCTCTGGCACGGTGGTGGCGCAGCAATACACCGGCGTATAGGCCACCATATTCGCATCGTCGTTGCCGAACCACAGCACACAGCCCACCGAGGCGGGCATCTCGCTACGCAGTTGGGCTACTACCGTATAAGAAGTTTGCTGTGTGGAGATGGGACGCTCGTTGAAGTAACGCTGCCCCTGATACTCCCATTCCAGCGGCGTGGGGCGATAGGGTGCGCAGTAAGCCCCGGCGCCCGCGTCTGCCGTCACGTCGAACGGCGTTCCCTCGTAATGGTCGCGCATAGCATTCATTACGTCTTTGAGGCTGAGTTTCTGGCGCGGTTTGAAATAGAGCGGGAAAGGCTCGGCCTGCCCTATATGGTGTCCGTCGGCATAGTCTAAATACTGCTCCATACCATCAACAAAGCGGTTGAAGAAACTCCACGCGCGCGTCTCGCAATAGCGTATGGCACTGAAATCGGCCGGCGAATAGGCGTTGCTAAACGAGAAGTCTGTGTCGCGCCCCGAGAAATAGCCTTGGCTTCGGGCAAAGGAGATAACGTCGGGGCTGTAGATAACGTTTTGCTTGTCGTGGAGGTTGAAGCGGTGGATACGGCTCTGGTTGGCGTGTGCCGCGATGCAGTCGTCGGGGATACGCACCGCCACCCACACGGCACCTTTCTCTTTCCCGCCTTTGCCTATCATCTCCATAATCCACACCTCGTTGGGGTCGGCAATGCTGAAACTCTCGCCGCTGCTGGCGTAGCCGTACTCACTCACCAGGCGTGTCATCACGCCAATGGCTTCGCGTGCTGTTTTGGCACGTTGCATACCGAGGGCCATCAGGCTTACGTAGTCAATGATACCACCTCGGTCCACCAGTTCGTCGCGCCCGCCAAAGGTAGTTTCCATAATAGAGAGGCCATACTCGTTGATGTTTCCCATCACGCTGTAGGTGTAGGGTGCTTCGGGTATCTCGCCCATAAAGTGGTTCGTGTCGCCATCTACGATGCGGCGCATCGAGCCGGCGGGGTGGGCACCGGCGGGGTAATAGACGAGTTTGCCGTACATGCCATAGCTGTCGGCACTATAGGAAATCATCGTCGCCCCATCGGTAGAGGCGTTCTTGCCCACGAGGAAATTGGTGCACGCCAGCGCGGGACAGACAGCCGCTAAGCCCACGAGGACGGTAAAAAGGATTTTTCTCATAATGTACTTGCTTTTTCTGTTTTAACAGCCTTAAAACTCATATCGAGGCTCTTGACGCTGTGGGTGAGTGCGCCAACGCTGATATAGTCCACGCCGCATTCGGCATACTGTCGCAGCGTGTCGATGGTAATGCCGCCGCTGCTTTCTGTCTCTACACGTGCGGCCACCATCTCCACGGCACGGCGCGTATCATCCACGCTAAAGTTGTCGAGCATCACACGGTCGGCTCCGCCGTGACGGAGAGCCTCCTGGAGTTCTTCAAAGTTGCGCACCTCTATCTCCACCTTGAGGTTAAGCCCTTTGTCGGCAAGATACCGGTGGCAACGGTCGAGGGCGGCAGAAATGCCACCGGCAAAATCTACGTGGTTATCCTTGAGCAGTATCATGTCAAAGAGTCCGATGCGGTGGTTCACGCCGCCGCCTATCTTCACCGCCTCTTTTTCCAGCATACGCATACCGGGTGTCGTTTTGCGGGTGTCGAGCACACGTGTCTTAGTGCCTTCGAGCAACCGAACGTAGCGGCGCGTCGTGGTGGCGATACCACTCATTCGCTGCATCACGTTGAGCATCAGACGCTCTGTCTGCAAAAGGCTACGCACGCTGCCGCTCACGATCATCGCCACGTCGCCGGGCTTCACCTCCGCCCCGTCGTCAATCAACACCTCTACTTTTAGGTCGGGATCAAACCGGTGGAAGATTTCTTTGGCTATGCGTACGCCAGCCAGCACGCCGGCTTCTTTGATAAGCAGCTGTTGCTTACCGGTGGCCGTGGCGGGGATACAACAAAGTGTGGTGTGGTCGCCATCGCCTATATCCTCGCTGAAAGCCAGGTCTATCAGGCGGTCGTTGAGTTCTTCTACGCTGTACATAATCTACGCTGTTTGAATTATTGTGGCAAAGGTACGAAAAAAGGTTGAAACCTTTTCACTACCTTTGCCGCAATGAAAGCAATTCTTCTTGTAGTGGGTAAGACCACCGACAAACGCCTCGCCGCGTTGGTCTCGGAATACGCCGAGCGCATAGGGCACTATCTGCCGTTTGAGCAAGTAGTGATACCCGACGTAAAGGGTGCGGGCAGCAAGCCGCAAGACGTTCGCTCCGCCGAGGGGACGGCTCTCCTTAAGGTCTTATCCCCCACCGACCGTGTGGTGCTCCTCGACGAGCAAGGCGAGCAGCTCACCTCGCGCGGCTTCGCTGCGTTCTTAGAAAAACGTTTGGCAATGGGTGGCAAACGCTTGGTTTTTGTGGTAGGTGGGGCAACGGGGTTCTCGCCCGAGGTGCGCGCCCGCGCTAACGACGTGCTCGCGCTCTCACGCCTGACACTGACGCATCAGATGGTGCGCCTGTTTTTTGCCGAGCAGCTCTATCGCGCACTCACAATTATTAAAGGCGAGAAATATCACAACGATTAAGCACCTTGGCAAATTATTTGCAGGTTTCTAAGCCATAAAAAACAACACTTTTATGGCATTCATCGATTATTATAAAATTATGGGCGTAGATCGCTCCGCCTCGTCCGACGATATTCGCAAGGCGTACAAGCGACGCGCCAAGCAGTTCCACCCGGACCTCCACCCCGACGACCCGAAGGCCAAGGCCAAGTTTCAGGCACTCACGGAAGCCAACGCCGTATTGTCGGACCCGCAAAAACGTGCCAAATACGACCAATACGGTGAGCACTGGGACAAGATAGGCGGTGCTGGCGGATTTGGCGCGGGCGGTAGGTCGGGCGGATTTGAAGGCTTTGACTTCTCACAATTTACGGGCGGGCAAGGCTTCTCGTCGTTTTTTGAAAACATCTTCGGCAGCATGGGCGGTATGAACTCCCGTCGCCGACAGCGCACCACGCAATCCCACGAAAGCGAAGACACGAAGTACGACCTCAACATAGACATCTACACCGCCCTGCTCGGCGGAGAGGTGATGTTCAACCTTAACGGACAAACCATAAAGCTGCGTGTCAAGCCCGGCGTGTGGGAGGGCTCAAAAGTGATGCTGCGCGGCAAGGGACAGATGCGCTACGATGGCACACCGGGCAACGCGGTGATAACGTACCACATCGCTAAGCCCGAACTCAACAACCAACAGGCGGCCTACCTACAACAAATGCGCACCGCACAGGGTTAAACGTCGTTACGCAAACCACACATTTTGGCAGATAAGCCCACACAAAAAAAATTGGCGGCTTGAAGAAAAAACTTCAAGCCGCCAATTTTATAAAGTGTGACTATATTTATAAAAACATAGCCTATGTTTTTGCAAATAAAGGTTATATTTTTACAAATATAGCCACACTTTCAATTTTTCGTCCGACCTTGTAAATTCTTTGTCCGACCTTGTAAATTTTCTGTCGGCTCTTGTAAAAAATTTTTGTCCGACCTTGTAAAAAAATTTTCCGACCTTGTAAAATTTTTGTCGGCTCTTGCGGGAAAACAAATCAGTGGTGGTGGTTATGGCAGCAATGTCCGCCGTCCTTATGTTGGTGTCCGCCGTCCTTATGTTGGTGTCCGCCGCAGCAATGTCCGCCGCCGTGCTCGTGTTCGTGCTGATGGTCGTGTTGGTGGCAATGGTCGTGGTCGCCGCCGTGGTCGCACCCACACCCGCAGCCGCACTCCTCGCCGGCAAGCATATTGGCGAAGGCTTCTATTTCTTTGTTCGTGGCGGGGCGCGAGATAATCACTTTCCCCACGAAGTGAATGCGATGCCCGGATAGTGTGTCGTTGAGATCTACGCGCACTTTGTCGTCGGAAACCTCAAGCACGTGCCCCACGAAGCGTTGTCCATCCTCGTTCACTAAGGGGACATTGGCACCGGGGTGGATCTGTGCTCCGTCGAAACGCCCGTCCACGCAAAATACATCTTTCGGGAAGTCTATGACGTGGCTCTCGTCGTAGGCCCCATAGGCCTCGTCGGGCTCAAGGACAAAGTCGAACTCCTCGCCCTCCGACAGCGGCTCTACACGCTCCTCAAAGGCATCGAGGGCAAAGCCCATGCCGCTGATAAATTTAAAGGGCTGCTCGGCAGTAGCCTCTTCGGTGGTGACCACTTGGCCTTCGCTATTAAGTGCCTCAAGTTTATAGGTGGTAACAATGATTTTGTTCATAACAGGATACGAATGTTTTAAGATATACTCTTGATAAAAAATTATTAAGCCAATTCTAAGGCAAGTGTCTCGCGCAACGTACGCAGCGGCTCGCTCTTGGCTAACATTGCGTCAAACTTCTCCTTTTGGCTGTATGCACGATGCTTCTCCTCTGCTGCACGCACGCGAAACCGTATGTCTGCGTGGCTATTGTCTAAGCGCGCTCGTAGGAAGGCGAGCAAGGCGGGTTTCAGGCTGTTGAGTTGTTCGAGCACGAGTTCGTTTTCCGCAACCACCTCAGCAGGCTCGTTGTCTTGGCCTTGTGGCTCCATGGCTTTCATTCGTTCCGACATAGCGCGCTGCTCCTGTGGCAGGCTCTCGGCAAACTGTCGCCAGGATAGGCGCACATCGGAAAGTGTGTAGGGCTTATTGCCGTATTGCTTCGGTGTTGCGGCGAGCGACGGGGCATTTGCCGTTGCGGCACTTTCTCTGATGCTGTTGAGCGAGAGCGTAGTGATACGACTGCTTAAGGGTCGGGTACGTGGTGTGGCGGTCGTTGGCGCAGTGGTTGCTGCCGACGCGGAGGGCGTGGCGACATAGGGTTTTGTCGGCTCGGCAGTGACATCTGTCGCGGTGTTTGCGGGAGCGGGAGCAACGGGTGTGGCGTGTTGTGGTGCTGTGGGGGCGGCGCTGGCTGCCGCGGTGAGGGGTTTTAATGCTGGCGTTGGGCCAAGCCCGGAGCCGGGTGGTTCGTCGGCGGGGGCATTGAGCTGGGCGGTGCGGATAAGTGCTATCTCCACGAGCAAGCGTTTGTTGCCGGCAGCACGATAATTGATGTCGCAGTCGTTGCAGATACGAATGGCTGACATCAAGAAACGCGGCTTACAACGCAGTGCCTGCTCTTGATAGCGCTGGCGCACACTCTCGGCCACATCAAGGAGCGGCAGCGTGGAGGCCTCGCGGCTCACGAGCAGGTCGCGGAAGTGGGTGGCCAAGCCACTGACAAAGTGCTGGCCGCTGAACCCCTTGGCGAGGATCTCGTTGAACGTCAGCAACGCGGCCGGCACATCGGCTTTCAGCAGGCTGTCGGTGATGCCGAAATAGTACTCATAGTCGAGCACGTTGAGGTCTTCTATCACCTTGGCATACGTCACGTTTCCGCCGCTGAAGCCCACCACTTGGTCGAAGATGCTCAGCGCGTCGCGCATGCCGCCGTCGGCCTTCTGCGCAATGACATTGAGAGCGGCCTCCTCGTAGGCCACGTGGGCATCGGCGGCCACGTATTTGAGGTGGTTCACTATGTCGGGCACCTCCATACGCTTGAAGTCGTATATCTGGCAACGGCTGATGATGGTGGGCAGGAGCTTGTGTTTCTCGGTGGTGGCAAGGATAAACACGTCGTAGGCGGGGGGTTCCTCAAGCGTCTTGAGGAAAGCGTTGAACGCCCCGGACGAGAGCATGTGAACCTCGTCGATAATAAACACCTTGTACTTCCCCACCTGCGGCGGCATCTGGGCTTGCTCCACTAGGGCACGGATGTCGTCCACGGAGTTATTGGATGCCGCGTCAAGCTCCATAATGTTATAGGAGCGGTTCTCGTTGAAGCTGCGGCAGCTCTCGCAGTGGTCGCACGGCTCGCCGTTCTCGCCCCGGTTCATACAGTTTATGGCTTTGGCAAAGATGCGGGCACACGTGGTTTTTCCCACTCCGCGTGGCCCGCAGAAGAGATAGGCGTGAGCCAATTTCCCGGTGGCGATAGCGTTTTTGAGCGTTGTGGTAAGCGCATGCTGTCCCACCACGCTGTCGAACGTGCGCGGACGATACTTGCGTGCGGAAACGATATAGTTGTCCATAGATGCTTAAAGGTTGAGGTAGGTTAGACGAAAGGTATCAACAGACCGGCCACGCCTTGCCGTGTCCGCTGAATACGGCGTGGGCGCGTCGAAAACCCTCGCATAGTGGTGCAAAGATAGTGCAAGGCGAGCGCAAAAGAAAGGAAAACAAGAAGTTTTCATTTCTTTTGCCGAGCCGCAGCCTATCTTCGCGAAGCAAAGTAGTGCAAGGCGAGCGCAAAAGAAAGGAAAACAAAAAGTTTTCATTTCTTTTGCCGAGCCGCAGCCTATCTTCGCGAAGCCCTACTCATCGAACACACCGCAAATCGGTCTTTGGCAGAAAACCTCGCCTAAACGCTACGAGTTTTCACGGGAATGGTTATATTTGCAGCAAAGAAAACATTCGGGCCAGAGAACGAAAAGAATAAACGCGCGTAAAGAGCCTACACTTTGTTGGACTGGCCTCCAGGAGTGTAGGCAATTATTTATTTACTTATGTCGAGAGAACAAGAACGTGCGGAGCTCCACCGCACGATATGGGCAATGGCCAACGACCTGCGCGGCAGTGTCGATGGCTGGGACTTCAAGAGTTATGTGCTCGGAATGCTATTCTATCGCTTTATCTCCGAGAACCTTGCTGCACATCTGAATAAGTTTGAACGCGAGGCGGGCAATGCCGACTTCGACTACGCCAAGCTCACCGATGCCGAGGCGGAGTTAGGGCGCGAGGAGACGGTGCGCGAGAAAGGCTTCTTCATCCTGCCCAGTCAACTTTTCTGTAACGTTTGTCGCCGCGCTGACAGCGACCCGAACCTCAACGAGACGCTTTCCACCATCTTCGCCGCCATAGAGAACTCGGCGAAAGGCACGGAGAGCGAACCCGATTTCAAAGGACTGTTCGGCGACATCGACGTGAACTCTAACAAGCTCGGCGCATCGGTGCAGAAGCGCAACGAGACGCTGGTGAAGATTCTCGGCACCATTGCCGACATGAAACTCGGCAGCGACTATGCCGACAACAACAACGACACCTTTGGCGATGCCTACGAGTTCCTCATGACGATGTACGCCAGCAACGCCGGCAAGAGCGGCGGCGAGTTCTTCACACCGCAAGAGGTATCGGAGCTCCTGGCGAAGATAGCCGCCGCAGGACGCACGTCGCTCAACAAGGTCTATGACCCCGCCTGCGGCAGCGGCTCGCTCCTGCTGAAGTTTGCCAAGGTGCTGGGCAAGGACAATGTGCGGCAGGGTTTCTTCGGGCAGGAAATCAACATCACCACCTACAACCTCTGCCGCATCAACATGTTCCTGCACGACATCAACTACGAGAAGTTCGACATTGCGCTGGGCGACACGCTCCTTGAACCCAAACACTGGGACGACGAGCCTTTCGATGCCATCGTCAGCAATCCGCCGTACTCCATCAAGTGGGCTGGCGACACGAACCCCGTGCTTATCAACGACCCACGCTTCTCGCCAGCAGGCGTACTGGCTCCCAATTCCAAAGCCGACCTCGCCTTTACCATGCACATGCTCTCGTGGCTCTCTACAAGTGGCACGGCAGCTATCGTAGAGTTTCCCGGCGTGCTCTATCGCGGCGGCAAGGAACAGAAGATACGCCAGTATCTCATCGACAACAACTACGTGGATACCGTCATCCAGCTGCCCGACAACCTGTTCTTCGGCGTGACGATAGCCACCTGCATCATCGTGCTGAAGAAGTCGAAGCGCGACAACGCCACCTTGTTCATTGATGCCAGCAAAGAGTTTGTGCATGAGGGCAACAAGAACAAACTCGCACCCGAAAACATCGAGCGCATCTACCAAGCCCACGCCGCTCGCCGCGACGAGGCCCACTTCGCCAAACTGGTACCCAACGCCGCCATTGCCGAGAACGACTACAACCTCGCCGTCTCGTCCTACGTGGAGCAGCCCGACACCCGCGAGAAGATAGACATCGACGAACTCAACGCGCGCATTGCAGGCATCGTGGAACGACAAGCCAAACTTCGCGCTGAGATAGAACGCCTTATCAGCCAAATCGCTTAAAGCACACAAGCTATGGACACTGCATATACACCGCCATTTACGATTAGCCCGCACGCCATTAACCTCATTGCCGAGATTTCAGCGCAAATTGAGCGCTATGCCATTAGGATAGAAGCGAACGACGGGTTGCGCCTCAGAAAGGCTAATCGCATCAAAACCATACATAGCTCATTGGCCATCGAAGGCAACAAGCTTAGCGAAAGTGAAGTGACGGATATTCTTGAAGGAAAAACCATCGTAGCACCTCTTCGTGAGATTCAGGAAGTGAAGAATGCCATCAAGACCTACGACCTTTATCCCACTCTCAACCCTTTTAAGGTAAAAGACCTTCTGCGTGCACATGCCACGATGATGGCATCGCTCATTGACGAAGCAGGGCGCTTTCGCTCTGGCGGTGTCGGTGTATTTTCCGAAGGCCATTTGGTTCATTTGGCACCGCCCGCTATGCGCGTCCCGATACTTATAAACGACCTTTTTTCGTGGCTCAAACGTTCGAAAGACCATTTGCTCATCCGCTCCTGCGTCTTCCACTACGAGTTTGAGTTCATCCATCCCTTTGCCGACGGCAACGGACGCATGGGACGCATGTGGCAATCGCTCATCCTTGGACAACTGAGCCCCATCTTCGAGCATTTGCCGGTAGAGAATATGGTTTTCTCAAACCAGCAACAATACTACGAAGCAATTACCAAGAGCGGCGAACTCGCTGATTGCAGTCCGTTCATAGACTTCATGCTGGAAGAAATACTAAAGACGTTACTTTCTCATCAAGGAGATCCAGAGCTTTCAGTTCCTAATAAAGTTCCTAATAAAGTTCCTAATAAACTACGCGTGCTTCATCCCGAAATCTCTGAAAAGAGCTGGATGTTATGGACGCTCCTCAAAGCCAATCCTCGCCTCACTGCCGACGAAGCGGGTGTCAAGCTACAACTCTCCGGACGTATGGCGCGCAAATACTTTTCAGAGCTGCGCGAAGCTGGCCTCATCCGCCGCATCGGACCCGCCAAAGGCGGACACTGGGAAGTTATCAAGTAAACAAGAACAACACGAACAAACAAACTGACACCATGAACGAAATAGAAAAACTCATACACGAGCTCTGCCCCGACGGCGTGGAGTTTAGGAAGCTGGGGGAGGAAGTAGGAGTAAATCGCGGCAAACGTCTAACAAAGAACGAATTGTTAGGGAACGGAATCTACGAAGTCTACCACGGAAGTAAAGATACTCCATTAGGCTATTATACTGAATTTAATGTGCCTAATAACACAACTATTGTAGTAAACACAGGAGGAATTGGCGGTGTTAAGTTTTTAGATAAGAATTTTTGGTGTTCAGATGGTAGCTTTTGGTTAGGACAGTCTAAAAATATCCACCCCAAATTTCTATATTACTTCCTTTCACAATTCGAAGATTACTTTGAATCAAAAAAGAGAATTGGAGGAGTACCCACAATAGATAGAAGTGTCGTGGAAAATGTGGAAATCCCTGTCCCCCCTCTCCCCATTCAAGAGAAGATAGTAGAGGTATTAGATAAGTTCACAGAGCTGGAAGCGGAGCTGGAAGCGGAGCTGGAAGCGGAGCTGGAAGCAAGAAGAAAGCAATACGAGTATTATCGTAACAAACTTTTAACGTTTACCCCCCCCAATGAGCAAAATGTAAGATGGTACACGCTGGGAGAGATAGCGCAAATATCTTCTGGTGGAACTCCTAAAACATCAAAGAAAGAGTACTATCAAGGGAACATACCTTGGCTAAGAACACAAGAAGTCGATTGGAAAGAAATCTATGATACAGAAATCAAAATATCAGAAGAAGCTGTTAAGAATTCTTCCGCGAAATGGATACCTGCAAATTGCATTATTGTTGCCATGTATGGAGCTACTGCTGCCAAAGCTTGCATTAATAGAGTTCCGTTAACGACCAACCAGGCTTGTTGCAACTTACAAATTGATAGCAATAAAGCTTATTTCAAATACGTTTATTTTTGGATTTGCAATGAATATGAAAAATTAAAAGCATTAGGGCAAGGAACACAGCATAATCTTAATGCAGGACAAATAAAGAATTATAAAATCCCCATCCCTCCCCTCTCCGAGCAGCACCGCATCGCTGACATCCTCAACAAGTTTGAGGCACTCACGACAAGCCTGCAAGACGGACTGCCCGCAGAGATTGAAGCCCGCCGCAAGCAATACCAATACTACCGCAACAAGCTGCTGAGCTTTGAGAGGAAACCATAGAAACACTAGAGACTCTAGAGACACTAGAGACACTAGAAACACTAGAGACACTAAAAACCCTAAACCCTTAAACCCTTAAAACCCAAAATACGATGATTGAGAAGAAGTATCAAGTCTTGAAGCGGGTGCGTCCCTGGAGGGGGGCTTACTACTATCAGAAGTCAGAAGTGCTCTATCAGCTGACGTACGTCTTCTGCCAACGCTTCTTGCCCGCTCACGGCGACCGCACGGTGGACCAGATGGTGCAGGCGGCGCGGAGCGGCAAGCAGAATATCGTAGAGGGGACAGAAGCCGGCGAGACATCTACGGAAACTCATATCAAACTGCTTAATGTAGCTCGTGCCTCATTGCAGGAGCTGCGTGAAGATTTCAAAGACTTCTTGCTCGCGCGGCAGTTGCCGATCTGGACAGCTTCCCATGCGCGCTACGACAAGATGCTTGCCTTTTGCAGGAAGAACAACCGCTTGGAAGACTACCAGCCGTTTTTCAACAAATGGACTGCTGAAGAGATGGCAAACATAGGGCTGACGCTCTGCCATGTCACCGACAAGATGCTCAGCACAACGCTTGAAAATCTTGAGAAGGCGTTCGTCACCGAAGGCGGCATTAAAGAGCGCATGCATGCTGCTCGCACAGGCTACCGCCAAGCGGAAATGGAAGAGCTGCAACGCCTGCGGGAAGAAAACAAGCACTTGCGCGCGCTGCTAAAAGAACACGGGATAGCACCTTAGAAAGACTAGAGACACTAGAGACACTAGAAACACTAGAAACACTAGAGACACTAGAGACACTAGAGACACTATAAAGCACCACCAACCATGACCAACTACCATCTTATCGCCGAAAACGAGGAATCGACCGTCGTCAACGAGTTTAGGGCGGAATATGGTTCGCAGCTTCCCTACCAGAGCGAGGCGGAGCTGGAGGAGGCCTTTATTCGCCAGCTACAAGGGCAGGCCTACGAACGCCTCACCATCCACAACGAGGCAGACCTCATCAGCAACCTGCGCACGCAGTTGGAACTGCTGAACAACTACCATTTCACAGACACGGAGTGGGAGCAGTTCTTCAAGACACAGCTTTCGGGTGCAAACAAAGGCATTGAGGAAAAGACCGCCATCATACAAGAAGACCACATCCAACTACTTCGCCGCGACGACGGCACGGTGAAGAACATTTATCTGCTCGACAAAGAAAACATACACAACAACCGCCTGCAGGTGCTCAACCAATATGAAACGCACGACGGTACACGTGCCAACCGCTACGACGTGACGGTGCTTGTGAACGGCCTGCCGCTGGTACACATCGAGTTGAAGCGTCGCGGCGTAGATATAAAGGAAGCCTTCAACCAAATTAACCGCTACCAGCGCGACTCTTTTTGGGCAGGTTCCGGCTTGTACGAATACGTGCAGATCTTTGTTATTTCCAACGGAACATACACAAAGTATTATAGCAACACCACACGCGAAAGCCACATCCGCGAACAAGCCGCAAAAAGTCCGCAGTCGCGCAAGCAGCAGACGAGCAACTCGTTTGAGTTTACCAGCTATTGGGCAGATAAAAACAACATTCCCATTACCGACCTGCGCGGCTTCACACAAACATTCTTTGCCAAGCACACGTTATTAAGCATACTCACCAAATACAGCATCTTCACCAGCGACCGCCTGCTGATGGTGATGCGTCCGTATCAAATAGCGGCGACAGAAGCCATACTCTCGCGCATCAATGTGGCACACAACTACAAGCAGTATGGTCGGACAGAAGCAGGTGGCTACATCTGGCACACTACGGGCAGCGGCAAGACGCTCACCTCGTTTAAGACTGCCCGCATCGCTTCAAAGCTTCCCTATTTGAAAAAGGTGCTTTTCGTCGTTGACCGCAAAGACCTGGACTATCAGACGATGAAAGAGTATGACAAGTTTGAGAGAGGAGCTGCCAACAGCAACACGAAGACGTCCATACTAAAACGACAGCTTGAAGATAGGAATGTGCGCATCATCATCACCACGATACAGAAGCTCGCCACGCTTATTAACAAGGTAAAGCATCGCGGCGAGAGCTTCGCGGCATTCACGGAAGAAACGGTGTTTATCTTCGACGAATGCCACCGCTCACAGTTTGGCGAGATGCACGCCGAGATTATCAAGCACTTCAAGAAGTACTATATCTTCGGCTTCACGGGTACACCTATCTTTCCACAGAACACCTCGAACAGCGGTCGCCCCGATATGCGCACCACAGAACAAGTGTTCGGCACGCAGTTGCACACCTACACCATTGTCGATGCGATACGCGACAAGAACGTGCTGCCATTCAAGGTGGACTACATCAGTACGATGCGCAGCGAAGAAGACATCAAAGATGAACAAGTGTGGGACATCAACCGCGAGAAAGCCCTGCTTTCACCGCAGCGTGTGGAAAACATCGTCGGCTACATTCTTGACAACTTCAACCGCAAGACCAAGCGCAACGACCGCAGCTATACTTTTTCCGCGCTGCAAAACATAGCAGAAGTAGCGGGTGTTCGAAACCGCGCTGGCGTTGATGAAGTGAAGCGAAAAATCCGTTTGACGGGGTTCAACTCCATCTTCTGCGTGCAGAGCATCCCTGCCGCCCGCATCTATTACGATGCCTTCCAACGGCTGATGTCAGAACGCCCCGAAGCTCAGCGACTGCGCGTGGCCACCATCTTCAGCTTCGGACAGAACGAAGACGAGGAAGAAAACAGCGAAAGCACCGACGGACTCGATGTCAGCAGCCGCGACTTCCTCGACCGCGCCATCGGCGACTACAACAACCTGTTCAAGACTAACTACGACACCAGCGCGGAGAAGTTTCAGAACTACTACAAAGACGTGTCGCTGCGCATGAAGAACCGCGAGCTTGACCTGCTTATTGTAGTCAATATGTTCCTCACCGGCTTCGATGCCACGACGCTCAACACGCTTTGGGTAGATAAAAACCTGCGTATGCACGGCTTGCTGCAAGCCTACTCACGCACCAACCGCATACTAAACAGTATAAAAACGTTTGGCAACATAGTCTGCTTCCGTAATCTTGAACGTGCCACCAACGACAGCATAGCCCTCTTTGGAGACAAAGAAGCCGGCGGGCTCGTCCTGCTGAAATCCTTTGAGGACTACTACAACGGCTACAAGGACGAAAACGGCAAACTCGTCAAAGGATATAAAGAATTGGTAGAAACACTCTTAGACGAGTTTCCGCTCGGTCAGCCCATTATTGGCGAAGACGCACAAAAGCGTTTCATCCGACTTTTTGGTGCTATCCTGAAGCTGCAAAATGTGCTGACTTGCTTCGACCAATTTAACGGGAAAGAGATAATCAGCGAGCTGGAAGCTCAGGACTACCGCTCCGTATATATCGACCTCTACCGCGAATACAGAAATCGCGAGAAAGGCGAGAGTGAAAACGTGAACGATGACATCGTGTTTGAGATGGAACTTGTCAAGCAAGTGGAAATCAACATCGACTACATCCTTGAACTTGTACGCAAGTACCACGAGAGCCACCTTGAAGACAAGGAAATCGTCGTTAAAATCCAAAAAGCCATCAATGCCAGCCCCGACCTTCGCAACAAGAAAGAACTTATCGAGCGGTTTATTGCAAGCCTCACGCCGCAGAGTGACGTGGACGACGATTGGAACAGCTACGTTCACCGCAGAATGAGAGAACAGCTCGACGAAATCATAGCAGAAGAAAACTTAAAGGCCAATGAAACGCGGAGTTTCGTTGAACACGCCTTCCGCAATGGGTATATCCAAGAGAACGGCACAGAGTTGGCAGGAATTTTGCCGCCGATGTCGCGCTTTACACCCAGCGGCGACCGTATGAAAAAGCGGGAGGCTGTTTTAGAAAAGCTTAAAGCTTTTTTCGATAGATACTTCGACTTAATAAGTATCACGGAATAGCCTCCTTAATTTTCTGAAACTGGGAGAATGAGGACGTACCAATATGAAGCGAGCCCCAAAAGTCTTCGGTCTGACTTCTGGGGTTCGCTTCATCTTGGCACGTCCTCACAATTCGTTAAAGACGCACACGCGCTGAAATGATTGTGTTATGCCTTTCTGAAAGCAGCGAGAGCGTCGGCATTAAACCCTTGGATATAGGCGGCCTTACCAGAAACATTTTCCTCGGCCATACGTACATAGACGTCAGCACTCTCGGCGAAAAGTTCGGGTGCGCGCGTGGCATCGTCAAGAATAAGGAGCGACATAATAATCTCGGCTGTCATATCGTAGAGACGACGAGCAAGGAAATCGTGTACCTCTTGGTTGCCGAAGTCCTTCACACGAGCAATGCTTTCCTCATACTGATTGACCATAGCGGCAACGCGGCAGTGGAGCGGACGAAGCTGTTCGCTCACCTGTCGAGTAAGCATTTCCTTAATGATGTTGAGGTATGTGCCGTTAGTGATATACCGCACGGCAGCCACCACCTGTAGCTGCGTAGTACCTTCGTAGATAGAGAAGATGCGGGCATCGCGCATTAGTCGCTGGCTCTTATACTCCATAATAAACCCGGAGCCTCCGTGCACACTCACAGCATCGTAGGCATTCTGGTTGGCGTATTCGGAGTTCATTCCCTTTGCCACGGGGGTGAACGCATCGGCCAGACGCTGATACTTCTTCATCTCTTGTTTCTCCTCGGCTGTCAAGGCACGGTCGCGCTGTATATCTTCGAGGCACTTGTAAATATCTACGTAGCGAGCTGTCTGATAGAGTAAGGCACGTCCGGCATCAAGTTTGGCTTTCATACGAGCGAGCATATCGTAAACAGCAGGGAAATTCACGATTTTCTGCCCAAACTGCTGACGATCGCGGGCATAGCTCAGTGCTTCGTTGTATGCCTCTTGTGAAAGGCCGACGCTCTGCGCCGCAATGCCGAGGCGTGCGCCATTCATCAAAGCCATCACATACTTAATAAGGCCTAAGCGTGTGCTGCCACAAAGTTGTGCCTTGGCATTTTTGTAAGTGAGTTCGCAGGTGGGAGAGCCGTGGATGCCGAGTTTGTGTTCTATGTGTCGCACATCAACACCTCCATCGCGCTTGTCGTAAATAAACATAGAAAGGCCACGTCCGTCGGTCGTTCCCTCTTCGGAGCGCGCCAAAACAAGGTGAATGTCGCTATCGCCGTTGGTGATAAAACGTTTCACACCGTTGAGCCGCCAACAATCGTTTTCCTCGTCGCGGGTGGCTTTGAGCATCACGCGCTGAAGGTCGCTGCCGGCATCAGGCTCGGTGAGGTCCATTGACATACTTGCTCCCTGGCACACACGCGGGATAAAGGCCTGGCGTTGCTCTTCAGAGCCGAATTCATAGAGCGTGTCGATGCACGATTGCAACGACCAGATGTTCTGGAAGCCGGCATCGGCGGCGGAGATGAGTTCGGAAAGCATAGAGAACACGGCGTTAGGCAGATTGAGACCGCCGTAGCGACGCGGCATAGAAACGCCCCAAAGCCCTGCCTTCTTGGTGGCTTCTATGTTCTCCACCGTTTTCGAGGCGTAAATCATACGTCCGTTCTCAAGATGAGGCCCTTCCAAATCTACGCTCTCGCTGTTGGGTTCAATGACGTTTGCCGCCACGTCGCCCGTTATCTCGAGTACACGTTTGTAGTTTTCTATCGCATCGGCATAATCTACGGGGGCGTAGTCATACTTGTCTTTGTCTTCGTAGTCTTTTTCGCGCAGGGCTACAACGCGCTTCATCTCGGGATGTGTCAAATGAAATCCAATCTCGGGATGGTCTGTATAATAGTTAGCCATAACTTACTTGCTATTCTGCTTATAGTACTTAATTAACTTAGGTACGACTTCCTCTACCGTACCCGTAATGACATAGTCGGCAATTTTATTGATGGGCGCATCGGGGTCGCTATTCACCGAGATAATAATTTTGGAGTCTTGCATACCTGCAATGTGCTGTATCTGTCCGCTAATACCACAAGCGATATAGACTTTTGGGTGTACGGTAACGCCCGTCTGTCCTATCTGTCGGTCGTGGTCGCAGAAACCGGCATCGACGGCAGCACGACTGGCACCCACCTCGCCGTGTAGCAGGTTGGCAAGGTCGAAAAGCATGTTGAAATTCTCTTTGCTGCCTACACCATAACCGCCGGCCACTACGATGGGCGCACCTTTGAGGTTGTGCTTGGCGGCCTCCACGTGGCGCTCAAGCACTTTCACCACATAGTCCTCGGAGGGAACGAAGTCGGCCACGTTTTCATAAACCACCTCGCCCTTGTAGTCGGCATCAAGCACCTCGGCTTTCATCACGCCACTACGCACCGTTGCCATCTGCGGGCGATGGTCGGGATTGACAATGGTGGCCACTATGTTTCCTCCAAAAGCGGGGCGGATTTGGTAGAGCAGGTTCTTGTACACCTTGCCTGCGCGTTTGTCTTCATAGTCGCCAATCTCAAGTTGCGTGCAGTCGGCGGTGAGACCGCTTGTGAGGGAAGAACTGACACGCGGCCCGAGGTCGCGTCCGATGACCGTGGCACCCATCAGACAAATCTGCGGTTGCTCCCGCTTGAAGAGTTTGACGAGTATGTCGGTGTGGGGCTTAGAGGTATATGGAAACAGCCCCTCTCCGTCAAAGACAAAGAGTTTGTCTATGCCATAAGGAAGCACTTGTGCCTCTACCTTGCCTTTAATATCCGTGCCAGCGACTACTGCATGGAGTTGTACGCCGAGTTCGTTGGCGAGTTTACGACCTTTGGTAAGGAGCTCCAGCGAAACGTCCTGCACCTTAGTGCCTTCGATTTCTATATACACAAAAACGTTCTGCATAGCCTATCCGATGATTTTTTCGTTCAACAACTCTTTTACCAACCCTTCGACATCGGCATCCGACGACGTGAGGGTTTTGCTCTCTTTAGCCTTGAACACAATGTTTTGCACGGCTTTCACCTTGGTAGGCGAACCGGCTAAGCCACATTGTTGGAGGTCGCCATCCACATCGGCCACGCTCCATTGTGTGATGTTCAAATAGGGTTTCTTCTCGTACTCTTCTGCATAGGGGAGTTCTCCCTCTACGGGACGTTCTATGGGTGTTATGGCACGTTTGTACTTCATCACAAGTTTGGCATTCTGCGGTCGGCAAGGAGCGGCATCGCCATTGACCGTGATAAGTATCGGCAGTGGTGCCTCTACGCGCTCCACGCCACCGTCAATGTGGCGCGTGACGACAATTTTCCCATCGCGCACCTCGTCAATACTCGTGACGTAAGTCACTTGGTTGTAGCCCAATTTCTGGGCTACCTGCGGCCCCACCTGCGCTGTATCGCCATCAATGGCTTGGCGGCCTCCGATGACGATGTCGGGAAGCCCCATCTTGCGAATAGCGGTGGCCAGGGCATAACTCGTAGCTAACGTGTCGGCACCGGCAAAGGCACGGTCGGTGAGCAACACTCCACCATCAGTACCGCGAAAGAGGCCTTCGCGAATGATGTCGGTGGCACGCGGCGGCCCCATCGTCACGATTTGAACATTTGTCGTCGGGTCGGCATCCTTGAGGAGCAGGGCTTGCTCAAGGGCATTTAGATCCTCGGGGTTGAAAATGGCAGGCAACGCGGCACGATTCACCGTGCCTTCGGGTGTCATCGCATCAGGGCCTACGTTTCGGGTGTCGGGTACCTGCTTAGCAAGTACTACAATTTTTAGACTCATTATTTCTGCTGATTGTTAAACTATATTCGGATTTTAATAATTCGTTGTGTCCTCTTACTAAAAGAGTTTATCCTCCATAAACGCTTAATACCACTCGAAAAAACAAATTGGGATGGGGATTAGGATTGATAAAGGAGGAGGCATTTGTGTGTATGTAAGACAAAGCCTTTCAACGATTTTTGTGTGGTTATTGGCTAATGTTCAATATAAGATACCCGATATACGCCACAAAGCACGTAGTGAGTACAAAACCCTCCCATCGTTCTATGGTAAAACGGGTGTAAGAGAAAAGCCAAAGCAGGAGGGCACTGCCTATTAAAACGGCAAAGTCCACCATAGTGATTTCATACAAAGGAAGCGGGGCAATAAGACCTGTTACGCCGAGAATCATCAACACGTTGAAAACATTCGAGCCAATGACATTGCCGATAGCTATCTCGCTCTGCCCACGTCGTGAAGCAACGACGCTGGTAGCCAGTTCGGGCAGCGACGTACCGCCAGCCACAATTGTCAGGCCTATCACTGCCTCGCTCACCGCTAAAGCGTGAGCAATTTCTACAGCACCTTTCACGAACAAATCACTACCCCAAATCAAGCCTACAAGCCCTGCTATGATATAAACGGAAGCCTTCCACCAAGCCATAGGCGGAGCTTCTTCCGTAGCAGTATCGGCAGACACGGCTTTGCGTGTAGCAAGTCCTTTGCGCACGGTATATATCATAAAGGCAAGGAAAGCAGCAAAAAACACCGCTGCATCAAGACGCGAAATCACACGGTCGTACGCCAAAACAAAAAGAAGCACCGCTGCACCAAGGCCTACAGGTACTTCGCACATCACCGTACTCTTAGAAAGAATCATCGGCGCAGCGATAGCCGCCACACCTATTATAAGTAGTGTATTAAAGATATTGGAACCCACCACATTGCCCACGGCAATATCGGTGGTACCCCGCAGAGCCGATGTAAGACTGATAAACAACTCAGGAGCACTTGTTCCCATCGCCACAACAGTAAGTCCTACCACAATAGGCGGCACACTTAAACGACGCGCCACGGCAGAAGCCCCATCCGTCAATCCTCTGGCACCCAGCATCACCATCGCAATGCCTACCAAGGCCAATAGTATTGTTATAAGCATAAAAGTTTGAATAGCAATCGTGCGTGCAAAGATAGCCTAAATCGTGCAAGGCGCAGCCAAAATGAAGAAAAACATAAGTTTTTGACGGTTTTTGATTAGAAAAATGTTAGGGTACTTGTCAAAGGTAAATATTCTATATACATTTGCGTACAAATAAAATAATGTTAGTGCCATGAATACTTTTGGCAATCTCTTCCGCTTGACAACCTTTGGCGAGAGTCATGGGGTGGCGATGGGCGGTGTAGTGGATGGGATGCCGCCCGGTGTCGCTATCGACGAAGATTTCATACAAGAGGAACTAAATAGGCGAAAACCAGGGCAAAGCGACCTTACTACGGCTCGGCAGGAAGACGACCACATAGAACTGCTGTCGGGTGTTTTTGAGGGGAAGAGTACTGGGACACCTATTGGATTTGTTGTACACAACAAAGACCATCGGTCGGACGACTACAACAATTTGCGCCACGTGTTTCGCCCCTCGCACGCCGACTATACCTACCAAACAAAATACGGCCTGCGCGACCATCGCGGCGGTGGGCGCACCTCGGCACGTGAAACGCTGTGCCGTGTTATAGGCGGTGCGTTAGCAAAGTTAGCACTTAGAGCATACAACATTAAAATACAGGCTTTCACTTCGCAGGTAGGCGACATCGTCCTTCCTCTGCCATACACCGCCTACGACCTCTCCCAAAGCGAGACGAACGCCGTGCGTTGCCCGGATGCTGAAACAGCTGAAAGAATGGCCACACTTATTCGTCGGGTGAAATCTGAGGGCGACACCATTGGCGGGATAGTTACAGGCATTATTTCAGGGCTTCCAGTGGGTCTCGGTGAACCCGTGGCCGATAAATTCCACGCCACGCTGGGAGCGGCAATGCTTAGCATCAATGCTTGTAAGGGTTTTGACATCGGCGCAGGTTTTTCTGCCGCCCAAGCCAGAGGAAGCGAATTGAACGACCTCTTCTACACCGATAAAGCAGGAAACATTTGCACACGCACCAACCATAGCGGCGGCGTACAGGGCGGGCTGACTAACGGGCAGGATGTGGTGTTCCGCGTAGCTTTCAAACCCGTGGCAACCCTTCTAAGAGAACAACCCACTATTGACGCACAAGGCCATCCCACCACGATTAAAGCTCTTGGCCGTCACGACCCTTGCGTCGTTCCCCGCGCCGTACCCGTGGTAGAAGCTATGGCCGCAATCACTGTGTTGGATTTCCTGCTAATCAACAAGAGATATTAAACTTTCGTGATTTAGGATCGGTGTATCCCTATTCATAGAACCACTTATACACAAAAAAAGGAAAAACTACTTCGCCACAAAAAGAAACGAAACGGCTATAACCCAAACACAAAATATCTATCTCTTATGAACTACACGATTTTTTGGGCTACACTGATGCTCATCTGCGCCTTTGCCGAGTTGCTCTCCGGCGGGCTATACATAATCTGCTTATCGGTAGGTGCACTCTTGGTAGTTCCTTTCGCAGCCTTTGGCGTACCCTTGGCTTGGCAGATTGTAGTTTTTGTATTGACTTCCGTGGCAAGTATCTACACTTTGCGTCCCATCGCTCACCGCTATCTGCATCGGAAGGACGAAATAGACACCATAAGCAATGCTGATGCTATAGTAGGCCGCGAAGGTGTGGTGAGCGAAGACATTCCTGCTCATGGCCACGGGCGTTTAGCCCTTGACGGCGACGACTGGAAAGCCCGCACCACGGATGGTACTCCACTAAAAAAAGGCTCGCGGGCACGCATTGTGACGCGCAAGAGCCTAATTGTTATTGTGGAAGGCATACAATAAGGTGGGTTCTATTCATTCGCTTTGTCAGATTTCTGAGCTATTTTTGCTTTCAGTCTGTCAGTTGAAGAGTGAGTGCAGCGGGCTACACGACCGATGAAACTTACAGCAGGAAGCAAAAAGAGCCATTAAAGAAGCCAAAAGGTTAAAGCCCCATCTATGTCAAACATAACCGTGGAACTTAATAGAACCCACCTATATAATACGTCACATTGTTCTGTGGCTTTTTTCGTAAATCTTAGGGTAAGCAGCACACCCACTATCAGCAATAGAAACTAATTTCTCACCTTAATTAATTATCTACAAACGTTATGGATTCTATCCTTACTTTCCTGCTCATCTTGGTTGTTGTGGCCATCGTGGTTATCGCCAAGAGTATCCAGATTATTCCGCAGAGTGAAACACGCATCATTGAACGTCTTGGACGCTATCACGCCACACTCAACCCTGGTATTAATATCATTATTCCTTTTATTGACCGTGCCAAAGAGATTGTGGCTATTCGTGCGGGACGCTATGTTTATAGCTCTGCTATTGACTTACGAGAACAGGTTTACGACTTTGACAAGCAAAACGTGATTACCAAAGACAACGTTCAAACGGAAATCAACGCCCTGCTCTATTTCCAAATAGTAGATCCTTTCAAAGCTGTTTACGAAATCAACAACCTGCCCAATGCTATAGAGAAACTCACGCAGACCACCCTTCGTAACATCATCGGCGAACTGGAGCTTGACGAGACGCTCACCTCGCGCGACACGATAAACACAAAACTGCGCGCCGTACTTGACGATGCCACCGATAAATGGGGTGTGAAAGTCAACCGCGTTGAGTTGCAGGATATTATGCCTCCCGCCACCGTGCTACAAGCTATGGAGAAACAAATGCAAGCCGAACGAAATAAGCGTGCACTGATTTTGCAATCGGAAGGTGCAAAGGCGAGTGCTATTCTTCAGTCGGAAGGTGAAAAAGCCGCCGTCATCAACACCGCCGAGGCACAAAAGCAGAAAGCCATTCTCGAAGCCGAAGGCGAGGCCGAGGCACGCGTACGCAAGGCAGAAGCTGAGGCTATTGCTATTAAAAAGGTGACGGAGGCGGTAGGTCAAAGCACAAACCCTGCCAACTATCTCTTAGCACAGAAATACATTCAAATGCTTCAAGAAGTGGCCGATAGCAAGGACGGCAACAAAACAGTATTCCTACCCTTTGAGGCCTCTGGCACACTTGGCTCGCTGGCTGGCATCAAAGAACTTTTTAAGCAATAAAGGCGCGTTCTATAAAAACACAGACCCTATAAAGGCGTTGTGCGCTTAGTAGTTATGTTCCATACAGGAGAAAGGCTACGAAGCGCACAACGTTTCTTGATTATTGCTTAATAATCAACGCTTAATAAGATTACCCAATATATCGCGTGTAAGTTCGCGCGTGATAGTGCGCGTGGCGGCAGATGTAGCATTCTTCACCACGCGGCCTGTGGCTGAGGTTGAACTTTTTCGAGTTTTCTTACCCGTCACCTTTTCACTAACAAACGCGCCGAGAAGTGTACCCAGTGTAGCAGTAATAGCAGTAACGATGGCCTTAAAGACCTTACTGATTAGGCCACCCTGCTTCTTGCCGCCGGACTTCTTGCTGGCCTTTTCATCGCTCGCATCGCTATCATCCTCATTGATTTGTTCGCTCTCGGAAAGAAGTATCTCAAAGGCACTTTCGCGGTCGTCGGTCTTGTCGTATTTACCATAGATGGACGACTGCCTAATAAGGTCTAAACGCTGCCCCTCGGTGATAGCACCTATCTGGCTCAACGGAAAGAGGATTTTTGCACGCTCCACCATCATAGGTGCGCCTTTTTCATCAAGGAACGACACCAAAGCCTCGCCCGTTTCAAGATTGCTTATCGCCTCCTCTGTACTAAACGCGGGATTGGTACGAAACGTTTGCGCGGCGGCACGAAGAGCTTTTTGGTCGTGCGGTGTATAGGCACGAAGGGCGTGTTGTACACGATTTCCTAATTGACCAAGGATATTGTCGGGCAAGTCGCTCGGACTTTGCGTCACAAAATAGATACCTACACCCTTGGAGCGTATCAATCGGATAACTTGCTCTATCTTGTCAACCATAGCCTTACTCGTGCCATCAAAGAGCATGTGCGCCTCATCAAAAAAGAAGATAAGTTTGGGCTTTGACAAATCGCCCACCTCTGGTAGCGTGGTATAGAGTTCGGACATCAACCAAAGCAGAAAGGTGCTATAAAGTTTGGGTTGCAACATCAAACGATCGGCGGCAAGCACGCTCATCACACCTTTGCCGTTCTCTGTTTGCAGGAGATCCTGGATATTAAACTCAGGCTTGCCAAAGAACTTATCCCCGCCTTGACTCTCCAGCTGGAGCAACGCTCGCTGAATAGCACCGATACTGGGCTTAGTTATCGTACCGTAACGCGTGGTGTATTCTTTGGCGTGCTGACCTACATAGTCTATCATAGCGCGCAAATCTTTCATATCGTCTAAAAGAAGTCCGCGCTCGTCGGCAATACAAAATACGATACCGAGAACCCCCGTCTGCACCTCGGTGAGTTCAAGCAAACGCGCCAAGAGGTCGGGACCCATCTGTGAAATAGTGGCGCGCATAGGGTGGCCTTGCTCACCGTAAACATCATAAAACAGTACGGGGCAAGGCTGAAACGCTGGCTTTTCTAAGCCAAACTCTTGCATACGCTTCTCAATAAAACCACTGAGCGTGCCTGTCTGACTAATACCACTTAGGTCTCCTTTCATATCAGCCATAAAACAGGGTACGCCAGCCTGTGAGAATGTTTCAGCAAGCACCTGCAGCGTTACTGTTTTTCCAGTGCCTGTGGCACCAGCAATCAGTCCGTGGCGGTTAGCCATCTTGCTATTGAGGCTCAAGGGGCCGTTGCCGCTATGAGCAACGTAGTAGCCGTATTGGGGATGGAGCATAAGGGGAGTAAGGGGATTAATGGGTTTGTATCAAATACTCTGCTATCTGCACGGCGTTCAAGGCAGCGCCTTTGCGTATCTGGTCGCTCACGATCCAGAAAGAAAGGCCGTTGGGGTTAGCCAAGTCGGCACGAATACGCCCTACGTAAACATCGTCCTTACCTGCAAGGTGGAGAGGCATAGGGTAAATACCCTCTTGCGGATTGTCCATCAAGGTAACGCCCTGAGCCTTTGAAAAAGCTTCGCGTGCCTCAACAACGCTTACCGGACGCTCCGTCTCTATCCAAATACTCTCGCTGTGAGAACGCAGGCTTGGTACGCGTACGCAAGTGGCAGACGTTTGCACATCGCTGTGGAGGATTTTCCGTGTTTCGTTAAACATTTTCATTTCCTCTTTGGTGTATCCGTTGTCAGTAAAAACATCCACTTGCGGAATAACATTGTAAGCAAGTTGATGAGGAAATTTTTTTACCGTAACAGGTTGTCCGTTGAGTACTTCGCGGTATTGCTGCTCGAGCTCTGCCATAGCGGCAGCACCGGCACCGCTGGCACTCTGATATGAGGCAATATGTATGCGTCGTATGTGGCTCAAGCGTTCTATAGCAACCAGAGCTACCACCATCATTATTGTAGTGCAATTAGGATTGGCAATGATGCCGCGCGGACGTGATAAGGCATCTTCGGGGTTTACCTCAGGCACCACGAGCGGCACATCGGGACACATACGAAATGCACTGCTATTGTCTATCATTATTGCGCCGTGCTTTGTAATGGTTTCGGCGAAACGTTTAGAAGTATCGCCGCCTGCACTTACAAAAGCAAAGTCCACACCTTTGAAGTCATCGTTTTCTTGAAGTAGCTTCACGGTGATGTCCTCACCGCGAAAGTTATAAGATGTTCCTGCGCTTCGGGACGAGCCAAAAAGCAAGAGTTCATCTACTGGAAAATTGCGTGAAGAAAGAATGCGCAGAAATTCTTGGCCTACTGCGCCGCTTGCACCTACAATGGCTACTCGCATAGTAAGAAAGAAGTGTTATGGTTTTTTAGGCGTGTTTGATATTCATAAATTCTTTATGAATTACCTTTATTTGCTCTTGCCTCTTCTCGGCATCGTTGCTTCCAGTCCCCTTGAACCGTAGCCCGCCACACCTCAGTGGAATCGAATTCAAATCTTCTCTAATACCTGAAGTGTAGTCGCCATTCTAACAAGAAAACGTAAGTAGGATGATTGAACCACAGGCTCAAAGTTCAAGGAGTGAAAGAACTACGGCTGCAAAAATAAGTAACAAAGGCGTGATTGAGAGGCTACAAGTCATATTTTCGCGCCATTCTTCGTATTTTTGCCGTCGAAAAGCGTTGTAAATATGCCAATTGTAAGCGACCCTACGTGGATTTTCTTCATAGTGCTCAGTGTGATACTCTTCGCACCGATGCTGATGAGCCGCCTGCACATTCCTTCGGTTGTGGGAATGATTGTGGCTGGCGTATTGGTAGGGCCTCACGGTTTCTATGTACTTGACTACGATGATAGTTTTGAACTCTTTGGCAAGGTGGGACTATATTATATTATGTTCCTCGCCTCGCTGGAGATGAATGTACAAGACGTGCGCCGCACACGTTGGCAGACGAGCGTACTGGGCATATTGAGTTTTCTCTGCCCAGCGTTGATGGGCCTGCTCTTGTCGCGAGTATGGGGCTTTAGTTGGGGTGCATCGGTGCTAATTGGCGCAATGCTTTCGTCGCATACGTTAGTGAGTTATCCTATAGTGATGCGCTACGGCCTTTCACGCCGACGTAGTGTAACGATGGCCACGGGAGCTACTATTGTGGCAGACGTGCTGACGCTATTGACACTCGCCGTGGTGGCGGGGATATATAAGGAAGGCGGCTCAAGCACACAGCTCATTCGTCTGCCACTGCAAGTGGCGGCAATAGGAGCGGTAATTGTGTTCGTATTCCCACGCCTGTGTCAGATGTTCTTTCGTCGGTTTGGCGAAGTCGTGGTGCAATACATCTTTGTACTCGCCTTGGTGTTCCTCGGTGCCGGGCTAATGGAACTGGCAGGCTTTGAGGGAATTTTAGGAGCTTTTCTCGTGGGTATTGTATTAGGACGCTTAGTACCTCCGTCATCGCCATTGATGAGCCACGTGGAGTTTATCGGCAACAGCATTTTTATTCCCTATTTCCTTATTGGTGTGGGTATGATTATTGACCCCTCCGCGTTTTTAGACTGGCATTTGACATTACCACTGGCATTGCTGATGCTTGCTGTGGCTGTGGGAGGCAAGTGGACAGCAGCCACATTGGCGGGAAGTTTTTTTCGCATACCCGCTGCCGATCGCAATCTTATCTTTGGCCTCACCACGAGCCGAGCCGCTGCCACACTCGCCGTGGCACTGGTAGGCTACAAAATCGTGCTTCCCGATGGCTTATCGCTACTCTCCACAGCGGTATTCAATGCGGCGATGGTGGTTATTCTGGGTTCTTGTATAGTGAGCTCGTTTGTTACAGAACGCACGGCGCGCCACATTGCTTTAGAGAAAAATGAAAACGAGCCATCCGTGCAACCAAGCAGCGAAAGGATTTTAGTAGCCCTCTCGCGCGCTGATACAGTGGAGTCGCTTATGGAACTGGCTCTGATGATGCGTGCTGCTAATGCCGCCACACAACTCTCGGCAGTGAGTCTGGTACTTGAAGACACGCCTGAACGCCACCAACAAAGTGCCGCCTATTTAGAAAAAGCCACAAACATCGCAGCCTCGGTGGGAGTTCCCCTCGCCACACACAACCGCTGGGCGGTGAACCGCACTACAGGTATCTACCACACGGCAATGGAGATAGGGGCTGGAACGTTGCTCATCAGCCTACACCGTAAGGTGCGCGTTAGCGACTCGTTCTTCGGCAAATTCACCACCGACCTCCTTTCGGCCATCCAACGCGAGGTTTTTATCTATCGCCCCGTAATGCCCTTGGCACTTATGCGCCGCATCCACGTGCTTGTGCCTAAACGTGCCGAATACGAAAAGGGATTTGTCCGTTGGGCCGACAACATAGCACGTTTGGCCGATCAGACGAGTTCGCGCGTGGATTTCTATGCCACAGCACCCACCATTCGTACCCTGCAAGACCGTTACACCCATACCGCCAGCCAGATACAAGGCGAATACAACGAATATAACGCTTGGGCAGACCTATCGCCAATCGTTCACCGCACGCGACAAGACCACCTGATGCTCATTGTTATGGCACGCCACGGCACACTTTCTTACCATAAATATATGGAGTATGTACCCGTGCAGGTGGAACGCTATTTCAGCACCCGCAATCTCATATTGCTCTTCCCCGACCAATACGATGCCACCGCCGAACGCACCGCACTGAGAAGCGGCGTGCCAGTCAGGGTAAGATAAACAGAACCTCTTCGGCGAAACCTACAATTATTGTAAATATGATAACCCTACAGAATATCCACAAATCTTTTGGCACGCTTGAAGTATTACGCGGCATTGACCTACATATCGCAGCCCACGAGGTAGTGAGCATCGTAGGCCCAAGCGGAGCAGGGAAAACCACCCTGCTACAAGTACTCGGCACACTGCTCCGCCCCGAACAGGGAGAGGTGAACATTGCTGGACAAGATGTTCTAAAACTCCGACGCGCCAGTTTGGCACGCTTTCGTGGTAAGCACCTCGGCTTTGTGTTTCAGTTCCACCAATTACTGCCCGAATTCACCGCCTTAGAAAATGTGATGCTCCCCGGCCTTATCGCCCACCGCTCGCGCCGCGCACTCAAAGAAGAAGCCCTACATCTGCTCACCTTTATGGGACTTGCCGATCGTGCCTCTCACAAGCCCAACGAACTCAGCGGCGGCGAGGCACAACGTGTGGCCGTGGCACGAGCACTTATTAACCAGCCCGATGTGGTGCTGGCCGATGAGCCAAGCGGCAGCCTTGACTCTGCCAACAAACAAGAACTCCACAACCTCTTTTTTAAATTGCGCGAGGAAACAGGCCAGACGTTTGTCATTGTCACCCACGATGAAACCCTCGCCGCTACCACCGACCGCATCATTCATTTGAAAGACGGTGTTATCACGGCGTAAATCATACAATATAATACACAGGCTCTAACTCTTTTGTACCCAAAAAACAGCCACACGATGATTCACCTCGGCAACTACAACACCTTACGCATCACTCGATTCACCGACCACGGTGCCTATCTTGATGCAGGCGAGATAGGAGAGATCCTTTTACCCAAAACCTACGTCCGCCCCGAAATGCGCCCCGATGACGAAGTCACTGCATTTGTCTATCTTGATGCAAAGGAAAAACTTGTAGCCACGTTTGAAACACCCCGAGCATGCGTAGGCCAATGCGCTTATCTACGTTGTACATGGACAAACGAATATGGTGCATTTCTTGACTGGGGCGTGATGAAAGACCTCTTTGTTCCCTTTCGCGAGCAAAAACAAACGATGGAAGTCAATCACTGCTACATCGTATATATCTACATTGACAAACAGACTGGACGCATCGTAGCCTCGGCTAAAATAGAACGCCACTTACAGCCTGCTACGCTTGACACCTACTGCCGAGGAACAAAAGCCGAAATGCTCGTATGGCACAAAACACCACTTGGCTTTAAAGTCATTGTTGACCATAAATATCAAGGACAACTCTACAACAACCAAATCCTTAACACCATTCACACTGGCGACCACCTTACTGGTAGCGTCGTATATGTGCGACCAGATGGAAAGTTAGATATGGCTATCGGTGCTATCGGACGTACCCGTTATCGCGATTTTGCCGATGAACTACTCAACGCCCTACGTCTCGCCCCTAACGCCACCCTGCCCTACGGCGACCATAGCACACCAGAAGAAATAGCCGAACGATTCGGCGTAAGCAAAAAAACATTTAAACGAGCCCTTGGCACCCTATACCGCCAGCGCAAGATAGAAATCAATAACAAAGGAATTACTGCGCTAAACATTGAACTGTAAATCATATCTCATTTGTTCACTATATTTGATTTTTATCATACGACATATCCTCAAAAAGAGTATAACATAAGCACTACACCTAAAAAAGTGCCTCAAAATCTACTTCAACCGAAATTCTTTATACTTTTGCACCGAAAAACACAAACCAAATACACATTAATTATGAAACTAATGAAACTCAAAGCAGGATTTCTCTGCTCCTTGCTGCTTCTTAGTGGCTGTGAAATGACAAACACCGCAAAAGGCGGTTTGATAGGTGGTGGCGGCGGTGCTGCACTCGGAGCGCTTGTCGGCGCATTAGCAGGCAAAGGCAAAGGTGCTGCTATTGGCGGTGCTATCGGAGCCGCAGTGGGTGCTGGTGCAGGTGTTCTCATCGGAAACCGTATGGACAAAGCCGCACGCGCTGCCGCATCCATCGCCGAAGCAGATACCGAAGTGCTTGAAGACGAGAATACCGGCTTGAAGTATGTGAAAGTGACATTCGACAGCGGCATTCTCTTCGCTACAGGAAAGAGTACGCTTAGTACCACAGCACAAAATGCCCTTACAAAGTTTGCACAAAACGTAATGGCACAAAACCCGGATATGGACGTAGCAATCTTCGGTTACACCGACAACGTAGGTTTTGGCCGCCAATACACTGCTGAACAAAACGCACAGAAAAACGTAGAACTCAGCAAACAACGCGCACAAGCAGTTTGCTCGTACCTGCAAACTCAACTTGCTACTATCGGTGCTACAAGCACACAGATTAAAACCGTTGATGGCCTTGGCGAAGCCAACCCCGTAGGCGACAACAGCACCGCAGAAGGCCGTCAGCAGAACCGCCGCGTAGAGATATTCCTCGTAGCAAGCGATGCCCTTATTCAACAAGCAGCACAACAGAACAGCTAAAATACGCACACATCAACAATGACTTTGTTGTAAAACAATAGTCACTCACGCATAGAGCCGACACTTTCCCGTAAAGTGTCGGCTCTATGCGTGTTGTTCAACTACATCATTATTTACCTTTTCCAACAAACAAAGCACCCCATTTTTCGGGTCTTATTCAATAGTGTCCTAAATAATTTTCAAAAAATTGAAGGAAGTTGTTTCCATTAAGGC